>Ga0209702_10000013_pt1 | contig 326058 bp, 314 predicted proteins | sample FRY01_FD_187210 | JGI IMG/M metagenome (GOLD analysis project Ga0209702, IMG submission 187210) | Freshwater microbial communities from Lake Fryxell liftoff mats and glacier meltwater in Antarctica - FRY-01 (SPAdes) (version 2) | ecosystem: Environmental > Aquatic > Freshwater > Ice > Glacier...
CGCTGGATGCCGGAGAAAACGATAGTTTGGTAAGCTGAGCGATATCGGTAAAGCGCCACTCCTCGTCGCGCAGGGTCGGCAGTGCCAGCACGTCGAGTCGATTGACCGCCTCGGCGCGCAGCGTGTTGATCGAAGCCAACGGACTGATTGGCAACTGCGGCTGGCCTGTCAGCAGCGTTTCGAGGTAACCCGCAACGGGTCGGCGAATAGAAGTGACTGTGCTCATGCCGGCTCCTTGGCGGCCCTCGTTGCGGTCGCCTGGTGCTCGGCGCTGACCCAGTCATAGCCACGCGTTTCGAGTTCGAGTGCCAGCCCCTTGTCGCCGGTCTTAATGATGCGACCCGCATCCATCACGTGCACGAAGTCGGGCACGATGTAGTTGAGCAGTCGCTGGTAGTGCGTCACCAGCACAATGGCGTTGTCCTTGTTGGCGAGCTGGTTGACACCCTGGGAGACGATCCTGAGCGCGTCGATGTCGAGGCCGGAGTCGGTCTCGTCGAGGATTGCCAAGCGGGGATCGAGTAGCGCCATCTGCAAGATTTCGTTGCGCTTTTTCTCGCCCCCGGAGAAGCCTTCGTTGACACTACGGTCCAGAAAATCGGGACTCATTTCTAGTAGCTTCATTTTTTCGCGCACGAAGTCGTCAAACTCGAGCGGGTCGAGTTCTTCATTGCCGCGCTGCGCCTGCACCGTGTTGTAGGTGAGTCGCAGAAATTGGCTGTTGGCGACACCGGGTATCTCGATCGGATATTGAAAGGCCAGAAACACACCGGCACGGGCACGCTCCTCGGGCGCAAGCTCAAACAGATTATTGCCTTCGAACAGCACACTGCCACCCGTCACCTCATACGCTGTGTGACCGGCTAGCACCTTGGCGAAGGTGCTTTTGCCCGAGCCATTCGGCCCCATGATGGCATGCACTTCACCGCTTTTCACAGTGAGATCAAGGCCTTTTAGAATTTCGATACCGTTCACAGTCGCGCGTAGTCCGCGAACTTCGAGTATGGTTTTGCTGTCTTGGTAAATCATCCAACACTTCCTTCAAGTTTGAAACTGAGGAGCTTGGTCGCTTCGACCGCAAACTCCATCGGCAATTGTTGAAATACGTCTTTACAAAATCCGTTGATGATCATCGACACGGCGGCCTCGGCGCCGATCCCGCGCTGTGCGAAATAGAACAGCTGGTCCTCCCCGATCTTCGAGGTCGATGCCTCGTGCTCAACTTGAGCGGTGTTGTTGCGCACCTGGATGTAGGGGAAGGTATTGGCGCCGGACTGGTCGCCAATCAACATCGAGTCGCATTGCGAATAATTGCGCGCGCCAGCGGCGGTCGGCATAATTCTGACCAGTCCACGGTAGCTGTTGTTGGAACGACCGGCCGAGATGCCTTTGCTGACGATGGTACTGCGGGTGTTCTTACCGAGGTGAACCATCTTGGTACCGGTATCAGCCTGCTGCAAGTGGTTGGTGACGGCGACCGAATAAAACTCGCCAACCGAGTTGTCACCACGCAACACGACGGAAGGATACTTCCAGGTAATAGCTGATCCGGTCTCAACCTGAGTCCATGAAATGCGCGAATTAACACCTTTAGCTAAGCCGCGCTTGGTAACAAAGTTGTAAACACCGCCGACGCCGTTTTCGTCACCGGCATACCAATTCTGCACCGTCGAGTATTTGATATCGGCGTTGTCGAGCGCCACCAGCTCGACCACCGCCGCATGCAACTGGTTGGTGCTGAACGCAGGTGCCGTACAACCTTCGAGGTAGGAAACCGACGCCCCTTCTTCGGCAATGATGAGTGTGCGTTCGAACTGCCCCGTTTCCTCGGTGTTGATGCGAAAGTAGGTCGACAAATCCATCGGGCACTTGACGCCCTTGGGGATGAAACAGAACGAGCCGTCGGTGAACACTGCCGAGTTGAGCGCGGCGTAAAAGTTATCGCCGGTCGGCACCACCGTACCGAGGTACTTCTGCACCAGCTCCGGATGCTCCAGCACCGCCTCAGACATCGAACAGAAAATGACACCGACCTCGGCCAGCTTGTGCTTATAGGTGGTCGCCACCGAGACACTGTCAAAAATGACATCGACCGCAACGCCGGCCAGTGCCATGCGCTCGTGCAGGGGCACGCCGAGCTTCTCGAAGGTGCGCAGCAATTCAGGATCGACTTCGTCCATGCTTTTCAACTTCGGTTTCTGTTTGGGTGCGGCGTAGTAGCTGATCGCCTGATAATCAATTTTCGGAAAGTGGACGTTGGGCCACTTCGGTTCTTCCATCTTGAGCCACGCCGCATAAGACTTGAGCCGAAACTCGAGCAGCCACTCAGGCTCGTTCTTCTTAGTCGAAATCATTCGGATCGTGTTTTCATCCAGCCCTTTCGGTGCGACATCGGAGTCAATATCTGTGACGAAGCCGTGCTTGTAGGGCTGGTTGACGAGATTTTGCAACGCTAAACTCATGGTGTTACCTCTGGGTTTTTGACGTCAAGTTTCACATCAAGCGTAGGCTTTTTGACGTTGAAACTCTCGCCACAGCCACACTCACTTTCGACGTTTGGATTATCAAATTTGAACATCTGCTTAAGCCCTTCGGTGACGAAATCGATGCGCGAGCCGTCGAGAAACGCGAAGCTGTCGGCATCGATCAGCACAAGGGCCTCATGCGACGTAAAGCTGTGATCGGTCGGGCGAATTTCGTCGGCGATGTCAAAGGTGTGCGCCAGGCCAGTACAGCCCACTTTCTTCACACCGATGCGCATAGCAATCCCTTTGCCGCGTTTTACAAGCTGACGCTGAATTTGTTTTGCCGCATTTTCAGTCAATGTAATTGACATAAGCTAACCCCCAAAGAAAAAAACCGAAATAACCGATAGACTTTAAAGTGAATAAGTGACCTGTCAAGGTTTTTTACCACTTCATGTACCTTTCAAATATAGTGAATATATAGTATGGTTTCGAAACTATTATATTATAAATATAGTATTTAATCGCTACTATTATAAACATAATTTATTATCGTTTCGATACTATATCCATGTCAAGATAAGTGTTAAGCGCCACTATCTGAACATGACAGGGGTGTTATGCCAGCGAGTCAAGTCAACGGAATAAATGTACCAAGACTTTGTTAGCAATACCGCTACACATAAAAAGAAGGTAACTGTTGCCTCATGGGGCGATATGCTTTCTGTGAAATACTGAAGATGACCTTAGCATTGCCATCAAGGTTGACGAATAAATACAATTATTTTGGGTCGGGTATACGGCGATGCCGACCCTGTCGATGCGGGCAACAGATTAGAGAAATTTAGACAAACCCTGATTTAACCTGGCCCCGCTCAATAAGGAAGTGCAACTTTTTTATAGTACTAATATTAGTACTATAAAAAAGTATTTAAAGGCGTTAAATGAGTGATCATGGAACGTGCAATATCAAGCAATATTACCGCCAGTGTGACCGAACTAAAGAAGAACCCCATGAGCACTGTAGCCGCTGGTGAGGGCTTTACTGAGCGACTTTGGGGTGGTGTTTGAGATCGATTGATTCATGATCAAGCCGTGACAGTCCGGCGTGATAGTCCGTCCCGAAGTTTCAAATCAATTTGCAAACTGCGGGCTAGCGACGTCATCATTGCGAGTAAGCTTAAGTGTGAAAACGTCTTGCCATCTGCAATTAAACGTTCCCAGCAAAAGGAATCTGATATGAGTGCCAGCTCAGCCGAGCAACCTAACCAAACCAGCAGTGCTTCGCCCGTCACTGGCGAAACACTGCCCATGACCGGTGCCCAAGGTGTGGCGCAAGTCATTGCTGCCCAAGACAATGCTGTGGTGTACGGCGTGCCCGGTGGCTACACTGTGCAGATTTACGACGCCCTTCACTTTTTGCGTGACCGCGTAAGAACTGAACTTGTTCGTGAAGAAGCGTTTGCCACCGTGATGGCAGAAGCCAAAGGCAGACTCACCAACCAGCCCGCTTTTGTTTTGGGGCAAGGGGCTTGGGTTCTAGGTAACGCCAGTATTGGCATCATGGAAGCGCACTTAGGATCTTCGCCTATGGTGGTGTTAGTTGATGCCACAGAGGGCGGCGCTTACTCTCATCTCGGCCCTTATCAGGCGGGTGGTGGCGGCTACGGTGCTTATGACCTTGCTGCGGCTTTAAAGGCCATTACCAAACAGACATTTGTGGCCTTAGACCCAACGCAAGCCGTGCAGATGACTCAGTTGGCTATCAAACATGCCACAACCGGCGAACCTGGGCCAGTGGCTGTTGTATTTCACGGTAGGTCATTGTTTGACAGAGTGGGCGGTCTTGCTCAGCCACCACTCGGGCCTATTAATAAAGCGTTGACCTTTCCACCCCCTGCACCCTCACCCTTAGCGTTGACGGCCGCTTGGCAGTTGATTACTGAGAGTCAAAAGCCGGTGATTGTGGTCGGTAACGGGGTTCGCCTATCGCAGGCTCAAGCTGCGCTTAAGTTGTTTGCCGAGCAGTTAGGTGCGCCCGTCGTCACCACGCCGGCCGGCAAAGGTGTCTTTTCTGAAGACCATGATTTAGCGGGCGGTGTGATGGGAGCATTTGGTCATGAGGTGGCCAACGAAATCGTCGGTCAAGCAGATCTTGTTATTGCGGTTGGCACCAAACTGGGCGCTTCTGATACAGCAAACTTAAACCCTAAGCTCTTGCAACCTGGTCGACAAAAAATTATTCATTTAGATGTCGAACCCTTAAATGTGGGTTGGACACTATCTGTTGATGTAGGCATTATTGCCAACGCGCGTTTAGGGCTTGAGGCGCTGGTTGTGCAATGTCAAGGTGCAGCATTTGATGGGCGCAAGCGAATCGCCGAAGCACGTCAACGCCACGGGTACTTTAATCGTCAAGTTACTTCAACGCCTGGTAAATTTAGCGGTCGCGATGCGGTGGTATTGCTGTCAGAGCACTTACCTGACGGCTCAATTGCAAGCTGTGACGCAGGCGAGAACCGACTTTTTATGCTTCGCGACTTTCAATGCAGGGGCAACACGAGTGTGCTGCAACCCAATGGTGGTGGTGGCATGGGTTATGCCGTGCCCGCCGCTATTTCAGCTGCACTCAATACCAACACGCCGCAAGCGGTGGCTGTTTGCGGCGACGGCGGTATGTCAATGACCTTACATGCGTTGATGACAGCTATTGAAACCCGGGCTAATCTTCTAGTTGTGGTTTTAGACAACACCATCTTAGGTTGGGTTTATAACGGTCAGCGTGATCGCATCATTGCTTCTGAGTTGCACCCCTTTGACTACGCAAAAATTGCTGCAGCTATGGGCTGTCATGCGGTTTCTACCGACGACCCCGCCGTGTTTACGCGTGAACTAAAGGCCGCGATAGGTCGTAAAGGTGTCAATGTTTTAGTTGCCAAGACCACGCGTACCGATCGGTATCAAGACGTCATGGCCTCACTTAACAAACAAGATGTCTATGCTGTGCAAGAGAAGCCATGAAACACTCAATGTAAAATATTGAATCACGCAGATTCAGTTTGGCTATGTATGAAATGATGCTGAGTGTGTCGATGTAGGAAAAAGACCAGGGGGTACGTGCTAGGGCTCGTACATGACATTGATACGCGCTACATATTTAGGTGTCGGTCCTAATACGCGGTCTCCCATATGTATGACTGAGTTCGAAGTGAACCCATGACGAAAAAATAATGCGCTTCCCTTTTTAGGAATGATGTCTACCCAAGTTCCATTTGCGTGCAAGAGTTTAGTTACCCCGCCCAGAACACCATCGTCTGGGCCATTTAAATAAAGTAGCATGGTCAAATGTGATCTAAGTTGAGGCCATTCAATCATTTTATTTCGATCATTACTTAAACTGTAACCAGGCCAGTCACCATCAATGTGACGTTTAAAAATGTCACCCTCATCATATCGATACATATTTATGCGGTGACTAAATTTTTTATATAAATATGCACCATCAATTTGCGAGGGAAGTAAACTAGAAATTCGGCTCATGATTGGTCCCAGCAAAAACTCATCCGCTAGCCAATGTACCGACTTGTTTATACGCATACCAGGGGGTGTTTTAATTCCAGGTGCGGCATCTTGAAAACCAAAGTGTTCGCTAGCAGCCACAATCATGTCAGCTTCTTCATCAGTAATGACATTTTCAATATTAAGAGCCAATAAACCACCCAAATCTATAATTACTAACTTAGAGTCTAAGTGAGCATTGACTTCAAATTTAAGGGGGGTTGGCGTTTTTTCAAAAGCATAAATTGGTGTATCTTGAACTGTCTCGCCCATCGGTAAAGAACCTGTCATCAAAGATACGACAGTTGCCTTGGGCCAAGTGATTAAATTTTTATTATTTTTTGACATAAAAACTTGACTAAGGCGAACCCTTCAAAATCCAGCTAGCTAACTGAGATGCCTCTGTTGGCGATAATTGAGTTTGTGGCGGCATAGGAATGTCGCCCCATCGCCCTGACCCACCCTGCATAATATGTTGCATCAAAACTTTTTGTGCATCTGGAATGTTTGCATATTTTTGGGCAACTGCTTGAAATGATGGGCCAAGAATTTTTTCTTTTACAGCATGACACGCTAAACAATTGTTTTTAACAGCAAGCCCCTTATCTGCATACGACGGATTCATAAAGCCATAAAAAAACAACAGAAGACAAAGAAATCTTCTCATGATTATCTACCAAGGTTACTCAGTCGAGAAGGTTGCACAATTTCGATCCAGTAACCATCTGGGTCTTTGATAAACGCAACGTCTTTCATCTTACCTTGCTCTGGGCGCTTAACAAACTCGACTTTATTTGTATCAAACCATTCAACAGCTTTATCTAAATCATGCACTGCAAAACAGATGTGACCAAAACCTTGCGGCAGTGCATTTCCGTTGTGATATTTAAAGTCTTCCTGATCTTCAGTACCCCAATTATGAGTTAATTCTAAGATAGATTTTTGATTAAAGACCCATTGAGTGCGTTCACCAATATCTTCTGGTGGTGGGTTATTTTTATCGGGTTTTGCCAAGAAATAAAGCGAGAAATTCATTTCTGAAAAGTCTAAACACCGCAACACATGCATGCCCATAATACGCGTATAGAAATCTAAAGAAACCTTTGGGTCTTTAATGCGCAACATTGAATGATTCAAAACAAAATCATTCGTTACCTCTGAAGTAGTTGCCGACACGCCAGGGTATGTCTCTGTAATAAAGCTCATAAGCCCTTCATATAATAATTAGCGTTTAAAAACTCTGACATTGCTTACAGATTGGGGGGAAGATAAATCGTGTGTACCTGTAGACTTAGAAAATGTTGCTGGTTCAATAGGCGAGTTTTTCCAGCCAATTGGGTAACCTGCAGAGCCGTCAATCTTTTTTTCTAAAGCGATCAAATTTCTACGCATATATCTAATGCATGTCACCCTAAGGAATGATGCAAAATTGGGTAATTCGTCGCGATCAGCCAATATTTCATCGTGAAACTTAGTGATAAGAGCATTTGTTGTGCAGTGCTCTTGCTCAGCCATCTCAGCTAAGATGTCCCAAAAAGGGTTTTCTATTCTTATGGTTGTTAGCACTCCTTTCATTCGTATGGTGCGAGATCGTTGTTCATATTGAATGGGGTCGGCTTTAACATAATACTCACACATGATTTTGTACCCCTTATCATTAAATAGATCTAGCTGACATTTGTTGTGAAATGTAATCGGCCTGCCGTATTGCTAATGACACAATTGTTAAGGTTGGGTTTTCAGCCCCGCCAGAGGTAAATTGACTGCCGTCACTAATAAATAAATTGGGTATATCGTGACTTTGACCCCATTTATTTGCAACCCCATCTTGGGCTTTAGCACTCATCCTACAAGTTCCCAAGTTATGGGTTGATGGGTAAGGTGGGGTTCTAAACGTTTTGATCGCACCGGCAGCTTGATATACCTTTTCACCCTGTGTAAATGCATGCTCGCGCATTGCAATATCATTGGGGTGATCATCGTAATTAACATTGGCTACTGGGTTGCCCCATTTATCTTTAACGTTACTATTTAAAGTGATTCGGTTGGTTTCTCGTGGCATGTCTTCACCCACTAGCCACATGCCTGCTAAGTTGGCATAGTTATCCATCCACCAAGCGAAGTCTTCACCCCACGCGCCTGGGTCTAAAAATGCTGCCATAAAGGGTACGCCTAAAGCCAGGGTTTCCATTTCATAACCGCCAACGAAGCCACGACTTGGGTTATTTACTGCTTCGTCAGTAATGATTCCTGCCATAGTTGTTCCACGGTACATGTCTACGGGTTTATTAAATGCGGCATAAACAGACCCAGTCATATGCCGCATATAGTTACGACCCACTTGTCCAGATGAATTGGCTAACCCGTCCTTAAAAGTGCTTGAAGCTGACATCAGAAGCAATCTCGGTGTTTCAATTGAATTGCCTGCGACAGAAACGATTCTCGCTTTCTGACGTTTCTCAACACCGTTTTGATCAAAATAAACAACACCCGTAACTTTACCTGAGGCATCATGTTCAATACGACTAACAATAGAGTCGGTACGTAGCTCAAAATTTCCCGTCGCTTCAGCTTTCGGTATTTCTGTGTACAAAGTCGACCATTTAGCTCCGCTCTTGCAACCTTGAAAACAAAACCCCATCTGCAAGCATATGCCACGTCCGTCTCTAGGTTGGCTATTGATTGCCATGTGGCCAGTATTAACCCCTTTGTAACCAAGCTTTATTGCCCCATCGTAGAGCACCTTGAAATTATTATTGCCGGGAAGCCCAGGTATATCATTTGTGCGCGTAACACCCATCTTGTCTTCAGCTTTCGCGTAGTAAGGTTCTAATTCCTTTAACGTTACAGGCCAATCTAACAAGTTTGCACCGTCTACTGCGCCATAGGTGGTAAGCCCACGAAACTCGTGGTCTTGTAAACGGAGGGAGGCGCCTGCCCAGTGAGTTGTCGTTCCACCAACCGTTTTACAAATCCATGAAGGTAAACCTGGAAAGCTTTTGGCGAGGGCAAATGTCCCTGAAGATGTGCGTGGGTCAAGCCAGGCTAACTGACCAAATGACTTCCATTCATCTTGAATAAAACTTGCGGGTGATTGGCGTGCGCCAGCCTCTAAGGCCACCACTTTGATACCTTTTTGCGCCAATTCGTTGGCGAGTGTTCCGCCACCAGCGCCTGAACCAATTATTACGACGACTGAGTCGTCATTAAGGTCAAACTTTGCCATGTAAATCTCCTCAAATATTTATATTTTTTTTGGGTTTAGCCCTTGAAGACCGGTGGGCTAGCTTCTAAGCTAGGGTTAGGTAACCATTTCAAGTCTTGAAAACCCCTCGTGATGTACCCGCCTTTCTCCCAACAGGCCCCAGGGTAGCCAAACACTACAAACGCCATGTCGTTGTTATATATTGATGTAATGCATTGGCCACGCACCATTTCAAAAAACGGCGTTCCTTCTAAGGACTTCACTACGGCAAGTTGCTTTGATTCGGAGGCTTTTATAAAACTTCCACCCGCCGAATTATTTAGGGCAATAACCCCTTGGGCTATTCCACCCGCGACCCCCGGGTTACCAGCAGATTTTGCATCAAGGTCTTTAGCTAACAATGCATAAACTGCGTCAGGTAATTTTTTGTGTGGGTATAGAATTCGACCCATAGCCATCAATGTTTCACCCTGCTCTTTATTCAAGACTTTCAACTCTACAGCCCAGACAGGTGATGGGGCTAAAACTGACAATACTGAACCAGCTGTAATAGTACCCATCAAAATTCCAGAACCTTTTAGAAAATGTCTGCGTGTTAAAGGCAAGTTAAGCTTTGGAACAGCCCCTGTGCCGACATCACATTCGCTTACAAATGAAATTGAACTTCCTACATTTACGATGGGTATGGTTCGCATATTTGTCTCCCTTAAAATTAGATAAATTATTTTTTTATAATTTTTTACATACTAGTAAATTTTTGACATACTAGTAATTTACGTCATTCAATTTATCAAAGGTGATAACTCACTATTTACATGGAAAACCCTCGATTGTCCATTTTGGCATTTAACTGACTCTTCTTAGCCAAACCACGAAAAATTAAGGGGGCTGCTTTACAACCCGCTACGGTCTATTTATTCAGCTGCTTAAAACTTAGTTGACCAATTCGTTGGATGCGGTGCAATTTATTTTTATTGTTCTCTCCCCGCTAAGTGATTGTGACAATTACCTCAGGTGCATTACCCCCCACCCTTTTAATAAGTTCAGTCAACCCCTACCGATACAACTTCCCCATCTGCTTAATCGAATGCTGAACTTTGTCGCGTAGGCTCTTGGGGGTAATAACTTCGACGTCAGGGCCTTGTTTCAAAATGTCTTGCAACAACTCCCAGTCTTCGCCGTAAGGCACTTCAAGTTGATAGCTGCCGTCTGGCAGTATGGTGCTAAGTTGATCGGGGTGCCAGCGTTCTCGCCTAACCCAACGGGCTCTGAAAGGTGTGAATTTTAGGCGGGCGACTTGGCGGCTTGGGCCATTGAAAATGCCGTAACTGCTTTTATACACACGATCAATTTCTTGGTCGTCAACGGTCATGGCTTCATCGTCTAATAGCTTGGCCTGGTTAATCGCATCGACAGAAAAACTGCGAAGCCCTTCTCTTAAATGACAGTAGGCGTCTAGGTACCAATTGTCTCGGTAATACACCAAGCGTTGGGGCGAAATCGACCGCGATACGACCTCATCTGTTTGGCGTGCGTAGTAATCGATGTGTAATTTCTTTTGTGACATAAGTGCCAGCGCAATGATTTGAAAATAATCGCCTGAGACTTGACGCTGCGCCATCGGTAAAATCTTTATTTTTCGAATGGCCTCTTTGGCATTGCCAACGCCTTGTTCAAGCAACTGATTAAGTCGATCTCGAAAAGGTGAAATGTTGGTCGACAACAAACCTTCTGGTTCAAGCTGCGCGATCAACTCAATCATTGAGAGCAGCGCATAGATTTCACGCTCGCTAAACCAGACGCCGGGCAACTCGTGAGGCGGGCTTTCTAGATCAAGCCCCTCAAGAACATAGCCGCGGGCTGTTGCATTCCAATAAACAGGCACACCCAAACGGTCACGTAAATAATCAAGGTCTCGGCATATGGTGGCCCGTGAAACTTCGAGCGCTTCACACAAGTTTTGCATAGTAGCCCCCCGCTTTTGGCGCAATAGTGTTTGAATTTTGTAGAAACGCTCGGTACGGTCCATCAGAGAATATTCCTCGTCTAAATGGCTATGATTGATGCTAACCCATATTTAATAAACACTGAGCTACCCAATGGTGCTGATTTGTGGTGCTTATTCATATTGCTGGAATAGGGTGATTGATTACTGGTGTTAATTTATGCGGCTGATCATATTGCTGCTATGTGGCGTTGATTCATGCCAAAAATCAACGTCGGGTTGCCACAATCTGCCCCCTGCAGGGTTAGATGCTTGAGTGGTTAGATGGCCGCGTAAGTTCGCGCTGGGTCGCATAGACTGAACAAAGGTCTCGGTGGTAATACCTGCAATAACATGAGTCACACGACGACCACCGATACGACTTTGCACCGACAACGGCATGACCAACGCTACGCCATACTGAGCAGCGAGCCAACTGCCGCCCACTAAATATTGAATTTCCATGGGCTTATTATGCGCAAAAATACATTTGCCATTAACAGAGCTGTTACTTACTCTGCACAGAGTTTGTAGGGGGTTTTTGAGCGATTTGGAGCTTAAAATATTCCCCTATGACTTTTACATCTTCTCTTTATATTGTCTTATACCTTGCTGCCGTTGCGTGGGTAAGCTGGCTGCCGGTTATTGTGGCCAGGCATTACAACCCACCCTATTTTTGGCGTTGGGCAATCATGCTCACCTCAAGTGGGCCGTTGTTGTCGGGCTTAATTATTATTGGCTTTATTTTGGTTGCGCAAGATGCCTCGAGCTTCGACACCGTCATGATGACAGGGTGGATGATCATGCTGCTTTTAATACCGTTTCAGCTTTTAATGGCTGTAACGGGGTATTTGTTTATTTGCAGCACGCTCAAAGAACGTCGTAAGTCAATGCTTTGACCGAGATGCGCGGCAAGCTCCGCTTTTTAGGGCAGGAAAAATAGCTCACAAAAACATGCCGGTAGGCAACGGCACATGCAGTACCACCTTAAAGATGACAAATAAGAAAATCAAAATAAATAAACCACTGAGAACTAAGCCCAAGGCTCTTTTAAGTGTCCATTTATCATAATTTGAAATCAACAAAATCAAAATAAAGCCCACGATGCTTGTTGTTAGAAAACCAAACACTTCTAATGTAAAGGCCCACACGATTAAAGTGAAAAAAAGCAAGAGACGTCGAATATTTGAGCCATCAAAATCGTACTCAGTGACTTGAGGCCAAAAGATAACCCGCACAATGTTCGTGGCTGATAGCAATATTAAAAGTGTTGCGATGGTTCTTGGAAAAACCGCACCCAACTCTGAATAGTCAATCGACGCCCACCAAATGGCGCCACCCACCATTAAAAATAATACACAAAAGGCCAAGCCATAGACATCTCTTGAGTAGACGTGGTTTTGAGATTTCATTTTGCGGCACCCTTAAAATTGCCAAGTTGTCGACGAATGAAAGGGTAAAACAGGGTTAACAAAATAAAAGCAATCACAACCATACTAATGGGCCGACTGAAGAATTCTGCTAAAACACTGCCACGTGCTTTACCAATGAGATAACCTTGCACAAACCCTGCTTCGGCGATAACACCCAAAATGAGACCCAAAACAATGGGTGACTGCTTGAAGCCAAAGCGTGCCAGCACCCAACCTATTCCACCTAAAACAACCATGATGACGACATCATTACCGTTGTTGTTAACTGCATACCCGCCCAATATGGTTAAAAATGCCACTGTGGGCACGAGCAACGCTTTCGGTGTCGCGATGAGTAACCGAAATGCATAACGCCCGAATAATAAACCGACAGGCAACATTAATAGCGTAGCCAGAATCAAGCCATACATGAATGTAAAGACGACTTCACTTTGCTCTGTAAAGAGCTGAGGCCCAACACGTATTCCTTGCACCAATAGTGCACCCAATATGACGGCATCAGGGGGTGTGCCTGGAATGCCCAGTACCAACGTTGGTACAAAACCCCCACCCACCGTTGCATTATTGGCTGATTCTGTCGCGATGATGCCGCTTGGCTCACCTTTACCAAAGTTTTCTGGCGTTTTTGAAGATCGACGCGCCTCTGAATAAGCAACAAGCGATGCGATTGAGCCACCGGCACCCGGCAAAATGCCAACACCCGTACCGATAAATGAACTTCGTAAAAGGTTAAATCGATCTGCCCAACATTTTGTTAAACCTTCTTTCAGCCTGTAGCTAGAGACACGCGTGCTAATTTGCATATGTGATGCGGGGGTTGCAACTAAATCGATTAAGACGGGTATGCAATACAAACCAATAAGCGCTGAAACAACATCTAAACCACCGAGCAAGGTGTATGACTCACCTGTGAAGCGAACATCACCCCCAACTTCAGCTAAGCCAATCATTGAAAGCAGCAAGCCTATACAGCCCCCAATCGCCGCTTTAAATAGATTGCCCTCTGATAAAGAAGAGATGAGGGTTAAACCAAAAATAGCCATCCAGAAATATTCAACAGGCCCAAAACTTAAAGCAAACTGTGCCAAAGGTGGGGCAAGCAAGATCAGACATAGGGCACCCACTAACCCACCCACGACAGAAGATAAACAGGCAATTGTTAACGCTAAATCACCGTCACCTTTTTTGGCCATTGGGTAGCCATCAAAGGTGGTTGCTATGGCTGAGGGCGTACCCGGTGTATTAAGTAAAATGGCTGCGTAAGACCCGCCATAAATAGCACCGGTATAAATTGCACCCAAAGCAATCAACGCCGTTGCCGGCGGCGCGGCAAAAGTAAAAGGCACCAGCACAGCCACGGCCATAGTTGCCGTTAAGCCAGGCATGGCACCAATGACAATGCCCGCACAGACCCCCACTAACGCAATCATAAAATTGAGGGGGGTAAAGATATCAAGCAAGAACTGAAGGTGAAACATACTTACCCTAAACGTCAGAATAAAAATATGCCCAGCCAGCAATCTTTAGCTGGACATATTCGTTTACAAAAAGACTTGGTTTTAATTGACCTTAATGCCAAGAGAAGGTGCTAATTTTTTAAGATCTTCTTTCAAGCCGGTCATAAATGCTTTCATTTCAGTAGGGCCAACATCAACCAACGAGTAGCCGTTTTCTTCCATTTTCTTAATGAAAGCGGGGTCTTGATTTATTTTTCTGATGATGGAAACTAATTTTGCTTGTATGTCTGGCGGTGTTGATTGTGGAACAGCTAGCCCACGATAAACCCCACCGACAAGGTCGTAACCCAGTTCCGTAAAAGTCGGGCAATCAGGTATAGCTGGGTGACGTCCTCTCATTGCAACAGCAAGGCATCTAACTTGATCACCCAATTGAACTTTGCCTGTGGTGTAACCCCAAGCGCCATCGACTTGACTACCTAATAACGCTGTATTTGAAGCGCCAGTACCTTTAAATGGAATGTAAACCATTTCAATGCCAGCCATTGCTGAGAACCGAGCTTTGGCAAGCTCATTACCTGACTTGGTACCTGACCCACTCACTGTGAGCCTAGCGGGTTTAGCTTTGGCTGCTTTTACAAAATCAGCAAGTGTTTTAAAGGGGCTTGAAGCTGGAACGAGTAACGCGTCGGGTGTGTAGTGGAACCAATAAATACTTTGTAAGTCATCGGTTTGATAACCCACTTTTTTATCCATAGGTTGCAATATGATGTGCGGCAAATTAACGCCCATCATGGTGTAGCCATCATTGGGCATTTTGTTTAATTGCGACCAACCTGCTGCACCACCCGCACCCGGTTTGTACTGAATGGCAACAGATTGACCTGTAAATTTTTTAAAGTAAGGCTCTTGAAAGCGCGCTGTGACGTCAGATTCGCCGCCTGGGCCATAAGGAATAATGTAATTGATGCTGCGATCAGGAAATTCTGCTGAATGCGCGGGTGCTACAAAGCCCATTGCTGCCACCAACGAACTGGCGGCAGCAAGTTTTGTCGCGCTTAAGATTTTTTTTGCTGTCAAGTGTTTCATTTTGTCTCCGTCTGTGAAAGCTGCCTTTTTGGTATGGCAGTTTTATTGTCTAGTGAGAGTAAAGTCTTAATTGACACAAGTCAACTGATTGATCTATATGAATTGTTATTTTTGTCTATACTGTAAAAAGTTAAAGTTAATTTGTTGTGCGAAATAAGGCTTCACACCGTTATGAAAATAATTATTCCAGAGTTCATGGAAGACACTGCAGTCGATCACTTACGTCAAAATTTTGATGTGACCTACGACGAAACTTTGGTTGACCATTCCGATAAATTAAAGGCTTTATTAATTGATGCAGACGCCTTGATTGTTCGAAATCGCACACAGGTTTCAGCTGATTTTTTACTCAGTGCACCCAAGCTTAAGGCTGTTGGTCGTTTAGGGGTTGGCCTTGACAATATCGACCTAGTGGAATGTGAAAAACGTGGTATCAAAGTGCTGCCCGCTGTGGGCGCCAATGCACAAGCGGTTGCTGAATACGTTATGACAGCCATGATGCTGCTATTACGCGGTGGGTTCATGTCCTCAGACTCAATTGGTAAGGGGGCTTGGCCTAGAGCTGAGTTATCAAACGGTCATGAAATTGCAGGCAAAGTGATGGGGCTAATTGGCTTTGGCAATATTGGTCAAATCACAGCTAAATTAGCGCAAGGTCTTGGTATGCGAGTGATTGCCTACGACCCGGCAATAACGGCCCAAGACAATGTTTGGAAAAGTACGGTTGTTCAACCACGATCGCTAGAAGCGCTAGTAGCAGAGAGTGATGTTATTAGCCTTCACGTGCCCTTGCTGCCCTCTACCCAAAACCTATTTAACACTGAACTCATCCGTAAAATGAAATCAAGCTCTGTGTTAATTAATACTTCACGTGGTGGCATTGTGAATGAAGAAGCTTTAGCAACGGCATTAAAAAATAAAAGCTTGTTTGGTGCGGCGCTTGATGTGTTTGTGACTGAACCATTAGGCAACAATAGCCCCCTAGCAGGTATTCATAACCTTTTATTGACTCCGCATATTGCAGGGTTAACCGTCGAATCAAATCAGCGCGTCAGCAAAATAACGGCTGACCGTGTTACAGATTACTTACTTCATTAATTCATTCAGGCATCAAGATAAACAATATGGCAATTTATACATTTGAAAGCGCTATTGAACGAGCCACTCAAGTTCTAGAGGCGGCTGGCGCAAATCACGCCATGGCACACAGCACCGCTCAAGCGCTGGTTATGGCTGAAGCGCAAGGCATTGCCTCGCATGGCCTTTCAAGGCTCAAACAGTATGCCTCTCATTTAGACAGTGGTCGCGTAAACCCTTTAGCGAAACCCAGCATCATGAAAGACAATCGCGCTGGGGTGCTCATTGATGCCGACGAAGGCTTGGCTTTTCCTGCGTGTGATTTAGCCATTGCTGAAGCAATTGCTCGTGCTAAAAAATATGGCATTGCCTTTGCCGGTGTCACGCGTAGCCATCACTTTGGGGCGGCATCACTACACCTTGAAGCCGTTGCACAAGCCGGCATGGTGGGTTTAGCGTTTAGTAACTCGCCCGCTGCCATGCCCGCTTGGGGTGGCAAGAAAGCATTGTTTGGCACCAACCCTATCGCTGCCGTGTTTCCTCGTCACGAAAAAGACCCCATTAGTATTGACATGTCTTTGTCAGAGGTTGCGCGCGGCAAGCTTATGGTGGCGGCTCAACAAGGGCGTGAAATTCCACTCGGCTGGGGTTTAGATGCTGACGGCCATCCCACCACAGACCCTAAAGTTGCGATGCAGGGCATGATGTGCCCCGCAGGTGGTGTCAAAGGTTCGATGCTCGCTCTCACTGTTGAGTTGCTGTGCATTGCGTTAACAGGCGCATCGTTTGGCTTTGAGGCAGATTCTTTTTTTGAGAAAGAGGGTAATCGCCCACATTTAGGTCATGTCTTTCTGGTTATTAACCCCGGTGCATTAGCCGGTGCCGAGGTTTTCAACGAGCGTATTGAAACGTTGATATCGGCCATGTTGTTAGACCCTGATGTGCGCCTGCCCGGCAGTCGCCGTAAATCAATCATGGTTGCTGCTGACAACAAACTCGAATTGGCTGATAGTTTGTTTGAGTAAGAATAAGGGCGGCTATTACGGTGTGTAAATAGCCGCCCTAAAACTAGAAAAATCAAGCTGTCTTGTTCAATGATTTCATATCAATGACAAAGCGGTATTTGACATCGCTTTTCAACATACGCTCGTAAGCTTCGTTGATTGATTGCATGTTGATCAATTCAATATCAGAGGTGATGTTGTGTTTGCCACAAAAGTCGAGCATTTCTTGGGTTTCTTTAATGCCACCGACTAAAGAGCCCGCGAGTTTTCTTCTTCCAAAAATCAAAGCAGCGGTATCAAGCTCGCCCGTGGGCCCGACTGAGCCAACGACGCACATGGTGCCGTCAATTTTTAACAAAACAACCCACCGCAACGCGTTGCCCAACTTGCCGATCGAGAACGTCGGCGCCGATACTAGTGACTTTGCCCACCACTTCATGGCCGGGCACAACGGGGTAATTTGCGCCACCCCAATCGTCTCGAACCATATGAATGTCGGTGTGACATACCCCGCAATATTCAATTTGAATTTGAATTTTAATTTGAATTTGCACATCTTTGGCACCCACGGGTCTTCTGCCAATAATCTTGTGTTCTAAAAGCGAAGTAGGTGAGTCATATATTGGTCACCTTAAATTTTTAATGGTATACCGTTATTTAAATTTTCACTAAACCGATATTCAAGGTTGCCGGCTACCCCAACATCAACCGCAAAAAGGTCACCTTCATAAAGGTGGTCTTTTAAATGCGCTGCTGACAAACCTATACGGGCTGAGGTGACGTACAAGGTATCAAGGTTTGGGCCGCCAAACGCACAGTTGGTTGGCCAACTGCAAGGCAACTCGACGATTCGATCAATCGCACCATTCAAATCAAAACGCACTAAACACGCACCCCCAGCCACTCGACAATTCCAGAGGTAACCCTCGGCATCAAGGCAAGAGCCATCGGGTAAGCCGCGATCAACCACCTCAGCAAACACCTTGACCTGATATTTGTCTTGACCACGGGATCCACTTTATTTTAAGATATATTTAATAATCATATTAATATATTTAACACTAGAAACGCGATTTCTTGTAATAGTGAAAAATTAAACATCAGTAGTTCTTTATTAATTTTATGTACATTTAATTAATTTTTAAATATTTTTAAACGCTTTTAATAACAAACAGTCGGGAGATTCAATTGAAAATTCAATCAAAATTAGTCAAAACAAGTTTAGTGTTGGTGTTATCGGCTACCGCCCTATCAGCACCCGTCATGGCTCAGGTCAAAATCGGCGTCATTAATAGTTTGTCAGGTAACTTTGCCGCGTTTGGTGAACGCTACAAAGCTGGCATGCAAGTCGCATTAGCTGAAATCAATGCTGCTGGCGGCATCAACGGGAAAAAACTTGAGGTCATTTCACAAGACGATCGGTCTGACGCACAAAGCGCACTGGCAGCGCTTGAGTCTTTAAATAAAGATCAAGTTTCTTTAATTATCGGTTCATATGCATCGGGCATTACAGGCCCCATGTCTAAGGTTGCAACACGCTTAAATATTCCTTTAATCGTATTGGGTAGCGCTGATGACACCATTACAAAACCTGGTTCACCTTGGGTCTTTCGTGCCAAACACAACTCAACTATCGTCGCGAATGCTTATTTTGACTACTTTGACGACCTGAACAAGAAAAACAATAATTTGAAAAAAGTCGCCATCATGCACGGCAACGGTGCATGGCCAACATCAATCGCGAAAGTAAGTGCTGAACAAGCTCAAAAGCGTGGCTATACAGTAATAGGCATGCAGGCCTACGATCAAGGCACAACTGATTTTCGCCCTATTTTGAATAAGTTTCGCTCTTCAGCACCTGATATATTGCTGACCAGCTCATATGCAGACGATGGTATCGCCATTGCAAGACAGATTAAAGAAGTGGGCCTAAATACCAAAGTCGTTGCAATTGATACCGCTTCTTCATTATCTAGTTTCATTGTGCAAGTGGGTGGCGCATCTGAAAATATCATTTCGGCCGTAAGCTGGAGCCCTGACGTCAAATATGCAGGCACCCCTAAGCTTTATAAAGACCTGAAGGCCTTGATCAATGCAGAGCCTACATTTTATGAAGCTGAAGGTTATCTTGCAATGACGGTCGCAGCAGATGCCTTACGCCGTGCTAAGTCAACAAGTCGCGAAGCTGTTCGCGAAGCGCTTGCAAATACCAATTTGAAAACACCTGTTACTGATGTGGTGTTCATGACATACGATGGTTTTCAAGGTCAGAACCCCATCAAGAGCTTGATCATTCAAATTCAAGATGGCAAACATGTCACTGTCTATCCAAATGATTTGGCAGCACAACCCGCTCGTATTAACAAATAAAGATAAGCCATAGCAATTTAAGTCGTTAACGATTTGCCCCATATGCTGAGATCATTCTCAGCATATGGTTTTGTTTAACTTAAATTTACGAGTTTCTTTTTTGTGCCGTTATAAAAGTTATTGTTTGAAGGTTTGCTATGTTCGACTACATTTCTTTTTTTCAAAACCTATCTAATGGTGTGCTGATTGGTGCAGTTTACGCATTAATTGGCGTTGGTTTAACGCTGGTATTTGGGGTGATGCGAACCATTAATTTTGCACATGGCGACTTTGTTGTAATCGGTATGTATTTTGCAGTGGTACTCAATAGTATCTTAGGGTGGGACCCCTACATCACGCTTATATTTGCTATTCCACTTGGGTTTGCAACAGGCGCATTAATTCAAAAATTCATATTAGCTAGAATCATTGACGCACAGCCTGAAACCATGATGTTGGCAACACTCGGTATCTCTCTTGTGATCGCAAATTTACTCTTACTGATTTTTGGTGGTGAACCCCAATCAGTTAATGTTTCATATTCTTCAAGCACCATTGAATTGGGTGAGGTCAGGATTTCAATTGTTTTACTTTTAGCCGGGTCAATCACATTGTTCGTGATTGGAGGGCTATTTTTGATCTTAAATAAAACTGAAATTGGGCGCGCCATTCGCGCAACTGCAGAAAATCGTTTAGGCGCGGAACTTGTCGGAGTAAACACCAAAAAAATTCAAGCAATTGTCTTTGGCATGGGTATGGCGCTTGCCATGGCGGCAGGCGTAGCCTTGATTCCGCTGCTATTTGCTTCACCCGGCACAACGGGCGCAACGTTTACGCTTAAGGCCTTTGTTGTGACTGTTCTTGGGGGGCTTGGCAATATTGGCGCTGCCATTGCAGGCGGCTTGCTGTTAGGTATTGTTGAAATTATGGGTGCATCTTACTTAAATTCAGCGTATCGCGATGCTTACGGCTTACTGGCTTTTCTAATTGTGTTGTTAATTAAACCTGAAGGTCTTTTCGGTAAAACGGTGAAGCGTGTATGAACAAGCACTATCTTTTACTTATCGGTTTATTTATTTTGGGTGCGTTATACCCTATCTTACCGTCTGCATACATCACAGTTGGTGTCACGGTTCTGTTGTTTACAGGTTGGGCAAGTTCGTGGAACTTGCTCGGCGGTTGGGCTGGCCAGTTAAGTTTGGGGCATGCTAGCTTTGTTGGGCTAGGTGCATATTTTGTTGCCTTAGGTTCAACTCAATTTAATCTTGCCCCTTGGTGGTCAGTATTACTTGCTATGCTATTTGCCTCAATTTTATCGTTGCTTTGGGGCAAGTTAACCTTCGGTCTTCGAGGGCCTTATTTCTCACTATCAACGATTGCTATCGCTGAAATTTTAAGGCTTGTTGCGATTAATGAGGGCTGGTTAACGGGCGGTGCAAGCGGTGTGTTTATTGACACTCTTCCACAACCTTTTGGTATAGATTTTTTCAGTAAAACCATTCAGTATTATCTTGCGCTTGTTTATGCCGCTCTAACCATTGCAATCACTATTTTCATCGCAACTCGAAAGTTTGGTTTTCAAATGCGGGCCGTACGAGACAATGAAGAAGCGGCCATGGCTGCAGGCATCAACCCTACGGCTATCAAATTAAAAGCCTTTGTTATCTCAGCAGCGCTAACTGCAGTAGGTGGGGGCATTTACGGCATTTTCTTATCGTTTATTGAACCTCACCTTATATTCAACTTGTTACTGTCTATTCAAATCGCATTGACCGTCATTATTGGTGGCCGAGGCACAATTTGGGGCCCTGCGGTCGGGGCCGTTGTATTAGTTGTAGCAGGTGAATTTTTCAGAACGACTTTTGCACAAGCAAATTTGTTACTTTATGGTGCACTGATCTTGATTGTGATCTTAACAATGCCTAAGGGTATTGTGGGTGAATACTCGCACAGACTGATCAGGAGGAAATATGCAAAAAATGCTTAGTGCAGAAAAAATTACGGTTAAATATGGTGGTCTTATTGCGGTAAATGATGTTTCGTTATCGCTTTCAGAAGGCAAAATATTAGGCTTGATTGGCCCCAACGGCGCTGGCAAATCAACCTTATTTAATGCCGTCACAGGTTTTGCCCCAGTAACGTCTGGCAAGGTCATATTTTATGATCAAGATGTCACGCATATTCCACCTTATATAAGAACGCGACAAGGCATGGGTAGAACGTTTCAAACTGAACGCCCATATCAAGAATTGACCGTTTTAGAAAACGTTTTGGTCGCTGCTTTTTTAAGACACTCGAGCAGGCAAGACGCTGAAAAGATTGCATTGGCAGCACTTGAAAAGGTTGGATTGCTTGATAGAGCGCATCAATTATCTTCTGATCTAAATTTAGCCAGACTTAGAAGACTTGAGCTCGCAAAAGCGCTAGCACTTGAACCTAAGGTTTTATTTCTCGATGAAATTATGGCGGGCTTAAACCCACCCTCGTTAAAAGAAATGATTGTTCTTATTCGTGGCCTCACTTCTACAGGCATTTCGATCGTCATGGTTGAGCACATTATGGAAGCCATTATTCAACTTGCAGACCATGTCATTGTTTTAGCAAGTGGCAGCAAGATTGCAGAAGGTTCTGCTCTCGAAGTTATTAATGATGTACAAGTCATTGACGCTTACTTGGGAACAGATTGATGAATACTGATCTATCGAATGATGTCGTTTTAAAAGTTAATGCTGTTGACTTGGGCTACGGGACGTTACAGGTTGTTTTTAATGCATCGATAGAAGTACGTAAAGGTGAATTAGTCGGTTTGGTTGGTGGAAACGGTAGCGGTAAGTCAACGATTTTGCGCGCTGTTTCAGGCATGATCAAACCGTGGGCTGGCCAGATTTTATTTAAAGGTGAAGAAATATCTGGGCTTGAACCACATGAAATGGCAGAAAGAGGCTTAGCCCATGTACCCATGGGGCGACAACTTTTTCCAAACTTAACGGTTGAAGATAATATTTTGTTAGGCTCGTATTTACCCAGATTACGCGCACGAAGAAATGAAAATTTAGAAAAAGTGTATGCCTTATTTCCTGACATAAAAACATTCGCAGCTCAAACTGCCGGGTCTTTATCTGGCGGGCAACAGCAAATGGTCGCCATTGGGCGGGCATTAATGCTAGAACCTGACTTATTTATTTTAGATGAACCCAGCCTAGGTTTATCACCTTTATATGTGAAGCAAGTTATGCATGCCATTCGTAAGCTGGCTGACTTGGGCTTCCCTGTTCTTTTGGTTGAACAAAATATTAAGCAAGTGTTGCAGTTTAGTCACCGTGCTTATGTTTTAGAAAATGGTCGCTTAGTTCTTGATGGGCCATCGTCAGAGCTACAGGGGCACCCTATGATTAAGAAAGCATACCTAGGTCTATAAATTAGGGCAAATCCAAGTACGAAGTGCGGCTTTATATAAGGTTGATTCGTATACTAAATATATTTATCCGCTAGGTAAATTTACAAAATTTTATATTTAAATTCTTAAAGACAATAAGGACAATCTCATGCTCGACTTGAACGCTGACCCCATAAAAGAAGGTGGCATTGCTGAGTTTGCAAGACGTTTCAGATCTGGCGAGTTAACGTCTGAGTCTGTGACGCAAACGTATCTTGATCGTATTAAAAAAGTAGACCAAAAGTTGAGCGCCTTTGAATATGTATCGTACGACGACGCACTTAAAACAGCCCGCGCGATGGATTCACTCATTCAATCAGGCACTGATCTTGGCCCATTGATGGGTGTTCCCGTAGCGATCAAAGATGTTTTTAATATTTCTAAAATGCCTGCCCCTCATGTTGGGTCAAATATTAATCTCTCAGATATTTTAGGCACCGAAGAAGGCACTTTTATTCAAGCACTGCGTAAAGCCGGCTGCGTGTTTTTAGGCCAAACAAAAGCGGTTGAGTTTTGTTTAGGTATTACGGGCGACTCTAAAACGAGAGGCACCCCTTGGAACCCAACTGACCTTGATAACCATCGTGTTCCAGGTGGTTCAAGCTCTGGTTCGGCTGTCGCCACAGCTGCAGGTTTATGTGCTTTTGCAATTGGCTCAGACTCTGGTGGGTCTGTTCGGGTACCCGCTGCGTTCAACGGTATTTTTGGTTTAAAAACGACTTTCGGTTTATGGCCAACTGATGGTGCGTTTCCGCTAGACCCTCGGGTTGATACGATTGGTTTACTAACAAAGTCTGCTCAAGACGCCATGCTTGTGTTTAAAACAATTTCAGCCATACTTTTTGGGTATAAATATCACCCTCGTTCATCGGGTGTTCGTTTAGATCTATTGCATATCGGTGTGCCCACCAATCATTTTAGCGACCATTTAAACCCTAAAATTAATACAGCTTTTCAGGCAGCAAATCAGCATTTGCAACAAGCAGGCTGTTTGCTAGATGATATTCATGTGCCAGAAGCACCTGAGCGCGCAGGTTACTTTACCGTTTCAATGCCGGTATCACTTATCGCTATTTTAGGAAAAGAGAACTTTCTTGAGCAAAAGCATTTAATAGATGCTGTGATTGCTAAAAGAATTGAATCGGGCTTAGATTCAAAAGCGTATCAGTTTCTGGCTTTAGAAGACAAACGAACCAAAAGTCAGGCCTCAGTTGTTGAACAATTTACTGGGTTTGATGTTTGGGTAAGCCCCACAACCTCTGACTTTGCACCATTAGTCGCAGATCTAAACGACCCCGAGAAAGCCATGCAATTTGCTTTAGGTATGACACAAAATACCCAGCCAGCAAACTATTTAGGCTTATGTTCTGTTTCAATGCCTTTGCCAACAAATGGGCTGCCAATTGGCTACCAACTCATGGCGTCACCCAACTCAGACTTTAAATTACTTGAAATTGCAGTTGAACTCGAAAAGTCTTTTAAAAGCTTAGCGGCTGTTTGATTAAAATACTATTTTGCTCGGGCTCAGGTCATAAGTCTGAGTCTCTCTCGGTACTCGAGAGGGCTGAGAGAGCGAAGTGGGTATTGCTGGGGCAACGGTAGACTATAAAACTGCCCGAATTGGTGATGCAAGATCCACATGGACAACCGGCATAGTGTCACGAACCAACGACTTTGCCGCAACACTCGGAATCTGCGAAGGCATGTCGGTACCAGAAGCTGTGTCACACATTCGGTGTAAAAAGTAAATGTGATCGGTGCGACAAGGATACAGCTTGTAGCTTAGCGATCTAAAAAGGTGACGAGCGATTATTGGTTGGGTCAGTAAAATGCTTGGGGGTGCCTGTCACTCAGGCACGACAAACCCGATTATCGCTCAATTCAAACTGAGTTGAGTTGAAACCGAATTGAATGAGATGCGCGCAGTACACAGTCGTTCAGAGCGGGGTTGATATCAACTACCTCATCTGAGCGACTTCCGCGCTTTTTTGTATTTCTGCACGCATGCGAATGACCGCTTCAGGCACATGAGGCCACGCGGGCTGCTGCGACGCAAATCGGGCCCGCATGTAATTCACTAACCCTGTCATTTGCTCGTCGTTGAACTGGTCAGCAAAGCCAGCCATGAAACCAACTGAGTCACTGGGTGGTGAACGCACGCCTTCAAGAATGACCCGAATCAGATTATCTGGTTGGGCAGCGTGTAAATTTGTATTGAGCGCCAACGGCACATTCGCGCCAAGCAGTGTGGGGCCGCTGCCATCATGGTGACAGGCCATACAGGCTGCCTCAAACAATCGGCCCGAGGCGTTGAATAGTTTTGGTGCGGGCTGAGCCGCTAAAGTCAAGTGCTGCTCAATCACCAAATTGATTTTTTTTGCGTCAACAGGCTCTTGGAACGACGACAGGTAGGTCGCCATGGCGTGCAACTCTTCGTCTGGCACCGTGCTTAATTGCTTGACTACATCGGCCATGGGGCCTAGGGCCGCACCATGATTTTCGCTCACCCCTTTGCGCAAGTAGTCATAGAAGGCTTGCTGCGTCCAAGGCACTGGGCTGGCTGACGTGGCCGTTAAATCGTGCGCCTGCCAACCTTTAATATAACCCCCTGACAAAAATTGCTTGCCAAACATCTCTGCGCCTGCTGCGTTGCGTGGGGTATGACAAGCCGAACAATGGGCAGGGCCATTGACTAGATATTCACCCCTTAACCAAGCTTGGCTATTCACACCTGCGGGCGCTGTCTGGGGGGCTAAGGCGGCGGGGTATAGGGCATTCCAAGCGGCCATCGCTGGACGAACACTGTATGGGAAAGACAGTTCCGTAACGGGGTTCCGTTGCGCAACAGCGGGCTGTGCCATAAAGTAGGCGTATAGCGACGTGACGTCATCGTTGCTAAAGCGCGAAAACGCCGTATATGGGAATGCGGGGTAAAGATGCTTGCCATCGCGAGACACGCCTTGACGCATGGCCCGATCGAATGCTGCCAGAGACCAATTGCCAATCCCTGTTTCAGGGTCTGGTGTAATGTTGGTACTGTAGATCGTACCAAACGGCGTAGAAAGGGCAACACCGCCGGCATATTTTTGGCCATCGGCAGTCGTATGACAGGTGGCGCAATTGCTAAGTGCAGCTAATTGCTGGCCACGCATAATGGTTTCTGGTGCATATAAATTTGCGGACGATCGCTCAATAGGCGCAATCACACTGCGCCAGCCCAGCACGCCGGTCACGACACTCACGACACCCACCATCATCGCCAAAGCGCGCCAACCCAAAGACTTACGCCGAGGGTAAACAGCTTGTTTCGAAGGCGTCGTTAAAAAACGCTGAGGGGTATCGCGCTGAGCGTAATGGGGGTCGCTTTCTTCTTGTGGGGCCTGCAACGGGTTCAGTGCAGCCCTGATCACTTCGGGCGTAAAAGGCGGCTGCCGAAATCGTACTCCCGTCGCATCAAATATGGCATTGGCAATGGCTGCCGTACCCGGCACCGAGGAAGATTCTCCTGCACCAAGTGCAGGCTCTTCAGACCGAGGCATCTGATAGACCTCAATGACGGGCACCTGCCGAAAGCTGAGCACGGGGTATGAGCCCCATTCCTGCGTGGCAACTGTATTTTTGACAGACTCAGTGGTGACTTTCTCGCGTAGTGCGCGACTCGTGGTCTGAATCACATTGCCATGTATCTGGTGTTCAACACCCGCAGGGTTAATCGTCAAGCCCGCATCGTGGCCAACCACCACTTTACGGACGTGAACTTCGCCGGTACTCGGGTTGACTTCTACATTTGCCACCCAAGCCGCCCAAGCTGCACCAAAACCCGGCCATCGACTGTGTACGTAGCGAGCATAAGCAACCCCCTGCCCTTGTAACAGACCATTCGCCCCTTTGATTAAACGAGGGCCTGTGCGAGACTGCCAACCCGCACGAAGCGCTGTCTCTTTGAGTAGCTCATTGGCACGCCGGTCATCAAGATGGCTCAAACGAAACTCAACCGGGTCTTTACCAGCCGCCGTGGCTAACTCGTCTACAAAAGATTCATGCGCGAAAGAATTAGGCAGTGCCGACACGCCACGAAGCCAAGAGGCCCGCAAAATAGGCGGCATATCATTGATCGTCACCCGCAAGTTGGGCACGGTATAGGGCGGGCGCGCAGTTCGGTCGCCCATGAAATAGGCTTGAGCGTTTGGCTCGACAGTGCGCGTTAGCAATAGCGCCAACGGTGGCGCACCATTTGAGGGGTAAGAGGTTGAGAAATCCCAGGCATTGATGCGACCATCATCAGCCAATGCACCCGCAACCTGCATCCACTGCGCAGCGCCCTTAGGCTCCCAGAGATTTTCTTGCTCTCGCGAAAGCTGCACTCGAACCGGGACACCCACAGCGCGCGATAGCAGCGCTGCATCTGCAGCCACGTCATCAGCGCCGTTGCGGCCATAACAGCCAGAGGCTTCCATGCGAACGATATCAACGGTAATGTCTTCTAGGCCTGTTAGGCGCGCTAGATCAGCGCGCAGCACATGAGGGTTTTGTGTACCCGCCCAAATGCGCAGCGCGAAGGGATCTTGGTCACTTTGTTGTTCTTGTTTGCGCCAATCTGCCACCGCACAGGACGGACCTAACGACGCGTGCATTTGATAAGGCCAAAGATAGGTGCGACTGATGCCGTCACCTGCCGCATCAATCGCGGCTGTGGCATCACCTTCATTGACTACCTCGCGTGGCACAGAGGGGTTATTGCGCAGTGCATGTTCAATGTCATTCACATCAGGCAAGCCAGGCCAAGGCTTCCACCGAACCGCGAGTGCGCGCATCGCCGCCTCAGCCTGATCTTCACGTTCAGTCACCACCCCCACAAAATCGCGAATGACCACGACCGCCACCACACCTAGAATATGCGAGATCGATGACTGATCTACTGACTCGAGCGTGTTGCCAATAAAATCGCCATGGTCCGCGCCCGCGTAAGGCGGCCGTATGACACGTCCGTGCAGCATGCCTGGCACACGCATATCGTGTACGAAAATCAGCTCGCCACTCGCTTTGGCGGGAATATCGACACGCGGTACAGATTGCCCGATGACGCGATGATCACGAGCATCTTTGAGGGTGATATGTATATCAAGTTGTAAAGCGACCTGCGCGCCTCGTACAAGCTCGCCGTAGGTCAAGCGAATCGATTCATCTTGAGGGCAGGTCACAACGCCATCACGAACTTGAAGCTCTTCGATGGAACGCTTTAACGTGTTTGAAGCCTGAGCTAAAAGATATGCGCGTGCTTGGGCCGCTGCCTGCCTGAGCACCGCACCGTGAATCTGAATAGATGCACTGGCAATCGTTGCGCCTTGATTTGGTGTTGTGGCCGTATCACCCATGATCATGGTGACCTGCGACATGGCCGCATCGAGCTCTTCTGCCACAAGCTGTGTCAGCGCTGTTCTAAGCCCGGTGCCCAGATCAACGTGCCCATGTAGTGCAACGACTGACCCGTCGGGCCAAACTGCCAATAAAACCTCATCCCCTTCCAATGGGTTTGAGCCCACAGCCATTGGCTGACCAGGGCTTGCTGGCATCGGTGGCGGCGGTTCACGCAATACGAGTAGGACTTCTTGAGCCTGCAAAAAATCAGCGCGGGTGCGAGTTGGGCTTCGGGTGCGATCAGATGAGCTCATGAACGAGCCCTCATCTGGGCGAGTAATTTCACCGACCGACGCGCTGCCGCCATGATTTCAATATGAGTGCCACAGCGACATATATTTCCCGACAAAGCATCAGTTATTTGTTGCTCGGTGGGTTGGGGTATACGTTCTAGTAATGCAGCAACGGTCATGATCATGCCATTTAGACAATAGCCACATTGGGCAGCCTGCTCTTGAATAAAAGCGGCCTGTACCGGATGCAAAGCTTCACCAGTCGCTAGACCTTCTAATGTCGTCACGGCACGCTGGCCAACTTCCCCTACTGGAATCACGCATGATCTAGCGGCCACACGATTAATGAGTACCGTGCAAGCACCACACTGACCCAGCCCACAACCATACTTGGGGGCGTTCAGCGCCAAATCATTGCGCAACACTAACAACAGGTTTGCGTCGGGTGACACATGAACATCATGTTGCTTGCCATTGACTTGCAAAATTATGTCACATGGCTTTCGCATGTTTTGCCCTATACGCTTAAGTAAGCACGGCGAACCGACTCGTTGGCATTGAGTTGCGCCATGGTGCCCTCGTACTGAATCACACCTTTTTCCAAAACATAGGCTCGGTCACACACGAGATCTGCGAAATGTAGGTTCTGTTCAGACAACAGAATACTGACACCCTTTGCCTTTAACTCCAAGATCATATGTGCCATCTGTTCAACAATTAATGGTGCCACGCCTTCAGAGGGCTCGTCAAGCAACAGTAAGTAGGGGTTGCCCATCAAAGAGCGGGCAACTGTCAGCATCTGCTGCTCGCCGCCACTCATCTGGCTGCCCAATCGATGCTGCATTTCCTTTAAGTTGGGAAACAACTCAAATAGTTGTTGCGGCTGCCAGAAAGGCGCAGGCGTGCCGTCTGGCCAGAAACGCGGGGCCTGTTGGCCCACCAACAGATTCTCGGTCACTGTCAACGCAGTAAAAATACGCCGGTCTTCGGGCACAAACCCCAAGCCACTGGCAGCGATAGTATGCGTTGGCGCGACTGAGATATCTTGCCCCATGAAACTCACTTTCCCAGCGCTTCGACCCATCATAGCCATGATTGTTTTCATGGTGGTTGACTTGCCAGCACCGTTTCGCCCCATTAGCGCAACAACTTCGCCTTGTTGAACATTAAGCGACACATCAAATAGCGCTTGGGCAGCACCATACCAGGCACGCAGGCCATTGACCACAAGCAAGGGGGTTTCAGGGAGGCTGGATTGATTTTGGCTCATGCAGTGCTCTGCGTTTTTGTCTGTGCTTTTTCGAACGTCTTACCCGTGCCGAAATAGACTTCCTGAACTTTTGGGTTTTCACGAATTTCATTGGCAGAACCTTCGGCAATCAGACGTCCTCGTGCCAGCACAATGATGCGATCGGCGTGTGCAAAAACGACGTCCATGCTGTGCTCGGTAAACAAAACAGCGATGCCTTGGTCAGTCACTAGTTTTTTGGTCAATGCCATCAATGCGTTGCGCTCGCCAGGCGCCATGCCAGCCGTTGGCTCGTCCATTAGCAGTAACCGCGGTGAATTCGCCAAGGCAATGGCCAACTCTACTCGCTTAACGTCAGCATAGGCTAGCTCACTGCAGGCTCGTTGTGCTTGATCACGCATGCCAACCAGGGTAAGCAACTCGAGTGCTCGATCAAGTGCATAGTAAGTGGCGCGCTTGAAAAACGAAAACAACTGTTGGTCAGCTGAAATCAATGCCATCTGCACGTTCTCGCAAACGGTTAGCGACTGAAACGTTTCTGCAATTTGGAACGTACGCCCAACGCCTAACCGCCAGACCTCGCGTGGCCGCAAGCCAATGAGCTCATGCCCGCCTAAATGAACCGAGCCACGGTCTGCTCTGAGCTGACCATTGACCATGTTGAACGTCGTCGATTTGCCAGCCCCATTAGGCCCAATTAAGGCCAGCAACTCGCCTGCACCCACCGAGAAATCAATGCCATCAACGGCTTTGACCCCACCAAATGACTTGCCCAAGTTCTTAACGACCAATAAACTCATTTGGCTGCCCTCTTGAGACTGCTCAAGCGTTGCACTGCTAAGTGGAAGTACCCGGCAATACCTTGTGGGAACAGCAATACCAGCAACAAAATAACGCCACCTAGCACTGCCCGCCAGTACTCTGTGTTGCGAGCTACGATATCGTGCAACCAAGTGAAACTCACGGCACCCACAATAGGCCCAACCAATGTTTGTACACCACCCAGTAACACCATTACTAAGCCATCGACTGACTTGGTAACAAATAAGGTCTCGGGCGACACGCTACCCTTAGAAAACACAAACAAGGCGCCCGCCAAACCAGCGAACCCCCCTGCAATGATAAAAGCAACCCAATGCATTTTCTTGACATCAATACCAATTGCATCAGCTCGAACGAAGGAGTCTCGCCCTGCGCGAACGGCATAGCCAAATGGCGAAAACAACATGCGCCGCAATGCCCAAAGGCTTGCTGCCGTCAAAGTTAGAACCATCACATAGTATGTTGACTTACTGTTTAACCAATGGGTAGGCCAAACGCCAATCAAGCCATTGCTGCCCCCCGTTAGGCTGTCCCACTGATAGGCAATCGCCCATGTGATCTGAGCAAAAGCCAGTGTCAGCATGGCCAAGTAAACGCCCGACAGGCGCACAGCAAACCAGCCAAACACAAACGCGCCTGCAATCGCCAATATGGGCGCAAGTAATAATGAGGCTTCCATGGGAAGCCCTGCTTTGATTAACAACAAAGCAGCCCCATAAGCGCCCAACCCGAAGTAAGCAGCATGGCCAAACGAGTGCAAGCCAGCCGGCCCCATAATAAAATGCAAACTCGTTGCAAATAAAGCGGCGACTAGCAGGTCAATGGCCAACACCACCGTGTAGGGCGATTGCGCGCTGTACAGAGGTAGCGCCAGCAGAAAAATGAAGAGCAAAAGCCCCCACAGCAGCGACCGGTTACCCTTCCCCAGCCGTAAGGGCTCTTCTGCATGACCCGTATATCGTGACAATGGCTGTGGCCGACCAAATAAGCCCCATGGCCTTAAAACGAGAACCAGCGCCATCACAAGAAACTCAACGACTAGCGTCAGCTTAGAAAATGACACGACAAAGCCACCCATGTCAACCACGCCTAACCAAATACAGATGGCTTTGATCTCTGAAATAAGCAGAGCAGCCACATAAGCACCCGGTATTGACCCCATACCACCCACCACAACCACCACGAAGGCTGAGCCAATAATATTGAGGTCCATTTCTAAGTTAGCGGGTTCGCGAGGCAGTTGAAATGCCCCACCAAGGCCCGCCAGAAATGCCCCGAGCGCAAATACAGCTGTAAAAAGCCACGCTTGATTGACACCCAGCGCAGCAACCATACCCCGGTCATGAGAAGCTGCCCGAACCAGAACTCCCCATCGGGTACGCGTCAGCAACAGCCAAAGCAAGCCCAGCACAACTGGCCCCATCGCCACTAGAAATAAGTCGTAAGTCGGGAACAGTCGACCCAAAATTTCAACGGCGCCAGAAAGGCCTGGGGCTCGTGGCCCTAACAATTCCTCAGGCCCCCAGATCCAAAGCGACGCGTCTTTAATGACCAACACCAGCGCAAAGGTCGCTAGCAATTGAAACAGCTCAGGGGCCTTATAGATACGCCGCAACAGCAGCATTTCTGTCAAAGCGCCCAAAACCCCCACCACTAGGGCCGCCAGAAGCAATGAAACCCAAAACCCTAGGGCGCCAGACCACAGCGCCACCAGTGTGTAGGCGACATAAGCACCAACCATGTAAAAAGAGCCATGCGCAAAGTTTACAATGCGCGTGACCCCAAAAATAAGTGACAAGCCCACCGCGACCAGAAACAGTGACGAGGCTGATGCCAAGCCATTTAACAACTGAACTAGGAAGCCGGAAAAATCCATGGTGAGCCTGTTATTGTCCGTACTTTAATTAGCAGGACGCAATAATTTGACTTCTGCAGCTGAAGGCAGAACCGTCGCACCATCAACATAGACGTAGTCAACCATGACGCCTTTGCCATCAACGTTCTTGGTCTTGCCAACATAACTGCCCATGGTGGACTGGTGATCTTCAGGACGATAGCGAATAGGACCAAAGGGTGACATCAGCTCTAGCCCACTAAAGGCCTTAATCATGTCATCAGTCTTAGTGCTACCCGCTTTCTTGACGCCCGCAGCCAAAGACATGATCGTTGAATAACCAACGACCGAACCAAGCCGTGGAAAATCATTAAACTTTGCTTGATAGGCTTTTAAGAAAGCTGCATGTTCTGGTGTTTTGATGCCATACCATGGGTAGCCCGTGACCAACCAGCCATTTGGTGCCTCGTCTTTAAGAGGGTCAAGGTACTCTGGCTCTCCGGTGAGCAGGCTAACGACTTCTCGGCCTTTAAACAGTCCGCGTGTGTTGCCCTCGCGCACGAAGCGACCCAAGTCAGCGCCAAACAGTACGTTAAAAATCGCATCTGGTTTAGCATCAGCTAAAGCCTGCACAACACTGCCTGCGTCGATTTTGCCCAGAGGTGTGGCCTGTTCAGCAACAAACTCAATATCAGGCTGAGCCTGCTTCATCAACTTTTTAAAGGTCGCCGCTGCAGATTGCCCATACTCGTAATTGGGATAAACGAGCGCCCAACGCTTTTTGTTCGTGGCAGCAGCGAGTGGCACCAACATACTGACTTGCATGAAAGTCGATGGCCGCAAGCGGAAGGTGTAGCGGTTGCCATTACCCCATGTAATTTTGTCGGTCAAAGGTTCACTGGCAAGGAAAAAAACCTGCTTTTGTTTTGCAAAATCAGTCACCGCCAAGCCAATATGTGAAAGAAATGTGCCAGTTAGCAAGTCAACCTGATCACGTGTCACCAATTCTTCAGCCACGCGAACGGCATCACCCGGGTTCGCGTTGTCGTCACGGCGAATCAACTCGACCTGTTTGCCTAGTAGCCCCCCCGACTGATTGATTTGTTCAATCGCGAGTTCCATACCCATGCGGTACGGCTCTAGAAAAGCAGGTACAGCCTTGTAACTGTTCAATTCACCAATCTTGATTTTATCTTGCGCCGACGCCAAGACTGACGAACCTAACAAGCAGGCTGACAGTATCAGCTTAAAGGCAACACGTTTTGGTAGACCTTTTTTCATTTTTATATCTCCGAGGTTATGACTGCAACATAAAACAACTAACGCAATACCACACGCGAACTTTAATTCAACCAACACTTCATTACTTTATTACTTTATGACTTCTTATTACTTTATTATTTTATTACTTCAAACCATCTTCACCCTTGATTTCGCTGACTTTCAACCCACCAATGCGCGGTAAAGGTCTGCCGCTATCTGTGACCGCCACAGCCACTAAAATTTCATCGGCAGCCGGTGCATCTGTCAGTCGCGCCTCAATTGCATCGAAGTGACTTCTAACGAACGCGGCATCTTTGTGACCAAGCGGCACGTCAATTGGCGTACCTGGCCCACCGCGTTTTTTTGAAGAAGGCACAAGTGCGGCCCCTTTCTCTACAGCTTTACGTAATGGCGCACCCAGCTTTGGGTGCAAAATAGCTGCCGCGTGCTCTAACTCACCACGTTCGCCGACAATGGCTGCCTTGCCATAACTTTGTGCCTCATGTGGCGCTATACCCAATGCCTGCACACAACGCTCACCGAGTAAGCTGCCAAGCATCTCGCCCGCATCGATTAGCAAACTCAGGTCTTCTTCATAACGCCCTGCGTAGGGGTTTTGAATGACTGCGATGGCCACGGCCCGCCGTGTTGGTGGTGAAATTGACTGACCCATTTCAAGGTGCGTTTCTTCTACACTTACAGCAATTTTTCTAATGACTATTGATGACATAACTCTCTCTCTTTAATGGGGATGTTCAGTCGAGTCGCTGATACAACTTGACCTTGACACATCAACACAACAGACTGTAGTAAACCCGCGTCAACATAAGTTTGCGCCTTTTCCAGACCACATGCCAGCGCCTGAGCCACTTTTGCGCGTGCCAATCTAGGCACTGCAACTGTCACCAACCTTTCTCCAAGATCCGTATCGTCTGACAAGCAGTTAGCAGGCTGACGAACGATCAAATCATCGTCAACATTTACTGCATTCGCCAAAATCGTTGCTGCCGCATCTGCCAAGCCCGCGTCAGATGCAAACACGGTTACGCTGTCGGCGATGCCAAGCGAGTGGCTTCGCCCAGCCCAACCGCTGGTGGCCACGCCACCAATACCAGTTCCAGAGCGAATCGTTGCCAGACCATCAAGTTCTGGCAACCGTACTGCCAGCATTGAAGGTAATACTCGAGACAAATCACTGAACAAGCCTAACTGCAGTTGCGTGTTGCCCGTCAGATGCAATGCAATGTCACCACCGTTGTTAACCCAAGCACGATCTATGCCCGGCACTTGGTATGACGCAAGAATATGTTGGGCAACCGACCCTGCAACTGCAGCCATAGGCGTAAGAAATACCTTATCAGCAAACGGTTGACACGCTTGCCACATGCGTCTGGCTACTGGCCCGACAAATATATTGTGAGTGCTGACGTCAACCGGTTGACGAAGCCGGATCAACTCAGTCACCAGCGTTGGTAGCACCTCAGCAAACAACTTTCTTGATTGCGCATGCGCATCATGCACCGCCATGGGGTCACCCTCAGCCTGAATCAACAGGTCAATCGGGCCATGCTGAAAATGCTGGCGATTGCCTGGTAATATTTTGCAGATGTGCCCCATGTCTCGTTCTTAACCAAGCATGGGCGGCTGCCCAATCGGCCAAGCATGTTGCGGTGCCAAAGGTTGCCATACACGGTTCAACGGTGCACCATCTTGATGCCAGCTACCCGTGCGAAGCACTGACTCCATGGTTCGAACGTAATCCATGTGTCCGCCCAGTGCAGCGTAGTCGACTAGGCGCATGGTGAACTCTATTGGAGCGACGATCGCGGGCGTTGGCACGGTTCCAAAACTGTTGTCTGGCATGCCCAGCACGTCAACCATGACTGTGATGCCGCCGCCAGGCCATACATAGGCCGGGGCACCACCACAGGTCACATTAACAAGCGACAGCTTAATCGACTTGGTTAGGCTAACCGGGTTGGTTGTGACCCCCGCGCGCAGGCTCCCGCCAGCACCGCAAAGAAACAGTACAGACACCATTGAGGGCTCACAGTTCTCGCCAATACGATCAACGATCTGGCGCACCTCAACGGGCATCGCCTCTTGGACTGGTTGCAATTGATCATTTAAGCGATACCAGTTCGCGTCTTCGCCTGTGGTTGAAGTCATCAACAGGCGCAGCCCTGGCCAAGCATGCTCAGTGTCCCAACCCTCAATAATCGCCAAGGGATCGGCGATATCGGTGCCACCCCAACCCGTACCGGGGTTGGCTACTTGAAAGTACCGACCAGGGGTTGAGCGCCGGCCACGCATGACAATACCCGAACGACGCATGTCAAGACACTTGCCCGCCTGATGCTCAGTGAGCACACCGGTAATGTGGTCATCGACCACGACCACCTCATCGGCTAGCCCCTGAAATTGTTGCGCAAAAATGCCCACAGCGGCTGAGCCGCAACCGATCCGCATACGCCGCTCAGGCACACCATTAACAATCGGCGGCTTACCGGCTTGAACGACCATGGTTGCACCCCCGTCGATAGCTAATTCAACGGCTTGCTTATTACCCAAGGCGGCCATCATGTTCATGGTGACCTTGCCTTCTTTCTTGCTCCCGCCCGTTAGATGATGAACACCACCAAGGGAGAGCATTTGGGAACCGTATTCTGCGGTGGTGACATGACCTACTACCTCACCTTCGCAACGCACATTAGCCTGTTCTGGTCCCAAATATCGATCGGTATCAATTTTAATTTTGAAACTGCAGTAGCTAAAGATGCCTTCCGTTACAACCGTTACGGTGTCAACCCCTTCATGCTGGGAACTAACAATAAATGGCGCAGGTTTGTAGTCAGGGTATGTTGTAGAAGCGCCGATACCTGTCACAAACGCCTTATTGGCATGCAACACGTCACCGTCCCAACCCTCAGGGTTTTCAGCATCGGTTTGCACAAATGCCAAAGGCTTGCTAGGGTCTTTACCCTCAAAGTTCTTTTGCAGGAATACGACTGAGTCGACCCTAACCAAATGGCCCTTATCATTAGCATACCGATCACAGGCACCGGTGCGCCCTTCACTAATTTTGCACAGAACTGGACAGGCATTACACTCAACTTTTTTGACTGTCGTTTGCCCGAGAGGGCTGTGCTCTGCTGCTTGGGTTACATTGGTTGGCAGGCCTTCTTCAGGCAGTCCGTCCGTTTTGGTGTGTTCCATGCTTTTGTCCACTTAGTCAAACGAACCCGTGAAACGAACCACTCGAAATGATTTGATATTGGCGTAGTTTAAATGTAGAATTCACTACATTATGTTGTAATCACTAAATATAAGTTACTTAGTATATTTTAAAGTATCTCTAAAAGCAACGTCTTTACTAACGTCTTTCGTTTACACAAAACCGCCACCAACTTGAACGCAGGAATCAAAATGAGCGCACTTAACTCAGAAAAAGTCTTGACCGTCCATCACTGGACCGACAGCCTGTTTTCATTCACCACCACACGAGATTCATCACTCAGGTTTAAAAACGGTCACTTCACAATGATTGGGTTAAAGGTCGATGGTAAACCGCTACTACGCGCCTACAGCATCGTCAGCGCAAACCATGAAGAACACCTCGAGTTTCTAAGCATCAATGTACCAGATGGTCCCTTGACGTCGCGTCTGCAACACATAAAACCAGGCGATGAAATCATAGTTGGCCGCAAGCCAACGGGCACCCTATTAATTGACTACCTACTTGCCGGTAAGCGCCTGTATCTCTTGAGTTCAGGTACGGGTCTCGCACCTTTCATGAGCCTGATTCATGACCCAGAAACCTACGAAAAATTCTCTGAGATCATTCTTGTTCATAGTGTGCGAGAAGTGAAAGAGTTGGCATACCATGACTATCTGACACAAGTGCTTCCCGAACATGAATTTTTAGGGGAAATGGTCAAAAAGCAGCTCAAGTATTACCCAACTGTTACGCGTGAAGCGTTCCGCAACGAAGGGCGCATCACAGACCTAATTGAAAGTGGTAAATTGTTTACTGATCTTGGTGTGCCATCGTTGCATCCAGAATATGATAAGGGTATGATCTGTGGAAGCCCCGCCATGTTGCGCGACCTTAAGCATATACTTGAAAATAGAGGCTTCAAGGAAGGTAATACGTCTACGCCTTTTGACTTTGTAATTGAACGCGCTTTTGCAGACCAATAACCATAATGGCACAAGCTATTAAAACTAAATCAACAACGACCAAAAAAACAAGTAGCGTTAAGCCACTTAGCGCTCGTGCACGGTCAGCACAGTTGACACATGATAGCGTTTTGAAAGCAGCCATCCGCGTGTTTGCCAAATACGGGCTAAATGGTGGCAGTATAGAAAAGATTTCAAGTGCTGCTAAATCGCATGACCGCATGATTTATTACTATTTCGGCAACAAAGAAGGCTTGTTTGTTGCTGTTCTTGAAGAAATCTACCGACGGTTTAACGAGGCCGAGGCAAAGGTCATCATCGACGCCAAAGACCCCATAGCCAGCCTCAAACGTGTGATTACGTTCATTGTTTATTATTACCACGATCATCCTGAGTTTGTAACGATTCTCAATAGCGAAAACTTGCATCGGGGTAAACATGTAGCCAAGTTACAACTCGCAACTGAATACTCCTCAACAGCTATTAGCGTGTTTCGGAACGTACTAGACGCGGGCCAGGCACAGGGCGTTTTTCGTAAAGACGTGCGAGCACGAGATCTCTACATGATGGTCGCAGCGCTCGGGTATTTCTACCAATCAAACCGCTACACCCTCTCGGCCTTTCTCGGCGAAAAAATCGATCAAAGCGAAACCTTTGAGGCATGGGAAAAATTTGTTATGCAAGCCGTGTTACGTACGGTTAGCATTAAAGAAGAGGCATAAAATATGGCAGAAATTGCAGCGGCCGACAAGTCCGGCAAAGTAGTCATTCAAAACGTTGGCCTCATGCTCTCCGGAGACCTGAATCACCCGATTCTCTTAGCCGACACAGTGATCGTGCAAGATGGCATTATCACCGCTGTGGGCTTACACAAAGATTGTGACACCAGCCACGCCAAGACTGTGATTGATGCCAAAGGGGTTTGTCTAGCACCTGGCCTCATCGACAGCCATGTGCACCCTGTGTTTGGTGACTGGACTCCTAGACAAAACCAGCTCGGCTGGATCGAATCTAGTCTGCACGGTGGCGTCACCACAATGATTTCTGCAGGTGAAGTGCATTTACCAGGTCGACCAAAAGATATTGTTGGCCTCAAAGCGCTAGCCATCACGGCACAACGCGCTTTTGATAATTTCAGGCCCGGGGGCGTTAAGGTTCTCGCGGGTGCCCCCATTATTGAAAAAGGCATGGTGGAAGACGACTTCCGAGAGCTCGCACTAGCTGGCGTCACACTTCTAGGCGAAGTGGGTTTAGGCTCAGTCAAAGCCGGCGAAGAAGCACAAAAGATGGTGGCGTGGGCACGCAAATACGGTATACAAAGCACTATCCACACGGGTGGGCCTTCCATTCCTGGGTCAGGGTTAATTGACAAAGACGTTGTGCTTGAGGCTGATGCCGACATTATCGGCCACATCAATGGTGGTCATACCTCTCTGTCTGAAGCGCATGTATGCGAATTGTGCGAACGTTCAAGCCGAGGCATTGAAATTGTTCACAATGGCAACGAAAAAATTGCCATTGCTGCTGCCAAAGCCGCACTTGATCTCAAGTGTCCGCACCGCGTCATTCTAGGCACTGACTCACCAGCCGGTTCTGGTGTTCAACCGCTGGGCATGCTGCGCTTAATTTCAATGCTTGCTAGCCTTGGCAATATACCTGCCGAACTGGTATTTTGTTTTGCGACGGGTAACACTGCTCGCATGCGAAACCTTAATAACGGCTTAATAGAACCCGGTCGGGCGGCTGATTTTGTATTCCTCGATAGGGCGCAGCACACTGCCGGCAAGAACCTGCTTGAAAGCGTGCAGTTGGGTGACATTCCTGGCATCGGTATGGTAATGATTGACGGCCTTGTTCGCTGTGGACGCAGTCGTAATACACCACCGGCCACTGAAATTCCCATCGTTTTAGGCCATTAGCCCTTGTTGTTATCGCGTCGGTTTTCTCGCGATTTTTTATTCATTACTTAAAACATAAACGCCATGTCACTTATCAAAATTCGTAAACGCGCTCTGACGATCGAAACCATTTTTCACGAAGGTGGTCCTGTCAGCGAGAACCCTACGAGGCTTGCCGCTGCCAGCGCTGTCATTGAAAACCCTTTCGCAGGTCGGTATGAGCCTGATTTGATGCCATTTATGAAAGAGCTGCGGTCACTTGGTACGCTACTGGCTACTGAACTGGTAGACACCCTAGGCAAGAATAATATCGAGGTCTATAGTAAAGGCGCCATCGTTGGTGTCAACGGCGAGTTAGAACATGGTGCTGTTTGGCATGAAGCGGGTGGGTGGGCCATGCGCGAAATTCTTGATCACCCAAAAGCGATCGTTCCATCTAATAAAGCCGTTGCTTCTGCAGGTTATCGCTTATTGGTGCCTGTGCATTACATTCACGCGTGTTATGTGCGTAGCCACTTCAGCTCAATCGAAATTGGCATACAAGACTCTCCACGGCCCAACGAAATTCTCTTCGCGCTCGTCATGGGCACTGGTGGCCGAGTGCACTCACGCCTTGGCGGTATGACCAAAGAAGAAGTGTCGGTTCATGACGGCCAGCGTTAATGAATTAAAATACCGTTGTGCAAATTCGCTATCCCTACGGCTTTTTGTACAGCGTTATGATCTGTTCCATAAACATCAAATAATACATCGCCTGCGCGCACCAGATCTCCGATGATAGCGTGTAGGTAAATGCCAGCAGTTTTGTCTAATGGCGCACCTGCTTGACGCGCTAAGCCTGAAATAAGCCCCCCATCAATTGCTGTCACTACCCCACTGATACGACTGCGCACGCTGACTTGCTGTGCCTTAGCCCAATCTAATGGTGTCGATCGACCTTGAGAATCAATAATACGTTGCATTCGAGCATGGGCCTGACCCGAATCAAGCAGCGCTTGTGCGCGCATGCGACCCGCTTCATAGCTTCCAACAGCGGGATCAAACGCCAATATTTGCCCCGCAAAAAAGAGGGCTTTTTCACGCAAGTCTACTGGCGCTCGTGGGTCTCCAGACAGTACCCTCAGAACATCACATGCCTCTAGCCCAGGGCCAATGCCTCGACCAATCGGAGCGTACCCTGGTGTTGCGAACGCTTTAATCGTCAACCCAAGCAAGCTGCCAATTCGCTCAAACAACTGCCCCAACTCGTTGGCATCTTCAATCGTCTTGACTTTGCCAGTCGGCGAGTATGGAATGTCGATTACAACGTGCGTGGCCCCAGCCGAGTATTTTTTTGAAAGTATTGAGGCGACTGACCAGCGTCGCGTGTCTAAGGCCAATGGCCGCGTAAGAGCATTCATGGCATCATCAAGCAGTGAGTGATTCAACTTGCCATTCCAGGCGATGCAACCGTTGACTGCCAAAGTCACGTTCCTAACCTGTTCACGACTGAGATCTACTTTGGTCAATACTTCCATCGCATCCGCCGTTCCAGCTGCTGACGTAATCGCGCGTGATGATGTTTTAGGAATGAGTAAGCCATGTTCAGCAACAATCGGAATCACAATCATGGTGACTCGACTGCCGGGGGTTCCGCCAAGTGAGTGTTTGTCAACCACAATAGGTGCTGGCCATTGAATACGAGGCATGAGCTGCGCACGCACTTGCGCAACTGCGACAAGCTCATCGTCACTCAGTTGATTGCAGCACTCAATTAGAAATGTGTTGACCTGTGCCTGTGTTAATTGTCCAGAATTGATTCGATTTAAAGCAACACTCATCTCAGAAGCACTCAGGCTGTTTCCGCTTAACTTTTTGTGATGTGGCTGGTCTGCTGGTGTTGAGAGCTCTGTCGCATGAAAAATGGTACTCACAAAACGCTCAATACCCATATCAAGTGACTGATCGTTATGAATGCGGTAGGTTCTTACCCCAGCAGGCAGTGTGCTTACTTGCCGTGAGAGTCGTTGACTGATCTCTTGCTCAGTCTCGCGTCCTCGCTGGGCAATTCGCTTGGCTAAAACGCCAACGGGTGCAGTGATTTCGATAAAAACAAGGTCAGGCACTAAGGCCTTGATCTGCTCGGCAACTCCACGAGAGCCATTTGCAATGATGTGCTGACCGCTCTGTTGAGTCAGCAGCAGGCTCTTTGGTAAACCATAAAATAGACCATGCGCACCCCAAGTGATCAGGAAATCGCCTTGCGCCTTGCGCTGCATAAATTTTTCTTGGGTACAACTGTCATAGACTTCGCCTGGCTTACCGGGCTCGCGCGTAATGACCCGCTTAGCGAAAACAAACGCATTGGCCGGCAATTGCGCGCGGGCGCCATCAATTAGGCTATCTTTACCCGCCCCGCTAGGGCCAACCACGTAGAAAAAGAGACCCGGTTTTATCATCACACACTATTCATCTAAACCAATGTCAACTGCCGGAGCAGCCTGTGTGATTTTGCTGGTAGAAATATAGTCAACGCCTGTTAGCGCCACTTGCCGAATAGTCGTCATGTTGATGCCACCGGAGGCTTCTACTTTAGCCGCACCATTGATGATTTTTACGGCTGTACGCATATCGTCTAGCGACATGTTGTCGAGCATAATGACATCTGCACGAGCTGCTAGCGCTTCAAAAACCTGATCGAGTCGATCGCACTCTACTTCGATTTTAGTAAGTACTGGCAAATGCTTTCTAACACGCTCGACAGCCTTCTCGATGCTGCCAGCAATCGCAATATGGTTGTCTTTAAGCATGACCCCATTGTCTAGGCCAAGCCGATGATTGAGTCCACCGCCACAGGTCACTGCATGCTTTTCCAACATACGCAGCCCAGGTGTTGTTTTACGCGTGTCAATCAAACGTGCCGCGGTTCCTTCGATCTCTTTGCAATAACGTGCGGTCTCTGTTGCTATACCGCATAGCCGCTGAAGAATATTCAAGGCTGATCGCTCACCCGTCAAAATGCTACGAGCGGGTCCTGCAACGGTCAAAAGTTTGTCACCCTTGTGGGCATAATGACCGTCTTTGACGAATGTTTGTACGTTCAATCGAGAATCATAACGTTTGAATACACGCTCGGCCACATAAATACCGGCAATAAACATGGACTCTCGCGCAACCATGTGAAAGGTGCTGGTGGCATCTTCATCGATCATGAGTTGCGCTGTAAGATCACATGACCCTATGTCTTCATGAAGCCACAATTCGATCAGCCTATCGGCCTGAAATACGTCATACATTGCTAGGTTCCTTTATTCGAGTATTGCTCTAGAGAGGTTTGAATCGGGTTGGCTATTTTTTGCTGGATGATAACGGCTACTAAAAGCACAGTCCCTGCTAGCGAGACCCAGCCAGAACCTGCCAGAGACAGCACAATTCCAAACGCAAGCATGACCTGTTTGGATCTGCGCAAAACGCCGTACATATATCCCTCATTGACACCAGCCAATGCATAGCAGGCTATGCCGGTAATCACGAAGCTTTTAGCGATTTCTAGGTAGCTATCGTTTAGCAGCAACGCAGGTGTATTTAGGAAAAGCAATGGAATAATGAAAGCCACCATGCCGATACGACAGGCTTGTAAAGCGATGGCCATCGGGTTTGCACCTGAAATGGATGCGGCTGCAAAAGCAGCCACTGCAACCGGTGGGGTGATGGCAGAAATGGCTGCAAAATAAACAATAAATAGGTGTGCTGATAACAAGTCTGCACCCAATGCCAGTAGAGCAGGCGCTGCCAAAACTGCAGAGAGTGCGTAAACCGCTGGCACTGGCATACCCATGCCCAAGATAATAATCACCAGCACTGCCGTGATCACTGTCAGGAAATAGCTACCACTTGCCATCGTGAACATCACAGAACTGATTTTGCCAGTAAGGTCGGTCATCGATAATGTGCCAATCACTAGACCCGCCACCGCGCAAGCCACACCAACCGTCACAATGCGCTCTACACCCTCGCTCAACCCATTGCTTAATTGTTTAGGCAGGGTTTTGAGCGGGCGGGCTTTCCAGAACATCAACGGCACGACTGACAAACATGCCAGTGCACCAGCAAACCCAGGACGATTTAACGCTAATACCGCCCAAGCGATTGTTATCAACGGAATGATGTAAGGCCAATGGCTTCGTAACACTGACCGCAAGGGCTCAATCTTTTGATTGCCACCGGGCATGAGATTGTGTTTGGCTGCATGATTATGCACCGAAAGGTACACACAAAAATAATAGAAAAACGCCGGTACAAGCGCAGCAACAACGATACTACTATACGCAATTCCAGTGAAGTCGCTCATTAGAAAAGCAGCAGACCCCATCACAGGTGGCAAAATTGAGCCCCCTGTTGATGCTGCGGCCTCGATGGCCGAGGCCCTCGTTTTCGAGTAACCCGACTTGACCATCAAGGGTATGGTGAACGATCCCGTAGTGACAACATCGGCTGTCGGTGACCCTGAGACAGAGCCGTAGAGAGCTGAGGCGACGACGGCAACCTTGGCTGTGCCACCCACTTTTTTGCCGACAAGTCCATTAGCAAACTTATAAAAAAAGTCCCCCCCACCAAACTTGTCAAATAGCGCACCAAACATCACGAATACAAAGACTAGAAACGCTGCGACTTCGAGAGCTGGACCAAACAATCCGTTTGGCGTAAAAACCAAGTGATCAATCATTTCGGGCACACTCATTCCGCGATGTGCGAATGGACCGTCGATTTTGTCACCCAGAAAGCCATAGGCTAAAAATAGCGAGACTAAAAGCACTAATGTCACGCCGATACAACGACGCGTTGCCTCTAACACCAAAAGTATTAAAAGTATCGACACCCCAATATCCATAGATGTAAGGGGGTCAAGCGTTGGCAAGCGCTGGCTCAAGCGCTCAAATGAATAGACCATGTAGCCACAACCCAACAGACTGAGTACAGTAAGCGAGACAGAGAATATTGTTGTGTGCCGGGGTCGGTAGCAGTTACCGGTTTGATGCAAGAATGCAAGACTAAGCACCGTTGCCAGAAACAGATACAAAGCGATGTATTGTTCTACGTAGAAACCCGCAGCAATAGCCATAAACAAAACCGCTGCCGATAGGCTGATCAGTCGACTAAATGTGTGGGTGATTGGTCCGAGTTCGCGAGATTGGCCCGGACCGATATACTTGAAGAATTGAGAAAACATCATAAATACTTATCCTTGCCGACACAATGACCATCAAACAAGACCAATTCTGGTCAATGTGTAGGCAACTCGCTACTTTATGAGCCCTGCAGCCTTGTAAGCCGACAACGCACCTGGGTGTAACTGAATGGGCGACGTTTGGGTCAATACTTTTTGGGATAAGCGACCAAGGGTGGAATGGGCCTTTTGCAAAAAGTCAAAGTTTGTGAGCATGGCACGTACGATATCGCCCGCTTCCTGGTTTGACATGCCACTTGAGGCCACAAGAATGACGCTACCACGTATGGTATTGATTTGATTTGGTTGAAAATCGTATGTGTTGGCAGGAATTTCAATACTACCCGTTCGCAATTCAACATTGAGCTTGGTGATAGCTTCTTTGCTCAAGCCAACTAGGTTTAACTTGGTATCGCGCGCGGCAGTTCGAACTTGACTGGAAGGAAACGCCAACATGTTGATAATTAAATCAGCTTGCCCGTTTTTAATGAGATCAAGGCCTTGGTTGTAAGAACCATAGGTCACTCTGCCACCCCAGCCTTCGATGTCTTTGACCGAGATGCCATAGGCTGCTAGAACGGCCTCCCCCGTGATCGACATGAGCGTACCACGCTGATTTAAGGAAACCCGAACAGGCATCTTTTTGGCTTTTATCTGTGCCAGATCTGTAATACCAGAGCTTTGGGTCGTTAGAATCTGTACGGCTGCTTCTGAATCAATCAATGCAATAGCACGAATATTGGTCAATGACTCTTTAAAAGGCGCCAGACCTTTCTCTGCGATAAACGCCATTTGCGCGTGGGCGATTCCTAACTGCACTTTGCCAGTTGATGTAAGCAGCAAATTACTCGTTTCACGACCTGGCTCGTAGGTAAAGGCTGAACCTGGGTAATCTTTCTTGATTGTTTCACCAATGGCCGTTCCGATTGCGCTCCATGCCCCACCAACAGAGCCACCAGCAAGTGTGATGTTGTAAGGGCCAGAGGCTAGTGCAGCCGGTGACTGAAAAAAACCAACCAAAAGTGCTGTTGAAAAAATTCCTAAATATCGTTTGATATTCATGAATATTGCTCCCCTAGAAAAGTGATTGCTTATGAATTCATCTTTACTCAACGCTTACTAAATGTAGTAAACACTCAAAACAATATTAGATCGTTTAAATAGAAATAACAACTCATTTTTTCAATCTTTTTATATAGTTAGGGAAATCACTATATTGGTGTTGAGGTCTCAATTTAAAGCTTTGTTTGCACTAATTTAGTGTAAACTTTTGTGCAGACTTAATCGCCCATTATTTATTCATAAGCAATTGATTTAATGGGTAAATATAGGGTATTTTAGTTCTAATAACTCCCAGATAATGATCTTTTCAGTACCATATTTAGGGAGTTTTCTGGAAATAAGCTCATGAGCCCAGTCAACGATTTTTTCCGCAAGGTCAATGCAGGGAAGAGAGTTGAAGATATTGGTTTGTTTGGTCCAACAGTTCAAATCGTAGGCGGTGGTATTTCAAACGCAGGCCGCCCACGGTTACCGATTCGCCTGCCTTGTGACTCAATCTTATTGATGAAGTTTCGACAACTCATTGGCGAAGAAGGGGTTAAAGAGCGACTGTCCGATACAGTCGCTGCCGCTCAGAACATGAAGCTCATTTCAAAGAAACAGATGGAAACAGTGGTGGTTGACTCAACGGTGCAACATAAAGCGGTGGCCACACGTTATTTGAGCAACTCGAGCAAACCAGTATTCTGTCAGGCAACACGATTAAAAACGTATACGTTGACCTAGGCTACCGCGGTGTCGATCAAGACAACCCAGGGGTGAGTATCAAGCACCGAGGCAAATACAAGAGCCTGACTGACCAAGAACGCAAGTTACTCAAACGAAGACAAGCCATAGAACCGATCATCGGGCACTTAAAATCAGATAATCGTATGAACCGATGCCATCTTAAGGGCCCAGAGGGCGATGCCATACATGCCGTACTCTGTGCTGCGGGGTACAACATTCGCTGGTTACTGAGAATGATCCGTAATAAAGGCCTCGACCTTTATTGGGCTCTGATTCAGCGGCTCGGTTTGGGTGGGTTATTGGCTAAAGTTAGGGAAATGATTCAGATTGAGGCTCTAAAACGCGATCGGTTGATTGCGTTGACTGCTTAATATGAATCATTCAGGTTCGACGACTTAGACTTTTTTCTTCGCCTTGTTAGGAGCTTGTAATAAAGGCTGCCAAACAATCTCAAGCTCTTGATTCATTGAACTAGCAAGGCCATCAAGGTCGGGCCAAAGCGACGCGTGTGTAATGTTCATTCGGTAGAGCTCGCGCATCGCCTCGCTTCTCATTTGCTTGCGCAACACGAGTTGTACGAGCAAAGGTTCATCATCCGTTTTATATTGGCCTAACAATTCATTAATGGTTAAGTGCAATTGCCCAGGCACCACAAATAAGCCCGACTGAGCCACAAGACGACTGTCCATTTCGTCAGGCTCACCAAACCAAATAATGGGGTATTGATTACTTAAAAAATATTTTTCAAGATTTTCTTCGTGGCGTGGATTAATTACGGCTCGCGTCAGTGACAAATCAAACGCTGGGTTACGACGCCACAGTGCGGGCGTATTCAATGCGTATACAACCACATCTTCAATAGCTGACTCAAGCGCGAAGAAAGCAGCCACAAAAGGCGACTTTGTAAAATCTAATAGCCGCGTCGCAGCACCGTGATGTTGCATGATCGCCATGCAACGAAACGTATTGCTCAACGCACTTTGGTCTTGTATGTGCACATGGGCTTTGCGCTTAAAAACCCGAATAGTGCGCTGTTCACGCATGGGCCAGTTTTCTTGGGGTCCATCAAGTTGGTTCAAGCGCCTAGCAAGCGAACTTAACAATGGTAGGTTGGCAAACGGCTGGCCGCGAAACGCCCACTGATCAAACTTGGTTGTCTCTTGTAGAAACTGAGACCAGCTGGTGATGTCTATAACATTCATGGCAGAAAACTCTCAAATTAAAGAAGCGGAACAAAATTAGGTTTTACTGAAAATGTAGCCTATAAGTCTTTCACCGCAACAACAGAATCGGTATCGTTGCTGCGTGCAAAAGGTCTGCGGTTTTGCTACCAAACAAAAAGCTGTGCAAAGGTGAGTGGCTGTAGGCGCCTATAACCATTAAATCAATGCCGTGGTCTTGAATAAACTTGGCCGTAATGTTTTTTGCCTCACCAGGAATTAAAAAAATAAGGGGCTTAAACTGCGCGGCTACTAGCTTTTTTTCAGCCCAGTCTAATTGTTTAACGGTTTCACGATTTTCTTTGCCAAACATCAATACATTTACCGTTAGCCCCTTAAACAATGGGCTGGTAGCGATCAGTTCTATGCCTTTACGCGCCACAGCCCCGCCATCAAAGGCAATCATAATGTTTTTAGGTTCAATAAAGCCCTCAGTAACAGTCAATATAGGTTGCTTTAATTGACGCACAACTTCTTCAGTATGTTGGCCTAATTGGCGTTGCGACTGATCTGCAGACTCACCACGGCGCCCCAACACAACTAATTGCACGTGGGCCGCTTGCTCAACCAGAGTTTCCACCAGATTGCCATGGCGTTGCCTGACATCAGCTGCGGTAACGCCCCTATCAACAGCACGTACACGAAGTTGATTTAAAAATATGCGGCCTTTTTCACGTGCAATTTTATTACGCGAGGCGTCTTCTAGAGAAAGCGAAGAGAGCAAGCCTTCTTGGGCATCAAAACCAATAGCACCGCTGTAATCTTCGCTGGTAGATGTTTCGGGGTGGCTCTCAAGAATATGGAGCAACTCGAGTGGCGCATGCATGCTCTTTGCTGCCCAAGCCGCATAGTCTGTCACATAATCAGCAAAGCGAGACCGATCAACACAGGCCATGATTTTATTTTGATTTTTCATATGCGGCTCTTCAATGCCCTGTCAGTATGTCGTCTACAGCGTCTTTGTCGTGCACTGCAAATTTATCAACCATGGTTGCACTGGCTTCATTCAAACCGATGACTTCAACGTCAGTGCCCTCTCGACGAAACTTCAAGACTACTTTATCTAAAGCACTAATTGCCGTGATGTCCCAAAAGTGTGCACGGCTGACATCTATTTTGACTTTTTCAATCACTTCTTTGTAGTCAAATGCATTGGTGAAGCGCTCTGCACTGGCAAAAAAAACTTGCCCATAAATGCTGTATGTGCGCACGCGACCTTCGTCTTCAGACAAAGATGATACGCGAAAGATGCGCCCCACTTTATGTGCAAAAAAGAAGCCTGACAACAACACCCCCGTCAACACACCCATAGCCAAATCGTGTGTCAAAACGGTGACGGCGACAGTTGCCAACATCACCACGCTAGAGCTTTTGGGGTGTTGGTGCAAATTAATAACTGAGCGCCAACTGAACGTACCGATCGACACCATAATCATGACAGCAACCAACGCCGCCATGGGTATGAGGCTGACCCATTCATCTAAAAACACCACCATCATTAATAAAAATACGCCTGCGCATAGAGTAGACAAGCGCCCCCGACCACCCGACTTGATATTGATAACCGATTGACCAATCATCGCGCAGCCCGCCATTCCCCCTATAAAACCCGTTGCAATATTGGCTACACCCTGGCCTACACATTCACGGTTTTTATTGCTCTTGGTGTCAGTTAAATCGTCGACAATGGTTGCCGTCATTAACGACTCAAGCAACCCCACCACCATTAACGTCAGTGAGTAGGGGAAGATAATGCCAAGTGTGTGCCAATTAAGCGGTACATCTGGCATTAGAAATATCGGTAAGCTGCCTGGCAGTTCACCCATATTGCCCACAGTTCTTATGTCTAACCCCAACGCGATCGACACAATTGTCAGCACCACAATCGTGACGAGTGGTGAGGGTATGGCCTTTGTGATGTATGGCAAGCCATAAATAATGCCTAAGCCCGCCGCTGTCATGGCATACACATGCCAGGTCACGTTAATCAGTTCGGGTAACTGTGCCATAAAAATTAATATGGCTAACGCGTTCACAAAACCCGTGACAACCGAGCGCGAGACAAACCGCATCAATGCCCCCAGCTTGACCCACCCTGCAACAATCTGCAACACGCCCGTCAACACAGTGGCTGCTAACAGATATTGCAGCCCGTGCTCTTTAACCAACACGACCATTAAAAGCGCCATCGCCCCCGTTGCCGCTGAAATCATGCCAGGACGACCACCCGCAAAAGCAATCACAACTGCCATTGAAAATGATGCATACAAACCCACTTTAGGGTCAACGCCAGCAATGATTGAAAATGCAATCGCTTCTGGAATAAGCGCTAACGCAACCGCTAGCCCGGCCAGCACGTCGTTCTTAATATTTGAAAACCAGTCTTGTCTTATTGAATTCATTGCAAATGGGTAAACCTAGAAAATGGTAACGGATGTGGGGTGAGCCATATTGGGCTACCCGTGGTTGCTGATTGGTTTGACGCTATCTTTATTGAATGACCCACGCTAAAAAAACAGATGGCATACGCCGGCACAGGTCGTGAATATATTTAGATCTATAACAATATTATGTGACATTAAGGGAATTACATAATTTAGGTTAACTTTCCTATATTTGGGTAACGAACCCTACCACGACCTTAAACGCAACGCTTGGTCGGGGCGACACGATTAGAACTTGCGAATACGTCGTCTCTAGCGCAATAGTCTACCTCGCTGAGCTAAGCGCCATTCGTCATTTGGTATGAAAGACGCCGCACAACTGTCAATTCATGACTTAACATTGAACTCATAATATAAGCCAACGGAGACAAACCATGAGTCAACCTTGGGCCAAGGTTTACAAGGCGTTCGGTATCAATATAGATTTGCCTGTACCGAAACATGGCAACCTTGCAGCATTCGCTCAGGCCCATTGCACCCACTGGTCTGCACACAGTTCAGTCAATGCTGCGTTTACCTGCGTCATGCCCAACGGCATGAATGGTAGTTTGAGTTTTAAACAGGTTAACGATTACTCAGACGACTTTGCGGCCTACCTGCGCCATACGCTTGGGTTAAATGCTGGTGATCGCGTGGCGGTTCAGTTGCCCAACTGTTTAGCCTACCCCGTGGTGACAATCGGTATTTTCAAAGCGGGTTGCGTGTTGGTGAATACAAACCCTCTGTATACCGTGGGTGAAATGGTTTATCAATTCAACGACGCCGATGCCAAAGCGCTCATTATTTTAGATATGTTTGCAGACAAACTACCCGAGGTATTAGCGCAAACTGGGGTGCAACATATTGTCTTAGCGGGCGTGCCAGAGTTTTTTTTAACTGTCCCCAAAGCGATTATTCGTGGGGTACAAAAGGTGTGGTCGCGCGTGCTGCCAGCTGTAACGGTACCGAACACGCGCTTAGACCTTGCTTTAAAAAAAGGCCGTCAAGCTATTGACCAGGGGGGCGTAATTGTGCAGGCCTACTGGGCCCCGATTGATCGCAATGAATTAGCTGTTTTGCAATACACAGGTGGCACCACGGGCGTGAGCAAAGGTGCCGAGCTGACGCACAGCAATTTGCTGTATAACGTTGAGCAAATAATGGCCATGGGTGCGACCCATTTCACACCAGGTAAAGAGTGCGTACTAACGGCGCTGCCGCTTTATCACATCTTTTCATTCACAACAAATCTTCTGAGCTTTTTGGCCTTAGGCGCACAAAATATTTTGATCTTAAGCCCTCGGCCTGTGCAAAATCTTCAGCGCGCCATCGAGAACTACCCGATCACCTGGATAACCGGCGTCAACACGTTGTTCAATGGCTTGCTAAACGAAGAATGGTTTGTGGCCTACCCACCCCGGAGTCTCAAAGCCTCGATTGCAGGCGGTACTTCGTTACACCATGCCGTGGCACAGCGCTGGCGTGACGTGACACAAACCCCAATTGCCGAAGGCTACGGGCTCACCGAAGCCTCACCGGTAGTGAGCTTTAACCCCTTTAAAGGTAAACCTCGTTTGGGTAGCATCGGTATACCGGTGCCCGGTACTGAGGTGCGACTGGTCGCTGACAACGGTGAAACAGCCGCCTTAAATGAACCCGGTGAAATTTGGGTGCGTGGCCCTCAAGTGATGCAACGCTATTGGAAAAGCCCCCAAGATAGCGCTCAAGTGTTGCAAGATGGTTGGTTGGTCACAGGCGATGTTGCCGTAATAGACGCTGAAGGCTTTCTGACGATTGTTGATCGCAAGAAAGATCTGATTATTGTTTCAGGCTTTAACGTCTACCCCAATGAAGTTGAAAACGCGATTGCTTTAATCGATGCGGTGCTTGACGTAGCCGTCATTGGTGTGACTGATGAAACCACGGGTGAGGCTGTACGTGCCTATATCGTTAAAAACCCCGGCTCAAGCGATGAGATCAATACTGAAACCGTTATTGCGCACTGCCGCAAACACCTCGCCCCTTACAAAATTCCACGCAGTGTGGTGGTGAGAGACGCGCTGCCTAAGAGCGCTGTTGGCAAAGTGCTGCGCAAAAACCTTAAGGCTGAAGTGCTGCGCGAATTGCAACATGATTTCTGAATTTGAAACTAAGCTGCTCGGCATCATGATGATGGTCATTATGTTAGGCATGGGCGCTTCACTCACTTGGCGCGACTTTTTAATTGCCTTTCGTAAACCAAAAGGGGTGCTCATTGGTATCGTTTGCCAATATGGCATCATGCCTTTGCTGGGCTTTTCAGCCGCGATTCTTTTGGGTCTAAGCCCTGGCGTGGCAGTGGGCTTATTACTTATTTCTTGTATGCCTGGTGGCACCACATCAAATATCTTTACCTACTTTAGTAAGGGCGTGCTGGCCTTATCAATCATGATGACCAGTCTGTCGACCTTGTTGGCTTTATTTATGGTGCCTACGCTGCTAGAGTTTTACTCGCAGGCGGCCGGCATCACTGGCAACTTCAAAATACCAGCTGTTAATGTGGCGCAGGTATTGGTAGTGTTGTTAGTGCCTACTGTCATTGGCATGGTGTTGCGCAAAGTCAACCCCAATATTGGCGCCAGCATTGAGCTACTAGGCGGTTTTTTAAGTGTGCTCGTCATTTTGTTTTTGGTGGTGACTTGGGTGCCCCGCAACTATGGCTTGTTGGCCATAACACCGTGGCAGGTTTACATTGCGTCAATTGGGCTAGGTTTGGTGGGCATTGCGCTGGGTTATGGGTTTGCAAGACTATTCAAACAAGACAACAACCGCAGCCGCACCATTGCGCTTGAAACCGGCATTCAAAATGGCCCCTTGGCTGTGTTGATTGTGACACTCACCTTTAGCGGCACCTTGCAGCAAGAGGTGTTGCTCATTCCCGTTTTGTATTCGCTTTTTATTGTAGTGAGCAGTAGCTTTATCATCTTGTGGTTTCGCCGTCTAAGCACCCGCGAAGCGCTGGCTCGAGACCAAGCCAAGGTTTGGCTTTCGACACACACCCGCTAAGGGCTTAAGCATCTCGGTTAACCGACATAAGAGCCACGGCTGACAAGATATCTTTACATTCCCCTGCGGGGAAGTTTGCCAATGATTGCAAGGCTAAATCAACTTCAGCTTGTGCGCATTGTTGTGTGTAGCCCAGCGCATCAGTTTCACGAATGGCTTGGGCAACGGCATCGAACTCGCCTTCACCTGTTTCAATGGCATGTCGTACCAGTGCAATTTGTTCGGGTGAACCGACTTGTAATACGCGTATGAGCGGCATAGTAGGTTTGCCTTCGCGCAAATCGTCGCCCACGGTTTTACCCAAGGTTTTTTGATCGCCAGAATAATCAAGCAAGTCGTCAATTAACTGAAATGCCGTGCCCAAATGACGGCCATAGGCAGCGGCGTGTTGCTGTTGTTTCCCGTTGGCCTGAGCCAAAACAGCCCCGGCATGGGCGGCAGCCTCAAACAACTTGGCTGTCTTAAAACGCACCACGTCTAAATAACGCGCCTCGGTCACATCGGGGTCACGAATGTTCATTAACTGCAAAACTTCGCCCTCTGCAATGACCGTGGTTGCCTCTGACATGATCTGCATAATTGGCATGCTGTTGATTTCAACCATCATTTCAAAAGCACGAGAATACAGATAGTCACCCACCAGCACGCTGGCCGGGTTGCCAAACACGGTGTTTGCCGTGCTGCGACCACGCCTAAGGTCTGAATCGTCAACCACATCATCATGTAGCAGGGTAGCCGTGTGAATAAACTCAACCACTGCTGCCAATGAGTGCTGACTGGGCTGCGTGAACCCCAGTGCCCGGACAACTAAAAGCACCAAAATGGGGCGTAACCGCTTGCCACCGGAATGAATGATGTAGTCGCCGATGGTACGAATAAGCACCACATCAGAGTTAAGCCGATGGCGAATCACCAGATCGACTTTTTGCATGTCTGACATGATGGGTTCAAGCAATTTGATTAGGTTTGACAAGGTGTTTTCTTTTGACTTTCAAGCATTTAGCAGGTATATTTACGGGTTCGGTCGTTACGTAGATGCACTAGGCGTCGTATTAACGCTATAGGCCGAGACAACTTATCGAAATTGATGAGTCATTGTATTGTGTTGTAACAACCCGGCGTATCGTTTTAGGGTGTTTTAAACCCAAAAATACTATACGCCACAAATAATAAGGTTAACCCATGTACGCGGTCGTAAAAACTGGTGGCAAGCAGTACCGAATTGCCGTCGGTGAAAAACTTAAAATAGAACAGATACCGGCAGACATTGGGCAAGAAATTACGCTAGATCACGTGCTTTCAGTAGGCGAAGGCGACCAACTTCAAGTTGGCGCCCCCACCCTAACTGGCGCTGTGGTTAAAGCAACAGTTCTTGCGCAAGGACGCCATGACAAGGTCAAGATCTTTAAAATGCGTCGTCGCAAGCACTATCAAAAGCATCAAGGCCACCGTCAAAATTACACTGAAATTCGCATTGATGCGATTTCAGCTTAATCGTTGCTTTTAGGAAACTAGAAAATGGCACAGAAGAAAGGCGGCGGCTCTACGCGAAATGGTCGTGATTCAGAATCGAAACGACTGGGTGTAAAAGCTTTTGGCGGTGAATTGATACATGCAGGTTCAATCATTGTTCGTCAGCGTGGCACAACGTTCCACCCTGGTGTCAATGTTGGTATTGGCAAAGACCATACCCTGTTTGCATTGGTTAACGGCAATGTAAAGTTTGCTGTGAAAGGTCGGCTCAACAAGTCAACCGTATCGATTATCGCTGCGTAACACGTAGCGTAGTCTAGGTACCCAGCAGGCCCTGTCGTTACTCGGCAGGGCCTTTGTTATTTTTGAGAAAAGCGCATGAAATTTGTTGATGAAGCAACCATTGAAGTCATTGGTGGAAAAGGCGGTAACGGCGCGTCAAGTTTTCGGCGCGAAAAATTCATTCCTAAAGGTGGGCCCGATGGCGGCGATGGCGGTCATGGTGGCAACGTAATCGCTATTGCCGACCGAAATATCAATACGCTAATCGACTACCGTTACGCACGTAAGCACATGGCGCGTAATGGCGAACACGGTCGTGGGTCAGACCAATATGGCGCCGGCGCAGAAGACATTGTTTTGCGTATGCCCGTTGGCACCATTATTTTTGATGCAGAAACCAACGAAGAATTATTCGATTTAACCCAAAATAAACAAACGGCTGTATTAGCCGCTGGTGGCGCTGCAGGCATAGGCAACATTCACTTTAAGTCAAGTGTCAACCGTGCCCCCAAGCAATTCACCCCAGGCAAAGAGGGCGATCAACGCAAACTACGCCTTGAGTTGCGGGTGTTGGCCGACGTCGGCTTACTGGGCATGCCCAATGCCGGTAAATCAACACTGATTAGCCGTATTTCAAATGCACGCCCCAAAATTGCTGACTACCCTTTCACCACTTTGCACCCTAATTTGGGTGTGGTGCGTACCTCAGAGTCGCGCAGCTTTGTGGTGGCCGATATTCCCGGCTTAATTGAGGGCGCATCTGAAGGCGCAGGCTTAGGCCATCTGTTTCTCCGTCACTTAAATCGCACCCGCATTTTGTTGCACCTAGTTGACATGTCATCACTCGACCCAGACGAAGACACCATCACGCGTGCTGTAAAAGAAATGAAGGCGCTAGAAGGCGAGCTTAAAAAATATGACGAAGACTTATTCAATAAGCCCCGTTGGTTGATTTTAAATAAGCTCGATGTGGTCACCGACCCCGTTGCAACTGAAAAAGCCTTTCTAAAAGCCAGTCGCTGGAAGGGCCCGGTTTACAGCATATCGGCCTTGGCGGGTGACGGTACCAAACAACTCATTTGGGACCTACAAGACGCACTCGATGCTGCCCGCGAGATTGAACAACGAGAACAAGATATTGCTGCAGGTGTTTTTGTAGAAGAAGACCGACGTTTTGATGCTACGCGCGGACCCACTGAATCATGACGTCAACTTCTGGCAAAAAGTCAGTTGTTGCTGATGCCAATCGTATTGTTATTAAAGTCGGTTCATCGTTGGTAACTAACGATGGCAAAGGTCTTGATTTAACTGCAGTTAACCATTGGTCAACTCAAATTGCAGCACTTAAGCAACAGGGTAGAGAAGTCATATTGGTTTCAAGTGGCGCTATTGCTGAGGGCATGGCACGACTAGGCTGGGCAAAACGCCCAACTGAAATGCACAAACTTCAAGCCGCTGCTGCAGTCGGGCAAATGGGTTTGGTGCATGCTTACGAAGCGGCTTTTACACAGTACAAACTGCGTACCGCACAAATATTGCTCACGCACGAAGACTTGGCTGACCGCAAACGCTACTTAAATGCACGGTCAACCTTATTTACATTGCTGCGTTTGGGTGTCGTGCCTATCGTCAATGAAAATGACACGGTTTCAACCGACGAAATTAAAGTGGGCGATAACGACACCCTGGGTGCTTTGGTCACCAATCTAATTGAAGCTGATTGCTTAATTATTTTGACCGACCAGCGCGGCCTATACAACTCAGACCCCCGCCAAAATCCTCAAGCACAGTTTATTGCTCATGCACAATCAATCGACCCAAGCCTTGAAACCATGGCAGGTGGCGCAGGCAGTAGCATTAGTAAGGGTGGCATGTTAACCAAAGTATTGGCCGCACAGCGCGCTGCCAAAAGCGGTGCCCATACGGTTATTGCTTCGGGGCGAGAAAGCAATGTGCTGACACGTCTGGCTGCAGGCGAATGCATCGGCAGCGAATTACAAGCCAGCCAGCCTGTTTGGTCTGCCCGTAAACAATGGATGGCCGACCATTTAAGGTTACGTGGCCGCCTTACGCTGGATGCCGGTGCGGTGCGTGCCTTGACGGTTGATGGCAAAAGCCTTTTACCGATTGGCGTCAAAGCGGTTGAGGGTTATTTTGAAGCGGGTGATTTGGTGTCTTGCCTTGACCCAGAAGGTAAGGAATGCGCGCGTGGTTTAGTGAATTACTCTGCGGCCAATACCCGTTTAATTATGGGTCAACCATCATCAAAGATTGCGGCCCTTTTGGGTGGGCTATCAGACTCTGAACTGATTCACCGCGATAACTTAGTTGTACTCAGTTAGTTGTAAGGAAGCAAATATGCTTTACACACAAGCAACATATAACCCGTAATTTAATTACTTTTCGCGTAAACCCGCGTTGTTTAGTGCGGGGGGTCATTGCACCGGTCGATTTGGCGCTAAAAATTCTGCTAAAGCGAACGCGCTACTACGACTTGTAACCGCCATCGCAAACAGGCCTTTATCTATCGGCCCATCAATCAGGGCTGAACCCATTAGGTAACCCCCCGTCACCAGCGCTAACGATTGCCCGATGTGATCAGCGCTAACACGGGCCAATTTACGTGAGCCACTGTCTGACAAACGAATCGCCACAAAAAACTGCCCTGCACCATCGACCATGGGCGATGCCCCTTTAATATCTGCACGGGTCAAAAGCGCCTCGCGCTGCAAATAAAGCGTATGCCGCCCCTGCGCATCAGACCACGGCAATAAACCCGGCGTATCGCTGGTTGAGGCCGTGTGAAAAGAGTAGGAGGGAAGTGCATTGGCCTCTGAGGGGTACATCGATTCCCAGATGGCACCACAACCAGAGAGAAAGAGTATAAAAGCGACCAGAACAGCCATGCGCCCTCCCTGCCACGTGCGATGCAAGCGGCTGACCCTGATGGGTACTTTTTGGGAAGGGGCTGTATCAGAGCAAAATGCCCAGCTTCTGAATTTATGCATGACATAAGCATAATTCAATTTAGATACGTATCATGTACGTAGGCACCTATTCAAATAGGCATCTATTTAGATAAGTCTCTATTCAGAGGCGTGCCTATTCAGATATAACACCTTTTAAAGCTAAGCACATATTAAGGTAAGCGCCGTAAAATCAACATTGATGTATTAAGTCGGTCTATACTAACGATTCAGCGGGGGTACTGGGCAAATTTGCCTGGTTGAGAAACACCCTTCGTACCAGTACGGATAATGCCGATGCTGGGAGCAATCTCTTTTTGATAGCCATACCCTTTATCAAAAAGACACTTCCGATATCGGCTCCATATGATTTTTTTGGAGCTTTTTAATGAATGCCATTCCTAAGTTTTTAGCCGCCACAGCTGAAGTTGATTCAGCTGCCGTTAAGCCCCTACCGAAATCACACAAAGTATATGAAATCGGCTCACGTCCCGATATTCGAGTGCCATTTCGTGCGATTGAACAAAGTGACACCTCAACTTCTTATGGGGGTGAAAAAAACCCTGACATCACCGTCTACGACACCAGCGGCCCTTACACCGACCCTGAAGTGCATATTGATATTCGTAAAGGCTTGCCTGAATTACGCAAAGCGTGGCTTGATGAACGAAACGACACAGAGTCACTCGCAGGGCCTAGTAGCGAGTATGGCCGCGAGCGTTTAACTGACCCGGCTTTAACCGCTATGCGCTTTGATTTGCAGCGCCCACCCCGTCGCGCCCAAGCGGGCAAAAATGTGACGCAAATGCATTATGCGCGTCAGGGCATCATTACTCCTGAGATGGAATTCGTGGCGATTCGTGAAAACTTGCGTCTTGAGCAATACGTTGAAGCCCTTCGCAATAGCTGCCCCGACGGCGACATGATGGTTAAGCGTTTGTTGCGTCAACACCCCGGGCAATCTTTTGGGGCGTCTATTCCCGGCAAAATCACGGTAGAATTTGTGCGCGAAGAAATTGCGCGCGGCCGTGCAATTATTCCTCTGAATATTAATCACCCTGAAGTTGAGCCGATGATTATTGGCCGTAACTTCTTGGTCAAAATTAACGCCAACATCGGCAACTCAGCGGTCAGCTCAAGCATTGCTGAAGAAGTCGAAAAAATGACCTGGTCAATTCGTTGGGGTGGCGACACCGTGATGGATCTTTCAACCGGCAAAAACATTCACGAAACCCGTGAATGGATCATTCGTAACTCACCCGTGCCAATCGGTACAGTACCCATTTACCAAGCGCTTGAAAAAGTTGATGGTAAAGCTGAAAACTTAACGTGGGAAATATTCCGCGATACGTTGATTGAACAAGCTGAACAAGGCGTTGATTATTTCACCATTCACGCTGGCGTTCGTTTGCCTTTCATCCCGATGACAGCTGACCGTTTGACAGGCATTGTGTCGCGCGGTGGTTCAATTATGGCCAAATGGTGTTTAGCACATCACAAAGAAAGCTTCTTGTACGAACACTTTGAAGACATCTGTGAAATCATGAAAGCTTACGATGTCAGCTTTTCATTAGGTGACGGTTTACGCCCTGGCTCAACTTATGATGCCAATGACGAAGCGCAATTTGCAGAACTCAAAACCTTAGGTGAGCTCACCAAAGTGGCGTGGGAACACGATGTACAAGTCATGATCGAAGGCCCAGGCCACGTGCCCATGCACATGATTAAAGAAAATATGGATCTTCAACTTGAGCTTTGTCATGAGGCGCCGTTCTACACGCTTGGCCCGCTAACGACTGACATCGCCCCCGGTTACGACCACATCACCTCAGGTATTGGTGCGGCCCTCATCGGTTGGTATGGTACCGCCATGCTGTGCTATGTCACGCCTAAAGAGCACTTGGGTTTACCCAATAAAAAAGACGTGAAAGACGGCATCATCACTTACAAAATTGCAGCCCATGCGGCCGACTTAGGTAAGGGTCACCCCGGTGCGGCCATTCGCGACAATGCGTTGTCAAAAGCGCGTTTTGAATTCCGCTGGGAAGATCAATTTAACCTCGGTCTTGACCCAGATACCGCCAAAGACTTTCATGATGAGACGTTACCTAAAGACTCAATGAAAGTGGCGCATTTTTGCTCGATGTGTGGCCCCCATTTTTGCAGCATGAAAATCACTCAAGATGTACGTGACTATGCTAAAAAACTAGGTGTCGCCGAGAAAGAAGCGCTTGCAAAAGGTATGCAAGAAAAAGCAATCGAGTTCGTTAAGAAAGGCGCCGAAATTTACCACAAAACTTAAGCAATAACGGGCGCCAAGGTCAGTGAAAGATCTTTTTCAGTGCGCTGGCTACGCTGCGCGTAGTCACGCACTTGATCTTCACCGATCATGCCGACGTTAAAGTACTGTGACTTAGGGTGACTGAAGTAAAACCCTGACACACTGGCAGCAGGGTGCATGGCATAGCTTTCAGTCAATATCATGCCAATGTCTTGTGCTTGCAAAACGTCAAACATTTCACGTTTCACCACATGCTCTGGGCAAGCCGGGTAACCGGGTGCCGGACGAATACCTTGGTATTGCTCTTTGATCAACGCTTCAATTGAAAGCGCCTCATCGGGGGCATAACCCCAAAGATCAGTGCGCACACGCACATGCAGCGCTTCTGCAAACGCTTCGGCCAAGCGATCGGCTAATGATTTGAACATAATGGCTGAATAGTCGTCTTGCTCGTCAATAAAGCGTTGCTCTTGCTTTTCAATACCCAAACCGGCGGTCACGGCAAACATGCCGATGTAATCGATCACCCCGCTTTCACGGGGCGCGATGAAATCAGCTAAGCACTTATTGTCGACGCCCTCACGTTTCACGCCTTGCTGCCGCAAACCGCGCCATGTAAACAAAACCTCTTCGCGGGTTTCGTCTCGGTACAATTCAATATCGTCATCGTTCACTTGGTTGGCGGGGTAAAACGCCATGATGCCATTTGCCGTTAACCAACGGCCATCAATCATGCGCTTGAGCATGGCTTGACCGTCTGCAAACACGTTCTTTGCCTGCTCGCCCACTACGTGGTCTTCTAAAATCGCGGGGTAAGAACCAAACAAACTCCAGGTTTGAAAAAATGGCGTCCAATCTATGTGTTGAGCCAACTCATGCAAATCATAATTCTTAAATAATCGACGACCTAAGAACTTAGGGCGCAGTGGCGTCTCATTTTCCCAATCGATCACTGGTTTATTAGCGCGTGCTTGCGATAAGGGAATGCTTGGCGTAGCTTGTTTCGCTGCGTGCCGGCGTCGCACTTCTTCATACTCCGTGCTTAAGTCTTCAAGATACGTATTAGCGTTTTCTGACACGAGATTTTGTGCCACCCCAACCGCACGACTGGCATCGGGTACATAAATAACGGGGCCATCGTAGTGCGGTGCAATTTTCACTGCAGTGTGCAAACGACTCGTTGTGGCGCCACCGATCATCAACGGTATTTTACGTTCTCTAAAATAGTCGTCACGCTGCATTTCGCTGGCGACATAAGTCATCTCTTCAAGACTTGGAGTAATTAAACCTGACAAACCGATAATGTCGGCCTTTTCTTCTTTAGCACACGCAAGAATTTTGGCGGCAGACACCATCACGCCCATATTCACGACTTCAAAGTTATTACATTGCAAGACAACAGTCACAATATTTTTACCAATGTCGTGCACGTCACCTTTAACCGTTGCAATAACAATTTTGCCTTTGGCTCGCACATCACCACCGCCTGCCGCGATATGTTTCTTTTCTTCTTCAATGTAGGGCACAAGGTGCGCAACGGCTTGCTTCATCACCCGTGCTGATTTAACCACTTGCGGCAAAAACATTTTGCCTTCGCCAAACAAGTCACCCACAATATTCATGCCGTCCATTAATGGGCCTTCAATGACCTCAATGGGGCGGCCACCACGTGCGGCAATTTGCTGACGTATTTCTTCGGTGTCTTCCACGATAAAAGTCGTGTTGCCCATCACCATGGCTAGTGCCAAACGTTTTTCAACCGATTGGTCACGCCAAGCTAAGTTTTCTACTTTTTTGCTACCATCGCCTTTAAAGTCTTCTGATAAAGCTACCAAGCGTTCGGTTGAGGTGCGGCTATCTTCTACATCGGTTCGCCCCACTGGGTTTTTGCGGTCAAGCACCACATCTTCAACTTGGTCGCGCAACACCGGGTTTAGCTCAGCATACACACCTAACTGACCGGCATTCACAATGCCCATCGACAGGCCTTCTTTGATGGCGTAATACAAGAACACCGTATGAATCGCCTCACGCATTAATTCATTGCCGCGAAACGAAAAGCTGACGTTTGAAACACCGCCAGAAATGCGAGCGTGCGGCAAGTTTTCACGGATCCAGCGGGCAGCTTCAATAAAATCAACCGCATAATGGTCATGCTCTTCAATACCGGTCGCAATGGCAAACACGTTCGGGTCAAAAATAATGTCTTCTGGTGGAAACCCCACCTCATTGACCAGTAAATCGTAAGCGCGTTTGCAAATCGCTTGACGACGTTCAAGTGAATCGGCTTGACCGTCTTCGTCAAATGCCATCACCACAACGGCTGCACCATAGGCGCGACACAGACGGGCTTGTTCTAAAAAGGGCGTGACGCCCTCTTTCATTGAAATCGAGTTGACAATAGATTTGCCCTGCACGCATTTAAGACCTGCTTCAATCACTGACCATTTTGAACTATCAATCATGACCGGTACACGTGCAATATCAGGCTCTGACGCAATCATGTTTAAAAAACGCTGCATGCAGGCCAAAGAATCAAGCATGGCCTCGTCCATATTGATGTCAATAATTTGAGCACCATTTTCAACTTGCTGCCGTGCAACGGTTACGGCTTGATCGTAATTTCCTTCTTTAATGAGGCGCGCAAACATTTTGCTGCCCGTCACGTTGGTGCGCTCACCAACGTTAATAAACAACGATTTGCTATCAAAATTTAACGCTTCTAAGCCAGATAAACGCGTGCGTATTTCAATTTCAGGCACAACACGAGGCGTCATAGCCGAGACTTTTTGTGCAATGGCTTCGATGTGTTCTGGGGTGGTACCGCAACAGCCACCTGCGACGTTTACCAAACCTGCTTTGGCAAACTCTTCAAGCAACGACGAGGTGTCTGCTGGGCTTTCATCAAAGCCAGTATCGCTCATCGGGTTGGGCAAACCTGCGTTAGGGTAGACACACACGTAGGTGTCACTAATTTTGGCAAGTTCAGCAATGTAAGGTCGCATCAGTGCGGCACCTAACGCGCAATTCAAACCAATCGTAATAGGTCGTGCGTGGCGTACTGAATTCCAAAAGGCTTCAACCGTTTGACCTGACAAAATACGACCTGACGCATCAGTGACGGTACCTGAAATCATGACTGGTAAGCGCTCGCCTGTTTCAGCAAACACCTGCTCAATCGAAAAAATTGCGGCTTTAGCGTTCAGCGTATCAAAAATGGTTTCAACCAACAAAACATCAACACCACCTTCTAACAAGGCTTTGACTTGCTCTGTGTAGGCTATGCACAATTCGTCAAACGTAACGTTACGCGCACCGGGGTCGTTCACATCAGGTGAAATAGAGGCTGTTTTAGGTTGAGGCCCCAACGCCCCGGCAACAAAGCGTGGGCGCTCAGGCGTTGAGAATTTATCGCATGCCTGACGCGCCAAACGGGCTGAAATTAAGTTCATTTCGTACGCAAGCTCTGGTAAGCCGTAATCACCTTGTGCAACAGAGGTGGCACCAAAGGTATTGGTTTCAACTAAATCAGCACCTGCTTGCAGATATTGTTCGTGAATGGTTTGAATGACATCAGGCCGCACAATTGAGAGCAACTCGTTGTTGCCTTTGACATCTTTAAAATGGTCTTTAAAACGCTCGCCCCGAAAATCAGCTTCATTGAATTTGAGCTGCTGAATCATTGTGCCCATGGCACCATCCAACACCAAAATACGCTGACCCAATGCGCGCGCAAACTCAGCGCCTCGGGTGTAAGACTCTAACGGATAAGGTAGTTTGGGATATGACATAAGAGACCAGTGCGCCAGTAGGTTCAAGGTAAGTGTTATATCGTAACAAAATAAGGGCTTTAGGCCACTGTAAAGCCCCATTTTTTTAGAGCTGTTTGAGCAAAAACAGGGCTATTTGAATCGCATTTTTTTATTCGCGCGCAGGCTACAGCGTTATCCCGTGCTAAAGTGTCTTCGCTTTGGTGCTTTCGGTGCCGCTATACGTGGGGTTAGTTTGACCTGCATGGCATTGGGAAAGTTAAACGGGAAACAGGAAGCCTTCAACCATGAAAGCCAGCCTGTGCTGCCCCCGCAACGGTCATCGCTGGGTTTTTAACCCAGCGGCAGCCCGATACCGGCCAAATAGCCATTTTTTGCTCAACAACAGCTCAAAATGTTCCCCTAAATAACGTGCGGGGACGCACGTTTTACGTGAGTTATTGATGATTTTGAAGCCTTATCTACAGGCAACAGTCGCCCTTGCCTGTTTGCTACCCGTTTTATCTGCTGCACAAAACATTTCCCCCGGGCAGTCTGAAGCTAAAAAACTCGATGCCATCATTGTGACAGCCACTCGTTCAGCCCAAACACTTAAAAGCACCATCGGTGACAACACCGTAGTGAATCGTGAAGCGCTAGATCAAACACCTGACGCGACATTAGCAGAGGTACTTGGCCGCCAACACGCCATTACCTTTGTGAATTACGGCGGCCCACAAACCTTATCAACCATTAATATTCGAGGCACCAATAGCAACCAAAGCTTGGTGCTCATTGACGGCGTGCGCACCAATAATGCCAGCAACGGTTCACCTGCGTTAAACGCCATGCCAATCAATAGCATTGACCGCATTGAGATTGTGCGCGGTGCCAGCAGCAGTTTGTATGGTGCCGATGCGATCGGTGGTGTCGTGAATATCATCACCCGTAAACCTGGTGACAAACAACCTTTTGAAGCCTTCGCTAACATGGGTGTGGGCACCTACTCAAGCAGCGAATATGACGCTGGGTTTTCAGGGTCGCATAATGGGTTGAGTTATAGCTTGTTTGGCGGTTATGGGCAAAGTGCCGGGTTTAACGCGACGACTGATAAAAATTATTATTTCAACCCCGATACTGACTCATACTACCGTAGCAACATTGGTGGCCAAATTGGCATGGCCTGGCAGCCAGGTCAAACCTTAACGTTACGCACATACCAATCGCGTAACAACGCAGGCGTTGATTTTGGTACGCCCTACTTTAATGATCGCGGCATTCAAACCTTAAGCAACACATCATTAACCAGTTCGAATCAAATAAACAAGGTCTGGTTAAGTACATTAACTGCCTCTATTTTGACTGATCAAAACAATACAAAAAATATACCCACCGGCAATTTAAATGGTACTCAAACGTATAAAACAGATCAGACCCAATACATTTGGCAAAACAACTTCAAAGTATCTGACACTCAACAATTCAGTTTGGCGTATGAACGTTTAAATCAAAAAGTGTCAGGTCAATTTTCAGACGGTGATTATGTTTCCCCATCTTATATTGGCTATCAAAACACTGCTGTTTTTACCAATTCATTTGTCGGCGTTTACCAAGGTGAATGGGGCCCGCACGCTGTGCAATTGAGTGCGCGTAACGACGCCAACTCACAATTTGGTAACTTTGCCACAGGTAGTATTGGCTACGCCTATCAGTTCACATCACAGTGGCGCGGTAACATAGGTTTCAATACGGGTTTTAGAGCCCCCAATTTTAATGAGCTGTATTGGCCATTGACCTCAGTGTTTGTAGGCGACGCCAACCTACAACCTGAAAAATCTAAAAATATTGAAGTGGGTTTGCAGTTCGCCCACAATAGCGGTCAGCTCGGTATAACGGCCTACCAAAACGAAATCAGTAATCTGATTTTGAACCAACCCAGTCAGCCTGGTAGTTGGATTTACCAACCTGTCAATGTTGGGCATGCCACCATTAAAGGCATCACCCTCAATGGTAATCAATACATTACTAAAAATACACAAATCATAGGTAGTTTCGATTGGTTAAGCCCCATTAATGATGACACCAATGAATTATTACCCTTACGTGCACAACGTGTTTTACGCATGGCAGCTGAACACACCTGGGATGAGGCGTTATTTGGGTTGGAATGGTATTTATCGAGCGCCCGAAGAGAGGTGTTGAGCAAAAATAACATGGGTGGCTACGGCTTACTCAACGCTTCTTTGGCCTACAAGGTATCTAAACACGCCACCATACAAGTGCGATGGAATAATATGCTGGGTAAAGAATACAACCTTGTGGAAAACTACACTACACCGGGCTCAAACGTCTTTGTTAACCTTGCGCTGCGTTATTAAGAGACACGTGGTCATGTCTAATCGTACTGCCTAAATTTCATATCTAAATTTTAACCCTATTACCAAAGCTTAATATCGAGCATTGATGTCTTACAGTGATAGCTAACCGTGTTCTTTAAACTGATTACAAATATAGCCACAACTATGCTGCACCGTATAAAAACGAGTGCAGCGCTTTTGTGTTGTATTTTTTTGTTACCTCTGGGCTCAACAGCTCAACCTAACGACACACAACCTCGTATTGTGACGCTCACCCCGCATGCCAGTGAAATGGTTTTTGCAGCGGGCGGGGGGCAAGACATTGTGGCGACTGTGCAGGCCAGTGATTACCCAGCAGGTGTTCGCCAATTGCCGCGCATCGGTTCAGGTTTGGGGGTTGAGGTTGAACCCATCATTGCACAAAACCCAACGCTCATTGTGGGTTGGCCATCACCCCTATTAGACCGACTACAAACGCTGGGTTTTAAAACCTTTGCGAGTGAGCCACAACATTTAGACGATATTCCAAATGAAATTGATGCCCTAGGCAAGGCTTTACACACCGAGGTCTTTGCGCAGACACAAAGCGCCTCTTTAAGAAATCGCATTCAAGTATTACCGCATTTTCAACCTAAAACACCCCTTAGAGTCGCTATTTTGGTTGACTTTGAGGCGGGTTTCGCGATTGGCGGGCAGCATATTTTGAATGACGTCTTGTCACGTTGTGGTGCAGTGAATGTTTTTGCCCAACAACCTGCTGCCGCGCCACTAATTAGCGCCGAATCTATTTGGGCGACCCAACCCAACCTCATTATTGTGGGGCAAACTGATCAAAACCCTATTCAATTACCCCCCAAACTAGCTAATTTAAAGGCTAAAGTACTTGCTGTGAATGCTGACACCTTGTTTCGGCCGGGCCCACGTTTCATTGACGCGGCCGAGCTCATTTGCAATCAGTTACAACTGGCCACACAATAGACGCTGGGTTTAGCTTTTTTTTGATTTTTAACTCAAAATCTTGTCTCGTTTTTTAGTATTTAACAACGAGCCACCCTCAGTTCATTTGCTTTCACCTACACAATAGAGCGCTTCATGTCTGATCCCAAACCCTTCGTTATTGCCAACAAAACCTATCAGTCCCGTTTATTAATCGGCACTGGCAAGTATCGCGACTTTGAAGAAACCCGTCGAGCGATTGATATGAGTGGGGCTGAAATTGTAACGGTTGCCATACGCCGTACCAATATTGGGCAAAACAAGGGCGAACAAAGCCTGCTCGATTTTGTACCACCAAATCAATTCACGCTGTTACCCAATACAGCCGGTTGCTATACCGCTGACGATGCCGTGCGCACTCTACGTTTAGCACGCGAATTGTTAGACGACCACCGCTTAGTGAAGCTTGAAGTGCTGGGTGATGCGCATACGTTATTCCCCAACATGCCTGAAACCCTTATTGCCGCTAAAACGCTGGTAGATGAGGGTTTTGAGGTCATGGTTTATTGCACTGACGACCCTATTCAATGCCGCATGCTCGAAGACATCGGCTGCGTTGCTGTGATGCCACTGGCGTCGCTGATTGGTTCGGGCATGGGTATTTTGAACCCTTGGAATTTAAAACTTATTATTGAGCAATCGCGCGTGCCAGTTTTAGTTGATGCCGGTGTTGGCACTGCTTCAGACGCCGCCATTGCAATGGAATTGGGTTGCGATGGTATTTTGATGAACACCGCCATTGCCGGGGCAACCGACCCTATTTTGATGGCCAGCGCGATGCGCAAGGGGGTTCAAGCGGGCCGAGAAGCCTTCTTGGCAGGCCGTGTTCCCCGTAAAACCTATTCGGGCATGCCTACCTCACCAAGTGCCGGTTTAATGCCTTCGATTAGCCCTAAAGCGAATATTTAAAAATGTATACAACACTTTTAAGAACTAGCACTTACATACCAGAACTTACAAACTAACATTTAAATATCAGAACTTTAAAAACAAATACTTAATTTTTTAATTGTTTGCCATGACTCAAACTATTCCCAATATTTTAACGATTGCCGGCATTGACCCATCGGGTGGCGCTGGCGTTCTCGCTGATGTTAAAACGATCAGTGCGCTAGGTGGTTATGCTTGCGCCGTTGTTGCGGCATTAACAGCCCAAAACACCCAAACCGTTACAGAGATTGAACCCGTTTCACCCCGTTTCGTTGGGCATCAAATTGACGCCCTGTTTGATGACGTCGTGATCAACGCTTTAAAAATTGGCATGTTGGGGCAAGCTTCGGTGATCGAAACCGTTGCTCAGTACCTGGCTCTCAGGTCGCCATCGCATGTCGTGCTTGACCCCGTGATGGTCTCTAAAAGTGGGGCAATGTTGCTTGAGGCCCGAGCTGTGCATGCCTTGCGAGAAGCCTTGCTGCCTTTAGCCACTCTCATGACCCCCAATTTGCCTGAAGCCTCAGTACTGCTTGAACGCGGCGCCATTGAATCAAAACGCGACATGCGTCGTGTTGCTGAGCAATTACGCGAAATGATGAACCATAAAGGTCATCGATGGGTTTTCTTAAAAGGGGGTCATCTGCCTGGTGACGACACCACCGACTTCTTGCATGATGGTGATGTCATGATTGAGTTACCCGGTCATCGCATTGCTACACAAAACACTCATGGCACGGGGTGCACGCTGTCTGCCGCCCTAGCCACTTTGCTAGGGCACGGTCAAACTGCTCAAGACGCCGCACGCAATGCTAAGATTTATTTAGTTAATGCTATCTTGCAAGCGCATCAGCTCACAGTGGGCAAGGGTCATGGCCCTGTGCATCATTTTCACCAACTATGGCGAAAAACCCCCTTACAATAAGTTTTGTGAAATTGTCACAATTTTTTTTGAGTCACTGTACGATGAATGCTATGAGTTTGCCTGAAATTGAAATTGCCCGATTCAATATGATTGAGCAGCAAATCAAACCTTGGGACGTCTCTGACACGAAAGTCATTGATGCCTTGTTTGCTGTAAATCGCGAACGGTTTACACCTACCGCAATGCGCGCGTTAGCTTTTTCTGATTTAGAAATACCGCTGATCTTGCCCTCTGGCGACACGCATCAAACTATGCTCAGCCCTAAAATTGAAGCCCGCTTTGCGCAAGCGCTTGATTTATTACATGACGACTGCGTACTTGAAATTGGTACGGGCTCTGGCTACCAAGCAGCCTTATTGGCTAATATTGCACGCCAAATCACCTCGGTTGAAATAGACCCAAAGCTGGTGGCTTTTGCGCAAGATAATTTACGTCAAAGCCATATCAATCAAGTCACCGTCGAGACGGGTGACGGCTGCAAAGGTTGGGGTAGTAACGAATACGACGCTATTTTGATGACGGGTTCGTTGCCAAGCGTGCCCGATTCATTGAAATATCAGCTACGCATTGGTGGGCGTTTGGTGGTTGTGGTGGGTCATGCCCCCGTTATGACTGCTATCAAAATAACCCGCACCACAGCCGCGAGCTTTGAAACACAGACACTTTTTGAAACGGTCATCAAGCCTCTTGTTGGCCCACATGTATCTCAATTTAAGTTCTAAAGCACAACCCTTTTCATGACCGCTCTCTTTCGCCGTGCTCTGCTGCTTTGTTCGCTTTTGACGACGTGTGTGTTGACGCCCAACGTGTGGGCGCTCGACTTAAGTCAAGCGTGGCAATTCGCACTGAGCCACGACCCTACTTATGCTGCCGCCCGTGCAAACTATCGTGCTCAGTTACAAAAATTACCACAAGCGCAAGCTGGGCTTTTGCCCAACATGTCAGGCTCACTGACGGGTGCATACCTTGATAGCCGTGCAACGGGGGCATTGAGTCAAGTCTACAACGGTAGCCGGTCTGCATGGACACTCGCATTAACCCAGCCAGTCTTTAATTGGTCTGCACTAAATACTTTTCAACAATCAAAAATGGTAGTGGCTGGCGCAGAAATCTCGCTGCAACTCGCCTACCAAGACCTGATGCTTCGTTTGTCTCAGTCTTACTTTGATGTACTGACAGCGCAAGACAGTTTGGCTGCTTTACGTGCAGAGCAGCAATCAATCAATGAGCAACTTGCTTCAGCCAAAAGACGTTTTGAGTTGGGCAATGCCACCATAACCGATGCGCTTGAAGCACAAGCCCGATTTGATCTTATTTCAGCGAATATTATTAGCGCTGAAAATGAAGTGTCCAATACTGAATATGCCCTGACACGTATGATTGGCATACAACCTACTGATTTGGCGGCGTTGCCTTACACGGTAAACTTACCCGCCCCAACCCCTAACAATTTAGAGGCTTGGTCTAATCAAGCTTCAGCCGCCAATCTAGATGTGGTTCGCGCACGCATTCAAATTCGCATTACTGAATATGATGTTGAAATTGCCAAAGCGGGGCATTACCCAACATTGAGTCTCTCGGCGTCTTCTACTAGCAATACCGTTGGTAACAGCCAAATTCGCCCTTTTTATGATGGTCGCACGATTGATAACTCAGTCGGTTTAACCCTAAGTGTACCGATTTATAGTGGTGGCGGCGTCAGTGCTACCGTACTCGAAAAAACTGAGCTTCAGCAAAAGTCCGTGTTCGATCTTGAAGCGGTGCGTCGTCGATCAGTGCAACTTGCAAAACAATATTTCAATGGTGTCAAGGCAGGCTTGGCCCGCGTTAAAGGTTTGCAAGCGAGTGAAAAATCAAGCCTAGCCTCATTACAAGCTAACTTAACGGGTTACGACGTAGGGGTGCGTATTAATCTCGACGTTTTAAATGCCCAACAGCAACTGTTTATTGTCAAACGTGATTTAGCTCGAGCACGTTACGAAACACTGATGGCTGGGTTGCGTTTGCGCGCCAGCAGCGGGTCGTTATCTGAGGGTGACTTAGTCGCTGTGGCACAAATGTTACGCCCCCCCGGCTCTGCAGGAACTGGCATTATGTATGACTTGCCAAAGGGTTTAAATCTGAACCGTCAAACCAACAAGACCAATAAAGCTAAATAACAAATGACCTTTAGTCTCTACGATATGAAGTCATTTGATTTTGTTTGCTCAGGTCGGTGATTCAGTAAGTCAGGTAGCCAAGTCAATGTCAGGCAGCGCTTTACGGTTGACGTATTTTTTTAACTAAAGCGGTGGTTGAGCGCTCAAACTCAAACGGTATGGCCACAGCCTTGCCGCCCCAAGACTCAACAATTGCGGTTTCAGGTAACGTTGACATATCGTAATCGCCCCCTTTAACAATGATGTCAGGCCGCAGTGCCTCGATTACCTCGCAAGGGGTGTCTTCATTAAATATTGTTACTACATCAACACAAGCTAAAGCAGCTAACAATGCTGCGCGGTCTTTTTCGTTATTCATGGGACGGTCGGGGGCTTTACCTAGTCGCTTAACCGACGCGTCAGTGTTCACGCCCACAATTAAGGTACCCCCCAACTGAGCCGCAGCATCAAGATAAGTCACGTGACCGCGATGCAAAATATCAAAAACGCCATTTGTAAAAATAATAGGGTGAGCAAATTGACCCGTCACAATGCCGTCTTGAACCGCTTGACGGGTCAGTATTTTACGTTCGAAACGGGCTGTCATGCAGGTGTTGGTGCCACTACGCCAAGTGATTTACGGTATCGGTTTAAATCTTGCACAGACTCAAAAGTTGAACCCATCAACAATGATAGATTATGCAAAATACGTTGACTGACTTTGGTTTCCCATACGTTATCAAAGCGTATTTGATGGTCAAGCCAGCGCTCTAACCAACCTGGCTCGGGTAGCTTTGATTGCACCGTGTCGTTAGGAAACATCTCTTTGTTCACGTGCAAATTAGTAGGGTGTAACGCTTGAGGTGTTCGGTGGGCTGAAGCCATCAGGACACCAATTCTTGAAAACGCACGACGCGCTTGTAATGCTAAATCTTGGCTATGTACTGTCAGGGCACGCTTCATGTAACGCAAGTAAGCACCCGCATGACGCGCTTCATCTTGCGCAACGACTTTGTAAATGGCTTTGATGACGGGTTCGGTATGCCATTCTGCCGCACAACGATACCAGTGGTTTAAACGCACTTCACCACAAAAATGCAACATCAATGTTTCTAGCGGCGGTGCAGCATCAAACTCGAAACGCACGTTGTGTAGTTCTTCTTCTGTTGGCATGAAGTCTGGTCGAAAACGGCGTAAATACTCAATCAATACCAGCGAATGTTTTTGCTCTTCAAAAAACCAAATAGACATAAACGCTGAAAAATCGCTATCGCCGCGATTATCGCGCAAAAACATTTCAGTCGCAGGTAAGGCTGCCCATTCAGTAATGGCATTCATTTTGATGGTTTGAGCTTGCTCATCTGTGAGCTTGCTAGCGTCAAAATCTGCCCAAGGAATGTCAGCGTCCATATTCCATCGAACAGATTCAAGCGATTTAAATAATTCAGGATAAAGCATGAAAATTACCTTTTTTTGATCATAGATTAAGGTGTAACCTACAAAACCTTTCAAAATCATGACAAATAACAATAAGAAATGATAAATAACAACAAATAACATCAGTTAAAAACCACTAGACCTAGCTCGCCACTACCAAAACCTAGATAAGCCAACCGCCAGACCTAAGGCAATTAAAACAATCAATACAGTTAGCAGTCGGTTTGATTGTTGGCGCTCTTTTCTAAGAGAGCGTAACTCTTGCCAAACCACCGGGGTTAAATCAGGCCGCCGTAACGACTCGTGCATTAACCTTGGAAACTCTGGTAACCATTGTGCCCACTGCGCGGCTTCAGCTTTGATTTTATTGCGCAAAGCCGTCAAACCCACCCGTTCATGCATCCACTTTTCGAGGTACGGTTTGGCAGTGTCCCATAAGTCTAACTGGGGGTCGAGCTCTCGGCCTAGGCCCTCTACATTTAATAAGGTTTTTTGTAATAAAACCAACTGTGGTTGAATTTCAACATGAAAACGACGCGATGTCTGAAATAACCGCAATAAAACCTGACCCAGCGAGATTTCAGCCAACGGTCGATCAAAGTAAGGCTCACATACCGCTCTAATAGCACCCTCTAGCTCTTCTTCACGTGTGTTGGCAGGCACCCATCCCGATTCAATGTGCAGCCGCGCCACGCGTCGATAGTCACGCAAAAAGAACGCTAAGAAATTTTGTGCTAAGTAATTTTTATCAAACTCAGATAACGAACCAACAATGCCAAAATCTAGGGCAATGTAGCGCCCCAAAGTTTCAGGTTGATTTGACACATAAATGTTTCCCGGATGCATATCTGCATGGAAAAACCCATCCGTAAAAACTTGGGTAAAAAAGATTTCAACCCCTTTTTTAGCCAATTCTTTTATATCAATACCCGCCTCTTGCATACGTGCCATTTGACTTACGGGGAAGCCGTACATACGTTCCATCGTAAAGACATTGACGGCGCAGAAATCCCAGACGACTTCGGGCACCATGAGCAATTCGCCGCGCTCGGTACCCGGTGCAAAATTACGTCGCAATTGGCTACAATTTGAAGCCTCGCGCAACAAATCAAGCTCATCGTGCAGGTGTTTATCAAACTCTGCCACCACTTCGTAGGGCTTAAGACGTGGCCCATCAGGCAACAATCTCTGTACCAAACCCGCTACCACACGCATCAGTGATAAATCTTTTTCAATCACCTCCAGCATGCCCGGGCGCAATACTTTAACAGCGACTTCGCGGCCATCATGTAGCGTTGCAAAATGCACCTGTGCAATAGACGCCGAAGCAACCGGGTCAAACTCAAAATGCGCAAACAACTCTTTCGGTGGGGCGCCCAATGCCAACTCAATTGCACGGCTAGCTTCTATTGAAGGAAATGGCGCCACATGGTCTTGTAACAACGCCAATTCATCTGCCAAATCAGGAGGAATCAGATCGCGGCGGGTCGACAGCACTTGCCCAAACTTCACAAATACAGGCCCCAATGACTCAAGTGCTAAGCGCAAACGCATACCACGCGGCATTTTAGGCGCCTTACCAAAAGTGATGACACGCACTATAAAAACCGCAATTGGGTGATCAAAACTTGACAGTACCAACTCGTCAAGCCTGTATTTCAAGCTGACCCAGATGATGCGTATGAAGCGAAATAAGGTCATCATTGTGGTTACCCTTTAATTGATTTTTTTTGAGCCACAAACTTTTTAATTTTTTTATCGAGCTGCTGTTGTCGAGATCGCAATTGTTGCAAACGAGTTGCAAGCGTTTGCAACGAAGATGAAAACTCTTGCAGTGCAACCAAGGGAGTTAACACACGGGTTTCGTACGATAAATATTCAGCCATATTTTCAGCCGCACGCTGCCCTGATCGCATAATGCCCTTTTGCAAGCCTTTAGCCGCTTGCACCAGATTACGAGCAGGTATGTCGCCAAACCTATCGGCGAGTAGATCTTCAATGTCGGGGCGCAACGTTTGCAGCAAGCCTGACAAGGTTTGTGCCAAACCGGCATCACCCGTTACGCGAGTAACCGAAACTATATCAAAACGGGTTTCAGATGAAGCCCATTGCACCCATTCGATACGCTTGAGGTCAACCTCAATGCTGACATCGGGCACAACAGCCGCATCTGCATAGGTCAGTTGCCCATCATGCCCGATCGTAAAAAGCCCTTTGAAAGGGTCAGCCACGATTAAAAAGGTCTTCCCTGCATGGTGCGAAAGCAACGCTTGCGCACTAGGGTAACGCTGTAACAAACGCGTTAAGACGGCCTGAATCAGCGCACGGGGCGATAAATCAGGCAAAGCTGGTCTCGATTTAAGAATAAGTGACACGTTTAAATGATCGCCTTAACAGTCATAATAAGAAACAGACTAAGTGTAACGAATTGGCACCCACAAATAACAAAACGCCCTAATCATGGGCGTTTTATGTAGGGACTGTAAAAAAATGGGCTTTTGCTCGAACTGAGTCATTTGACATCGAGTTATTTGCAACCTTTTTTAACACTGATTTGTTAGCAATGTACCAAGCATTGCTAATTTAAATGACCTAAGTTAAATGACCTGAGCTACCAAGCTTTAGCTTTATTAAGCTTGGCCTACACCAGGCTGCTGAATGCCAGCCAACAACCAGCCACCCGACTGCCCTTTGTATAAGTTCCAAACCTCTTCAAAACCTTTTGCATCAGGGTTGTCATCTTCACGAATCATGCCTGAAAACTGCACACTTGCCAAATAGCCGTCTGACATTTTTTCAATGCCTAATAAATCAGCGTTCAAAATAACAACCTCGGTGGAACTGGCGCTTTGACGATGAGCAATCTGTTCAGAAAACTCAGCCAACATATCTTCAGTTAAAACATTACTCAACGCTACGGTATCGCCTTGGTCCCAAATTTGTTGAATGGCTACAAACTGCTTTTTTGATTCGTTCAAAAACATTGTTTGATCAAAATTAGCCGGTATAAACCAACTGCCCACTGCCGTATCGAGGGTGGTCGGCTGGTCACCACCACCTATCGCATCAGAAGACTGTCGTGTCATTACTGCTTGTTGGTAGTCAACACGGCTCGTATTAGCCGCGCCACCAGCTGCCTGAGCCGCCATGCTGCCTTGACCTGAAATACGGCTCATAATAAATCGAATAGCAAAGAAGGCTAAGCCAGCAATTAACGCAATCGTAAGCATGTCCGCCAAGGCGCCGCCCAGACCAAAATGTGAAAGTAACGCGGCAATACCCAAACCTGCAGCAATACCTGCAATTGGGCCAAGCCAACGTGAACCAGCTGCTTTAGCCCCTGTCGCAGCAGCCGTTGCACCCGCTGTAGCGGCGGCTGCAGGTGGCTTAACAGCCTGACGTTGTTGCATAACATTAGTTGATTGCCGCCCTGAACTGAAACCACCACCGAAGCGTTTGGCTTCAGCATCAAAACTGACAGCAGTCATGGCAAAACCACTGCCAGATAAAATCGTCACGGCTAACAGTCGAGACAAGAAATAAGACATTTTTATCACCTTAAAAGGGTAAATCAAAATCTTTAACAAAAAAGCTTGATGAAGTTACAAACAACGCCAAGCAATGAATATTTCAAACATATCTTATAGATTTAAACCAAGGTTATATCAAAGACCATAAAAAAAGTAGGAAGTTCCATTCATTTTCCTATGTTTTTCATGTGTAGCACTGTAAAGATCCCTGCCGTTCACCGCGGGGAGGATGTCAAACGTGTTTTCCTTATGTTTTTTCCCTATATTTCAAAGGCCTTTAACACCCTCATGCAGTGATGCAATACCGCCTGTCAAGTTAAAAAACTGCACACGCATCAAACCAGCCGTTTCGAGCATCGTTTTAAGGGTTTCTTGGTCGGGGTGCATGCGTATTGATTCTGCCAAATAACGGTAACTGTCAGCATCACCTGCCACTTTTTGCCCCAACCAGGGCAAAATATTAAATGAATACCAGTCGTAAAGCGGGGCAAGGGGTTTAGCGATTTTTGAAAACTCAAGTACTAACAACTTACCGCCCGGTTTTAAAACTCGTGCCATTTCGGCTAATGCCAAGTCTTTATGCGTCATGTTGCGCAAACCGAACGCTACGGTTACCCGGTCAAAATAACGATCGGGGAATGGCAATTTTTCAGCATCGCACACCGCCGTGGGCAATACTTGACCGGCATCAAGCAAGCGGTCACGCCCAACCCGAAGCATTGATTCATTGATATCAGTTAACCAAACCTCACCCGTTGGGCCTGCTTGTTTAGCCATGGTTTGAGCTAAATCGCCCGTACCACCTGCAATATCAAGTACGTGCATACCCTGGCGCACCGCAGCGCGACTCATGGCAAAGGCTTTCCATAAGCGATGAAGCCCGCCTGACATCAGGTCGTTCATGATGTCGTACCGCGTTGCGACCGAATCAAAAACCTCAGCCACTTTGCGCGATTTTTCAGATTCGGCAACCGTTTTAAAACCAAAATGTGTTTTTTGTTCACGCATATATTTTTAATGGTTATTTTCGGTTGTGAATAAGTGCTAAGAGCCTCGTTCTTAATGGCGAGGAAAATTTCGAGCAAATAAACTTCATGTTAGCTCAAGCATAGTCAATCTAGACCTTGTCACAAACTTGACATATTAAAGTCATATGATTAGAGATAATTAAAAACATTTCCAAATTAAAAAAGTGTAGAGACTATGTCAAGTACCATTTTAGTCGTTGAGGACGAACCCGCAATACAAGAACTGATTGCAGTCAATCTCTCTTTTGCTGGCCATAAGGTGCTTCGCGCCTACGATGTCAGTCAAGCTGACACGTTAATACGTGCCGAGCTTCCTGACTTAATTTTACTCGACTGGATGCTGCCTGGTACTTCGGGCCTAACCTTTGCACGTCGTCTCCGGGCAGATGCCCGCACGCGCCTAGTGCCAGTCATTATGTTGACGGCGAAGGGGGCTGAGCAAGACAAAATTGACGGCCTAGAGGCCGGCGCTGACGATTACATCACCAAGCCTTTTTCACCCAAAGAGCTGATGGCGCGTATCAAAGCCGTGCTGCGGCGGCGTGCACCTCAATTAACTGACGATATGACTGAAGTCGGGGGTTTAATACTCGATCCTGTTTCGCACCGTTTAACGGGCAATGGTCAAGCCTTAAATATTGGGCCTACCGAATTTCGTTTGCTGCACTTCTTTATGACCCACGCTGAACGGGTTTTTTCTAGAACACAACTGCTTGATCAGGTCTGGGGCGATCACGTCTTTGTCGAAGAGCGAACAGTTGACGTACATATTCGTCGCTTACGAAAAACGCTTGAACCCACACGACACGATCGTCATATTGAAACAGTTCGAGGCAGCGGTTACCGCTTTACTCATCAGGTCTCTAAATAAAGAGCCGACTGTAAGGTCTCGTATCAAGAATCCACAGGTCGTGCGAAAATTGCGTTTATGCAATGGCATCGAACTTTTCTATCATTTGTGTTTTGGGCACTGACTGCCAGCGTCTGGACACTTTATTTTGACAATTCTTGGGGCTGGGCTTTATTAGCACTCAGCACAGGGCTAATCATGACATGGCGACGCTATCAAGGCGCCAAAGTAGCCAAATGGGCTAAATCACCCAATACCAATATTCCACCTGAACATATTGGCCCCTGGGCCGATGTGGTTGCGCAACTTCAACGCTTTACAAAAATACAGGCTGACTCGGTGGCCGCATCGAAAGAAACAGCGAACGCCATTATGTTGGCTGCACAAGCGCTGCCTGTTGGGGTGGTTGCGCTCGACCATCAGTTCAAAATTACATGGTTTAACAAGGCTGCAAAACAACACCTCAATCTTGATCAAACGCTTGATGTGGGCCAGTCGTTATTAAATTTATTGCGCCAACCTGAGTTCATTCGGTACGCAAGGCAAACTCAATGGCCTGAACCCATTCTACAAAAACTCACTCAAGCGGGTGAAGACAAGCGTCTGGTTATGCAATTGGTCAACTATGCCGGCAACCAACGCTTACTGATCACACGCGACATGACACAAATTGATCGTCTTGAAACCACACGACGTGACTTCGTGGCAAACGTTTCGCATGAGCTTCGAACCCCTTTAACCGTTTTAGCCGGTTTCTTAGAGACGTTAAAAGACTCCCCACCCAACGCCTTATCAGCCGAGCAAAAACAACAATACATTGAGTTGATGCATGATCAGGCCCATCGTATGCAAGCCCTTGTGGAAGATCTGTTGTCGCTCTCAGACTTAGAATCAACCTCACAGGCTGAGCGCGTATCGCTTGACATGCCCGTTTTGTTTGATGCCCTACGCCAGCAAGCCCAAGCGCTATCGGGTGGCAAGCATATATTTGAATGGCAAATTATGCCTGGTTTGCACCTTGAGGGTAGCCATTCAGAACTGACATCCGCTTTTTCTAACTTACTAAACAATGCGATTCGATACACCCCCGAGGGTGGGCATATTCAGGTGCAATGGGCGCTTGATCAGGCAGATCACCCTCGATTCAGCGTCACCGACACGGGTATAGGCATTGCACCAGAACACATTCCGCGTTTAAGTGAGCGGTTTTATAGGGTTGATCGCGGCCGCTCACGGGTCCTTGGTGGTACGGGCTTGGGTTTAGCCATTACCAAGCATATTGCGCTACGTCATAACGCTAAACTTGAAATCGCCAGTTGGCCCAATGAGGGCAGTTGTTTCAGCTTGGTATTCGATACCCCGCCAATGCCTTAAACTCGGTATTATATTTATCAGCTTTGTTAGATTTGTTCTATTCGACCCAGATATCTCAATATGTTTAGTTGTGTCTCGATGTAATTCGATGCCCCTTTTTTTTGTGATTCAAACCCATAGTTATTTTTTGAGGTTTTTATATGAATACCGCCACACAAACCATGCCCCCTTTTCACTTGGCATTCCCAGTTCATAACCTTGACGTTGCACGTCATTTTTACGGCGAAGTGTTAGGCTGCTCTGAGGGTCGCAGTTCACCCGACTGGATCGACTTTAATTTTTACGGCCATCAAATCGTTGCACATTTGTCACCTGAAGCTTGCAACTCAGCCGCCACCAGCGCAGTTGACTCACATAATGTGCCGGTTCGTCATTTTGGTGTGGTGCTATCTATGTCAGACTGGGAATCGTTGGCTGAAAAACTCAAAGCAGCTGACACCAAATTTATTATCGAACCCTACATTCGCTTTAAGGGTGAAGTCGGCGAGCAAGCTACCATGTTCTTTAAAGACCCGTCTGGCAATGCAATTGAATTTAAATCATTTAAAAATATGACGTCATTGTTTGCAAAGTGATACGTAAACAAGGTGATCGTTGCATTATTTTTGAGCTCGGTAACCGCATTGATGCTGGCACCGGGCTCAAATGCCTGAGTCTCGCTCAACGATTTAGACTTGCAAAACTCAGTGGGGTCACTGATGTCATACCCTCATTCATTACTGTCGCCATACAATTTGAGCCACACCCCGATCATCAGAACGACCCAATCGCTTATTTTGAACACGCTGCGCAAGCGTTTTTAGATCAACCACTTGATCAATCATTAGTTGAATCACGTATTATTGAAGTACCTGTTTGCTACGATAGCAACTACGGTATTGACCTTGAATTTGTCGCGCAAACGTCACAATGCTCAATAGAAGAAGTGATTCGTAAACATACTGAAGCGTTAAGTCGTGTTTATATGATCGGCTTTGCACCGGGGCAACCGTATATTGGTATTCATGACCTATGCTTTGACATACCACGACGTAAGACGCCAAGAACGGCTGTGCCAGCCGGTTCAGTGGCGATTGCCAATCGGCAGACCACCTTCTACCCGAACCTATTGCCAGGGGGTTGGCATGTTATTGGCATGACCCCCATCGCACTTTTTGATGTCAATAGAGCGCGGCCCAGTTTGCTTGAACCAGGTGACCAAGTTCGCTTTGTGCCCATTACATCTGAACGTTTTAAATCAATTCAAGATAACAAAGCGTAACGCATGGGCATACTCATTCACAAACCTGGCATGCTTTCAAGTTTTCAAGACTTGGGGCGTTTTGGTTTTCAGTATCTTGGTGTTTCAGTCACCGGTGCGATGGACGCGCTGGCCCATCAAATGGCCAATCGCATTGCGGGTAATCGTACTGATTTCGCCACCCTCGAAATGACACTGATTGGACCACAGCTCACCTTCACCGCGCCATGCTGCATTGCACTAAGCGGGGCCGACATGCAAGCCACACTGGGTGAGAAGCCCATTGTGTTGAATCGCCCTTACATTGTTCGGCGAGGTCAAAAACTGAAACTGCTTTCATTCGTCACAGGGGCTCGCACTTATTTGGCGGTATATGGTGGCTTTGCCATTAAACCCATAATGAATAGTCAAAGCACTTATTTGAGAAGCGGTTTTGGGGGGTGGGAGGGGCGCTCGTTAAAAAAAGATGATGAAATACTTCTTAAGGTGTCACTACCTGATGAAGAATTATTTTTGAAAAAAATTGAAAAAAAACTTTGGCAAACGCAACTGTATCTGCCACTCGCCCTACAGTTGCCAAACCCAAATCGAGATTCTGTAAGGGTTATTGCAAGCGACCAATGGCCGGCTTTTACATCTGCCAGTATTGAACATTTCTTATCAAACCCTTGGCGTATTTCGCGCGACTCAGAGCGTATGGGCTATCGCCTTGAAGGCCCACAGTTAGCGTTAAGCCAACCTAAACAGATGCTGTCTGAAGTAACCAGTTTTGGCACGATACAAGTGCCAGTAGATGGCCAACCGATTATTCTCATGGCTGACCGTCAAAGCACTGGCGGGTACCCCAAAATTGCGACGGTGACGCAAGTTGACTTACCTGCCCTAGCGCAACGTAAGCCCGGTGATACCGTTCGATTTAAATTAATCGGCATGGCTGAGGCCCAAGCCCTTGATCGTTTGCGTCAAACAGCAATTGAAGCGTTAGCTAAACCGCTTGAAACAACCTTTGAAACATTACGAAAAACCTTAAAGAGAAAATAATATGACACTGAACATTGATCTGAACTGCGATATGGGTGAAAGTTTTGGCGCCTGGAAAATGGGCCAAGACGAACAAATTTTGCCTTATGTGTCGTCTGCCAATATAGCCTGTGGTTATCACGCAGGGGATGCGTCAGTAATGCGCCATACTGTTGCGCAAGCGATTAAACACGGCGTCAAGCTCGGGGCTCACCCTGGCCTGCCCGACTTAGTGGGTTTTGGTCGCCGCAATATGGCCATTTCCCCTGAAAACGCTTACGACATCACGGTGGTGCAAATTGGTGCCTTAGCGGCTGTAGCTACATCACAAGGCGCACGCTTACATCACGTTAAGGCACATGGTGCGTTGTATAGCATGGCGGTCAAAGATGTCGCTTTGGCTAAAGCCCTTGCACAGGCTGTCTACGATGTTGACCCATCTTTAGTTACGTTTGTGCTGGCTGGCAGCTGTATGGTTGAAGCAGCCCAACACTGTGGCTTAACGATCAAACAAGAAGTCTTTGGTGACCGCACTTACCAGCCCGATGGTTCGCTCACACCTAGAAGTGAACACAACGCCATGATCACAGACGTCGATCAATCTATTACTCAAGTGCTACAAATGACTCAGAAGGGTTTTGTGACGGCCGTTGACGGTAGCCACGTTGCCCTAAAAGCCGAAACCCTATGTATTCACGGTGACCAACCTAACGCTGTCATCTTTGCCAAAGCGATCAAAGCGGCACTAGAAGGTGCAGGCATCACCATCACTTAGTATTATGTCCTTCAAACAAGCGGGTGTTGCCCCCTTGTTTGAAGGATTTGAAGATGGGCTTAGTTAAGCTTGATTACCTTTGCCCAATCACACCCACCGCCACACCAAAGCCGTATTGAGTCATTAAACTAAAACACGCTCAATGCCACCGTCATTGGCTTGGGCCACATATTTTGGCATCCAGTCTTCACCCAAAATCAAGCGCGCCATTTCAACCACGATATAGTCTGCTTTAATAGGCGTGTCTTGCTCAAACCTTGACAGGCCCTGCAAGCACGATGGGCACGACGTCAACATTTTGACTTCGCCTTCAAAACCATCAGCACGAATTTGTGCTGTGTTTTTGACCAACTCTTCTTCTTTGCGAAACCGCACTTGCGTTGAAATGTCAGGCCTGCTCACCGCCAAGGTGCCCGACTCACCACAACAACGATCGGTTTTAATCGTTTCTTCACCGACTAAAGCACGCACCGTTTTCATAGGGTCTTGAAGCTTCATGGGTGTGTGACAGGGGTCGTGGTACATATAACGCGTACCATTCACACCTTTAAGTTTGACACCTTTTTCTAACAAATATTCGTGAATATCAATCAAACGACACCCCGGGAATATTTTTTCAAACTCATAGCCCGCCAACTGATCGTAGCAAGTACCACAGCTCACAACCACAGTTTTAATATCCAGATAATTCAACGTATTGGCAACACGGTGAAAAAGCACGCGATTATCAGTGATAATTTCTTGCGCCTTGTCTGTCAAGCCATTCCCGCGCTGGGGGTAGCCGCAGCACAAATAGCCTGGGGGCAATACGGTCTGCACACCCACATGCCACAACATTGCTTGTGTCGCCAAGCCCACCTGAGAAAACAAACGCTCAGATCCACAGCCGGGAAAGTAAAACACCGCCTCGGTTTCAGCTGAAGTGCGTACGGGGTCACGAATAATCGGCACGTAGTTTGCATCTTCAATGTCTAACAGTTTACGGGCTGTTTTTTTAGGCAACCCACCTGGCATTTTTTTGTTAATAAAGTGCACAACCTGCTCACGCATGGGCGCTTTACCCACTGTTGCAGGTGGATGTGCCGTTTGTTTACGTGCAAACTTAGCGAATAAGTCGTGTGCAAATCGTTGCGCTTTGTAGGCCACACCTACCATCACTTGGCGTGTTGCATTGATAGTGGCTGGGTCTTTGGCATTCAAAAAGAACATCGCCGCAGACGTGCCGGGGTTCAATGATTTGCGACCCATACGTCGTAGCAATGCGCGCATGTTCATCGACACGTCACCAAAATCAATATCAACGGGGCAAGGTGTGTAGCACTTATGGCAAACCGTGCAGTGATCAGCCACGTCTTCAAATTCTTCCCAGTGTTTTAGGCTAATCCCTCGACGCGTTTGCTCTTCATACAAGAAGGCTTCTATCAATAAAGAGGTGGCCAGAATTTTGTCGCGCGGCGAATACAACAGATTAGCGCGTGGCACGTGCGTAGCACAAACAGGCTTACATTTGCCGCAACGCAAACAGTCTTTAATTGAAGCGCTAATCGCCCCAATATCACTTTGTTGCATGATGAGCGACTCATGCCCCATCAAACCAAAACTAGGTGTCCAGGCGTGGCGCAAGTCAGCACCGGGCATCAGTTTGCCTGCATTGAAGCGGTCATGCGGGTCAACCTCGCGTTTGTATTGATGAAATGGCGCAAGCTCGGCTTCGGTTAAAAACTCATACTTCGTTAAACCAATACCGTGCTCACCCGAAATGACGCCATCAAGCGAACGGGCTATTTGCATAATACGAGCTACAGCTTCATGGGCTTCTTGAAGCATGCCGTAATCGTCAGAATTGACAGGCAGGTTGGTATGCACATTGCCGTCACCTGCATGCATGTGCAATGCAACAAAGACACGACTTTTTAAAATGCGGGCGTGCACAGCTTGCAGCTCAACCATAATCGGTGCAAAGTCAGCGCCACCAAAAATATCTTTAAGTTTGGCGCGTACTTCAACCTTCCAAGAAATGCGAATCGTACGATCTTGCAACACATCAAACAAGCTCGCACCCGGCTGGTCAAGTAGGCGTTTATCAATGACAGGTAATAACGGTTCTAAGCCATATTGCGTAAAGTGCTCACGCGCTTGTTTTAGAGGCATGTCAAGGTTGTCGAGCAACCACTGCCAACGCGCTTTGACGTCTACCAGTAACAGCGTGGCATCACGCGTGCGATCACTTAACAATTCTTCGCGAGAAATGCCTTCAGCTGAACCACCCTCGAGTTTAGTAATGGGTAGGGGTTCAAGCAAACGCACTTCAAGCGCATCGATCAAACGAATCTTGTTGCGCGTCGAAAGCTCAATGTTGATGCGCTCAATTGCATCAGTATATTCGCCCATGCGGTTAAGAGGAATCACCACATCTTCGTTAATTTTAAAGGCGTTGGTATGACGTGCGATCGCTGCCGTACGAGCACGATCAAGCCAAAACTTTTTACGTGCTTCGGCACTGACTGCAACAAAGCCTTCGCCATATCGCGTGTTGGCCATGCGAATCACTTCACTGGTTGCCAACGCTACAGCATTATCATCGTCACCGATGATGTCGCCAATCAACACCATTTTTGGCAAACCACCACGCTTACTCTTGGTGGCATAACCAACGGCACGTAAATAGCGCTCATCTAGATGCTCTAGGCCTGCCAAAACAGCACCACTCTTTAAGCCGGTACCATCGAGGTAATCTTTAATATCAACAATTGACGGAATCGCATCGCGGGCTTGCCCAAAAAACTCGAGGCAAACTGTGCGAGTATGCTTGGGCATGCGATGCAAGACCCAGCGCGCCGCAATAATTAAGCCGTCACAGCCTTCTTTTTGAATGCCCGGCAAACCTGATAAAAACTTATCAGTCACGTCTTTACCGAGGCCCACCTTACGAAATGAAGGGCCTGCAATATCGAGTGTTTTGTTTCGCAAAGGGCGCTCGCCTGGCGCAAAACGACCGTCAGACCACGTCAGCTCAAAGGTGACTTTTTTAACATCATGAATTTTGCCCATATTGTGACCCATGCGCTCAACATCAAGCCAATTGCCATCAGGGTCAACCATACGCCACCACGCCAAGTTATCAAGCGCAGTACCCCACAACACGGCTTTTTTCCCGCCCGCATTCATCGCAATATTGCCGCCCACACATGAGGCATCGGCTGAGGTGGGGTCAACTGCAAATACAAAACCGGCTAACTCTGCGGCGTCTGACACGCGGCGTGTGACAACACCGGCACCTGAACGAATGGTGGCAACGGGTTCAGTTAAGCCGGGCAAAAGTGTTTGCTCAACGGCACCTAGGTCAATTAATTTTTCAGTATTAATAACTGCAGACTTCCAGGTCAGCGGAATGGCGCCACCGGTATAACCTGTACCACCACCTCGCGGCACAATCGTTAGACCCAAAGCAAAACAACCACGAACCATGGCAGCTAATTCAGTTTCTGTATTGGGGGTGAGCACCACGAAGGGGTATTCAACGCGCCAGTCGGTTGCGTCGGTCACGTGCGACACGCGTGATAAGCCGTCAAATTTAATGTTGTCGCGATGAGTGAGTTTGCCCAATACTTTGTGGGCCTGCTTACGCATAACCGCAGTCTGTGCGAACTCGTTTTGAAAGGTTGCCAGTGCACCGCGTGCACTTTTAAGTAATGAGGCCACTTTCTCGTCGCGCACCAAATCATCTGAAGCGCGACGCTTATCAACTTCATTTAAACGATGCTCAAGGGCTTCAATCAGCAGACGCTGACGCTTAGGGTTATCAAGCAAATCGTCTAGCAAATAGGGGTTGCGGCGCACCACCCAAATATCTCCCAACACTTCGTAAAGCATGCGAGCTGAGCGACCGGTACGACGCTCACCTCTTAACTCGATGAGCAATGCCCAAGCCGGTTCACCAAGCAATCGACACACCACCTCTCGATCAGAGAAAGATGTGTAGTTGTAGGGGATTTCGCGCAAACGCGAATCTTGTGAAACCGGCGGCAAACTGGCTAAAAATTGGCTGGCAATAGGGGCGTTCATATCGAGATGCTTATAGAAATAGGCTCTTAAAAAGTGATTTTAGGTCAAACCACACCGGCTATGGGAATACCCCTATTGGGGTACCTTGATCATTGACATCTTCTTGGCCGTGAAGTGCGAGGTGTGCCACGCATCTCGATCAAGGAGCGGACCAGGCCATAAACACCCAAGCCAAGGTGGCGTAACGGCCAAATTTGCCGATCGCCATGAAAAACAAACAAGGTATCAACCTCAAACGCAACGAACCCGCGGCCAAACAAAGGGGGTCACCCACAACGGGCACCCAAGACAATATTAAAGCGACTGGGCCAAAGCGATTCAACCAATATAGGGATCTACCTGATAGCGCTGGGGCAGATGCCGTGCCAGACTTGGCAGGCAAATCTTGGGCTTCCCCCCTTATACGTTGACGCCAACGCTGCCAAACCACTCTCAAACCACGCCCCATGGCATAGGTGACCATACCACCAAGGGTATTGCCAAAACCTGCTACTAAAACAGAAAGCCAAATAGATGGGTTGCTTTGCGCCGCCCAATAGGCCAGTAAAACAGGCTCTGAACCAATGGGCAATATCGTTGCAGCCAAGAAGGCCGAGAAGAAAATCAACACCATACCGCTGAACATGCTTTCACCTTGATATTCGTGCCCGCCCTGAATGATAAAGATTAACGGACTGGTCTGCTAAATGTCACTGTTAAAAAAGACAGTTAAGTGAGGTTGTCAAATGCGCTCACAACCAAACAATGACAACAAAAATGACGCTAAACAATACCTCAAATTACCGGGTTTAATGACAAAAAACCTCTATTTTTCAAGGCGTGAAATAATGAAGGTTCATTTTGTAACGCCTAAAGAGCCTTATTTTCATGTCAACAGACTACCTCAAGCGCATTTTGTCTGCGAAAGTGTATGACGTCGCTGTCAAAACACCACTAGAAAAAGCCGAATTGTTATCTGAACGTATTGGTAACACGGTGCTCATTAAACGCGAAGATACACAACCCGTTTATAGCTTTAAACTACGAGGTGCATATAACAAAATGGCTCACCTTAGCCCTGCTGCCCTTGCAAAAGGCGTTATCACTGCATCGGCAGGCAATCATGCTCAAGGTGTGGCCTTATCGGCACAACGTTTGGGTTGTCGTGCTGTCATTGTGATGCCCACCACCACCCCCCCTGTCAAAATTGATGCAGTGCGTCGCTTGGGTGCAGAAATCGTGTTGCATGGCGAAAGTTATTCTGATGCTTTTGATAAAGCACAAGAAATTCAAGCTAAGCGTCATTTAACATTTGTGCATCCCTTTGATGACCCCGATGTGATTGCCGGTCAAGGCACCATTGCCATGGAAATTTTGCAACAACACACCGGCCCAATTGATGCCGTGTTTGTAGCGATTGGCGGTGGCGGACTAATCGCTGGGGTATCAAGCTATATCAAAGCATTACGCCCTGAAATCAAAGTCATTGGTGTGCAAGCGGCTGATTCAGACGCCATGGTGCGCAGTATTCAAGCCGGCAAACGCATACGCTTGAGCGATGTCGGTTTGTTCTCTGATGGTACGGCAGTCAAGCAAGTGGGGGTTGAAACCTTTAGGCTTGCCAAAGAATATGTCGATGATTATGTTGTCGTCAACACCGACGAAATTTGCGCAGCTATTAAAGATGTCTTTCAAGATTCACGGCGGGTTTTAGAACCTGCTGGTGCATTGGCCATTGCAGGCGCCAAAAAATATGTGGCGCAACATCATCTTAAAAAACAAACGTTGGTGGCAATTGCTTGCGGCGCCAATATGAATTTTAATCGCTTAGGCTTTGTGTCTGAACGAGCCGAGGTGGGCGAAGCCCGAGAAGCTTTATTTGCGGTCACCTTACCTGAAGAGCGCGGTAGCTTTAGGGCACTATGCAAGCAACTTGGTGCGCGTCACATCACTGAGTTTAATTACCGGGTATCTGACACGAATACCGCACATGTGTTTGTAGGAGTGCAAGTTCAAGGTGTTACCGAAATCGTCAAATTAGCAGCTAGTTTAAAGAAAAATGGTTTCCCAACTGTTGATCTGAGCCAAGATGAATTCGCCAAAACACATTTACGCCATATGGTGGGTGGTCGTTCAGGTTTAGCAAAAGACGAGTTGCTGTACCGTTTTGAATTCCCCGAAAGACCCGGTGCCTTGTCACGCTTTTTAGATGCGATGCACCCCGAGTGGAATATCAGCTTGTTTCACTATCGCAACCATGGCGCTGATTATGGTCAAACGCTAGTAGGCATTCAAATACCGACAGGACATAAAAAAAGCTTTAAAGCGTTTCTTGACGTGTTGGGTTACCCGAATTGGAATGAAACCCAAAACCCGGCGTATCGGCTCTTTCTTTAAACCCTACTTAACCTTGCCCTGCTGAGACTTTGACACAGGCAGCCGCTTTTTTTGCCTTCATGCGAGCGGCTTCGACGCTTTGATCTGTGGCCATACAAACCCCAAGCCTGCGTTTAACAAATGACTCAGGCTTACCAAACAACCGTATATCGGTGCCTGGTTCTTGCAAGGCCTGCGCGACCCCCTCAAACACCACATCTTGGGCATCGATACCGCCATAAATGACAGCACTGGCTGAAGGTGCGCGTAACGCGACATTGACAGGCAAGCCCAATAAGGCGCGTGCATGCAACTCGAACTCACTTTGCACTTGCGAAATCAACGTAACCAAACCGGTATCGTGCGGGCGTGGGCTAACCTCAGAGAACCAGACCTCGTCACCTTTTACAAACAACTCAACCCCAAAAATACCCAGCCCCCCTAGGTTTTGGGTGACCTCACGGGCAATACGTTGTGCCCGCTCAAGCGCTAAATCTCGCATAGCCTGAGGCTGCCAACTTTCAACATAATCGCCATCAACTTGATGGTGGCCAATGGGTTCACAAATGTGGGTTTGTGTTGACCCCTCTGCACCCAAAGCTCGAACGGTTAGCAGGGTAATCTCATACTCAAAATCAATGAAACCCTCAACAATGACGCGCCCAGCACCTACACGGCCACCGGCTTGCGCATAAGCCCAACACTTGGCCACGTCTGCCGCTGAACGCGCGACAGACTGCCCCTTGCCCGATGAAGACATAACCGGTTTAATCACGCAGGGAAAGCCCACCTCAGCAGCCCCTTGAATCAGCGCGTCTTGCGTATCAGCAAAACGATAAGGGGAGGTCGGCAAGCCTAGGGTTTCAGCAGCCAAGCGGCGAATACCCTCGCGATTCATTGTGAGCTGCGCCGCGCGGGCTGTTGGCGTAACGCGCAAGCCATGACGACCTTCTATTTCCACCAATAAATCGGTGGCAATCGCCTCGATTTCAGGCACGATGACATGGGGTTGGTACTGGTCAATCACACCAAGTAGCGCTTGACGATCAGCCATATTTACCACCACCGCATGATGTGCCACCTGATGCCCTGGAGCATCAGCGTAGCGATCGACTGCAATGACCTCAACACCCAGCCTTTGCAGCGCAATAATGACCTCTTTACCCAACTCGCCAGAACCCAATAACATTACTCTAAAACCACTTGGCGATAAGGGGGTGCCAAGTTTAACGGGGAAGCTTGAGGTTTGCGTCATCGTGATGCCCATATTGGTGTTGGCTAATAATGGTTTTCATTATCTCTCAAAAGACACATCTCTGACATCAAAGTAACTGCGTGAGCGTTGCTTGTACAAACTCACAAATCTATGCCCAGACGCGACTACAATCAGAACATGGCAATCAAACCTATTACCCATCAAACGATCTTAGCTAGCGGGCAACAAACCCTTGATATCGAGACGCAAGCACTCGTTGCACTCAAGGCGCGGATGGGTCAAGACTTTATTCAGGCGGTGCAATCTATGCTTGCCTGTCCCGGCCGTGTGGTGGTGTGCGGCCTAGGAAAAACAGGTCACGTTGGCCGCAAAATAGCCGCAACACTTGCGTCAACCGGCACACCCGCCTTTTTTATGCACGCCGCTGAGGCATTGCATGGTGATATAGGCATGCTAAGCCCAGGCGACTTGCTGTTGGCGCTGTCGCACTCTGGTTCAGGCGAAGAAATTCTCACGGTATTGCAAAGCGCACATCGCTTGGGTAATCAAGTAATCGCCTTAACCGGGCATCCTGATTCAGAATTGGCTAAATTAGCTGATATTCATATCGATGTCAGCGTGAGTCTCGAAGCTTGCCCACATAATCTAGCCCCCACATCAAGCACCACCGCAGCCATGGCGATGGGTGATGCGCTAGCTGTCGCCTGTCTGCAAGCACGAGGGTTTGGTACTGAAGATTTCGCGCGGTCTCACCCAGGTGGTCAACTGGGCCGTCGCTTATTAACCCGAGTGCGTGATGTCATGCGACAAGGTCAAGCATTACCTATCGTTACAGCCAATGCCAGCATGGCTCAAACATTAGAAGAAATGTCACGCAAAGGCATGGGCATGACGATTATTGTCGACGATCATGGTGCCCCAATTGGCATTTTTACAGATGGTGATTTACGACGCCTGCTCGAGCAACGCGGCGATATTCGTCACTTATGCGCCCGCGATGGTATGAGCCCATCACCTAAATTCATTGATGCCAACATGCTGGCAATTGATGCTGCCACCACAATGGATCATCGAAAAATCACACAAATGCTGGTCTGCTCAACTGAAGGGCAGCTGATTGGTGCGTTGCACATGCATGACCTCATGGCCGCCAAAGTCATTTAAACCTTTCACTCAATATGAAAAAAATAGCCCATCCTGCCGAAGCACTTGTTTTAACGCGCATACCAGAGCCCTTGCTTGAACGATTGATGCGCATCAAACTCATGGTGTTTGACATCGACGGCGTGCTGACAGACGGTAGCCTTTGGTATGGCGATCAAGGTGAGGTCTTCAAACGGTTTCATGCCCACGATGGCCATGGTTTAAAAATGATGTTGAATAGTGGCATACGAATGGCGCTCATCACCGGGCGCTCCAGCAAAATTGTGAGTTTGCGCGCAGCTGAATTGGGTATCGCTGATGTCATACAAGACGTTCGCGATAAAGGCCAGGCTTTAAGCGAACTCGTCAACCGCCACTACCTTAGCTTTGAAGAAGTCGGTTTTATGGGTGATGATTTAATTGATATACCTGCTATGCAAAAAGCAGGGTTTGCGGCAAGCGTGCCCGACGCCCCAGCTTATATTATTCAAGCAGCTCATTGGGTCTCTAGTAAAGCGGGTGGGCACGGGGCTGTGCGTGAATGTTGCGACCTAATTTTGGCGTCACAAGGCAAACTCAGCCCATTTTTTCAACCCGGCTTACTTGGGTCAGGGGTGATACAGTGAGGCATCAACCTACAATCATTTCGATTAATGTGCACTTTTTACGCTTACGATCGACACAGGTACAATTTTGAAAGATCGCTTCTCGACGGGTATTACTGCCCTTATTTTGACGGTATTGGTGGCGGGCACATGGTGGGCATCTGATTATGCACAGCGTGCTATTGATCTAGACCCACCCGCCAAAAATACCCATGAACCCGATACTTGGGCCAAAAATATTGTGTTGTTACGCAGTAATGAATTAGGTGTCACAGTGAGCCGACTAGAAGGCGACTATATTGAACACTTTCCTGACAACGAATCATATGAAATACAAGTGCCCCGAGCCTTTCATATCAACTCAGATAGCCCCATGACCTTAGCCACATCTAAAACCGCTCTACTTTTCGACGACGGCAACCGCATCATCATGAAAGGTAATGCGGTGCTCACTCGACTGGGTGATACAGACAATGCACCGTTAACCTTCTCTAGTGAAATACTCACCCTGTTAGTTGATCAAGACCTTGCTCACACTGATTTGCCTGCTGTGGCCATTAACGGACGCTCAAAACTGTCAGGGGTTGGCATGACGTATAACAACAAAACTCGACAACTAAACGTGCTGAATTCTACTAATGTAGATATTGCCCCGCGTCAAAAAGAGAATCAAAGTAATTCTAATCAAGGGGTTTCTACAACTCCGCAAATGTTAAAGACTCAGCCATGAAACGATTAATCATGCCTTCATTCATATTTTTCATAGTAATAGTAAGCAGCACTTTGATACCCAGTGTATTTGCTCAGTCAACGGGCCTTAAAAGCATGATGACAACTAAAACTACTGAAGAGGCTCCCTTTACACAAGTTTTGTCTAACTCATTAAGCTACGACGATCTTATCAAGCAAAGCACCTTTACAGGCCAAGTCATCATGACACGAGGCTTGTTAAATATGCATGCCGATATTTTAAAATTACGTGAAGATAGTGAAGGCTTTCAACACGGCACGGCGCTCGCCGATGAAGGTAAACGCGTTTACATTCGCCAAGAAAAACCTGAAACTTTTGAAGTCATGCAAGGCCTTGGTGAACGCGCTGAATACGATGGTAAAGCACAGACCTTTGAACTCATTGGCCGTGCTGTTTTAACAAGGTATATCTGTGGTCAAGCCTTTGACAATATCAGTGGCGACCGCGTGAAATACAGTCAAAAAAGTGAGGTTTATCAAGCCTTTGGCGGCTCCAAATCTGGAAACCCAGGCGGTCAAGTCAGATCAATTGCTCAGCCCCGCGCCAAGGCCGACTCTGCTATTGAATCGTGCCAACAACTTAAAGCATCAGGCGGCATCATACCCACTGTGCCCATTCCGGTCAGATAATTTAATATTCATCATGAAACCAGCTGAATCGTCTGTAATAACCGCTGTTGAGCCTCAAATGCCCACTGCGCGAGAGGGGCGCTTAGTCGCGACCGGCTTACGCAAATCGTACGGTGGTCGGATGGTGGTACAAGACGTTTCTTTATCGGTAGACAGCGGTGAAATTGTTGGCCTGTTAGGCCCTAATGGCGCAGGCAAGACCACCAGTTTTTACATGATTGTGGGTCTCATTCCTGCTGATGCCGGTCGTATTGAAATAGACAGCACGACCATCACCAGTATGCCCATTCATTTGAGGGCAAGACGCGGTTTGTCTTATTTACCACAAGACGCCTCAGTCTTTAGACGCCTGAATGTTGCTCAAAATATACGAGCTGTTCTTGAGCTTCAATATGATCAACAAGGTAAGCGTATTTCTGAAACTGAAATTAAGCAACGCCTTGAAACCTTGCTCGATGAATTACAAATCGGCCATTTACGCCAAAACGGTGCCCTATCGTTATCGGGTGGCGAGCGTCGTCGTGTTGAAATTGCGAGAGCATTGGCCACTAACCCACGCTTTATTTTATTAGACGAACCGTTTGCCGGCGTTGATCCCATAGCCGTGATTGAAATTCAACGTATTGTTAGATTTTTGAAAAGCCGCGGAATTGGTGTACTCATCACCGACCACAATGTACGTGAAACGCTTGGCATTTGTGATCGCGCCTATATTATCAGCGAAGGCAAAGTATTAACGACAGGTAAGCCCCACGACATCATCAACGACCCCGCTGTTAGACGCGTTTATTTGGGCGAACATTTCAAAATGTAAGACTTTGCACTTTTTCTTGACAAAACCACGCCAGCACTCACAGATCAACTCGTTGTACTGGACCAATTTAAATTTCACCTAACCCTCAGCGGCTCACTCACAACATATACACTCGCTGGCCGCTGCACATGCGCACTTTGCGGGTCTGACACCTCTTTTAATCGAGGGCGTTTCACTTTTTATAGAACCATCACCGCATGACAATTTTAAATTTTTAGCCTATTGACCGATCAAAAATACATGATGTACAAAGATGTTGTTTACATTATGGGGCCATCAGATACTGGCAAAGACAGACCACTCCTCGCGATCAGAGCACTCTAGATTTGAGTTAAAAACAGCGCATCAAAACCCTTTTTAACCGTCACATTAATGTAATAACTATTGCATTTCTCGCCAAAGTCGATACACTGATATTTAGTAAGAACGATATCGATGTGTCCAACCCTAAGAAGGAGCTTTGGTTATGAACTTACAGATTACGGGGCATCACGTAACGGTCACCCCAGCCATACGAGCGTACGTCGAAACCAAGATGCAACGTGTTACGCGGCATTTTGATCGTGTGATTGATTCTCAAGTCATGCTTTCAGTTGAACCCCTCAAACATCGTGCTGAAGTTACTTTACACATCCCAGGTAAAGATATTCACTGCGAATCAACCCAAGAAAATCTTTATGCAGCGATTGATGTGCTGGTTGACAAGATTGACCGCAAAGTCATTCAACATAAAGATCGTACGCTAAGTCGTGCTTATATGTCGCCAAAAAGAGCTATCTTAGACGAAACTTAAAATTTATCGGCCCACCTTACAAAACCTTACGCACAGTATAGAATAAGTATTTTTTAGTTTTCTTTATTATGCGTAGAGGTATTTTGCAGTGCATCATATAATTTGTACATGAAACTCTTGTCGCAAATTTTGCACCCTGAAAATATTTTGCTCGATATACCTGCCTCGAGCAAAAAACGGGCGCTAGAACACGTCGCTTTACTCTTTGAAAACCAACAGGGCTTAGAGCGGGCTGCCGTGTTTGACAGCCTCTTTGCTCGAGAAAGGCTGGGCTCAACTGGGCTGGGTGGTGGTGTTGCCGTGCCGCATGGCCGCATTAAAGCCATGTCTAAACCCTGCGCCGCCTTTGCTCGCCTAGCGCAACCCGTACCCTTTGACGCACCCGATGGGCAGCCAGTTGATTTATTACTGGTTCTTGTTGTACCAGAGACCGCCACACAAGAACATCTTGATATATTGGCGGAGGTGGCACAATGTCTGTCTGATACTAAAATTGTCGAAGCCTTACGTTCACAAACTGACGCCGTGCAGATACATCGTTTACTGACAGGCGACCAAAACGACACCTAACAGGAGCCCTGAATGCTAACCGTGAAAGACTTGGTCGAAGACAATACCGACGATGTGCCTTTTTCTTGGTTGGCAGGTAAATCTAATGACACACGCCGCATTCCTGATAATGGCATGGCAGCCGCAGACCTCATCGGTCACCTTAACCTCATACACCCCGCACGGATTCAAGTATTTGGCACTGCAGAAATGGACTACTACATGCGTTTTGACGTTAAGCGTCGCACGCATCATATAGAAGAGTTGTTAGCGGGGGGGGTACCCGCTATTTTACTGAGCGAGGGCTTGTTACCTCCTAGCGACCTCACCGAAATTTGTGAAAGAGAACATGTACCGTTATTAGGCACCACAGTGACTTCTGCGCAAGTTATCGACATGTTACGTATTTACCTTACTCGACGATTAGCTCCGACCACCACCGTTCATGGGGTGTTTATGGACGTGTTGGGTTTAGGCGTTTTAATCACCGGCGAATCGGGTCTAGGGAAAAGCGAACTGGCTCTCGAACTCATTTCACGCGGTCATGGCTTAGTGGCAGATGATGCCGTTGATTTTTCGCGCAAAGCTCCACACGCTATTGATGGAACCTGTCCGTCGCTATTGCAAAATATGCTGGAAGTTCGTGGTTTAGGTTTGCTTGATATTCAAACCATTTTTGGTGAAACTTCGGTACGCCGGAAAATGCGACTCAAACTTATCGTGCACTTAGTTCGGGCTTCAGCTCAAGATAAATTTGAAAGATTACCTATTCAAGATATCACCCAAGAAATTTTGGGCGAACCGATACGAAAAGTTATGTTGCAAGTCGCAGCAGGCCGAAACTTAGCAGTTTTAGTTGAAGCTGCTGTTCGCAACACCATACTCAAACTTCGCGGCATTGATTCACTGAGCAACTTCATGGCGCGCCAGTCTGAGGCAATTAAGCAAGGAGCATCGCCATGACCGATGCTTCGGCGATGAATGTCGTCATCATTACAGGTATTTCGGGCTCTGGTAAATCAGTCGCACTGAAATGGTTAGAAGATGTGGGCTACGCCTGTGTCGACAACCTGCCCGTCATGATGTTGCGCGATTTTGTCACCAGCATGACGGCCCAGCATTCACCTCGAATCGCCATTGCAATTGACGCGCGCTCAGCTGACGACTTAATTCTTCTTCCTCAAGCGGTTAAAACACTGCGAGCTGAAGGTTTAAGCATACGTGTCGTTTTTTTAGAAGCCGACGATATTACCTTAGTGCAACGTTATTCAGAATCACGTCGGCGACACCCACTAGCTGAACGCCTGTCACGAGAAGGTTTATCGCCTTCCCTTAAAGCCTGCATTGGTCGTGAAAGAGAATTACTTGACCCCATTCGAGATCAAGAACACGTCATCGATACGTCAGGTATCACGCCCGGCCAACTCAGAGGATGGATGCGCGACCTCATTCAAGCTGATCGACAACCCCTTATATTGACGTTTGAGTCTTTTGCCTTCAAGCATGGAGCGCCGCGTGACGCTGATTTAGTGTTTGATGTTCGCTGTTTACCTAACCCACATTATGATGCTCAACTCAAAGCCTTAACAGGCCAAGACGCAGCCGTTGCGAAATGGCTAGCCGGTTATGAAGACGTACGACTAATGATTGACCATATTGAAAATTTTGTACGCACTTGGTTACCCCGTTACACCGAAGACACGCGTAACTATCTTACTGTTGCAATCGGTTGCACAGGCGGCAAACATCGCTCGGTTTATATCGCTGAAACGTTAGCTAAACGTTTTGCTACTTTGCCTAATGTACAAGTCAGGCATCGTAATCAACCTGAGTGGGCCTAATGAATACATTAACAAGCGTGCGTCTGGGTTCATTTGCTTTGCTAGTTGTATGCATGCTTTTACTGTCGGCCTGTTCAACGGGCTCCTCGCGCAGTGGTTCAGGCGGCTACTACAGTACTGATGGGCCACCCAGTGACGTCCCTGAAAATCTTGATGCCGTGCCTGACGCTGTGCCACGCAATGAAAAGCTTGCAAGGGGGCCCAATAAGCCTTACACCGTCATGGGGCAAAATTTTGTTCCTGACACCAGCGGCCAGCCTTACAAAACGAGAGGTCGTGCTTCTTGGTACGGCAAAAAATTCCACGGTAAAAAAACCTCTAATGGCGAAACATATGACATGTTTGCTATGACGGCTGCTCACCCCACCCTACCCATTCCCAGCTACGTTAGAGTCACGCGGGTTTCAAATGGCAAAAGTGTTGTGTTGCGGGTGAATGACCGCGGCCCATTTTTACATGGTCGCGTTATCGATTTGTCATATGTTGCGGCCTACAAGCTAGGCATGTTGGGGCCTGGCAGCACTGAGGTCGTTGTCGACCGGGTCACCCCAGACGACATGAGGCAAGCGCCTATTAGACCCATGGTGGCAGAAATACCCGCACCAACAAACGTTCCGCAGGCACTGCCAGCGGTTACGGTTCCTGCTACGCCTGTTTTTAACCGCACGCCTCAAAATACTGCTTCACCTGGGGTAGTTTACCTGCAAATTGGTGCGTTTACCCAACCGAGCAATGCGCAACAATTACTCAAACAAGCCAGTCAACGAATACCTTCGCCGTTGAATCAGTCACTGCATATTGATGAGCAAGCAGGCCCAATTTATCGTGTGCGTATTGGGCCGTTTGCGAATCGTCAGGCTGCACTTGAGTCTGTGGAGCCCATTCAACAATCTATTGGGCTCGCACCCAGTATCTCAGTGCCCTAAAAAACGCTTTTCTTCTGAACGTTCTTCAATGCGGCGCATCTCGGTCAATCACGAAGCTCTTTGCGGGCCAACATCATGGCGTAACACACATCTTTTGCGAGCCCTGTGGCTTGCGCCATGACTTTTGATGCATCGCGAACCGACAACACCGCTAGCAAGGCGTCAGCCCAAGCCTGATGGGCGGCCTGCTCTGATGCGTTTGCAATTTGATCATCGTTTTCTTGATCCGCGTTAGCCAAACGCCCCATGGGGTGAATTAACACCACATACTCACCTTGCTCGCGATGTGGGTCGGCCTTTAACCAATTTAGCAATTCAGCGACGGGCTGTGACACGGTTTCTTCAAACTTTTTGGTCAGCTCTCTTGCAAGCGAAACCATTCGCTGTGGCCCGAAAACCTCAACCACGTCGGTGATGGCGGCTTGAATACGATGTGGTGCCTCGTAGAAGACGAGCGTGCCATCAAATAATGAGGCTCGATACAACCACGACATTCGAGCGCTGTGTTTATTTGGTGCAAAACCCAAAAAAGCAAAAGCAGGTTTTTCGTCTGATGTCACCCCTAAGCTCATCAGTGCCGTGATCACGGCGCTAGGGCCTGGTAGCGCCACGACCAAAAACCCTGCCTGCCGCACAGCTGCAACGACTAAGCTGCCCGGGTCACTGACAGCCGGCGCACCCGCATCTGAAACCAATGCCACACGATGGCCCTGGGCGAGACGGGCAATAATTTGTTGTGCCGCTTGTGCCTCATTATGTCGATGTGCAGGCATAAGCGGTGTATCAAGCCCCCACGCCGATAATAGGACTCGCGTGGCACGAGTGTCTTCAGCCGCAATCAAATCAACTAACCCCAATGCATACCAAGCACGCAAACTCAGGTCACCTAAGTTACCAATCGGGGTCGCTACGACATAAAGTGTTGCCGTAGGCCATTCTTGGTTAGCCACACGAACAGACATTTGCTGTAAGGGGTGAGTATTCAATTCAGGTGCTTCGGGTTTAACAGACATAGACTTTTTTAACCATATGGAGTTTTACATAATCGAGCAGTGAACACGATAATACGAATAAATCTTATAACCCGTCATTTGCACCCTGTGAGTCAACACATTATTCATGCATGCGCACACAAACCACACAGAAAATGCTTTTTTGCTGGCATCAAGCACACAAATGCTTAATGACGCTCATCATAAAAGACCTCAGCGCCTCCCCGCTTCTCAAAGGCTACTTAACAATCAACATGCTCAACAAAAAGGGCTTCAGGCTGAACAACGTGCCCAGCAATTACTTGAAAGTGAGGGTTTTCAATGCATTGGCAAACGATTACGTAGCCGTTTTGGTGAAATTGACCTGGCTATGGCCAAAGGCCGGTTACTGATTTGGGTTGAAGTGCGTTACCGCCAAAACGATCAGTTTGGTGGGGCAGCAGCCAGCTTAAATGATAGCAAATGGCAGCGCATTTTTTTAACCGCTCAATATTGGCTAAAAAACCTCACAAAGCGACATTTTGATGGTCACACACCCTTTTGCCGGTTTGACGTCGTCACACAAAGCCCTCATGGGCTAAATTGGTTAAAAGACGTGTGGCAAGTGACGTGAGATAATGTTTCATCTGTGTTTTTGGCAAGTCAAATATCATGAGCGCAACAAATCGTATCTCAGCCCATTTTGAAGATCATATAGAGGTTGCTCGTCGCACGCACTCCTTATTGGCATCAGAAATTGAACGGGCCATTGATACCTGCGTCAGCACCATCAACCAGCAAGGCAAAATTTTGGCTTGCGGCAATGGTGGCTCGGCAGCTGATGCCCAGCATCTTATTGCTGAGCTAGTGGGCCGTTTTGAGCGCGATCGCATTCCTCTAGCGGGTGTGGCGCTCACAACAGACACTTCAATCTTAACGGCTGTCGGAAATGACTATGGCTTTGATCAGGTCTTTTCTCGCCAAGTCACCGCTTTAGGTCAACCGGGCGACACGCTCTTTGCTATTTCAACCAGCGGCCATTCCCCCAACGTGCGTTTGGCAATTGAAGCCGCGCACGCCAAGGGTATGCATATTATTGCAATGACCGGTAGAGGTGGTGGCGTCATAGCTAGCATGTTAAAAACACATGATGTGAATTTATGTATTCCCCATGATCGCACCATGCGTATTCAAGAAATGCATTTAATGATGCTGCATTTAATCTGTGACGGTATTGACACTCACATCCTCGGAGCCTCAGCGACATGACAACTTTTAACAACGGGTTGCGCCACAGCATTCAACGCACAGTTGTATTACTTGCACTATTCGGTAGTGTTGTTACGCTGCCAGGTTGCGCTTTTTTTCTCATTAGTTCTGCAGTCACGGCAACAGCTGTTGTTGCAACCGACCGTCGAACTGTGGGCGAGCAAGTCACAGACAAAGAAATTGAGCTTAAAGCCGCTAACGACATGCGTGTTAATTTTGGCGAAACTGCAAACATTACCTCAACAAGTTATTTAGGGGTTGTGCTTTTGACCGGCGAGGTCTTTAGCGAAGACATCTCTAAAAAAGCGACAGCGCTTGTTACCGTTATACCGCAAGTCACCAAGGTTGTTAATCAGCTTTATGTTGGGCCGTTGTCTTCATTTGGTCAACTAGCATCAGACACTTGGCTGGCCTCTAAAATTCGCACGATGCTCATAGCCACGACTGGCATTCCATCTGGTGTCATTATCGACGTTGTTCAGCGTGACAATGTCTATCTTATGGGCTTGGTCACTCAAGTTGAGGCTGATCTGGTGAATCGTACGGTTTCTAAAATTGGGGGCGTGAAAGAAGTCTTTCCCTTCTATCAAATCATGACGCCAGAGCAAGCCAAAGAGCTTGCAGAGCGCAATAAAATCAACAATAACCTGCCTGAAAGCAACCCTACTCCCTCTGGCTTGGGAAGTGCTTACGCCGACCCTAAAGCTAGCGGTGCACCGCCAACAACTGGCACATTAGCCACACCGGTCGCGCCTGTCGGTGGGGCAATGCCCATGCCCATCAACCCTAATTAAGCACTTGCTGAGCTAACGAATATGAAAAAAATCGTTTCAATCGTCTTTGTAAGTTGTTTGGTGGCGATTGGGGTTTGGTTTGCTTTTAAACCATACGCCCCTGCGCCCAATGTCACGATCGAAACCTTGCAGGGCAAATCGCTTGAGTTGGCCTCACTTAAAAATAAGGTCGTATTAGTTGAGTTTTGGGCGACAAGTTGTGTCACGTGCATTAAACAAATGCCCGGTACCATCGAGCTTTACAAAGAACTCTCACCTAAAGGTTTTGAAGTCATTGCAGTGGCGATGTCGTACGACCCAGTAGAGTTTGTGCGCCGTTTTACCGAATCGCGACAATTGCCGTTTATAGTTGGCCTTGATACCAATGGAGCTGTCGCAAAAGCCTTTGGTGATGTCAAACTCACACCCACCCTTTTTTTAATAGACAAGAAAGGTCGCATCATCAAACAGTATCTGGGCAATTATGACAAAGCCGACATGCGTCAATCAATTGAAAAAGCGCTGGCTCAGTCTTAAAATACCTTACACGTTTTAGCCCGCTTGGGTAACTCATCCCTTTACTTGATCACTCATCCATGACCACATCTTCTGCTTCATCAAGGCTTGACTCTCGTATCGTTTCACAAGTACTAACTGAGTCACTGCCTTATATACGTCGTTTCCATGGCAAAACGATTGTCATTAAATATGGCGGCAACGCCATGACCGAGGCTGTGTTGCAACGTAGTTTTGCCCATGATGTCGTCTTACTTAAGTTGATTGGTTTAAACCCAGTTGTGGTGCATGGCGGCGGCCCACAAATTGATGAGGCACTTAAGCGCTTAGGTAAGCAAGGCACGTTCATTCAAGGCATGCGAGTCACTGATGCTGAAACGATGGAAGTGGTCGAATGGGTGCTAGGGGGGCAAGTTCAACAAGATATCGTCATGATGATTAACGAGGCGGGGGGTAAAGCGGTTGGTTTAACCGGCAAAGATGGTGGTTTAATTCGTGCCAAGAAAAAACTCATGGTAAATGATAAAGATGCCAATTCGCCCTACGATATTGGTATGGTGGGTGACATCACCCAAGTTGACCCAGCCGTTGTGAAAGCGTTACAAGACGATCAATTCATACCTGTTATCTCACCCATTGGGTTTGGTGAAGACGGTTTAGCCTACAACATCAACGCTGATGTTGTAGCCGGCAAAATGGCTGAAGTGCTTTGCGCCGAAAAATTGCTGATGCTAACCAACACGCCTGGCGTACTCGACAAAGATGGCAACCTACTTCGTGAACTTTCAGCTAAAACGATTGACGCCTTGTTTGCAGACGGCACGATTTCTGGTGGCATGCTACCCAAGATTAGCTCAGCACTTGATGCTGCCCGTAATGGCGTGAAGTCTGTGCATATTGTTGATGGTCGTGTACCCCATTGTTTATTGCTTGAAGTACTCACTGACCAAGGCGTTGGCACCATGATCTCGTCACGATGAGGCCACAAAACGCACGCCTCAAACGCGCTCGTATTCATCAGCACAGGGTTCACAACCCCAACGAACCGGTTTGGCTGTTTGATCTTGACAATACGCTACACAATACTTCTCACCGCATTTTCGAGCACATCAGTGCAGGCATGACTGCAGCAGTTAAAGAATCTCTTAATGTTGATGACGAGCAAGCACAACAACTACGAAGAACCTACTGGAAGCGTTATGGTGCAACAGTAATCGGTATGGTGAAGCATCATGGGGTTGACCCACATGTTTTTTTAAAGCGTAGCCATGACTTTGATGTCAAACCCCTGATTCAAGCAGAGCGCGGCATTCATCACAAACTTGCGCAACTCACTGGGCGAAAAGTTTTAGTCACAAATGCCCCTCTGCATTACGCGATTGCTGTACTTAAACACTTACGTATGCATCACTTGTTTGATGCGATCTGGGCCATTGAACATTTAAAAATACACGGTCAATATCGGCCAAAACCCTCTGCTGCTATCATGCGTCATATCGTCGCGTGCGAAGGTGTACCGGCGCGTCGCACTGTATTAATTGAAGACACCCTTGAAAATCTTAAAGGGGCTCGTGCTGCAGGTATGAGAACTGTACACGTCTTTCATCCAGGCACACCGTTCGCGAAATATGCCCGTGGTCGGTCGCCATACGTTGATATGCGTATTAAAAAAGTAAGTGATTTATTACTCAGCAAACGAACATTGAAAAGCTAGCGTAACCTTTTAGTATTCCTACAAATGCTCTCGCCTGCCCATAACGTTAATGCCCGCACACGCTGCAATATGGGTCACGAGGCACACGCACCTCGTGCCAGCGCATATGACGTACGTCAAACATCACCAATCGCCCTAGCAACGCATCACCAACACCCGCGAGCATTTTGATGGCCTCAGCGGCTTGTAGGCTGCCAACAATGCCTACTAACGGTGCAAACACCCCTGTGGTGGCACAATTTAACTCAGGTGCACTCGGTACCTCGGGAAATAAGCAATGGTAGCAAGGGCTTATTGAAATGCGTGAATCGTAGACGCACACTTGCCCCTCATAGCCAATCGCTGCACCTGAAATCAAAGGTTTTTGAGTGGCTACGCAGGCGCGGTTAATAGCATGACGGGTAGAAAAATTGTCGCAACAATCAATCACCAAATCAACCGACTGCATGGCTTGCGCCAGAGTTTGTTCATTTAATCGATGAGGTATTGTTTGCACCACAACATGTGGGTTGATCTGCTGCATAGCTTGTCGCGCTGACTCAACTTTAAGTTGACCCACTCGATCATCAGTATGCATAACTTGCCGTTGAAGATTACTAAGATCAACCGTATCAGCATCTGCAATCGTAATATACCCTACCCCCGCAGAAGCCAAATATAAACAAACGGGTGAACCCAAACCACCTGCACCAACGATTAAAACCTTGCTGGCAAGCAAGCGATCTTGGCCTTCTATGCCAAGATCGTCAAGCAAAATATGTCGCGCATAACGCAACAGTTGTTCATCTTGCATTAGGGCTTAGCGGGCTTTTCTTTTGTTGAAGACGGAGCAGGTTGAGTCGATTTTGCTGCCATATCAGAAGGTGTTGCAGAAGCCGTTTTACGTAACTTAATAGGGCCACGATTAACCGTTTTACCTAGCAAGAAATTAACGGCTTGATCGAGTTGAAAGTCACCAGCTTCGCCAAATTTAAAGGGTTTAGGTGCATTATCGCCATTAGCAGGCACCTCTTCAATTATTGTGATCTCTTGAGGTTTTGAATCAGCTTCTTTAGATTGACCATTGGTCAAGTGTTTTTGCAGATCGGCTTCGCGTATAACTGTAAATAAATCACCCTTGGCCGTATCGGTGACCATGAGATCAGGGGTAACGCCTAATGCCTGAATTGAGCGGCCGCTAGGTGTGTAATAACGTGATGTGGTGATCTTGATTGCGGTATTTTCAGAGATCGGCAAAATCACTTGAACAGAACCTTTGCCAAAGGTTTGATTGCCCATGATGGTGGCGCGCTTGTGGTCTTGCAAAGCGCCCGCAACAATTTCAGAAGCCGATGCTGAACCCGAATTCACCAGAACAACCATAGGTACCGTTTTAGCCCACGCTGGCAATTTGGCTAGGTAATCATTTTCACCTCGTGCATAATCAACGGGGTTCGCTAAATATTTGTGGCGCGCTTCAGGCACACGACCATCGGTTGACACGACCAATATATCTGGCTTTAAAAAGGCTGCTGACACGCCGATTGCACCCGTTAACAAGCCACCAGGATCATTACGCAGATCAAGTATCAAACCGCTCGGCGATTTGGTTGCACTAAGCTCGCGCAGGTGTTTAACTAAATCTACGCCGGTTCGCTCTTGAAACTGAGCAACACGCACATAAGCAATATCGTCAGGCAACATTTTGCTACGAACGCTACGCACTTTAATCACATCTCGTACTAAGTTGACCACGATGGGCTGTGCTGCACCTTGGCGCCTCACCGTTATCGTAATAGGCGTCTTAACGGGGCCTCGCATAAGCTTTACGGCATCTGTTAACGACATGCCTTTGGTTGAGGCATTATTGATTTTAATAATTAAATCACCCGCTTGCATGCCTGCGCGGGTGGCGGGGGTGTCTTCTATTGGTGATATGACTTTGACAAAACCGTCTTCAGTACCAATCTCAATGCCCAAGCCACCAAACTCACCTTGGGTAGCGGTTTGCATTTCTTTAAAAGCTTCGGCATCTAAATAAGCTGAGTGAGGGTCAAGGTCGGCCAACATACCCACAATGGCACCATTGATCAATTTTGAATCAGGAACCGATTCAACATAGTTGTTTTTGATTGCAGCAAAGACATTTGAAAACTGTCTAAGCTCATCTAAAGGAAGTGGCGACGTGGTGCGCTGAGCGACAGCTGAAATACCAATACTCAATAGCACCCCAGCCACTAGGCCTGAGCAGATTAATCCGACATTACGAAGACGAGAGACACGCATGCAAGTTCCATTTCGGTGGGGTTAAAAACCCAAATATAGAGGCTAAACACCTCATTTCAATGACTAATATATAGCAAAGGGTCAATGGGTGCCCCTTTATGCCTTATTTCAAAGTATAGGGCTGAATCAAGCTGTCCGCCCGTATTCCCCGCTAACGCAATGGTTTCACCTTTTTTAACAGAATCTCCGACTTGCTTAAGCAAACTTTGGTTATAGGCATAAATTGTTAAAAATTCGTCGCCGTGGTCAATAATAATGAGGTTGCCAAAGCCGCGTAGCCAGGTCGAATAAACCACTGTGCCGGGTGCAACAGCATGCACAGGGGCGCCTTCATCAGCAGAGAGTAAAAGACCTCGCCAAGCACCGCCCTCTGGCCGGTTGGTGCCAAACCGTGCCATAACCTTGCCCGGCACGGGGGGTGTCATGCCTCTTTTAATACCACCACCATCTGGCAAGGTCGACAAAATTGCCTGCCGTCGAGCCAATGCTTGACTTTCTTGGTCTGCACGAAGTTGCGCCCGTTGATCTTGTTGGGCCACTCTCTCTTGGTCAATGGTCAGGTCTTGCGCTAAAAGCTGATCATCCTTTGACTTTAAATCGGGCGTGGGTACTGATGGCTGCTTTACTTTGGCTTGATCACGTGCTGTTTTTTTGTTTTGCCAGTCTGTCTCAGCTAGTTTACGTGCTTGCTGCGCTTGCCGAGCAGCCTCTTTGGCAGCAAGAGCGGCTTGTTTCTCGGCCTGTCGTTGGGCTTGTAACTGTACCTCAAGCCCCTGAACCAAGTCGCTTAGGCGTTTTTCATTTTGCCCTAAACGACTCATTTCAGCTTTTTGCAAACGAATGTCGTCTTCGATGCGCGCCAAAACAATCGATCTTGCTTTGCGTTGATTAACCAGCCCTTGTTTTTTATTATCGGTTTCGTTGATATTGTTTTCAATATGGTCACGTCGTTTTTTTTCAGCTTGCTCTAATTCGTTCAAGCGTGCCACATCGTTGGTTAATGTTTGAATGGCCTCAGATCGCGCCCGGGAAACATAATCTAGATACCCTAATTCCCGCCCAAGTGCTTGCGGGTTTTCACCCGCTAAAAGTACGCTCCAAGGTGACAGGCCGCTACTGTATTGCGCTCGAAGTTGCGCGGCCAATAGATCACGGCTTTGCAACATCGTGTTGCGTTGCACCTGCACTTCAGTAGCAAGGGTTTTAAGTTGCGACTGAGACAATTTAAGGTCAGCTTCAAGTGCTTTGATCTGCCTAATTAGTTTAGAGATGGCTGTTTCTGAAATTTTCAACTGATCAGCGGCCTGTTGACGCGCCACATCTCGTGTTTCAAGCTGAGTTTGCATGGATTGAATACGCGATCTCAGTAACTCACGATCGTGGTCAAGTTTTTTCTGCCGCACGTCTAGCGTTAGTGAGTCTGATTGGTCTTGGGCAAACACGGGGTTTACCGCTAAAAAACAGATCAACCCCAGCGTAGTGAGCCGTAGCATCAATTAAACCTTAGCCTTACCTTGAGCAGCCACAGCAGCTTGGGCGGATGCAATCGCAACGGGATCAGCCAAATAAGCTCGGCTAATCGGTTTAAGGTTTTCGTCAAGCGTATAAACCAAAGGCTGTCCAGTCGGAATATTCAATTCGACAATATCGTTATCTGAAATTTTATCTAAATGCTTAATTAAGGCGCGCAAACTATTGCCATGAGCTGCAATTAATACCCGACGACCCGCCCGAATTGAGGGTGCAATAGTTTCGTTCCAGAAGGGCAAAACACGTGTAACGGTATCTTGCAAGCACTCTGTTGCCGGCAATTGCTCGGGCGTTAAGCGACTATAACGCACATCAAACCTGGGGTGACGGGGGTCATCTAGGGTAAGGGGCTCGGGGGCTATGGCATAAGCACGCCGCCAAACCAAAACTTGCTCATCACCATATTTTGCGGCAGTTTCAGATTTATTCAGGCCTTGTAGATTGCCATAATGGCGTTCATTTAGACGCCAATTGTTGTGTATGGGAATGTACATAAGGTCCATCACGTCAAGCGTTGTCCAGAGCGTACGAATGGCGCGTTTTAGAACTGAGGAAAAGGCGATATCAAAGGTGTAACCCTTTTCTTTTAGCAAAGTGCCCGCCTGTTGGGCTTGCTGACGACCCGACTCGGTTAAGTCAACGTCTGTCCAACCTGTGAAGCGATTTTCAAGATTCCATTGGCTTTCGCCATGACGCATTAAGACGAGTGTGTACATAATTATCGATATTTAAGGGCCAATATGAACAAGCATTTTATAATTGATCTCAATGTCCTGTCTGGACGTCCAAAAATAGGTCAAAAACCGTGAATTTTTTTCTTGAAACAAACAACCTGCTTTTAATTGGTATTGCAGTTAGTTCTGGCTTATTGTTGCTTTGGCCACTTATTCAACAAAGCCGGGGTGGTAAGTCTTTGAGCACCGCACAGGTTATCCAAATGATGAATCATCAAAACGGTCTAGTAGTTGATATTCGCCCTTTAGCAACCTACCAAAACGGCCATGTTGCCGACTCTCGTAACCTGCCTATTGCCGACTTGCTCACCAAGGGCCCTGGGCTACCCAAGGGGCGCCCCATTATTTTGGCTTGCGACAGGGGTCAAACTGCTTTTGGTCCAGCCGCCAAGTTACGTAAAATGGGTTTTGAGCAGGTTTTTGTCTTGCAAGGTGGCATCAACGCCTGGGCACAAGCCGGTTTACCCTTATCAACCAAACGCTGAGCTCAATATGAAACCCGTTTTAATGTATTGCACGGCCATTTGCCCTTTCTGTGTGCGGGCAGAGCACTTGCTCAAACAACGTGGGGTCAGCCAAATTGAAAAGGTTCGCATCGACCTTGACGCCACTCAGCGTGAACTCATGATGAGTCGCACACAGCGTCGTACAGTGCCACAAATCTTTATTGGTGATACCCATGTCGGCGGTTATGATGACCTCGCTGCGCTTGATAAAGCGGGTGGTTTAATGCCCCTATTAAGTCAATCATAGGTAGCTTTAACACCCTATATTTCGTTAAATTTAAGCCTCTTTTCTGGAAATTTTATGTCTGAACAAAAAGATCAAGCTGGTCAAACCGAACAAGCACCCGCCTTCAACTTACAACGCGTTTATTTAAAAGACCTGTCAGTTGAAATGCCCAATGCGCCACAAACGTTTCTTGAACAAGAAGCACCAACTGTCAGCATCAATGTCGGAGTTGGTGGGCAGCGTTTAGCCGATACGGTTTTTGAAGTCACCATAACGGTAACAGTCACAACCAAAATTGAAGAAAAAGTTGTTTACCTAGTTGAAGCAACGCAGGGCGGAATTTTTGAACTTTCCAACATGCCTGCTGAACAAATCGACCCCATTTTAGGTATCGTGTGCCCCACGATGCTTTACCCGTACTTGCGCTCAAACGTAGCTGACGCCATCACACGTACATCGCTCCCACCTTTACATTTAGCAGACATTAATTTTCAAGCGCTGTTCGAACAGCGCTTGGCTGAACAGGGTCAACCCGTAGCTGATGCACTCAATACTCAGTCAAACGATTCTGGGTTAATTTTGCCACCCAGCATGACACGCCAGTAAAACGTGATTTGATCGTGAATCTTTCAAGACGCCGGGCACGCGTTTCGGTGCTCGGTGCGGGCGCTTGGGGCACCGCGCTGGCATCTGCAGCGGCCACCCACCATGATGTTTGCTTGTGGGGGCGAGACATTGATTCAATTCAATCTATGTCTGCCCACCATCGCAATAAGCGTTATTTACCCGACCTTGTTCTGCCCACTTCAATTCACTTTACAGCTAACATCGCACAAGCGATTCACCACGGCGCACAGACGCATTCAACTCAAACGCCTGGGCTTATCATTCTGGGTACACCAGTCATTGGTTTACGTGAAATTTGTGATCAGTTTGTGCAACACCTTACCGCCTTAAACACAACGGCTACCCACTCTAAAACTTCGATCGTCTGGACATGTAAAGGCCTTGACCCCCATACCGGTCAATTACCTCATGAAATCGTAGCTCAAACTTTAGGAACATCAAGTCGTTATGCTTTAGGTGTTTTGTCTGGCCCTTCTTTTGCAAAAGAGGTGGCACAAGGCCTTCCCGTTGCGCTCACGATCGCGAGTCTTGATGAGTCGTTACGAGCCATAGTCCGTGAGGTTTTTCACCATGACCCCATACGTATTTATGCTACGACCGACATCATCGGCGTAGAAGTTGGTGGTGCACTTAAAAATATCATGGCGATTGCCTGTGGTATTGCCGATGGACTGGCACTTGGCAACAATGCGCGCGCAGCTTTAATTACCCGCGGCTTGGCTGAAATGACACGTTTTGGTGTCAAATTAGGGGCTGAGGCCGCCACATTTTCAGGGTTAACAGGTTTAGGTGATTTAGTACTAACCGCCACGGGTGAGCTGTCTCGTAATCGGCAAGTAGGTTTAGCGCTTGGTCAAGGGCGAAGCTTGTCTGATGTTTTAGCAAGCGGGTTAACTGCCGAAGGCGTACGTTGCGCGCAAGCCGTTTCGATTCGCGCCAAAGAACTAGGGGTTGACATGCCCATTACTGACTCAGTATGTCAGGTGTTGTTTAATCGTATTCCTGTCAAACAAGCTGTTTCGCAATTGCTCGCTCGCGAAGCAAAGTATGAATAATTTTCTCTGTTGTAGCTGATGAATTTTTTTATGAAATACTTCAAATTAAAACCAGCAACAATAATTGTTGTTGGTTTGATGATGGCTTGGCTATCATCCGCTCAAGCGGCCTGGCCTACCAAACAGCCTATCAAACTCATCGTACCGTTTGCGATTGACTCTGTAACCGATATGATGGCACGAATTGTGGTGCCGCCACTCAGTCAGCTTTTAGGTCAAGAAATTGTTATTGAAAATATGCCGGGTGAAGCAGGGCATGTGGGTACCGCAAACGCCATTGCTGAAAAAGGTGATGGCTACAGTTTGCTTTATACCTCAAATGGCCCTTTGGTGATCGAACCCAATGTGCACAAAGGTCATGGGCGAAATTTTCCGTGGCGTGACCTGTCACCCATTAGCTTGATCGCTCAAACCCCACAGGTTTTAGTGATTAATCGCAAGTGGGGTATCAATAGTCTGGCAGGCTTAATTAAAAAATTACAAGAAACACCGGGAAAATATTACGTCGGCTCTGATGGCGTGGGTAGCAAGTCTGCTTTAGCTGCCAGCTTGTTTATGCAAGCTACCCAAACTGACCTCATGCAAGTGCCCTATTCGAGCACACAACAGATTATGTCCGCATTACTTGAGGACCAAGTTCAAATGGCCTTGCTTGAACCTGGTGTCGTTGAAGCGCAACTTAAACAAAATAAATTTGTGGCATTGGCAACCACATCAACCGTCAAAGCCAACCCGTATGCGTTAACAACCCTTGAGGCGACACCTACTTTTACCGCATTAGGTTACCCAACCCTTGATACTCAGGTGTGGCACGCCATACTTGCCCCGGCAGGTACACCGACGCGCATAGTAAAGCAAGTAAATGAAGCCATTCAAACCCTATTGGCTGAACTTTCTATCCAACAAAAATTTCAGACGCTTTATTTCACGCCCCAAGGGTCAACGCCTTACCAACTTTCAAGTCGCATTGAACTTGAAACGGTTCAATGGCAACACAGGCTTAAAAGTCTGTCGCAATCGAATTGACAGCGATGCGGCACATGCCCCCCGTCGGTCACGTCGATGAGGATGTTAATAAGAGCTTGCCGGCCTTTGCCAATGCTTCGAGCAAATCGTCAATGGCGTCGCTTTTAACATCGTCGCTAGAAAGCTTAGTAACAGCTCTAGCCCATTGATCGACGTAAATAGGCCTAAAAACAACCGCTTCACGTTTGGCTAATTTAATAACCTGCCTAACTGTCGAGGTTAACCGTGGGCGCTTTTCTTGTTTAAGTTATTTCTGCACAATCGATTTAGATCGAAGCGCAGCGCGATCTAAATCGATTGTTTATCTGTAACATGAGCCACACTAGGTTTAGCATATATGCTTGGGCCAACGCGCTTACATAAGGTGTTTTTCTATCAGTGCTCTCAAAGCAGCTGAAACCTATGTTGAGCCACCAAAACTGCTTACATCAGATCTCAAAAGCAGGCCATCTCGACGAGGTCGAAGTGATTGCAAGATGCGGCCTTTGATGTCCATATGGTTAATTACAATTAAACCTAAATTATTTATATATATCAATAATTTAAATAAATACATCATGACGGTCAAAACCGTTATTTAAGAACGTCGTGCCGGGGGTTTGTCGGCCGCGCCGCTATAACCGACTTGCCGCCACGCTTCAAAAACGGTAACGGCCACGGCGTTTGAAAGGTTCAAACTGCGTTGGCCAAGTTGCATGGGTAAACGAAACCGTTGTTGTGGCCCAAATAAAGCAAGCTGCTCAACTGACAACCCTGCCGTTTCACGCCCAAAAACAAACACATCACCCGCCTCAAACCGAGCCTCAGACACCAAATTGTCTGCACGGGTAGTCAGCGTAAAGGCACGGCCCGTAGGGGCCCCTATTGCCGCCAAGGCCGCCTCTAGTGAAGCATAACGCTTAACGGGCTGCCACTCATGGTAATCGAGCCCTGCACGCAGCAGACGGCGATCGTCTAGTACGAAACCCAAAGGTTCAACCAAATGCAAACGCGCCCCGGTATTGGCACAGAGGCGTATAACATTACCCGTATTGGGGGGGATTTCAGGTTCTACTAAGATGACATCAAACATAATCAGAATTGTGCCAGAGTTCTAGGGGTTCGTGCCAAGACCACAGCAATTACCCCTGCAGCACCATTGTCACGTAAAACCTGAGCGCATGCACTTAAAGTACTTCCTGTGGTCATGACGTCGTCAACCAACCCGACCCATTGGCCATTTAAGGGCTGACCCGCCTCATAACGGTTATAGGCTTGTTGCCACCGACGATCACGCGATGCTTTTTTTTGTACATCTTGTTCAAGCGTTTCATTTACTTTTAACGCTGTTCGAACGCAAGGCACGTGACTGTAAGCAGACAGCTTTCGAGCTATTTCAATGGCGGGGTTAAACCCTCGCCGCTTTAACGCGCTGGCGCTGCTTGGTACAGCTACCCAAACTTGTAGGGTTGGCCAGTCAGGGTACTGTTTTTGCAAGGCATGCCACATTAAATCAGCACACACAGCTGATAAATGAATGTGGCATGCCTTTTTGTACTGATGCATCAATAACGGTATAGGGAAGCAATAATCAACCGCTGCAACAGTAAAACTAAAGGGGGGTGGGTTGATTTGGCATTCGGCACACAAATCGTTTTTAGGACTAATTTTAATTGCACAGGTTCGACAAAACTTCCCAAGCTGTCTCGATAGCAGACAATCATAGCGGCAGGCTTGACATAGCAACCCGCCCAATGCTGGCAATCGACATAATGGGCATTGGCTAGGCCAAGTTTGTTTAAATGCCTGCCATGTGCTGTAAAAACTAGGGATAATTGGCACACTTTTTCCTCACACCATAAAATAGACTCATAATCGTTGACTATTGTGTCGCGAGCATTCAGCTTTGATGTTGGGTTATGACAAATTCAGCGCAGTACCCTACCCTCAATATTGAAACGCGTGATGTCATACGTCAGTTTGATCGGCGCCAAAATAGTTCGCGGGCCGAGTTTTTGCATGGCGAAATTGCACAACGAATGTTCGATCGATTGAACCTGATCAAACTTAACCCTAAGGCTTTACTTGACGCGGGCTGTGGTTCAGGTCGCCGCATTGCCGCGTTAATGCTTCGCTACCCCAACGCCACCCATATCATCGGCCAAGATCTCAGCACACTAGCCTGCAACCTTGCAGCAAAACAGCACGTTAGCCAAGGTTGGCGCAAAATACTGGGCAGGTTAAAACAAAATAAACCACAGGTTGAGTTTTTAGTACATGATTTGGCCAGCACAACCATCTCCCCAGAATCAATTGATCTGGTGTGGTCAAACCTTGCGTTGCATTGGCACCCTGAACCGCACCGGGTTTTAAATGAGTGGGGTCGTGTTTTAAAAGCGGGTGGCTTGGCCTTTTTTTCAAGTTATGGGCCAGGCACACTCATTGAGGTTAGAGAAGCGATCAAAGCGTCAGGGTTACAAACTGAATCAATGCCGTTTGTCGATATGCATGACTTTGGTGACTTACTCATTGAGAGTGGTTTTGCCGACCCGGTTATGGACCAAGAAACCCTTACCTTGACCTATAAAAATGGCATCGACTTACTGAAAGATATTTCAGCTCTTGGGGGCAACGCTGCAAAAAATAGACGAGCAGGTTTAGTGAACCCACGTTGGCGCCAACAACTCGTTCAAGCACTCGAAACTCAACGCCAAGACACGGGATTGATTCATTTAACGATTGAAGTGGCGTATGGTCATGCATGGCGAAGCACTACGCTTAAACGAGGCAACGAAACCCGTATCAGCCTAGATGCCATCAAACGTTCAAAGTAAAGCTCGGCCCTGCCGTTTTACATAAACCAAGAAATCGCTTTGTAAAGCATATAAACAGCCAAAACAAACAGCACATATGAGAATGCATGTTTCAATGCCTTTACCGGTAGCTTATGGGCTAATTTGGCACCAACCGGTGCCATCGGAATACTAAAAGCCACAATAACCAATAAAGCCGGCCAGTAAATGTAGCCAAACATGCCTGGTGGCAAGTCAGTTTGTTTCATGCCTGACCACAAGTAGCCCGACACGTTCGCCAACGCAATGGGGAACCCTAAGGCCGCCGAAGTACCCACCGCTTGATGCAACGTGACATTACACCAAGTCATGAAGGGCACGGACATAAACCCACCACCGGCCCCAACTAAACCTGAAACAAAACCAATGCCTGCACCTGCAGCACCCGTGCCCAGTGGACCCGGCATTTGGCGAGTTGCCTTAGGCTGACGATTTGACCGCATCTGAATCGACATATAGCCCACAAAAATAGCAAAAAACAAGGCTATCCAGCCTGATTTAAGGATTGCAAATACAGCGCCACCTGAAAATAACCCACCGATGATGATGCCAGGTGCGAGAGCGATGACAAGATCCCACCGGACGGCGCCCTTTCGCTGGTGTGCCGTAACACTTGAAATCGAGGTAAATAAAATAGTAGCCATCGAAGTCGCTACTGCAGCGTGAACAACTAATTCAGGTGGCATACCCCGCCAAGTTAACAATAAGGTCAGAAAAGGCACCAACACCATGCCGCCACCAATACCTAGTAAACCAGCTAAAAAACCAGCTAACAAGCCCAGCATAGCTAGAATGACAAAAAATAGCGGGTCCATCATAGTCGTTCAACCTAAAGTTTGACGAGCAAGTATAGCGCCGCAACAACGTCGCCAGAATTTACTGTTTTTAGTTTATTTGTTAACGTCTATTTACTTGCGCCAGAACCCCGGTGAAAATAAAACCAGCACGGTAAAAAGCTCTAAGCGACCAATCATCATGGCAAACGAACACAGCCAAATCTGAAAATCATTCAGACCACTGTAGTTTGAAGCGGGGCCAACCAAGCCTAACCCTGGTCCAATATTATTTAGGCTTCCCAGCACCGCTGTAAAAGCTGTAGTAGGGTCAAGACCACTAAGCAACATCAAAGCAGTCAGCACTGCAATTGAAAACCCATACAACAACATAAAAGCCAAGACTGACAGCAACACGCGGTGATTAATCAAGCGATTTGAGAGCATCACCGGCCGAACCGCATGAGGGTGCAAAATGCCCACCATCTCTTGCTTCGTTTGCTTCGTCAGCATCATGGCACGTATCATTTTAATGCCCCCGCCCGTTGAGCCTGAGCTGGTACTAAACATACCCAAAGAAATCATCGTCAAGGGCGCTATAAGTGGCCAAACAGCAAAATCAGTGTTAGAAAAACCCGCTGTGGTGGCCATTGAAACCGTATTGAACATCGCAAAACGCAGTGCTGTTAAAGGATGGTCATAGATACCCATAAACCAAAGATAGCCCGCAATCAATAAACCTGTGCCCAATACAATACTGACAAAAGGAATGGCCTCAGGACAGCGCCAATAGGGCTTAAAATTGCCTTGACGCAGAACATTAAAATGCGTGGCATAGTTAATACCAGACATCAACATAAAAAATATAGCGATCGCTTCAATCACAGGTGAATCAAAATAACCAAAGCTGTTGTCATGCGTTGAAAAACCACCGAGCGCCATGGTTGAGGCCATATGGCACCATGCATCAAACCATGTCATACCACCCAATCGGTACGCAAAAAAGCACAAGATCGACAAACCAAAATAGATGGCATACAAAGCTTTAGCTGTACTGGCAATACGAGGGGTAAGCTTTTCTTCTTTCATGGGGCCAGGTGTTTCAGCACGAAACATCTGATGCCCACCGACGCCTAGCAATGGCAAAATTGCAACGGCCAACACAATGATGCCCATACCACCCACCCAATGCAGGGTAACGCGCCATAAATTAATGGAAGGAGCCAGCGTATCAATGCCACTGAGCACTGTACCGCCTGTTGCTGTCAGACCCGACATCGCTTCATAGTAAGCGTCTGTAAACGACAGAACTCTGCCAATATCGTCAAAATACAGTAAGAGCGGAATCGTTCCGATCAAAGGCAGCATTGTCCAAACCATTGACACTAACAAAAACCCATCTCGTGGCCGCAACTCGGCGCGATAACGAATGGTGCCCCACCACAAAGCGCTACCAATCAGCACGGCGAGTGCAAAAGCCTCAAGAAAGACAATGATCTGCCCGTCATTCATCAACAAAGAGCCCGCCATTGGTATAGACATCGTACTGGCAAACAGTAAGATGGTGAACCCTAAAACGTGCGCAACAGCAAGCAGACGACGCATGAAAGATTAGAAAAAAGATGCGGAAACTTGGAACAGTTTCTCGACTTTAGAAATTTGTGTTCGCGATGACACAAACACGACAACATGATCATTAGGTTCGATCACAGCTTTTGAATAAGAAATCAAAATATCATCTTTGCGCACAATAGCACCCACTGAGGCGCCTTTAGGTAAACCTATTTCAGCGATTCGGCGACCGACCACTTTAGAAGATTTTTTATCACCGTGCGCTACCATCTCGAGCACTTCAGCTGAGCCACCTCGCAAACGATGCGCCGCAACAATGTCACCTCGCCTAACATACCGCAATAACTCACTCATAGTGGCCTGAGCGGGCGACACAGCAATATCAATGTGACTACCCTGCATCAGTTCGCCATAGGCTTGACGGTTGATTAAAGCAATCACGCGTCGTGCGCCCAAACGCTTGGCGAGCAACGACGACATAATATTGTCTTCGTCATCGCTGGTGAGTGCCAGCCAAGTGTCCATATCTTCGATACCTTCACTTTTCAATAATGATTCGTCTGTGCCATTGCCCTGCAAAACCAATACATTGTCAGGTAAAGATGTCGCTAATTGCTCACAACGCGATACGTTTTGCTCAATAATTCGAACGTTATAGCCACCCTCAGCTAAATGACGTGCCAAACGAGAGCCAATGTTGCCCCCCCCAGCAATCATAATGCGACGCACCGATGTATGACCTTCTTGCATTTGATGAATAGCGGTTTGTGCATCAGCCGTATCGGTAATTAACAGTATCTCGTCTTGGGGTCGTAATACAGTTTCTGGTGTAACATCAACGGGAAAGCCTGCACGCCAAATGCTAACGACTCGTGCATTGACGTCAGGGTTAAGTACGCGTAAATCTTTTAAAGCATGATTTGCCATCAAACCCTTTGCACTGAGTCGAACCGTGATCACGCTGACTCGCCCTTCTGCTAAATCAACAACTTGAAGCGCCTCAGGAAATTTAATCAATTTAAATAGGTAATTAGTTACACTGTTTTCAGGGCTAATTACCGCATCAACACAAAACCCGTCTTCGTCTAGCAACTCAGGAATTGTAGGCAACTCAGCCGAACGAATTCGCGCAACACGGCGCGGCACGTTAAAAATTTTACGGGCGATTTTGCAAGCAACTAGGTTGATTGAATCTTGCGCGGCACAGGCAATCAACATATCAACATCATCGGCGCCAGCGGCTTGTAGCGTTGATACTTGCGTGCCGTCACCGACCACCCCACGCAAATCAAATCGCTCTTGCAAATCAGATAATCGAGAGGCGTCCAAATCAATGACAGTAATGTCGTTGTGTTCTGAAACTAAATTTTCAGCGACACTGGCGCCCACTCGGCCAGCACCTAAAATCAAGATTTTCATGAAGAACGCTTACGAGACTCAATGCCCAGTTGTTTAAGTTTACGATACAAATGCGTACGCTCAAGCCCCGTGCGCTCTGATACCCGTGTCATGCTGTGATTTTCACGTACCAGATGAAACTCAAAATAAACGCGCTCAAATGCATCACGTGCATCACGTAGGGGTTGATCAAGTGCAATATCTCCTAACAAATTAGGTGGTGCAACCACAACGGGCTTATCTTCGCTACCTTGAACTAGGTTCGCTACAGCTCGAGCTTCATCTGTGTCTGATGAACCCTGCGAACCTAGAGTTGAAAGCAGCGGGGCAGCTTGGGTGGCGCCCACAGCTAAAGGCAGGCGTGTTCGCGCCAAACCTGCAGCCACTGTTTTAAGCAATCGCTGAAGGGTGATTGGCTTTTCAAGAAAATCAACTGCGCCAATACGCGTCGCCTCAACCGCCGTATCAATCGTCGCGTGGCCACTCATCATGATGACAGGCATATCAAGTAACCCCTGGGAACCCCATTCACGCAATAGCGTAACGCCATCGGTATCAGGCATCCAGATATCAAGCAATACTAAATCAGGTCTAACGCGAAGACGTGATGCACGCGCTTGCGCAGCATTTTCTGCCAAGTCAATTGTGTGCCCCTCATCATAAAGAATTTCGGAAAGCAACTCGCGTATACCGATTTCATCGTCAACCACCAAAATTCTGGCCATTTTTTAATCTACCTATTACTTTTTAAGTATTATCGTGCGTATGCGCTTTGGCGTCTACTTGACCCACAAATTGCGTTAATAAAACGGTTACTCGGGCGCCGCCATCATTTTGATTCGTTATATCGATGTGGCCGGCATGTTCTTCAATAATTTTTCGCACAATCGCTAAACCAAGCCCTGTTCCCTGTGCTTTAGTCGTGGTGTAGGGCTCAAACGCGCGTTGCAGTATTTGCGATGAAAACCCTGGTCCACTGTCGGCGACCGTTAATCGAATCGCGCGCTGTTCTGCAGAAGCCCCCACCCGCGTTCGAATCACTTCGGTCGTTAATTTAATACACTTCGAACCCGATTGGTCAATCATTGCCTCTCGGGCGTTACCCATAAGGTTATGAATCACCTGGCGAAGCTGCGTTGGGTCACCAAGCACTTTAGGTAAATCTTGCGCTAACGAAACGTCAAACTTGATCTCATGGGCATCTATAGACTTTGGTTTTGCAGAACCAGGGGGCTCCCAACCATAAAGCGCCAACACATCATCAACGATTTGATTTAGATCAACTTCAATATAAGACTGGGCTGGTTTACGTGCATATTCACGAAAATCGTCAACCATATGCTTAAGAGATGTGACCTGATTCACGATGGTTGTGGTGGCACGATCAAGTAGTTTGGCATCGTCAGTTGAAAGTTTTCCTGCCAATTTCATGGCCAATCTTTCAGCCGAGAGCTGTATGGGTGTCAGCGGGTTTTTAATTTCATGCGCCATACGTCTAGCCACTTCAGCCCATGCTACGCTTCGGTTAACAGAGATTAGCTCGGTAATATCGTCAAAAACCAATACATAACCGTCACCTCTACCATCTGTTTTGAGGTGTGTGCCACGCGCCAACAAGGTTATTGCTTGAGGTGATTCGCTATTTGCGAACGAAGCGGCCACTAAAGAGTTGCCAACATGAGGCGAAGCATTTGCACCCGAAACCCCAAATGACACCTCAAACTGCTCTTGCCAATGCAAACGGCCCGAACCGACCGCCTCGTGCTGTGAAAAGGCTTGTTTAATACGCGTTGTGAAAGCAACTAAACGATCAACCGTTTCTAAAGGGCGGCCAACCACCTGCCTTAAATCTGCACCCAAAATTGACTGCGCACCTTGATTCACTGTGGTGACGCGAAACTGCTCATCGAACACCAGAACGCCAGCCGATAGGTTAGACAAAATGCCTTCAATATAGAGTTTTGATCTTTCAAGCTGCGTACGGTTGGTCTCGACCAAGCGTCGTGCCTCTTCTAACTGGCGTGTCATGTTGTTGAAAGATCGCGTTAACACTCCAACCTCATCTTTTTGAGTGGGTTCAGGTAAAGCCCGAAAATCGCCTGCGCTAACCGCTTCAGTTGCTGACGCAAGGTTCAATAAGGGTTGCACCAAACGTTTTGATAAAAACAGGGCAACTGCCATCGCTGCAAAAACAGTTAACAATAAGGCGAGTGTTAAGGTTACACCAAACAGTTGGCGTAAACCTTGTCGTGACAAAGCCAGCTCTTGATAGTCGCGGTAACCATCTTGTACCTCTTGGGCATTTCGAGAAAGCGTTTCAGGCACGGGCTTAATCAACTGCAGCCAACGCAGGTCAGTTGCGCCTAGTGTTCCTGTGGTGAGCGAGTTAATAACATCAATCGGTACAATCACTCGTAACACCAATTGTGAAGGTTTACCCGTGATGCCCCCTTGATCAATCGTTTCAAGACCGGTGTAACCTCGAGTCAAGCGTAATTGGTTGACCACCGCCAGGGGTGGGTAAGCAGGTAACATTTGACCAAACTGAGCCGTAACAAAAGCAATAGGGCGCCCTGAGCTAGTCATTACCATGGCTTCGTTGGCACCTGACGATTCACGGATACGGCTCAATAAGGCAGGCAATTCAATTTCAGGCACTCGCCCCAAGGTAGGCGCTAACGATTTGGCACGGTTATCGAGCTCAGCCAACTGTGCATCAATGGCCGTTCGCCCTAAAGTCAAACCCGCATCAAGTGCGGTATCAACTCTAACGTTGAACCACGATTCAATAGAGCGCGTCATAAACTGAATCGAAACGGTATAAATAAGCGCGCCTGGAAAAACACCAATTAAAGCAAAAGCCAGCGCAAAACGGGCGGTAAGACGCGAACCAAAAGATTGTTTGCGCAAATTTTGTACTAACTTAAAGGTCAAACCCACGACCCAAACAAACAAACCCACCGTTAATACAATATTTAAAATAACTAGTAATTCATGAAAATGTGCCAAACGCGAGGCACTTGCAGTAGACCAAGCAAGCAAAACGAAAAGGGCTAAACCCGCTGCCACACCCACAATAACCAAGAGTCGCAACGAACGCCTCATGGTTTTTTCTCTTCTGAGCGTGAAATTGAAAAATCAAACGGCGCCCAAATGCTACTTAACGACCATACGCCTCGATTCATCGCGTCAAGTTGTAACGATCGGACAAGGTGTGCAGTATCAAGCCTGAGTCGGACACGGCCCTCATGCCTTGTATTTGGCTCAAATCGATCGGTCGGTGCAATTGGCCAGGCTCGAACCACACTGAGCATTTTGAGGCCACTCGCCAAGGAATCAACCAGTATCGACAAATCACCACTGGCTACCCACCATTGTTTCGTGAGCGTGTTGTAAGTGAGGCGACGGGTTAGCGTTGTCGTAATAATGGTTTTATCAAACCACCACCATCTAGGTGAAACAATCTCTAGCTCAACCGTGAAATAAAGGGGTACACCACGTCCAGCCCCTTGAATCATGGTGGCGTTTAAATGCAAATCAAAATTGATGTCCATACTCAGTTGACCCTCAACAATAATAGGATCAGTGCGCGTCACCTCAGCCTGCGCCAAGAGGTTACTTTGTGCTGCAGCCTGATTCAACGCAAATAGACCGGTCAGCGACATTAGAACGCTGAAGATCAGACTGTTTAATGACGCCATATTTGCACCTTGTCAGAATGGCATAGGGTCATACGTGAAATACGTGAATATTAGGCATTAGTTTTGACGCTTAAGCAAGGCATAATAAAACCCATCATGGCCAGCTTGACCTGCCTCAATCGCGCTTTGAGGTAACAATATACCCGGTGCATCGCAACGCTTTGCATCGGGCCAGCGAGAGAGAAATTGTTCAATCTGGCGTTCACCTTCTTCAATAAAAATAGAACACGTAACAAACAATAAATGACCTGACGGTTTGAGTAAAGGCCATAAGGCATCTAGCATGAGTCTTTGCTGTTTTGCTAAGTTTGCCACATCTTCTTGCCGCCTTAACCATAAAATATCAGGGTGATGCTTCACAACTCCAGAGCCACTGCAAGGCAAATCAGCCAAAATGGCATCAAAAGGTTGTCCGTTCCACCAAGCACCCGGGTTCAAGATGTCAGCTGGAAAAATTTTTACATTTTCACCGTCTAGCCCCAAACGCGTCAGACTTTCTTGCACACGCTCGAGCCGAGCGGCGCTTAGATCAATCGCCGTTAGATCAACATCTGCAATTTCAAGTATGTGGGCGGCTTTGCCACCCGGTGCCGCGCATGCATCAAGCACCTGCATACCAGCTTTTAAATTAAGTTGTGGCGCAGCATACTGTGCGCCGAGATCTTGTACAGACCACCAACCCTGTTCATAACCTGGCATACGTTCAATAGCGCCCCCGGCCCGAACCATGATGGCCCATTCTGAAAGGGCATGCGCGGTATAGCCTTTTTCAATGAAGGCGTTCATGGCCTGTAACTGAGTCGCACGACGGCGGTTTACACGCAAGGTTAATTGCGGTGGTAAGCGGCTGGCATGCATGATTTCAACATACTGCGTTGGGTATTGTTTTTTAAGTTTTTGTTGCCACCAAAGGGGGAAGGCATAAGCGGCCAACGCATCCTCTTTAACAGCCGCTAAAAACAGTGGCCGCTCTCTTTGAAACCGCCGCAACACCGCATTCACCAATTTAGCTTGGGTCTCAAGACCTACTGGCTTTTGCCCCCCACGCACCATACGAGCAGCCTGCACCGATTGATCGACTAACGTGTGTGCACCATAAACAGGTGCTTGATCAAGATAAGGGCTTTGGGGGGAAGCGGGTTCGGTCGATTCATGTGTTTGCATCGACACATCAAGTAACAACAAACTGAGGGCTATTAATTCACGGGTGATGGGGTTTTCAAGTGGCTTTTTAACCGCCCAATCACGCAAAGCAGTAGCTAAGCCCCAATGGCGCATAGCGTAATAGGTCAAAGCCTGCACGCCAGAACGCAAAGAAAGGTTTACTAGGCCTAGAGCTTGGGTCAAAGAACGACCCGCCTGGACGGCTGCGAGCGCCTCCGCGCTGGCAAACAATAATTGTGACAGCGGGGCTGAAGCCGATTCGGCAATAGCCTGAGTCGGACGGTTATGGGCGGGTTTTGAAACAGGTGTCATGACGCGATTGTAAAGTGTTGCCCAAGATCAGTGGCAGGCACTGTAAAATTCGCTCACGGTCTATTGTGAAGACTACTTATTTAAGGCATTTACCCATGGCATCACCCAAAGTCGGCTTTGTTAGCCTAGGCTGTCCTAAAGCGCTCGTCGACTCAGAACGCATTTTGACGCAATTGCGTACCGAAGGTTACGACATTGTGTCTGATTACGATGGTGCAGACGTTGTGGTGGTCAATACCTGTGGTTTCATTGATAGCGCTAAGGCTGAGTCGCTTGATGCCATTGGCGAAGCCTTAGCCGCAAATGGTCGGGTCATTGTCACGGGTTGCATGGGTGTCGAAGAAAACGTGATTCGTTCGATTCACCCCGGCGTGCTGGCCGTTACCGGGCCACAACAATACGAAGCGGTGGTGCAAGCTGTACACGAAGCCGCCCCGCCTAATCTTGACCATAATCCATTAATTGACTTGGTGCCCCCGCAGGGCATCAAACTGACCCCCAGGCACTACGCCTATTTAAAGATTTCAGAAGGCTGTAACCATCGTTGCAGCTTTTGCATTATTCCCAGCATGCGTGGCGATTTGGTCAGCCGCCCCATTGGTGATGTGCTTGATGAAGCTCAACGCTTAGTTAATGCAGGTGTAAAAGAGATTTTAGTGATCTCACAAGACACGAGTGCGTTTGGGGTTGACGTTAAATTTAAGACAGGCTTTTGGCAAGGTCGGCCTATACGCACGCGTATGACTGAGCTGTGCCAAGCACTTAGCGAGCTTGGGGTTTGGGTACGTCTACATTATGTTTACCCTTACCCGCACGTTGATGAAGTCATTCCACTCATGGCCGCAGGCAAAATTTTACCTTACCTTGACATACCCTTTCAACACGCCAGCCCACGCATTTTAAAAGCGATGAAACGCCCCGCTTTTGAAGAAAAAACGTTGGCACGTATCAAAGCCTGGCGCATCATATGCCCAGATCTGACCATACGTTCAACTTTTATTGTGGGCTTTCCCGGTGAAACAGAAGAAGATTTTCAGTACCTACTTGACTGGCTTAGCGAAGCACAACTTGATCGTGTCGGGTGTTTCCAATACTCGCCCGTTAAAGGGGCGTCTGCAAATGCACTATCAGATCACGTACCAGACGAGATTAAAGAAGAAAGATGGCACCGTTTTATGGCGCATCAGCAGGCTATTTCGGCTGAACGCTTACAAAAACGTGTCGGTACAACCATGGCTGTTTTAATTGATACTGTTGATGAGAATGGCGCCGTGGGTCGGTCAAGTGCAGACGCCCCTGAAATTGATGGCTGTGTTTACGTTGAGTCAAGCACACCACTTAAGCCAGGGCAAATGGTGTCGGTCAACATCACGTCTGCAGATGAATACGACTTGCGTGGTACTGCCGTTATCTGAAGGTCTGGTGTGAGGCGCTAAGCTGATATGTTTGGCTGAGGCATTAGGCGCCTTAATTAGCCATACATGATTAAGTGCCTGACTTATTGACGATCGAGCAAACCGCCTTGCAGGAACTCAGCCGCAGGCAACCGTTTACCGCTTGCACGCTGAAGCATCAATAACCGCAAAACGCCTTGGCCTGTGGCTACATCAATACCCTCTGGGCTGGCCGCCATAATCTCGCCTGGTTTAAACTGGGTTTTTACATCGGTTAGGGCATATGCCTGCCAAATTTTGATCGGGTTTGTGGTGCCTGCAAATAGAATGCTTGCACCAGGGGCCGGGTTAAAGGCCCGTATTTGACGTGCCAGCGATTGAGCTGAACGCGTTAAATCTAACTGCGCCTCTGCTTTTGATAATTTTTCAGCATAGGTCACGCCTTCATCGGGTTGTGAGACGGCAGGCCACCGCAGGCGAGGGCTTGAATGGCCCTGGCGCGCAGGGGTGGCATCAAGGGTTTGAACAATTAAATCAGCACCTAATGCTGCGAGCTTGTCGTGCAATGTGGCAGCCGTGTCTTGCAATTCAATATTGAACGCCTTGACCGCGATCATGTCACCCGTATCAAGCCCAGCATTCATTTGCATAATAGTGATGCCCGTTTGGGCATCATCAGCCTCAATAGCCCGCTGAATAGGCGCTGCACCACGCCAGCGTGGCAACAAACTGGCATGAATGTTTAGACAACCCAACGGCGGTAAATCAAGCACCCATTGCGGCAAAATCAGCCCATAGGCAGCCACCACCAATACATCAGGGGCACAATCATTTAACTGTTGTTGGGCAACGTGCGCCTGCTCAGCATAACGCCCATCAAGCTTGAGCCCAAGGGGTTGAAACACAGGAATACCGGCTGACAGCGCCCACTCTTTAACCGAGCTAGGGGTTAACTTTAAACCGCGCCCAGCAGGTCGATCGGGTTGTGTTAATACGCATGGCACTGCAAAACCCGCTTTCACAATCGCTTCAAGCGCTTTTTGGGCAAACAGGGGGGTGCCAGCAAACGCAACTTTTAGGGGTCTGCTTGTAGGCACATTATTTTTTTGATTAGTGGAAATATTCAATGTTTTAAAGAGGAAGCGCTTCGCGTTTTTGTAATTTAATGAACTTAGTACGAATACGTATTTGCTTTAGCATTGAAAGCTTTTCTACAAACACCTTACCGTTTAAGTGATCAATTTCATGTTGCACACAAACGCCCAATAAGCCTTCAGCATCAAATTCAAAGGGCTTACCGTTTAAATCAAGTGATCTGACTTTAATTTCAGCGGCTCTTTCAACTTCGTCATAAATTCCCGGAACAGACAAGCACCCCTCTTCGTAAACTTGGGAATCTTCGCTGGACCAGAGAATTTCAGGGTTAATTAAAACCAACAAATCGTTTGAGTCTTCAGAAACATCAATCACAATAACCCGTTCGTGAACATCAACTTGCGTGGCAGCCAAACCCACACCCGGTGCATCGTACATGGTTTCAGCCATGTCTTTGGCCAATTGACGTACACGGTCGTCGACCGACGCAACAGGTTTAGCGACTTTATGTAGTCGTTTATCAGGGTAATAAAGGATGTTCAAAATAGCCATATTTTTTTATTTTAATTCAAGCGCCTAAATTCAGCCTAAAAACCTTAATTGGTTCGCACTTATTCACGTTGCAACCTAGACAAAAAAATCATCATCGATTCAATTATTACTGATTTTGCCTCATGATCAATCGCTTTGCACAAAATGAACCTTTCGCAACATCACTTAAAGCCAGATGATTTACAACTTCAAGCGTTTATTCGTCTACATCATGAGCCCGGGCTAAGCGCTCAGCGGTCAGCTCAATTAATGGCTACTTTTGATGATCCAACAGCTATTTTTCAAGCAAGCCTTACAAAATTAAGCACGATTTTACCCAAAAAACTGGCTACTCAATTACTAGCACCCCCACAAAAACAGGTGCTATACGCTGTTGAAACTGCCTTAGATTGGGGTGCTACGCCTGGTTGCCACCTTGTGACATGGGCCGACCCCGACTACCCCGCCACACTCAAACACATGTATGACCCACCCATGCTGGTCTACGTCAAAGGTGACTTGGGGTGTTTAAACAAACCCAGCGTTGGCATCGTGGGTACACGTGATGCATCGAGCTATGGGCTTGAGGTGGCCGGTCAACTTGCCCACGATTTAGCCCAAGCCGGCTGGTGTGTTGTCAGCGGTTTGGCACGAGGCATTGATGCAGCGGCACACCAAGGTGCGCTAGTTGGGGCACATAAATTGGCTACCCTAGCGGTCATGGGGCATGGTTTAAATATGGTTTACCCACCACAAAATGTGGGGCTGGCTCAACACATACTTGAGCAACATGGCGCATTACTTAGCGAGCTTAGCCCAGACAACCCACCGCGCCCGCATCAATTTCCTAGGCGTAATCGCTTGATTGCGGGGTTAGTGCGCGGGGTCGTTGTGGTTGAAGCAACCCAACGTAGTGGTTCATTGATTACGGCACGCCTAGCTAATGAGCTTGGGCGAGATGTGTTCGCAGTGCCTGGCCCAGTAACCAGCCCGGCTTCTCAAGGTGTACATGCGCTCATTAAACAGGGGGCATGCCTAATTGAAAATGCAAACGATGTACTCAAAGAGTTTGGTTGCACCCACACAACCATGCCCACAGCCATGGCCAAACGCTCGCCTGACAATACAAACGATTCAAATAGTCAACTGGTTCAATCTAATCATGCGCCTGTATTTTTACATAACAAACGCGCACCCACGCAAACATTGCTACTGAAGTTAATTGGCGGCACGCCCACTCAAGTGTCTCAGTTGTTGTTGCACACCAAACTAACGCCACAAGCTATGAATATTGAGCTAACGTATCTTGAATTAGAGGGCTTAATCGTGCGCGAAGGGCATGGCGCAGTCTATGCGCTCAAGGGCGTAAAATAAAAATATCGTTTTTTTGTAAGTGATCTTCAACGTCCTTATCAACAGCCTGTGCATTTTTATCGCACTGACGTGGCTTTTGCCTAGCATTCATGCACAATTGGCCTACGATTAGCGGTTTAACATTTACAGCGCATTAAGCACCTACCGCACCCAACTTTTTAAAGTCGCAAACTAAAGTGAATTCACTCAAATCGTTTTCCAAAGTCTGCATACTGGGTTTGAGCCTCATAAGCTTGAGCTTGATAGGGCTGACAACCGGCTCGCTTGCTTATGCGCAAACACCCGCTACCACACCCTCGAAAAACATAGCCACACATACCAAAACGGTTGCTGCAACCGCTAGCGTGATGTGTCAGGTGGTTCTCACCACCGACGATGCACCCCGCTTTAATGTTCCACAAATTGACATACCACTTGCTTGCCCCACCTTTACCGTTGTTCTTAAACATACGGGTCGATTACCGAAATCAGCTACCGGTCATAACTGGGTGTTGGTTGCCACCCAACAAGTCAACGCGGTCACGCGCGACGGCTCTAAAGCCAGTGTCAGTCAACAATATATCAAACCCAATGACGAGCGCATCATCGCTTTTATACCCATCGTTGGGCGCGGCGAAACGGCTGAAATTTCATTTTCAACGGCGTTACTCTTGGTCAATGAAAGTTATACATTTCTGAGCACCGTCGATGGGCAGTCAGCTGTCATGCGTGGGGTTATTCGCCGGCTTTAGGGTCTTTCATGTATTCATGATTGAGCCTCAATAATCGTAATGTTCGATTAAATGTGCTCAACACAACGACCAGAAAATTATTGGTAAAGCCTGAAATGCCAAAAAATGGCACTATCATGCCCACTTTGGGCACAAATAAATTAGATGTGTAAATTTCGTACATTTGCACACCTAGTTGACTAAATTTTTTAGGAACTCTGAGTATGAACATCATTCAATCAGCCCCCCAAACGCGAGCAGTACAATTCATGGCAATGACTACTGCCATGGTTTTAAGTGTTGGCGTATTAACCTTTGCCAACGCCCAATCAGTGGGCGACATCGCCGTTTCAGGCGCATGGATACGTGCTTCTGCGCCGAAACAAGTAAACGGTGCGGGTTATGCTGCCATTCAAAACAAAGGTGCGCAGGCCGACCGTTTAATGAGCGTAGGCTCTGATGTGACAGAAAGGGTTGAGTTACACACCATCATCAATGAAAACAATGTCTCAAAAATGCGCCAAGTCACCGGCATCGATGTATCCGCAGGGGGCACGGTAAACCTTGAGCCTGGTGGGTTTCATATCATGTTTGTAAAGCTCAAACAACCTTTTGAGCAAGGCAAAACCGTACCAATTAAGTTTACGTTTGAGCGCGCAGGTGAGGTAACAGTAAATTTTGAAGTCAAGCCCATTACCTACAACCCAAAAAGCGGCTCAACCGGTCATGGTGGCCAATTAATGCCCGGCATGAAGCATTGATTTTTTTAAGTAATCCCTATCGTGACCCGAATAAGGCTGAACCGACTCTAATTTCGGTTGAGCCTTCTTCAATGGCGATTTCAAAATCGCTGCTCATGCCCATTGATAAACGATCTAACGAAATACCTTCAATGGTTAAGGCTTGCATACGGTCGCGCCACGTGCGCAGTTTTACGAAGCACTCACGCACAGCATGGCTGTCGTCAGACAATAGCGCCATCGTCATCAAGCCTTTGACACGCAAGGTAGGCAATTCAGCGACTTGGCGCAGAAAACCCTCAAGCAACTCAGGTGCCAACCCTGATTTAGATTCTTCAGGCGAAGTTTTAACTTGCACCAACACATCAAGGGTGCGGCCGTTGTCTTGCAGACGTTTATCAAGTGCCCGCGCTAACTCAATGCGGTCTAGCGACTGCAGTTCAGTGGCGTACTTGGCGACTTCTTTTGCTTTGTTAGTTTGCACGCTGCCAATCATCACCCACTGCACATCACAATCGCTTAAATCAGGTGCCTTTTGTGCAATTTCTTGAAGACGATTTTCACCAAACCGATGCAGCCCCAAACCCACGGCTTCACGCATGACCGACGCGTCAAAGGTTTTGCTGACCGGTAGCAATACCACACTGTTCGCATCGCGATGCGCGTGTTCGCATGCAATAGCGATACGCTGTTCAACGAGGGTGAGCCGTTCTTTTAACGTAGCCATAACAGCGCAGACTGAGATGGGTTAACTTGAGGCGGGCTTGTTACCAAGCCCACCACGCTGGCCTGCTCGCAACCGTACTGGGCAAAAATGCCAAGTACTTGATCAACCACTGATGGTGAACAAGAAACCAATAAACCACCCGACGTTTGAGGGTCAGTAATGAGTGTTTTTAAGGCCTCATCCGTTTGGGTTAAACCGTTGACCTGATGGCTATAGGCTTGCCAATTACGCCCTGAAGCCGCAGTTGCAAAACCTTGCTTAATCAGTTCGCCTACCCCAGGCAAAATAGGTAGGTTTTGGGCATTCAGTTCTATGCTAACCCCCGCAGCCTTGGCCAACTCAAGCGTATGACCCGCAAGCCCAAACCCCGTAATATCTGTCATGGCATGAACATCATTTAATTCAGCTAAGGCAGTACCCGCACGATTTAAAAGTGTAGTGCTGTTGATCATGGCGGCATAACCCTCATCACTCAGCATGCCTTTCTTAAGCGCAGCTGAATAAATACCAACGCCAAGCGGTTTACCCAAAATCAAAACATCACCCACACGCGCGCCTGAATTGCGACGTATGCGATCAGGGTGCGCCAAGCCAAGCGCCACTAAGCCGTAAATTGGCTCAACTGAATCAATAGAGTGCCCACCCGCAATCGGTATACCCGCGGCTTCGCAAATTGATTGGCCACCATGCAAAATATCACGAATCACATCATGTGGCAGCACATTAATAGGCATGCCCACAATTGCCAACGCCATGATAGGTGAACCACCCATAGCATAAACATCAGATAATGCATTGGTGGCAGCAATGCGGCCAAAATCGAAGGGGTCATCGACAATCGGCATAAAAAAATCAGTGGTGGCGATGAGTGCTTGTGAATCATTTAAACGATACACAGCGGCATCATCTGCCGTTTCAATGCCAACCATAAGCTGCTTAAAGGGCTGGGCTGCCGGAAGGGTGGCCAACAGTTCAGCCAAGATGCCGGGAGAAATTTTGCAACCGCAACCACCCCCGTGCGACAGCGAAGTCAGCGCAGGGCCTAATTTGGTATTTTTTTGCATGGTGCGTTGATCACACTTAATTAAAAACAAAGCTTATTGTGTCACACAACACTGCGCACCCCCGCTGCTATACCGTGGGTTTAAACATTGATTTAACAGCTAGCCACTGCTGCGCCCAAAAGGTTTGGCCATAATCGCGTGCGGCACGCCCACTCAGGTGATCAGCAATTTGGTCATGAATGCCTGTGGCAGCGTAATCAGTATTCCAACGATCTGTTTTAAATAAAATGTCCCACACGGGGAACAACACCGCAAAGTTATAACCCCCAGCAGGGCCAGAAGTCGAGGCCTCATAAGCAATAGAATGGTGGTGACGGTGAAAGCGTGGGCTCACCAACAGGCGCTCACCCCATTTGCCAAAGCTTAACCGTACGTTGGCATGTGAAAAACTTTCAATTAATTGGGTGATGACAACAATCATCACAAACTGCCCTGGCGCCACCCCAATTAGGTAAGAGACAATCACTAAAAGGGTGCCTCGCATGAAATCATCAATAAGGTGATTGCGATTGTCGCTCCAGATGGTCATTTGACGCTGGCTATGGTGAACCGCGTGCAAGTTCCAAAACCAAGCGTAGCGATGTTGTGCACGGTGATATAAATAATCAACCAAGTCAAAAACCAATAAATAAATAATGAGACTGACCCAAGCGATATCTGTCACGCCAGGCCACATTGCATCAACTTGAAAAGGTGTAAACCCTTTCAAGTTGAAAAAAGACATCACCACATCGAAGACGGGATCAAGCGTAAAAAATAAGGCTAACCTAAAAATACCCATACGATGAATAAAGGTGTAGAGCATATCAATGCGAATTTGTTTTTTATCAGTAACGGGCTCAACAGGACGCCACTTTTCTAATGAACTGAGCACCACTACAAGTAACAAAATTTGAAGTGCCCCATTCATAAACCACATCGTAGCGTCATAACCCGGCTCGACCAGTTCACCCATATCTAAGGCGTAGAGCAAAGGTTGTACAACTGACTCAAAAAGCCATTGCTGTGTTAAATCAAAATAATGAATGAATGAATTCATGATGTGGGTTTGAAGATCTGTTTGAACTGCGGGTGTTGATTAATTGTTTTAAAACAAAAACCTCGCTCTTTTAAGCCAACAATAAGGGGCTCTAATACTGCGGGGGCCCACGGGTCTTGTCGAGACCAAATACCCAAATGCGCCAATAAAATATCACCGGGTTTAATATTCTTTAAAGCTTGCTCAAGCAGCTTGCTGTTTGGGTAACGGTTACTGGGCAATTCGTCACCCAAAAACCCGTTCGGGCTCCAACCAACATGCGTGTAGCCACATTGTTGAGCCGCCTTAATCAAAGCTGCCGATGTTTTACCACCCGCGGCTCTAAATATAGGGCTTAATTTTGCCCCTGTCATTTTATTGTAGCGTTGTGCCACTTGCTCGAGCGATTCACAATATTGATCTGTCGTGAAGGTTTGCGTTTGACCTTTTTTTGGACCTGCGCTGGGCTTTACTTTGAAGCCCCCCTCTACCAAATCAGCCTGCCAATAAACATGGTCATATGTGTGCGAACCAAACATATGACCTTCAGCAACACGCGCACGCCACCAGGGCGCCCAAACCTCGTCTAGACTACTGCCGCCCGTTAACGCTGCTTCATTAGCTAAAAAGAATGTGGCGCGCACTTGCTGCTGCTGCAAGATTTTCGCTACCAAGGGTGCAATACCCATATGCCCCGTATCAAATGTCAAATACACCGCTTTGTTGCATGTTGCTTGGGGAATTTGGGAGATCTCAAGGAGTTTTTTTGCTTGTGGCGCTTGAGCCAATTGAGCTTTTAAAGGCTCTTGCCTAGTGTGATTTGCTTGCGCACTGACACCCGAAGCAAAAATAACCATGCACATCGTAATCGCCCACCTGAAATCGCGCAATATCTCAGCAACCTTCAGCTTTGGAAATGAGTAATTTTTCATTAGGAACTTTTTATTACTGACGTGCAGCATGTTCAAGTGTCCACACCCCATGAGGTGATTTGCCTACGGATATTTGGCGCACAACTGAACGTGTCGCAAGATCAATAAACGTCAGTTTACCTGCCCATCGAGACGTAACCATTAAGGTTTTACCATCAGCTGACATTTCCATACAATCTGGCCCACCAGGTGCAGGGTACTGATCAACCACTTCAAGGGTTTTTAAATTGATTCGGCTAATGCTGTTACCCGCACGGTTACTTACAAAAACATGCTGACCATCACCCTGGGCTCGGAAAGCGTGCGCGCCTTTGCCTGTTGTGATGCGCTTAGCAAGCACCCCTTTTGAACCAGACACATCAAACACCTGCACGTCACTTTCGCCTGTCAAAGCGACCAGTAGTTTTTTATTGTCGGGCGTTAAAAAAAGATCGGCAGGCAATTTACCCGTAGGTACGACCCATAATATTTTCTGGGCTTTTAAGTCAATCGCCATCAATTCGTTACTGTCTTGCATGGTGGCGTAGACTATTTTGCTTTGATCATCAATCATTAAATGGCTTGGCGTTTTAGCCGCTGGCAATCGTTTAACCAGCTTAATGGGCTGCTCGGCTTCAGAACCTAACCATTCGTAAATATCAATGTGATTCAAACGATTGGCTGCAGTCACAAACCATTTCATGTCGGGTGAAAATCTTAAATGGTAAGGGTCAACAATACTATTTAATGTTCGTTGTATTTCGCCTGTTTTAGGGTCAACAAACGTAATCGAATTACCCGCAGCATTAGCCACTAATACTGACTTTGAATCGGGCGCCATGTAAATGTGATGAGGCTCTTTACCGACGGGCAATCGTTTTATTTCTGTAAAAGTAATAGGGTCAATAATACTCAGGTCTGCATTGAGTGAATTTAAAACCAATATAGGTGGCTTTTGTACTGAAGCTTTAATTGCCATAGGCGTGGCTATTTGTGGCGACGTTATGTTTGCTGGTGCTTGCGTTGTTGAAGGTGGTGCAACAACGTTTAAATTAGTTGCATGGGCATGTTGAGGAATTAAAACGATCAAGATCATTAGACAAAAAAATATCAGCCAATGTTTTAGCTGAATCGTCATGGTATGTTTCAAGATGAGCACCCTGGGCATTGAGCCCAAAATATGGTTTTGTCGTAATTCGTTTATGGCATCATATTGTATGTCTGCTCTCAACCTTTAAGCCGTTCAGCTGAAACTATTTTTTAGGGTGTGAACCCACCCACTAAGATTGCTCATGCTTTGCTTGCACGCGATACGCTATGCCCATATCTGCCCAGATTAGGATGCCAAAGGCGTAAAGCTTTAGCTAAAGCACCAGAGCTTTAAATACAAAGATGTGCATTACTGACCACCTCAGAAATCAAGCTAAGCGTAAAGTTACGCTTAGCTTGATTAACAACCATCAGTGACTGATGTCGTGAAATTGAATGTTAATAAAATTTCTATTAAAGTTTGAAGTATTTTTCACGCGCATCAACAAATTGTGCGTCAGTGCCGTTGGTTTTGATCTTAACGATGTTAAGCGCGGCAATAAAACTTTCAACCGTTTTCTTGGTCAGCGTATCGCCCGATTCACGAATACCGGTAATAACCTCTGCGGCTGCCATGGCACCAGCTTTCACAATACTGTCTGGGAATTGTGAAATAGCTTTAACGCCATGATCTTTAACCAAGACCTGCAACGCACGAGGGTCATTAGCGGCAAAGTCTGAAGCCACCTGATCGTACTCGGCCTGGCTAACGTCTCGCACCAAGTCTTGTAGGCTTTTAGGAAGTGCTTGATACTTTTTCTTGTTGACAACCAACTCTGTTGCCAAACCTGGCTCAGTGAAGCTTGAGGTGTAGTAAGTTTTACGAACCTTGTAAAAACCCAAGGCTAAATCGTTGTAGGGGCCCACGAACTCAGCCGCATCAAGCGCGCCAGACTGTAGGGCCTGAAAAATTTCGCCGGCAGCCATATTGGTTACCGATACACCCATTTTTGCCCAGACTTGACCGCCCAAACCAGGTGTACGGAAGCGCAAACCCTTTAAGTCTTCGACACCTTTAAGTTCTTTTTGAAACCAACCACCTGCTTGCGTACCCGTGTCGCCCGACAAGAAACCCTGCAAGCCAAACTGGTCATAAACCTCGTCCCAAACTTGTTGGCCGCCCATATAACGAATCCAGGCTGCTAATTCACGACTGGTCATACCAAAGGGTACGCCCGTGAAAAAGGACAATGCTTTACTTTTGTTTTGCCAGTAGTAAGCCGCACCATGTGACATTTCAGCGCCGCCATCAATGACGGCATCGATTGACTGCAAGGGCGGTACCAATTCGCCTGCTGAAAAAACCTGAACGGTCAAAGCGCCGCTTGATGCAGACGTAATGCGATCAGCCAAACGCTGTGCACCGACGCCTAAACCTGGAAAGTTCTTCGGCCAAGTGGTGACCATTCGCCAAGTAATCTTGTTTTGCGACAAGGCGGGGGCTGATACGGTAGCTAAGCTTGCTACACCAACACCGGCAACACCGGCTTGGCGAATAAACGAACGACGATCCATGGAAAGTCTCCAGTTAAGTGTTTTTAATTATTGGGCATAATCTAAATAATGAAATGATCAACAATTTGACTACGATCTTTTACTACCCGATTATATATTTGTGTGCGCACAAAGGGAAAAAAATATCATGCACGTAAACCCTGAAGGGGCATAGAACATCACAATTCAACACATTTTGTGTTGCAATAACAAATGGACTTTAAACTGAGGTCGAGATGCCTATCATTACCAATATTGAAGATTTACGCAAAATTGCCCAGCGCCGGGTACCCCGTATGTTTTATGACTACGCTGATTCTGGTTCGTGGACCGAATCAACCTATCGCGCCAACGAAAGCGATTTTCAAAAAATTAAACTACGCCAGCGTATTTTGGTCAACATGGAAAACCGCTCAACCACAACACAAATGATAGGCCAACCCGTTGCTATGCCGGTTGCCATTGCGCCAACGGGTCTGACTGGTATGCAGCACGCTGATGGCGAAATTTTGGCAGCACGAGCTGCCAAAGCGTTTGGGGTGCCTTTCACGCTATCGACCATGAGCATTTGCTCAATTGAAGACGTGTCTCAGGCAACCGATGGCCACCCGTTTTGGTTTCAGCTTTACGTAATGAAAGACCGTGACTTTATCGAACGCCTCATTGATAGAGCTAAACAAGCCAATTGCTCAGCATTGGTCTTGACGCTTGATTTACAAATTTTAGGGCAGCGCCACAAAGACCTGAAAAACGGCTTAAGCGCCCCACCCAAACTCACGCTCGCCAACATGATCAATATTGCGACTAAACCACGCTGGGCACTTGGCATGCTCGGCACCCCAAGGCGTCAATTTGGCAATATCGTGGGCCATGTTAAAGGCGTCACTGACATGAGCAAACTTAGCGAATGGACGGCATCGCAATTTGACCCCGGCTTAAATTGGAATGATGTCGAGTGGATCAAAAAGCGCTGGGGTGGTAAGCTCATTTTGAAAGGCATCATGGACGCCGAAGACGCCCGCTTAGCCGCCAACTCTGGGGCTGATGCGTTAATTGTGAGCAACCACGGCGGTCGTCAACTTGATGGTGCCGAATCAAGTATTCATGCACTACCTGCTATTGTTGATGCTGTCGGTAAAGATATCGAGGTTCATATTGATGGCGGCATACGTAGTGGCCAAGATGTACTTAAAGCTTGGGCATTAGGCGCACGCGGCACGTATATTGGCCGAAGCTTTTTATATGGTTTAGGCGCTATGGGTGAAGCTGGCGTCACCAAAGTGCTTGAGATTATTCACAAAGAGCTAGATTTAACGATGGCATTTTGTGGGCATACCCAAATCAACACCGTTACGAAAGATATTTTATTACCTGGCACCTTTCCGACAGCTCGGTAAAGTCATCTCGATCTACGTCGTTTCAAGTTTTTTGTTTTACTCTGTATAAGTGATTGACCTGTTGAATATTCAAATGTTTTTTGATCCCGTTAAACGCTTGACTGTGGGGGTACGCAAGCTGTGAAGCGGTTAAATCGTAAACGTTTGGCCATCGGTATAAGTATATTTTTTGCGTTAGTCGTCGTTTGGCGTGTTTGGCAAGGCCCCACGGTTGATACCTATCGTGTCGTCGAGCAACCCCTTATTCAAAACGTGGTGGCAACTGGTCGTGTGATTTCAACCTCACGCGCTCAAATCGGTGCCGAAATTACAGGCATTGTGGTTGAACGACACATCACCGAAGGCGACCGGGTCAAGCCCGGCGACCTACTCATTACCCTGCGCGCTGATGACTTGGCTGCCCGTGTGCGCGAGGCACAGGCTGCGCTTGATCAATTACGAACATCGCGCCGCCCGCAAGCTATGGCGGCCCTCAGGCAGTCTCAAGCGCAACTTGAACAAACCGTTCGAGAAGCAAAACGTCGGCGTGACTTATATCAAACTGAATCAATCTCAAAAGAAATTTATGAAAAAGCCGTGCAAGCGCTTACCTTAGCGCAGGCCAGTGAAGAACAGTCAAAACTATTAACAGATTCGTTAGCCCCTGGGGCTTCTGAAGAACTAATTTTGGTTGAAAAGTTAAATGCTGCCAAAGCCATCTTAGCCCGCACACAAATCAAAGCTCAGATGTCAGGTATTGTGCTCACACGCGACGTGGTGCCAGGTGATGTCGTGCAACCTGGCCGTCAATTATTAGAAATCGCTAAAGACGGCTCCACTGAAATACTCATACCTGTCGATGAACGTAATCTTGGGGTCTTGGCTCTAGGCCAACCAGCCCGATGTATTGCCGACGCCTATCCCAGCCAGCCCTTTAATGCCAAAATTAATTTTATTGCCCCCACGATTGACCCGCAACGGGGCACGGTTGATGTGCGCTTAACCGTCGAACCGAAACCTGACTTTTTACGCCAAGACATGACTGTCACAGCCACCATTCAAACAAATATGCGCGACCAAGCCATTACCGTATCAAATGATCTGATTAAAGAGTCTAAAGGTAGCAATGGGGTTGTATGGGTCGTAAGGGGTGGCAAGGTAACCGCTCAACCTGTGAAGCTTGGTCTTCGGGGCTTAAGTGCCACTGAAATCACCGAAGGTCTTAAACCGGGTGACCATGTTGTGTTATCAACCACCGTCAAGTTGGGTGAACGTGTTAAATCGCGCGATGTGGATTGAAACCACTATCGCATTAAAGTTTATGAAACAAGGTATTACGCAAACCTTGTTGATTTTGGTGGGCATCGCAGTGGGCGTGTCTGTCATAGTGTTTATTGTGACGCTTGTCGGTGGGCTACAGGCCAACATTGTGTCGCGTACGTTAGGCACTCAAGCGCACGTTCGAGTTCAACCGCAAGAAGAAGTTAACTTATTGGCCAATACTACTGAAGGCACTTTCAATTTATTGCTTGAAGACAAGCGCGCGCAACGATTAAGGTCTATCAATAACTGGCAGCAGATTATGGCTGACCTTGAAAGCTTTGATGCGGTGACAGCCGTTTCACCCATTGTTTCAGGCCCTGCTTTTGCAAGACGTGGCGAGGCGATTAAATCAGTTTCAATACTAGGTATCGATGTCGATCGCTACGAACGCATTATTCCCATCAGTAAAGATATCAAGTCTGGCGTTTTTCGGGTAAATGCAGGCGAAACTGTGATCGGTCAACAATTGGCTGATGATTTGGGTGTTAGAGTCGGTAGCAAGCTTCGAATTGAGGCCAGCCAAGCGCGCAGCGCTGTGGTTACCATTACTGGTATTTTTGCGTTGGGCGTTCGCGAGCTTGATTCCCGATATGTTTATTTAGATCTCAAGCAAGCACAGGCGCTTTTAGGGCTATTTGGCGGCGTAACTGTTTTAGAAATTACCGTGAGCGATATTTTTGATGCATCTCGCATTTCTGACAAAATACATTTACGAACAGCATTAAAGTCTGAAAGTTGGATGCAAACAAATAGCCAACTCATGAACGCCCTGCAGTCTCAAAGTTTATCGTCAAACCTCATCAGTTTTTTTGTTGCACTTTCAGTGGCGTTTGGCATTGCCAGCGTGCTGGCCATTAGCGTGACGCAGCGCACCCGAGAAATCGGCATTTTGCGCGCGATGGGTGCGCGCCGTGAACAAATGTTGATTGTATTTTTAATTCAAGGTGCTGTTTTAGGTTTATTAGGCTCGTTTGCTGGGGCGGGTGCAGGTTGGGCAATGGTGTGGGTCTTTAATACCTTTGGGCCGCGCTTGTTTGATATTTCACCCTCTATGACGATTGTGCCTGTTGCTGTGAGTATCGCCACACTCACCGGTGTGTTAGCCGCTATTGCCCCAGCTTGGCGGGCTTCACGTTTAGACCCTGTGGCGGCAATTCGTTATGTCTAACCTTGAACAGGCACCAAAAGCCCCTGACCATCAAGACGTACTCAGACTTGAAGCTATAAAAAAATCATATAACGTAGGGTTACCAACCGAAACAGAAGTGCTACATGGCATTAATTTATCAATTACTCGCTTAGATTTTGCTGCGCTGATTGGCCCCTCGGGTTCAGGTAAAAGCACCTTGTTGAATTTAATCGGCTTGCTTGATCAACCCACATCGGGTGAGCTGTATTTATTAGGTCAAGCCACGCGTGACTTGGCTGATGAACAGCGCACCTTGCTCAGACGAGAATCAATTGGTTTTGTATTTCAATTTCACCACTTAATTGAAGCATTTAGCGCCCTTGACAATATCATGATGCCCGTCATGATAAAAAATGGTCGCCCTCAAGCAGACGCACGTCAATGGGCGGAACATTTACTTGAAGCAGTTGGCTTAGCAGGCATAGGTAGCAAAGCGCCTAGCGAACTATCTGGCGGTCAACAACAACGCGTAGCCATTGCACGTGCGCTGATGACACGTCCTGCACTGTTGCTTGCTGATGAACCTACCGGTAATTTAGATACACACACGGCTGAAAGTATTTTTAAACTGCTACGTGAGTTCAATTCAGAGTTTGGTTGTGCTGTACTAATTGTTACCCATGACCCGAGGCTGTCACAAACCTGCGATCGATCAATTACTTTAGTTGACGGAAAGATTGTGCCTGATCAGGTTTCATCTTGATGGCATTGGTTTGAAGTGTAAAAATCCATTCTCGCCAAATAGCAACAATTAAAGCCATGAGCACGGGGCCAATAAACAAGCCCACAAACCCCATGGTTTTAACGCCCCCCACTAAGCCAAAAAACGTTGGTAAAAAAGGTAATTTAACAGGGCCACCCACCAGTCTAGGTCGCAACGTTTTATCAACAATAAAAAGCTCGACTGTGCCCCATATAAACAAAGCAATGCCGGCTACCGCATCGCCCGAACCCACCAAATATATAGACACCAAGGTAAAGCTTAAGGGCGCACCACCGGGAATCATGGCCATCACGGCTGTGATGACGCCCAGCAAGACGGGCGACGGCACACCTGCAACCCAATAGGCGACGCCTAAAACCACCCCTTCACCAATCGCAATCAAACCCATGCCTGTCACGGTGGAACTGATTGTGGCGGGTACAACACGAGAAAAATGCTGCCAACGATCTGCCAGTATTTTCTCGCCCACGATATCAAGCTGGGTTGCTAAGCGATGCCCATCTTTGTAAACGAAAAATAAAGTCATTAAAGAAAATAATATAAATAAAGCAGCGCTCAATAACCCACCTGTGGTTGAAACCACCGCACGATAAATATTGCCAATATGTTGACCACTAATCATTTCAGTCAAGTTTGAAATAGCATGAGGGGCACTTATGTAGGCATTCCAGTAATAGGCCAGATCATCACCGATAATCGGTAAAGCAGTTATCCAGGCAGGGGCAGTAATGCCCTCTCGATTTGCTAATAAGAGCCATCTTACAAAGGTGGTGGCTTCACCGACCGCATAGTAGATTGCAAGCGTTAACGGCACCACCACACCCACGGTCACAATCAATAATGCAATTGTAGCGGCCCAGGTTGTACTGCCTTTGCAGGCTTTAACTAAACGTGCATAAAGTGGCCAGGTTGCAAAACCTAAAATTAAGGCTGCTAAAACCGGTACGATAAAACCAGCAAAAAAATACACGGCAGCGGCTAGCACCAACACCAACAAAATGCGTACAAGCAACGGGGTAGATAAAACAGTAGTCATCATGTGAGCCGCTCGCTTTAGGCTTAAAGCGGTTTATTGAAGACGTTTTTCAAATTCTTCTTTAGAAATTGCACCCGGTACGCGCGTGCCATCTGCAAAGAAAATAGCAGGCGTACCTTGCACTTGAAGTGTTTTGGCTAAATCAAGCATTTTTTGAATGGGCACATCACAATCTAATTTAGGTGGGGTTGTACCGTTGAGCATCCAGTTGTCCCAAGTGGTGCCACGATCTTTAGAACACCACACGTTTTTAACTTTCTGAATTGAGTCGTCTGACAAAATCGGCAACATAAACGTGTAGACCGTAACGTTATCAATACCCTCTATGTTTTGACGCAACCGTTTGCAATAACCACAATTGGGATCTTCAAAAATAGCAACCTGACGCTTACCCTCACCACGCACTTGTTTAAAAGCCAAGTCAAAAGGTAATGATTTGAAATCAATAGCAGACAATTCATTTAAGCGCGCTTGTGTTAGGTCGCGACGTGTTGCAGCTTCAATTATGTGGCCATCAAAAATAAAATTGACCTCTGCATCGGTATAAATAATGGCGTTACCTAACTGCACCTCGTATAAGCCAAACGGAGTTGGTCGCACACTCTTAACAGGCATGTTGCCAAATCGTTCCATAAACTTTTTTTGAATGGTATCGGTGTTAATCGTCGCGTTTGTGGTCGACGCAGCAGGGGTTGGTGCAGGCGTTGTTGCGGGCGTTAATTGAGATTGTGCGAAAGCCCCAATCGAAATGCTTGATAAAAGCACTGCGCTGGCAATGGTCGCAGCAAGGGTGTTTAAATTAAAGTGTAAGGGCGACTTCATCTAGCATTCTCCGACGTATTTTTCACGCTTAAAAGTGAAGTTAATTTTGAGTAAGCAAATCAAAAAATATTTTTTATAGTTGGCGATAAACAAAAATCGTGCGATACAAACTAGCGAGCGCGCGAGGCCGCCTCAATAAGCAATCGTTTAGCAAAGGGTAACCGATCCACCAAACTTAGGCCGGCATTTCGCAACCAAGTGATGGGTTTACCTTTAGCCCCAAACAAATGATAAAGACTGTCAGTGATGAATCGCATTTCCCAGATAGCTTGTGCTCTGGCGCGACGGTAACGCCGTAAAACCATTTGATCGCCTGCTGTCATGAAAACCTCACGCTCGACAACAACCCTTGCTAAAGCTTGCGCATCACCTAAACCCAAATTTAGCCCCTGCCCTGCAAGGGGGTGAACCCGATGGGCCGCATCTCCCACCAAGGCTACGCGTTCACCGATCATAGGCGATTGTGCAGCTGAGAGTGGAAACCCTTTTATTGTGCTATTGACGGTTAATTGACCCAGCCGGCCTCGGCTCGCTTTCATAAGCCGTGTTTGTAATGTTTGGGCTTGATCTGCCTGCGGTGCGGCCAATAACTGATTGGCATCATCACGCTGCAACGACCAAACCATTGAAACGTTGTGAATAGGGTTATCAGCCCCTTGAGTCATGGCGTTAGGTAATGGCAAGCACGCCAAAATACCTTCGGCTGTAAACCACTGAAGGGCTACGCCTTGATGTGGGCGTTCACACTGGAGCTGACAAATTAAAGCGGTTGCATCATAGGGTTGCTCGTCATAGATTAACCCTGCCAAATGACGTAACGTTGATTTTAAACCGTCTGCGGCCACCCACAAATCAGCTTCTAGCGCTTGAGCAGAGTCGGTATGGCCTACCCCTTGCGCAAAACCAACTAAATGCTCTTTGACCCAGCGCACACCATGAACCTCTAGCGCTTGAGCCAAAGCGCGGTCTAAATCAACTACATAAATGATGTAGGTCAGATCAACTTGTGCAGCCTGCCATGCTCGCAAATGCAGGGCGCCAAACGTATCACCACGAACCTCCATTGCATCAACACGCGTGATGCGGTCGACTGGCATGAGCGACCAAGCGCCTATTTGCACTAAAAAAGCTTGGCTTATTGGAGAAATCGCATAAACACGATCATTGTCTAGGTCGCTTGTTCGTGGACCCAGCAACAAGACATCTTTTTGCCCTGCGCGCAACAAGGCTAGCGTGGTGGCCATGCCGACAGTACCACTACCACAAACGACAATTGAGGCTTTCATCTTGCTGACGGCGCTCCCGCTGTTTTAGGCCAAAGCACCCACATTTTGGTCTTTTGTTTCATACGGCCCGCTAATGCACCCGCTGCGTCACCCGATCCCCAGTAAAAGTCGGCCCGCGCCGCACCACGAATAGCCGTGCCCGTATCTTGTGCAAAAACTAAGCGGTTAAGCGGCTCATTAGAAGCCGGCATCGTGGTGGACAAAAACACCGGTGCGCCAAGAGGAACAAACATGGGATCAACCGCAATCGATCGTCGCGCCACTAAAGGTATTGAGTATGCGCCTTTGGGCCCCTGTGACGGGTCGATAATGGTCTCTTCCTGAAAAAACACCACAGCTGGGTTAGCGTTGAGCATTTCTTGTACACGACCGGGGTTGCGTTGTGCCCAAGCACGAATATTTTGCATTGACGTTTGTGTCAATGCCAATTGACCCTGATCGGCTAACCATCTACCAATTGAAACGTAAGGGTGACCATTGTGATTGGCGTACGCTAAGCGAATCGTCGTACCCGCACCTGAACCGTCAGTAAGCAAGACGCGGCCTGACCCTTGCACTTGTAAGAAAAAATTATCAACTGGGTCACTGACGTACACAATTGCTGGGGGTTGACGATTTGACTTAGACAATTCAGCTCGGCTCTCATAAGGCACCACACGGTCACCCACCACTTTGCCACGCACCCGTTTACCGGCCAACTCTGGGTAAATTGCTCCTAAATCAATGGTCAGCAAATCGACAGGAACGGTATAAAGTGGCCATTGATTTAGACCACTTTGCGTGCGCGAACCCTTGACTATGGGTTCGTAATAACCTGTGGCTGTTCCCACTGCAGCCTTGGCACCACTTTGAATTCGCCAAGGTTGTAGATAAGTCTGCAAAAAGCGCTTTATTGACGCTGGGTCTTGAGGGTTAGGTGCTGTCGACGCATCGGTTGCAGCCGCACATACAGATTGCCAGACCTTGGGGGTAGCGCGGGCAGGTGTGGTCAAACTGCCGCCTGTCGGTCTCATTAAACCACCGCAATTACGCAAAAATACCGCCCAGACATTTCGCATGTCATCGCTTTGCCAACCAGGTAAGTCTGACCAACCTACCGTCAAGTACTGCCCAGAAAGAGGCCGTGGTGCACTATCTTTTATTGCACTTAAAGCAGGAATTTTCGGTGCTTCAATCGGTACAGTGGGCTCAGCCGCAACCTCTGCAGCCGAAGGTGCACCAGGCGCTGGGACATCGCTTGGTGGCGCACTGACACAGCCAGCAAGAACCAATAACAACAAAACGGTTGAAGCAATCAGCATGCGGCCAAAGCGCATACGCTTGAGTTCTCTTACTTCTTCTCTTGCTTCATTTGAACCGTTCAAAGTAGATTGATAAGCTAGCAATGTCATTCCATTTTTTGAGGTTGAGATTGAATTGTGAAGCACCCTGTATCAATCTATTAGATAACAAACAAGACAATCAATGCAGGGTTCGCGGCATCGCGAGTACAAACTCAGGTATATCAACATCAAATGGTTCACCATCGTCACCTGCACAGTGGTAAACACCACGCATACTTCCAACCGGGGTAGCAATAGGGCAGCCGCTTGTGTATTCAAACGTTTCGCTTGGTGCCAACAAAGGTTGCTGCCCCACCACACCCAAGCCTTTGACCTCTTGACGCTTGTTTTGCCCATCGACAATGACCCAATGACGGCTAATAAGCTGAACAGGGCGTTGACCGACGTTGGTAATGCGTACTTTATAAGCAAAAACAAAGTGGCTTTGCGCCGGATTAGACTGTTCCGCCACAAAATGAGCCTCTACAACCACACTTAAATCAAAATTTTTCACAAAAGATTTCCGCTAATTGAGGGTTCGACCGACAAATAATGTCAATCGCTGTAATAATAGATTGTCATTTTGAGCGATTTTTAAATATCATGCCAGAAACTATTGCTTTACCTAGCGCACGCATCGCTCCTAGCATTCTATCTGCTGACTTCGCCCGCCTAGGCGAAGAAGTCAAACAAGTTGCTGCCGATGGCGCAGATTGGATCCATTTTGACGTGATGGACAACCATTACGTTCCCAACTTAACGATTGGCCCCATGGTCTGTGAGGCTATTCGCCCCCACGTTAATATACCGATTGACGTGCACCTTATGGTTGAGCCAGTCGATGCCCTCGCAACCCAATTCGCCAAAGCGGGTGCCAATATTATTACTTTTCACCCTGAGGCGTCACGCCACGTTGACCGCACCTTATCGCTGATTCGTGAATTAGGCTGCAAAGCAGGGTTAGTTTTCAACCCTGCCACCCCACTTGACTGGCTTGATCATGTGATGGACAAAATCGACGTCATTTTACTGATGTCGGTCAACCCAGGGTATGGCGGCCAAAGCTTTATTCCACAAACGCTTCATAAATTACGCGATGCCAGAAAACGCATCAACACCCATCTGCAACGTACCGGCCACGCCATTAGCCTTGAAGTCGACGGTGGCGTTAAAGTTGACAACATTAAAGCTATTCGCCAAGCGGGTGCTGATACCTTTGTGGCTGGCTCGGCTATTTTTGGTCAGCCCAACTACGCCGAGATCATGGGGCTTATGCGCGATCAAATCATGCTGGCAGACACCACAACCCAATGAAGCAACAACATGACTGAAATTGAATTTAACGCGCTTGCCGCGCAAGGCTTTAATCGTATTCCGCTAATTTCTGAAACATACGCTGATCTCGATACGCCGTTAGCCATTTATTTAAAGCTCGCGCATTCAACACCTCAAGCAGGTAAATATAGTTGCTTGCTTGAATCGGTTGTTGGCGGTGAACAGTTTGGTCGGTATTCTTTCATTGGCTTGCCCGCTCACACGATTGTGCGATCGCGGGGGCGTTTAATTGAAGTGCTCACTGATGATCGTGTTGTTGAAACACACGAAGGTGACCCCTTAACCTTTATTTCTGAATACCAAGCACGTTTTAAAGTCGCACTTAGACCCGGTATGCCTCGCTTTTCGGGTGGTTTGGCCGGCTACTTTGGCTACGACTTGGTACGTCATATCGAACCCCGTCTAGGGCCTACCCCCCACCCCTACCCAGAAGGCATGGGTGAAGGGCCGCCTGATTTGTTGCTTCTACATGTTGACGAGTTGGTGATTGTTGATAATGTTGCGGGCCGTACCTACTTAATGGTTTACGCAGACCCTAAAAACTCTGAGGCTTATTCAAAAGCGCTAACACGGCTCAAAGAGTTAAGAATCAAACTGCGCAAACCTGTTGATTTACCTTACAGTCATGCCAGCATGCCTACTGAAGAAATTCGGTCATTTGCCAAAGCTGATTATTTAAAGGCTGTACGAAAAGCTAAAGCCTATATTGAGGCGGGTGATTTAATGCAGGTACAAATAGGTCAGGTCATTGTGAAGCCATTTAATGACTCTCCTGTTTCTCTTTACCGTGCGTTACGCTCACTGAACCCATCACCTTATATGTACTACTGGAACTTTGGTGACTTTCAAGTGGTTGGGGCGTCACCTGAAATTTTAGTTCGTCAAGAAAAAGTTTCGGCCGCTGCAACCATTGATGCGCTTGAAACTGAGGTAACTATTCGACCTTTGGCCGGAACTCGTAAACGTGGTGGCACCCCCGAAGAAGATGCGGCCATGGCCGTTGAGTTACAAGCCGACCCAAAAGAACGGGCTGAGCACGTGATGCTGATAGACTTGGCGCGCAATGATGTGGGGCGCGTTGCCAAAACGGGTAGCGTCAAAGTTACTGACACCATGGTGATTGAACGCTACTCACACGTCATGCACTTGGTGTCAAATGTAACCGGGCGCTTAGCACCCAACATGACCAATATGGATGTTCTACGTGCGACCTTTCCAGCCGGTACGCTAACGGGTGCGCCTAAAGTACGAGCGATGGAAATGATTGACGAACTTGAACCTGTGCGTCGCGGTATTTATGGCGGTGCTGCTGGCTACCTGAGCTACGGTGGCGAGATGGATGTCGCGATCGCGATTCGTACCGGCATTATTAAAGACGGTATGCTTTACGTACAAGCGGCAGCGGGCATTGTTGCCGACTCTGACCCTGAAAAAGAATGGCTTGAGACTGAAGCCAAAGCGCGCGCTGTTCTGCGTGCCGCTGAGCAAGTACAAAATGGTCTTGATAACCCGATTTGATCAAGCGCCTGTTCTTTGATTGCAAATTATGAAGGTAAATGACCTATTAAATTGCCCTTAAAAATGGTTCTGCACCCAGCGATCTTAATCACATCTCTTTTAAAGCCCGCGCAATCACCAATCGCTGCACCTCACTGGTACCTTCGTATATTTGTGTGATGCGGGCATCGCGGTAGTACCGTTCTACCGGGTAATCTTCAAGGTAGCCGTAGCCGCCGTAAATTTGAATCGCTTTTGTGCATACCCGTTCTGACATTTCTGAAGCGTACAGTTTAGCCTGCGACGCCTCAGACAAACAAGGCTGCCCTACTTGCCGCATGCTGGCGGCATGCAAAATTAATAAACGTGCTGCGTTAATTTCAACCTGCATATCAGCAAGCATATTGGCAATACTCTGATGTTCAATAATCGGCACGCCAAACTGCACCCGATCTTTAGCGTATTGCAAGGCTGATTCAAACGCCGCACGAGCAATACCCAATGCTTGTGCGCCAATGCCAATGCGACCACCCTCTAGGTTTGACAACGCAATAGCCAAGCCTTTTCCGCGCGGGCCCAACAAATGATCTTCAGGTATGGTGCAATTTTCAAAGATGATGGCGCAGGTATCTGAAGCGCGAATACCGAGTTTCTTTTCAACACGATTAACAATAAAGCCAGGTGTATCGGTGGGCACTAAAAATGCTGAAAGACCTTTCTTACCTAACTCAGGGTCAGTCACCGCAAACACAATAGCAAGTTTGGCGCGCTTGCCATTACTGATGAATTGTTTGGAACCATTTAAAACCCATTTGCCGTCTTTGAGTTCAGCGCGGGTTTTAAGATTATTCGCTTCAGAGCCGGCTTGTGGTTCGGTTAAACAAAAACACCCAACGGCCTCACCGGTTGCTAACGCTTTAAGCCAAGTTTGTTTTTGGGCATCGGTACCAAAGTTTTGAATGGGGCCGCAACCGACTGAGTTGTGCACACTCATGATGCAACCGACTGCACCACTGCCGGCAGAGATTTCTTCTACGGCCAAAGCATACGAAATATAATCAACGTTAGCACCACCCCACTCTTCGGGCACGGTCATGCCCATTAAACCCAACTGCCCCATTTGCACAATCACGGCATCGTCAACCCACCCTGCATTGTCCCACTTTTCACCATGCGGGGCGAGTTCATTGAAAGCAAAATCACGCGCCATATCGCGAATCATGATCTGCTCTTCACTCAAGGTATGAAACGACATGGAACTCTCCGGCAGTAAGGCAATAAATGAACGAACCAATCAATTCATATTGAATGCCCGGCTCAAATGCTGACAACAAGTGAAAGCGCTCACGACACTCACACAAAGCATGAAAATGTTATTTATCTTTACTTAACAATTGAATGATGGCTGAAAAATCAAGACCGCCATGGCCTTGATTACTAAAGATTTGATAGATTTGCTGCGCCAAGGCTCCCATCGGTACCGATTGTTTAACGCTTTTAGCTGCAGCAGTCGCTAGGCCGATATCTTTAAGCATCAGATCTGCCCCAAAGCCACCTTTGTAGCCGCGCGCTGCAGGTGCAGTATCAATCACCCCAGGGTAAGGGTTGTACACATCAGAGCTCCAGCAACGACCACTTGAGGTATTGATAATGCCCGCTAAAATTTTAGGGTCCATACCCAGTGAAACGCCAAGCGACATGGCCTCAGCAGTACCAATCATTGAAATCGCTAACAGCATGTTGTTGGCCACTTTAGCCACTTGGCCATTACCGTTGCCACCACAATGCACTATGTTTTTACCCATGGCTTGCAAGATGGGTTTAGCTTGTTCGAAAGCAGCTTCGTCACCCCCAACCATAAAGGTTAAGGTGCCTGCCAGTGCCCCACCGGTGCCGCCAGAAACGGGGGCATCAAGCATGCTGTAGCCCTTCTCGTAGGCCGTTTGAGCCACTTCGCGAGCAGTTTGTGGGTCGATCGTTGAGGCGTCTATCAACAAGCAAGGTGATGTCAGGTTTGCAAGTAAACCTGAGTCTCCTAGATACACAGAACGCACATGTTGTGGCTCTGGAACCATGGTGATGATGACATCAAGCGATTGATTGGTTTGTGAATTTGAGTCACCACCTTGCGCTAAACTTTTAATATTAGGCGCAGCAATCACTTGACTAGGGTGCTGGACAACTAAGGCTTGAACCAATTTTTCGACCACATCAAAGACAACCAAATGATGGCCAGCCTTAACAAGGTTACTCGCCATCGGCAAACCCATGTTGCCTAAACCTATAAAACCAATACGCATGATGTGATTCCACTTGAACAGCAAACCATTCAACCAACGCGTGAATAAAAACCTTTAAATCAAATCACGCTTAGATGTCTTAGTCATTATTTATTTTTAAAAGTAGGTGATCTTTTTTCTGAGAAAGCTGACATGCCTTCTTTTTGGTCTTCAGTTGAGAAAGTTGAGTGAAATAAACGGCGCTCAAAATGTACGCCTTCACGTAAAGTCGTTTCATAGGCCAAGTTGACCGCTTCTTTAGCCATCATCAACATAGGCAATGAAAAGCTGGCCATTTTATTGGCGGTTGCCATCGCATCTTCAAGCAACTTATCGACCGGCACCACGCGCGTAACCAGACCACTGCGTTCAGCCTCTTGCGCGTCCATCATGCGGCCGGTTAAGACCATTTCCATCGCTTTTGATTTGCCCACTAAACGAGTGAGACGTTGTGTACCACCAGCACCAGGTATGGTGCCAATAGTGATTTCAGGCTGACCAAATTTTGCATTGTCGGCCGCAATGATTAGGTCGCACATCATTGCTAATTCACAACCACCACCTAAAGCGTAACCCGCTACAGCTGCAATAATGGGCTTGCGGCAGGTGGCAACACGTTCCCATGTCTTAGTAATGAAGTCAGCCTTATAGACGTCCATGTATGACCAGTCTTTCATGGCTTTAATATCTGCACCCGCAGCAAAAGCTTTTTCACTTCCGGTCAAAACAATCGCAGCGATGTTGTCATCTGCTTCAAGTTGATTAAGCGCATGCGTGAGTTCGACAGTTAATTCCGGGCTTAATGCATTGAGCGCCTTGGGTCGATTTAATGTGATCAAACCCACCTTACCGCGGGTTTCCAACAAGATGTTTTCATAAGCCATGTTCTAAATACTCCGTTATGTTAAAACCCAACGTCGCAGTTGTATTGCGGCGTTGGGTTAAATGGGTTTACTTCAAGCTAATTGTAGTGTTGACGCCTGTGCTGGTGGTTGAATCATCGAACCAACGCTCGGTAATCGTTTTGGTTTGGGTATAAAACGCAATAACCTGTTTACCATAGGGGCCTAAATCACCTAATTTTGAAGCACGTGAACCCGTGAAGGAAAACATGGGAACTGGCACAGGAATTGGCACATTCACGCCGACCTGACCCACATCAATATCTTCTTTAAATTTGCGCGCTGCGGCACCCGATTGGGTAAAAATTGCTGTCCCGTTACCGTTTGGGTTGGCGTTGGTCATGGCAATAGCTTCTTCTAAGGAATCGGCATACATAACACATAAAACAGGGCCAAAAATTTCTTGCTCGTAAATCGACATATCGGTTTTTACACCAGAAAAAATCGTTGGGCCAACAAAGTTACCCTTTTCGTAGCCTGGCACATTAACTTGGCGACCATCAAGCTCTAAGATCGCACCTTCTTGTGTGCCGCGTTCAATGAACCCTATTACGCGCTTAAGCGCTTCGGGCGAAACCAACGGGCCTAAATCAGCACCTGGCTCGACACCTGCGTTGACTTTCAAGGTTTTAGCCTTAGCGACTAAGTCAGGCACCCACTTAGCAGCATCGCCGACCATAATGGCCACTGACAACGCCATACAACGTTGGCCTGCGGCGCCAAACGCAGCACCCGCTAAATTATTAAGGGTTTGCTCTTTATTGGCATCAGGCATAACCACAGCATGATTTTTAGCACCCATCATGCACTGCACTCGTTTGCCCGCTAACGAAGCACGGTTATAAACATGAGTACCCACACGGGTTGAACCCACAAATGAAATGGCCTTAATGGTGGGGTGATCACAAATAGCATTCACCACTTCTTCTCCGCCATGCACAACGTTTAATACCCCCGGGGGCACACCCGCTTCGGTGGCCAACTCGACTAAGCGCATAGTGACCATCGGGTCTTGCTCTGAAGGTTTGAGCACAAAGGTATTGCCCGTGACAATCGCCATGGGGAACATCCATAAAGGAATCATGGCTGGAAAATTAAACGGCGTGATACCAGCACACACACCAATAGGTTGCAAAATCGTGAATGTGTCAACACCGTTAGCGACGTTGTTTGCTAACTCGCCTAGTTGCAAATTACCAATACCCGCCGCGTGCTCAACCACCTCTAGGCCACGAAACACATCACCTTCGGCGTCAGCTAGAGTTTTACCTTGCTCTGTTGTCAACATCAAAGCAAGCGCTTTCATGTTCTCGCGAATGAGCTGTTGGTACTTTAAGAAAATGCGAGCCCGAGCACCAATGGGTGTTTTGCGCCATGTTTCAAATGCCCGTGCCGAACTGGCTACTGCAGCGTTCACTTCATCGGGTGTAGCAAACGGTACGCGACCAACGATTTCTTGCGTCGCTGGGTTCACCAGGTTACGCCAATGTGCTGTTTTTGACTGAACTATTTTGCCATCAATATAGAGTGAAACAGCTGGGGCTAAATCTGGGGGCGCAGCGACTTGATTCATTACATTTTCCTCTTATGAACGATTATTGATGCACGACAACTCAAATAATGGGGAACGCAGTGCACCACTGAGACTGCTCAGCCCTTTATTATCAACCCAAATGTGACTAAATGAAATAAAGATATCATGACATAAGGGCTTCCCCTTAATTGTCAATTGAATGACAACTCGCTGATTTTGATGGGGTTTATGATCAACATCAGAGTGGGGCCGTACTGATGCAGTTGACGGATCGGTCTTTCCGTATGCTTTCCCGCTGGTCACAACCTCATGCGAAAACCATAAAGGTTCAGACAAAATTCGTATTCAACCATGGGACGGCACCAAGTGGGTGATGGTCTCTGACTGGATCGAAGGTAACAAAGCTATTTTTCACCCAATGTTTAAAGCTTCGGCAGCCAAGTATGCCAAAGAAAAGGGCATTACCCCTGGTTGCTTGCAAGATTAACAACGGAATGTATTCGTCATGCTTGTCCAAAACTATGGTGGCAGGTGAAGCATTGCCACCATAGTTACGCAAGTGGTTTGAAGCGCGCGGGCTGACGGTTGTGTCCGCTTACGCAACCGCTGATCTTGGCTTAATTGCGTATGAGCCACCTGCACTCATCAAAACGTCAAGTGGCATGATTTGGTACCAGTGATTTGTCAGCAATTGATATGTAATCGTTATCTTTACCCGCACCTTGCGGGCGTACCAACACTCGCATTAAAGGTTGGCTTGGGCGCGCTGAAGTTGAGTTTGCAAAACCTGACTCTTTGGCCAACGATGGGCTTTTAATTGAAGATGCCCGAACCTATGCCTAAATAGGTCATAGCCACTGAGGTCTGAACTCGTTAGCGCTCAGCTGGCAGGCTTGCAAACTTGGGCCACACGAGAAAAGTGGTGCCAATTCTGATCGTTTGTGCTATCTAACCCCGTTGACTTGCCAAAAACGCTTTGCCAGCACGGGAATGATTGGGGCGATTAATGGCTTGTGTAATAAATGCACCAATGCGGGCGACTTCTTCAAACTTTACGCCGATCTCAATACCCAAACCCGATAATAGGTAAACCACATCTTCAGTGGCAACATTACCGGTTGCCCCCTTGGCATACGGACAGCCGCCTAGGCCTGCAATAGAGGAATGAAAAATACTTACGTCCATTTCAAGTGCGGCATAAATATTGGCTAAGGCCTGGCCATAAGTATCATGAAAATGGCCCGAAAATTGTGCGTCAGGCAGAGCCTTTTGCAACGTTTCAAACACGGCTTTCACGCGCCCAGCTGTACCCACACCAATCGTGTCAGCAATATCAATTTCATCGCACCCTAAGTCGTACATTTTTTGAGCGACGTAAAGGACTTGGCTGGGCGTGACCTCGCCTTGATAGGGGCAGCCTAAAGAACAGGGTACGCTGCCGCGCAAGCGAATGCCGTCACGTTTTGCAGCCCGTGCCACAGGCTCAAAGCGGGCAATCGACTCGTCAATGCTGCAATTGATATTTTTTTGTGCGAACGCTTCAGATGCTGAAGAAAAAATCACCACTTCGTCAGCACCCGCTGCTAAGGCCTTTTCATAGCCTTGCATATTGGGCACCAAAACAGAATACAAGGTGCCAGGTCGGCGTTGAATGCCAGCCATGACGGCATCGCTACCCGCCATTTGCGGTACCCACCTGGGCGATACAAAAGCAGCCACCTCAATATTAGGCAAACCGGCTAACGCGAGGCGATTGACCAAGTCAATTTTGATGTCGTTGGCGACAAAATCTTTTTCATTTTGCAAGCCATCCCGTGGGCCCACTTCTACAAGCTTTACTTTTTTAGGTAGCCTATTTGTAATCATATTGACTCAGTGGTAATAGCGACAAATGTGAGTAATTCAATACCTTCAGCCACTTGTTCACCTTGTTCATAATGTATGGCTTCAACGATACCCTCAAACGGTGCTGTGATGGTGTGTTCCATTTTCATGGCCTCAATCACCAGCAAGGGGGCATGTTGCGCGACACGCTGTCCTAACTGTACCTGAATGCTGACGACCTTACCGGGCATCGGTGCGGTAAGCTTACCGGTGGTTTGATGGTCATTAAGCGTAATGTGCAAGGGGTCAAGGTATTGGCACTTGCGATGTTGCCCGGTTCTAAAAAGATGGCGCACGCGGGGGGTTGATGCTTCCGCAAAAACAGATAAAGTGTGTTGTACATTCATTATGTCGATGCGGAGAGTTTGGCCAGTGTGAAGTGTTTGAGGCGCTTGGGCTGATTGATTTTTTTTTGAGGCCGTATCGAACCCAACTTGATAAGACCAAGGGTAGACCGTACCTAGGTAATGTAAGGTGAGCGGCTCATATTGCAACACCACGCTTTCTGGTACCTCGTCCCCCATATCAAACGCCATCGTTCTCATTTGTGTACCGTTAGCTAACCACCCATTCGTTTGCTGCCAAGGCGAGTGGGCTTCACGCACGTGGTGTGCGAGTTGCACCGCTTCACACTGTAATTGATCGGCGACTAACGCAGCTAAATCAACGATATCAACTTGCGGTAAGGCTGGCAATAACGTTTCAAGGTTTTGTTCAATCAAGCCGGTGCTTAACAAGGGTTTAGAAAAAGCTTCACAATTTATTAAACGATACAGAAACGGCACGTTGGTGATGACCCCCACAATATGGGTGTGCTCTAACGCGCGCGCCATCTGCGATCTTGCGCTATCGCGGTCAGGCCCCCAGGTAATCATTTTGGCAATCATGGGGTCGTAGTAGGGGCTGATGTCGTCACCCGGCCGCACACCTGTATCAATACGCAAACGACCGGCAATGGGTTCGGGCATGACCAAGGTCGACAAATGACCAATTGAGGGCAGAAATTGGTTGTCTGGGTTTTCAGCATAAACGCGCACTTCAATGGCGTGGCCGTTGACGCGTAATTCAGATTGTTGCAAGGGCAAGGGTTCACCCGCTGCGACCTTAATTTGCCATGCCACCAGGTCTTGACCTGTGATCATTTCAGTGACCGGGTGCTCAACTTGCAAGCGGGTGTTCATTTCCATAAAAAAGAAATGTTCTGCCTGACCATGCTCATCGGCTTGAACAATAAACTCGATAGTACCCGCCCCTTCGTACTGAACGGCGCGCGCGGCGTTAACCGCTGCCTGCCCCATGGCTGCTCGCATGGCGTCGCTCACTTGCGGTGCGGGGGCTTCTTCCATGACTTTTTGATGGCGGCGTTGCACTGAACAATCACGATCAAACAGGTAAACGCACTGGCCGTGCTGATCTGCAAATACCTGCACTTCAATGTGACGGGGTCGGCTCACGTAGCGCTCAACCAGAACTTTATCGTCACCAAAACTATGTATGGCTTCACGTTTGCACGATTCAAGAGCAGTCAAAAAATCTGCGCTTTGCGTGACAACACGCATGCCTTTGCCACCCCCGCCCGCAGAAGCTTTCAATAAAACAGGGTAACCAATGCGATCTGCTTGCTCACGTAGAAACAAGGCTTCTTGATTGTCGCCGTGATAGCCTGGCACCAATGGCACTTGGGCCGATTCCATTAATGTTTTAGCGGCAGACTTAGAGCCCATCGCTCGAATTGACGAAGCCGGAGCACCAATAAATATGAGCTCTGCATCAACACATGCTTGCGCAAAGTTAGCGTTTTCAGATAAAAAACCATACCCAGGGTGAATAGCCTGTGCACCGGTTTTTTTTGCCGCTTCAATGATTCGATCAACTTTTAAATAGCTTTCTTGGGGCGTATTACCGCCCAAATACACGGCTTCGTCGCAAGCCATAACATGGGCTGACTGATGATCAACATCTGAATACACGGCCACCGTTGCGATGCCCAGTGTTCGACATGTGCGTGCAATACGACAGGCAATTTCACCCCGGTTGGCGATCAATATTCTGTTCATCATGAGGTTACATCCTGAAAAGACCGAACCGCGTGGGCTTAATGGGGGCATTCAAACTGGCCGAGATGGCCAAACTTAATACTTGGCGCGTATCGCAAGGGTCGATGATGCCATCGTCCCACAGTCGTGCACTGGCAAAGTAAGGGTGGCCTTGGGTTTCGTATTGGCTTCGAATCGGCTCTTTAAAAGCCTGTTCGTCTTCGTTTGACCAGGTTTGGCCTTGCGCTTCTAACGCGTCGCGACGCACGGTTGCCATGACACTTGCTGCTTGTTCACCGCCCATGACTGAGATGCGGGCGTTGGGCCACATCCATAACATGCGTGGACTATAAGCTCGTCCACACATGCCATAGTTGCCTGCGCCAAACGAGCCGCCAATAATGATTGTGAACTTAGGTACTTGTGCGGTGGCAACCGCAGTAACCATTTTGGCACCATTGCGAGCGATGCCCTCATTCTCGTATTTTCGGCCCACCATAAAGCCCGTAATATTTTGTAAGAATACGAGCGGAATATTGCGCTGGCAACACAGCTCAATAAAGTGTGCACCTTTAAGCGCGCTTTCAGAAAACAAGATGCCATTGTTTGCAATGATACCAATTGGGTAGCCCTCAAGGTGCGCAAACCCCGTGACTAACGTGGTACCAAAACGGGCTTTAAACTCATCAAACACTGACCCGTCAACCAAGCGCGCAATGATTTCTCTGACGTCAAACGGTTTACGAGTGTCGGTAGGAATAATGCCATACAGTTCTTGTGCCTGGTATTGGGGCGGCGCACTGGCACGTCGATTTAAAACCGTTGGCTTAGACTTATTTAAGTTGCCTACAATTTGACGCGCGATAGATAAAGCGTGAGCATCGCTTTGTGCAAAATGATCAGCCACACCAGACAAACGGGTGTGCACATCAGCACCGCCTAAGTCTTCAGCACTTACTATTTCACCGGTGGCAGCCTTCACTAAAGGTGGGCCGGCTAAAAATATGGTGCCTTGGTCTTTAACGATAATGCTTTCATCGCTCATGGCCGGTACGTACGCACCCCCTGCGGTGCAAGAGCCCATCACAATCGCGATTTGTGAAATGCCTTTGGCCGACATGTTGGCTTGGTTGTAAAAGATACGGCCAAAGTGATCGCGATCTGCAAACACTTCGTCTTGATTGGACAGGTTTGCGCCACCCGAATCAACTAAGTAGATGCAAGGCAACTCGTTTTGATCTGCAATCTCTTGTGCACGTAAGTGCTTTTTAACTGTTAAAGGAAAGTAGGTGCCGCCCTTGACAGTGGCATCGTTACACACAATCACGCATTCTTGACCGTTTATGCAGCCAATGCCGGTAATGATACCCGCAGCGGGGGCCGCATCTTCGCCACTTTTGTCTTTGTAAACGTTATAGGCTGCAAAAGGTGAAAACTCTAAAAAAGGCGTACCGGGGTCAAGCAATAAAGCAATACGGACACGCGGTAAAAGTTTGCCACGACCGGTATGCTTTTGCCGTGCGTGCTCGCCACCACCTAAGACAATTTTCTGAAGCTTCGTTTTTAAGTCATCCACTAGAACAACCATAGCGGCCGAATTAGTCTTGAAGTCATCGCTTCGTGGGTTTAATGCTGACTCAATGGTGGGCATGTTTTCTTCCAGTCTATACTTTAAGCGCTAAGGTTTGGTGATGTTGAAGGTTGATTCACTTTGGTTGATTCACTTTAGGCATAAGGCTTAATGATCAAACATCTCAACGCCAATTGCGGTAGCTTCACCACCCCCAATACATAAGCTCGCAACACCACGCTTAAGACCGTGTTTTTTCAGAGCATGCAATAAGGTCACGACGATACGTGCACCGGAAGCCCCAATCGGGTGCCCTAAGGCACATGCGCCGCCATGCACATTGACGCGTTCATGCGGTATTTTTAAATCATGCATGACGGCCATCGGTACAACGGCGAATGCTTCGTTTATTTCCCATAAATCAACGCTATCAACTGACCAATCATTCTTTTTTAATAAGCGCTCAATGCATGTAATCGGTGCGGTGGTAAACCAGTTTGGCGCAGCTGCAAAGGTGGCATGGCCACACATTTTGGCAATCGGATTTAAGCCTAATTTTTTTGCTGTTGAAGCACGCATCATCACTAACGCTGCCGCACCATCATTAATTGATGACGATGAGGCCGCAGTAAGGGTGCCGTTTTTTTTAAATGCAGGTTTAAGTGATGAAATTTTCTCAATTTTTATTTTGCCTGGGCCTTCGTCTGTATGAACGACAACATTATCAGCGCGGGTTGTGACCGTAACGGGGGCAATCTCAGATTCGAAGGTGCCATCAGCTGTGGCCTTTTGTGCACGCTTGACTGACTCAATTGCAAAGGCATCTTGCGCATCACGTGTGAACTGATATTTTTCAGCACAGTCTTCACCAAAAGTTCCCATTGAACGGCCCTTATCATAGGCATCTTCTAAGCCGTCGATCATCATGCTGTCAAACATTTGGCTGTGACCAATACGGTAGCCTGCACGGGCTTTCGCTAATAAGTAAGGTGCGTTCGTCATGCTTTCCATGCCGCCCGCCACCATGACGCTTGCTGAACCCGCAACCAAGCCGTCGTGTGCGGTCATCATGGCACGCATGCCTGAACCACATACTTTATTGACTGTCGTGGCACCAACAGAAAGCGGCAGCCCTGCACCCAAAGTCGCTTGTCTAGCCGGGGCTTGGCCTAAACCAGCCGGCAGTACGCAGCCCATGATGACTTCTTCAACTTGTTCAGGTTTTAAACCTGCGCGTTCTACCGCGGCTTTAATGGCAACAGACCCCAATTCAGTTGCGGCAACACTTAAAAATACACCTTGAAATGAACCCAGTGGCGTGCGAGCGGCTGAAACAATAACAATGGGGTCTTGTTCTAAATTGCTCATGCTTTGGTCTCCATAAATAGTTCACGGCCAATCAACATACGACGAATTTCTGATGTACCCGCACCAATTTCATATAGCTTGGCATCACGCCAAAAGCGGCCGACGGGGTATTCGTTAATGTAGCCATTACCACCAAATATTTGTATGGCTTCACCCGCCATCCAGGTAGCTTTTTCCGCCGTGTATAAGATGACACCCGCAGCATCTTTTCTGACTTGTCTTACATGCTGGCTACCTAGGGCATCTAATTGACGGCCAACGGCATAGCAGTATGCGCGACAAGCTTGCAAGGTGGTGTACATGTCGGCCACTTTGCCTTGTATCAGTTGAAACTCTCCAATTGATTGACCAAACTGCTTGCGATCGTGGACGTAAGGCATGACAACGTCCATACACGCTTGCATGATGCCAAGTGGCCCTGCAGCCAAAACAGCCCGTTCGTAATCAAGGCCGCTCATTAATACCTTTACGCCTCCCCCGATTTCACCAATGATGTTTTCTGCAGGTACGTGCACGTCTTTAAAGACCAGTTCACCCGTATGTGAACCACGCATACCGAGCTTGTTTATTTTTTGTGCAACTGAAAAACCTGGCATACCTTTTTCAACGACAAATACAGTAATGCCCTTGGAGCCAGCCTGCAGATCAGTTTTGGCGTACACCACCAAAACGTCACAGTCTGGACCGTTGGTGATCCACATTTTGGTACCGTTTAAAACGTAGTGATCACCTGCTTTTTGAGCATGTAATTTCATGCTGACAACGTCTGACCCGGCGTTGGGTTCGCTCATGGCTAGCGCACCAATATGCTCGCCTGAAATGAGTTTAGATAAATATTTTTGCTTTTGTGCATCATTACCATTTCGTGCAATTTGGTTAATGCATAAATTTGAATGCGCGCCGTACGATAGACCGACTGAGGCTGAAGCGCGTGATATTTCTTCTAAGGCAATCATATGGGCCAAATAGCCCATGTTTGCGCCACCGTAGCTTTCATCAACGGTGATGCCCAGTACCCCTATATCACCCATTTTTTTCCATAAATCCATCGGGAATTGATCGTCACGATCAATGTCATGGGCACGGGGTGCTATTTCTTGATCAGAAAAATGTCTAACGGTATCTCGCAATGCGTCAATATCTTCGCCTAGATTAAAGTCAATGCCAGGTAATGATTGCATGGCCGCTCCCTTTATAAGTGCTCTAAATGCTTGACGACACACAGTGTCATCAACATGACAGCACACTTTTTACGTGAGCCTAGTTTTTCTATGTAAACATCTGCTTGAACTACGACTAACGTTTTGCCAGCTTTAATGACCTGGCCTATAGCGACCAAGGTGTCACCGTCAGCTGGAGATAACAGGTTGATTTTGTATTCGGCCGTTAACCCTGCATCGCCAGGTGCGAGGGTGCTTAATGCTGCGTAGCCACAGGCAACGTCGGCTAAAGCGCCAATGACCCCACCGTGAAAAAACCCATGTTGTTGTGTGATGGCATGGCTATGAGGCATTGAAATTTCTACGTGGCCTAGTGCAATATGCGATAGGGCAGCCTTAAAGGTCTGCATCAGCCCTTGACGTGCAAAACTATCTTTAATTTCTTTTATTCGTTCAGTGTTGAGACTGGTCACGATTTACTCCTAATATATAGTCGTAATTTAGTTGCCGTTAACGTAAACATCAACTAAATTAATGATTAAGATTTACCCTTAAGCAGCTCTCGACAATGACTTTCATGACTTCGCAACTCTTTGAGTTGCTCATTTAAATCTTTAAGCTGCTGCTCAAGCGCTTCACGATGACGGGTCAAGGTTGCCAAAAACCGTTTAAGTTGAAGCGATGGGCCGCTAGGCTGCTGATACATTTCCATATCTAAAATTTCTTTAATTTCAGACAAAGAAAACCCCAAGCGTTTACCTCGTAACGTCAGTCGTAACCGGGTGCGATCAGCTGCGCTGTAGACGCGAATCAACCCGCCTCGACCACGACGCTCGGGGGTCAAGAGCCCTTGATCTTCGTAAAAACGGATTGTGCGATGCGTAATATCAAACTCTTTAGCCAGATCGGCGATACTGAGTTCTGTCGATTTTTCTTCGGTCGTGGCTTCTAACAGAGCAGGTGCTTGAGTTGATTTGGCTGTGAGACGTTTTGAATTAGGTCGCATTGCAGCTGCGGTTGAAGGTGGGGCACATGTCATGGTGGTTAAGTCGTTGTATAAGATGATTTACGTTAACGTCAACTTACCCTTACGTCAACTCACCTTTACTAACTTAACTTCAACCCCTCGTTACAACAGACCATGATGACCTAAACTGACTATTCGCACATTCAACTCATGGTTTTTGGGGCACTGATTATTTTCTTTTTAATTGTTGAACCTCACGGCCTTGCTCGTTTATGGCAAATCGGTAAAGAAAAACTAAGACTCTGGCCCTTTCCACATTAATGGTTTGAGCTCGCCTGGTCAGTGATTTGCGCGCAAAGCACTGTTAAAATCGGTTACCCTTTCGAGAGAAAAAGGCAAAACCGGAAGATGCACCATGCTACTGATGATCGACAATTATGATTCGTTTACCTATAACCTAGTACAGTACTTTGGTGAGCTCGGCGCTAACGTTAAAGTGCACCGCAACGATCAAATCACGCTTGAACAAATTGATGCACTTGTGCCCGATTTGATTTGTATTTCGCCCGGCCCTTGTTCACCCGCTGAAGCAGGTGTTTCCATTGACGTCATCAAGCGCTATGCGGGCAAAGTACCTATTTTGGGTGTCTGCTTAGGACATCAAGCGATTGGTGCCGCTTTTGGTGGCCGCATTGTGCGCGCCCAAGAAATTATGCATGGCAAAACCTCGCCCGTTACGCATCAACAGTCTGATGTTTTTGCAGGCCTGCCTTCGCCCTTTACCGTCACGCGATACCATTCTTTAGCGATCGAGCGCGCCACACTTCCAGAATCATTAATCATCACTGCTCAAACGCCTGACGGTGAAATTATGGGCGTTCGCCATCGTGAACTACCCATTTACGGTGTGCAGTTTCACCCTGAGTCAGTGCTCAGCGAGCATGGTCACGCTTTATTAAATAATTTTTTAACAATGAACCACCTTAACCCAGAACAGGCTCTTGCATGATTACGCCCGCCCAAGCGCTGTCGCGTTGCATTGATCATCGCGAAATTTTCCATGATGAAATGCTGTATTTGATGCGTATGCTGATGCGCGGTGAAATGTCACACACACTCGCTGCAGCTTTACTCATGGGTTTAAGAGTTAAAAAAGAAACAGTCGGTGAAATCACCGCTGCAGCAATCGTCATGCGCGAGTTTGCAACCCCTGTGGTGACGCCCAATCCACAAGACTTACTTGATATGTGTGGCACCGGTGGCGACGGCAGTAGCACCTTTAACATTTCAACTACAGCCATGTTTGTAGCTGCCTCCGCAGGCGTTCCGATCGCCAAACACGGCGGCCGAAGCGCCTCATCACCCAGTGGCAGTGTTGACATCATTGAGGCCTTAGGTGCACGCATTGATCTCACACCTGAACAAATCGCCGAATGCATTGCTCAAACAGGCATTGGGTTTATGTTCGCACAAGCTCATCATTCAGCCATGAAGCATGTGGCCCCAGTTCGACGTGAGTTGGGGGTGCGCACCATTTTTAACATTTTAGGGCCGCTTACCAACCCAGCTAACGCTGCTAACCAAATGATGGGTGTATTCCACGCCGATTTGGTGGGCATTCAAGTGCGTGTTTTAAAGTCTTTAGGTTCGCGGCATGTCTTAATTGTGCATGGTCGCGACGGTATGGACGAAGCCACACTTGGCGGCGCCACACTTGTTGGTGAGCTCAAAGACGGTCAAATTTCTGAATACGAAATTCACCCAGAAGACTTTGGTTTAGACATGATTTCTAACCGTAGCATGCGAGTCAGCACGAAAAAAGAGTCAAAAGAACGGGTGCTTGAGGCACTGAATAATGTGCCGGGCGCTGCGCGAGATATCGTTGCATTTAATGCGGGTTTAGCCATTTATGCAGGCAACCGTGCCGACTCAATCGCTGACGGTTTACGTCAAGCGCGTGAAATGATCGCCAGCGGCGCAGCCCGTGCCAAACTTGAACAGTTTTGTACAACCACCCAAAAGTTGGCAGCATGAGCGATATTTTAGAAAAAATACTAGCCGTAAAAGTGCAAGAAATCAATGCTTCACGTGCCCTGCGTAGCGAGGGTGATTTGTTGCGTGAGGCTCAAGCACGCGACGATATTCGCGGTTTTGCCCAAGCCATTGAAGACAAAATCGCCTCAGGCAAACCTGGCGTGATTGCAGAAGTTAAAAAAGCTTCACCTTCAAAAGGTGTCTTTAAGGCAGACTTTCACGCTGCCAAAATTGCCGCGTCTTATGCAGCGGGTGGGGCCGCATGTTTATCTGTTCTGACTGACACTCAGTTTTTTCATGGTTCGCAAGATCACCTGCGCCAAGCCCGTGCAGCGTGCGCGTTACCCGTGCTGCGTAAAGATTTCATGATTGACCCCTATCAAATAGTGGCGGCTCGAGCCATGGGGGCTGATTGCGTTTTATTGATTGTGGCAGCACTTGATCAATCTTTAATGCTTGACTTAGAAGCCTGCGCCCTGTCGCTTGATATGGACGTACTCGTTGAAATACATGACGCCAGCGAACTTGATCGCGCACTTGAACTTAAAACAAATTTGTTAGGCATAAATAATCGCAATTTGCGCACGTTTGAAACGTCGCTGCAAAACACGATTGATTTGTTACCGCATGTGCCTTCAGACAAACGGGTGGTGACAGAAAGCGGTATTTTTACCCGCGAAGACATTGCGTTAATGCGCAGTCATGATGTCAATGCTTTTTTAGTTGGTGAAGCGTTCATGCGAGCGCCCGACCCGGGGGTCGAGCTTGCTCACCTCATTGCTTAATGTCACACAAAACCGGTTGCAATGATTTGGTTTTTTTGCTTAGTTCCTTTGTGATTAGGTCTTTTTAAGTGGGCAGGTGCTAGCACCAAAAATTGAATACGCCGGGCACACTTTAAAAATGCCCGTCAAAAGTGGTACGACGCCTATCCAACCTCAAATACCAATGGTGTGATTCAAGGTTAAACAATCAATACTAAACCGGCAAGAATGCGAATGGTGCGATCAACCGTTCCGACATTTACTTTCATTTTTGTGACTCCTTTAGAGCACGGCACTAAAAAAACAACAAAACAACAAAAAAAAACGTTGAAAATTTACTTTTTCTCGCAATACAGTCTGTGCAAAGTTTGCATGACACCCACCACTTCAGGGCTTGATAAGGTGTAATAAATAAACTTACCCGCACGCCGCGTAGATACTAAACCCTCATCACGCAACACGCCTAACTGCTGTGAAAGCGTAGGTTGACGTATTTCTGTCATGGTTTCTAACTCGCTGACATTTAATTCTGCGTTAATTAACTGACACATTAAAAGCAAGCGGTCTGCGTTAGCCATAACCTTAAGCAGGGTGCAGGCTTGTGCAACCGACTCGCGTAGATCGTCAATTGCTTCTGTTGTTAGTTCGGCGTTCATAGTTCTGTCTCGCTGGAAATCGGCTCAATAGCGGCCACTATCACGTATATTTTATTATATTTACAAACACTTCATAAATCAATAAAATGTTATGTAGCTGATTTAAGCTCTAACTGAGATCTAAATAATTGCCGCTTCACACAAGGAAATGAACCATGACCGCCATACGCTGCCAACCTTTTTTTGACCCAACCACCTTTACTTACACCTATGTGGTTGATGCGGGTTCTGGTTCAGCCTGCGCCATTATTGACTCTGTACTTGATTTTGACCCAAAGTCTGGGCGCACATGCACCGACTCTGCCGATGCGGTAGTGGCTTACGTCGAAGAAAACAAGCTTAAAACAGAATGGATTCTTGAAACCCATGCGCACGCAGACCATTTTTCTGCTGCACCTTATTTAAAGCGTCAATTAGGCGGAAAAATAGCGATTGGCGAGGCTATTAAGAACGTTCAAGGTGTTTTTAAAAAATTATTTAATCTTGAGGCTGAATTTGCGTTGGATGGCTCACAGTTTGACCACCTTTTTAAAGCAAATGAGCACTTCATGATTGGTGACCTCAAGGCGCAAGCATGGCATGTTCCTGGCCACACGCCGGCCGACATGGCTTATGTTGTGAATAACAACACAGTGTTTGTTGGCGACACCCTCTTTTTGCCTGATGTCGGCTCTGCTCGGTGTGACTTTCCTGGTGGTGATGCCAAAATGCTTTATGCCTCTGTCAAGCGTTTACTTTCCTTGCCTGACGACACTAAATTGATGATGTGTCATGACTACCCACCCGCTTCGCGTTTAGCCAAACCACAAACCACGGTTGCCGATCAACGGGCTCACAACATTCACTTGCATGATGGCGTCAGCGAAGCTGAGTTTATTGCCATGCGCACCAAACGAGATGCCACCCTTGATATGCCCACCTTAATTTTGCCCGCCATTCAAGTCAACATTCGGGCTGGCAACATGCCCCCAGCAGAAAACAATGGGGTACAGTATTTAAAAATACCCCTTAACGTAGTTTAAAAGGTAGCCTATGTTTGAAGAAGCCGAATCTGACCCCTCTCTGACCGATACGGCCGCCAAACAACTAGAACAAAGATTGCGCACGCGCCTGTTGCGTGCGCAATATGAGCACTTAGATAAACAAGATCGCGCACTGCTTATATTGGTAGGTGGTATTGATGGTGCTGGTAAAGGTGACACCATCAATTTGTTGAACGACTGGCTTGACCCTCGGCACATTCGCACAATGGCATTTCCGCCCCCAACAGCTGAAGATTTAGCTTACCCACCGACCTATCGTTTTTGGCACCATATTCCCCCTAAGGGTGAAATCGGCATCATGTTTGGCTCGGGTTATGCGCCGTTAGTGCTCGAAGCATCTAAAAAACGCCCTGACTTAGATTTGCTTGAAAGCATGATTATGACCGCACGTCGATATGAAGCCGACTTGGTTTCAAATGATGTACAAGTGATTAAACTTTGGTTTCACTTATCAAAACAAGCGCAACGTGACCGCACCAAACGTTTGTTAGCCAACCCCTCTACTGCTTGGAAGGTTGGCCCACTTGATCACAAAGTACATAAACATTTTGAGCGTCTGTGCCAAGGCGCTCAGCGGGTCATTGAGGCCACCGATGCTGACCATTCGCCTTGGATAATCATTCCTGCCGCAGACGATAACTTGCGCAACATACGCACAGCTCAAGCCGTTTTACACGCTTTTGAGAAACGCACCATTCGTGTACCGCCTCTACATGACCCCTCAAAACTGCCCGCCCTCACGCCTAAGCGCAACCCGCTTGACACTGTTGATTATAAAAAAACGATCGATAAAAATGAGTACGAAACGCAAATACTTGACCTTCAAAATCAGCTCGCTGAAATTGTTCGAGATGCGGCTTTTAAAAAGTTAGCACTTATGCTGGTATTCGAGGGTCAAGATGCAGCCGGTAAAGGTGGCGCCATTCGTCGCATTACCCACGCACTGGATGCGCGTCAGTTCGAAATCATGGCGACTTCCGCACCCAAAGCGTATGAATTGGCTAGGCCCTATTTGTGGCGATTTTGGCGCAATGTGCCGCACTTGGGTCGCATTTCTATTTTTGATCGCTCTTGGTACGGGCGCGTATTAGTTGAGCGTGTTGAAAAACTGATTACGCCTGCCAAATACCGCCGTGCTTATAGTGAAATCAATAACTTTGAACTGCAGCTTTGTGGAAGCAATATTTTGGTTCTAAAGTTTTGGCTTACGATTACCCCTGATGAGCAACTTAAACGATTTAAAGAGCGTGAAGCCTCTGCCTTTAAACAATTTAAAATTACTGATGATGATTGGCGCAACCGACGTAAAAGAGTGGCTTACCACAGCGCTGCAGGTGACATGCTTAAGTTAACGCATACAGAGTCAGCTCCATGGTTTGTCGTGCCATCAAACGACAAACGTCATGCCCGAGTGACTGTTTTAAAACATATCATCGAAACATTAGAAAAAACCCTTAAACGTCAAGAGCAATCGGGTCATGAAAACGATTCAAAGCACCGAAAAAAACATGGCAAAAAGTAGCCTAAAAACCTCATGTACTCTGTGCGATGAATTAGGAGGCTTGTTAATTTGGGCAAGCGAGTTATGTCGGGTCATTGATGCAAACGACCCCAACTACCCAGGCCTCACGCGGATCATCTGGTCTGCGCACGTTGCAGAAATGACCAACCTAAACTCTGACCGACAACAGTACTTGATGCGCGTTGTTTTAACGGTTGAAGATGTTTTACGTCATCAACTCAAACCACACAAAGTCAATTTAGCCAGTTTGGGAAATTATGTGCCCCACCTGCATTGGCATGTCATACCCAGATGGTCTGACGATGCGACCTTTCCTGATTCAATCTGGAGCGCTGAAAGGCGACAAGGCGAGATTACAGCAGCTAGGCGTGATGCTGTTCACGCTCTTTTGCCAACCTATCAGGCCATGTTGAAACAAAGGCTGATAAGTGATTTCAGTGATTCCAGGGTTTAACATTAAGCCTTTAGTTTGAATTGATTCACGATATTTGTTCAGCTTGAATGGCTTAGTTTAAATTGTTTTACTTGCATTGAATGACTTTGATTAATTCGCTTTAATTACTTCGTTTTAGTACATTCGCAATCATCCGTTTGTTTAAAAAGACCACATATGAAATCAAGTCATACCAGCCTTTGGCGCTCAATGTTATTTGTGCCGGCCAATAGTGAAAAGTTTTTAGACAGTGCGCTTAAGCGCACTACTGACGCCATTCAGCTTGACCTTGAAGACGCTTGCCCGCCCGATCTAAAAGAAAGTGCACGCATGCAAATCGGTACGATGGCTGCCCGTGCGGTAGCGCAGGGCTATGACGTGATTGTTCGAGTCAATCGCCCATGGCGCCAATTGGTTCGCGATATTGAAGCCTGCGTGCACCCCGCCGTTCAAGCGATTACATTACCCAAAGTATCTGATGCCGGAATGGTCAAGGCGGTTGCTGAAATCATTGAAGAATGCGAAATCGTAGCAGGTTTACCCGTTGGCCATACCCGCATCATTGCCATGATTGAAGATGCCGAAGGTTTAAGCCAACTTGATGCCATTGCGCAATCGCACCCCCGCCTCTACGGCATGATTGTTGGGGCTGAAGACTTGGCCGTGTCAATGCGTATGGCTGTTGACCCCGACAGCTTGTATGTGCCCAATGTGATGTTGGTTGCCGCATGTCGACGTGCAGGTATCGTACCGCTGGGTTTTGTGGGGTCGGTCGCTGACTATGCTGATCGTGAAGCGTTTGCACAAACCGTTCAACGCGCAGCCAAACTCGGTTTTGAGGGGGCTTTCTGCATTCACCCCTCTCAAGTCGATGCGGCCAATGCCGCATTTAGCCCCGATGACGCGGCCGTAAAACGTGCGCGCGAACTCATTGCAGTTTTTGAACGCGAACGCGCAGCAGGCCGGGCCGCCTGTACCTTTGAAGGGCGCATGGTTGATGCCCCCGTTGTGGCGCAAGCCTTTTTAACAATCGAACGCGCCGATCATTTGGCAGCCTTGCTGTCACGCCGAAAAACACACACCACATCTGCATGATGCGTGACAACCGCCTGCTTGACATGCGCGTCTGCGAATCAGACGATTTACCCTCAAGTTGGCGGAATGTGCTGAACCAACCGCCGGTTAAAGAAACCTTAAGCGACATCAAACAACATCTTGCCCTGCGCTTAAAAGCGGGTGCCACCATTTACCCTGATGACCCGTGGCATGCGCTCAGGCGTTTGCCCCTTGAACACGTCCGCGTCGTAATATTGGGGCAAGACCCTTATCACGGGCCGGGTCAATCTCATGGGTTGGCGTTTTCTGTACCCAGTGGCTGCAAAACGCCCCCCAGTTTGCGTCATATTTTGCAAGAAGTCGCACGCGGTGAAGCTGAACAAAACCCCCATGCCTTACATGCACCACAACAAACTGATTTGTCAGATTGGGTTGCACAAGGCGTTTTATTATTAAACGCAACCTTAACCGTTGAAGACAGCCAACCCGCCTCACACGCCAAAATAGGCTGGCAGCGTGTAACCGACACTATCATTGAAGCGGTGGCTGCACAAAAACACCCGATTGTGTTCATGCTGTGGGGCCAGCACGCACAGTCTAAAAAGTATTTAATTCACAACGCCAATCATTTAGTGTTGAGTGCAAACCACCCCTCGCCATTATCAGCACGACGCCCACCCGTACCGTTTTTAGGCTGTGGACACTTTGCAATCGCAAACCAATGGTTGCAAAAGAGAGCCGGCGAAAAGGCGAGTCTTCATTGGATACCTTAGAAACTGGCCGTCAAATGGCTTGGACTGCCATCCCTAGCTCATAATATGTACTTAAACGTCTCTCTTTAGCTTCAATTTTGATTATTTGTTCATAAAAACCCCTGTAGGGGTTTACCCGAACTCAGAAAACCGCTAGAATTATGGTCTTTGCTAGAAATAAGCAAATGAGTGCATTAGTTATTGCAGCGAATAAAACAGTTCATTAACTAAAGAATTTGCAGTGATAGTTGGATGTAGTCGTTGGAAGTAATAGATGGAAGTAGCAGTTAGCTGTTAGAAGTAGTAGTTAGAAATAAGCGTATACATAAATAACGTACGTAGCAGTCGTTCTTTAGAAGTTTAAGCAATACATTTAAGCAACACGCACGGCACTAAGCTGCCAAGCGAGAACCAATCCCTGGTTAGTTGCATATATCGATTCCTGACCCCTTTCCTTTCGCGGCCGCTTTGTGCGCCCAGGCGTTCGGTTCATCCGGTCGGCACGATAAAGAGGAAAGTTATGTCATTCGATACACTCGGGCTGTCGCCCGTTGTCTTGGCGTCTGTGCGCCAAGCAGGTTTTACAGAAGCCACACCCGTTCAAGCACAAGCCATTCCCGCAGCGTTAGCTGGGGCAGATTTAATGGTTTCAGCACAAACCGGTAGCGGGAAAACAGCAGCATTTATGTTGCCTGCCTTACACAAATTGTCACAACAGCCTTCACAGGGTGGTCGTGGCGTTCAAATTTTAGTACTCACCCCCACTCGCGAACTCGCCATGCAAGTTAGCGACGCCAGCGCAGTTTATGGCGCACAAATCAAAGGCTTGCACGTCGCAACCGTTGTCGGTGGTATGCCTTATGCCGCGCAGCTCAAAGCCTTGTCACGTCGTGTAGACGTGCTCGTTGCCACGCCTGGCCGTTTAATTGATCACCTCAAAGCACGTCGCGTTGACTTATCAACTGTTAAAACACTCGTGCTTGACGAAGCTGATCGTATGCTTGACATGGGTTTTATTGAAGATATTCAAGAAATCGTTTCACGCACCCCCTCTGATCGTCAAACGTTGTTGTTCTCAGCAACCCTTGATGGTAGCGTAGCCGGTTTGGCGCGTGGCTTAATGCGTGACCCACAGCGTATCGAAGTGTCAAATGGTTCGTCCCAACACACCAACATTACCCAAAGCGTTTTATATGCAGACGATGGTGCACACAAGCGTCGCTTGCTTGAACACATCTTACGTGACAGCGCAATTGACCAAGCCATCGTGTTTACAGCAACCAAACGTGGCGCTGACGATTTGGCTGACAAGCTCAACGAAGAAGGCCTACCCGCCATGGCGTTGCACGGCGATATGAACCAACGTCAGCGTACACGTACGATTGAAGCTGTTCAGCGTGGCCGTGTTCGCATTTTGGTGGCAACCGATGTCGCCTCTCGCGGCATTGATGTACAAGCTATTAGTCACGCCATTAACTTTGACTTGCCTATGCAGGCTGAAGATTACGTTCACCGCATTGGCCGTACAGGTCGTGCAGGTCGTGACGGTTTAGCCATTACTTTAGCTGAGCATCGCGAGCGTTTTAAAGTGCGCCGTATTGAGCACTTTATTGGTCATGACATTCCCACCACAACGATTGCTGGCCTTGAGCCACGTCGTAGCGATTCACGTCCAAGCAACAGCAGCCCACGCCGCGGCGCGGGTGGTAAACCCAGCTTTGGTGGCAAGCCTAGCTTTGGTGGTGGTAAACCTGGTTTCGGAAGCAAGCCTAGCTTTGGCGGCGGCAAACCTAGTTTTGGTGCACGCCCTCAGCGTGATGCGGGCAAACCTTACGAAGGTCGTTCAGACAAGCCTTTTGAAGGCCGCTCAGAAAGCGGTTCAGATCGCCCGTTTGAAAGTCGTTCAGAAAACCGTTCAGACCGCCTTTTTGAACATCGTTCTGAAGGCCGTCCTGCACGCTCATTCGACGGCGCTGCAGGTAAGCCCTTTGAGCATCGCTCACACAGTAAGCCTTTCGAAGCCCGTCCTCCCCGTGAAGAGCGTACAGGCTTTGGTGCACGCATCAATGCACCACGTGGTGCCTATAGTAGTGATCGTGGCGATTCATTTGACGCGCCACACGCTAAGCCACGCCCAGCAGCGCGTTCAGGCAGCGGTGAAAGTGCATCAGCAGGTTACGCAGCGGGTGCTCGTCCTGCTGCACGGCCATCTGCTCGCCCCACTTCACGACCATCTGCGCGCCCAACCTCACGTCCGACATCCCGCCCCGGTGCGGCTACGCGTACAGGCTTTCGTGTTGGCCCACGTGCAGGTCGTGATTAAATCACGCACGTTTTAAGCTATGTTGCCCGCATCAAACCCGAGCACAGCAATCACCGTCTCTGCTGAGGCGTGGCAACATAGTGAAACCGTTAGCCAGCACTTGCGTCGTTGTATTGACAATGCAGGGGGCTGGCTAAGTTTCGAACAGTTCATGCACGAAACCCTCTATGCGCCCAGCCTAGGTTATTACGCTGCCGGTAGCGCCAAACTCAGCCCACGCTCACAACACACATCACAACAGTTGACCGGTGACTTTGTCACGGCACCTGAACTGACGCCTTTGTTTGGCCATGTGCTGGCACAACAATTCAAACAAGTCTTTGCACATCTTGATCAACCCCAAATTTTAGAATTTGGTGCTGGCTCGGGTCAGCTTGCTTTTGACATACTGACAGCACTTGATGCCTCAGGTATTGCCACCCAATATTTTATTCTTGAAGTATCGGCTGATTTACGTGCACGGCAAGCTCACAAGCTTGCACCTTGGTTGTCACGCGTAGTCTGGCTAGATGCCTTACCGACATTGTTTGAAGGCGTGGTCGTCGCCAATGAAGTGCTTGACGCCATGCCAGTCGCTATGGTCGGTTGGTCACCCGATCTAGACGTCATCGAACGCGGTGTCACGTGGCATGACGGCACCTTTACTTGGCAAGAGCGCCCTGCACGGGCGGCTCTAGCTCAAGCACTTTCCTGTCGTATGCCAGCATTGCCAGGTTACGTCACAGAGATCAATCTACAAGCTGAGTCTTGGGTGAAAAATATTGGGCAATGGCTCAGCAATGGTGTTGTCTTTTTAATTGACTATGGCTTTGTTGAGGCTGAGTACTATCACCCACAACGGCATACTGGCACACTCATGTGTCACATTCAACACCGCGCACACGACAACCCTTTTTTTGCGCCAGGGTTACAAGATATTACGGCACACATTGATTTTTCTGCCATGGCACGGTCCGCAAAAGAAGCGGGGCTTGATGTTATGGGTTACACCAGTCAAGCTCGGTTTCTATTGAATGCGGGTCTGCTTGAAGCAACTCAAGCCCTTCAATCTTCGCTGCATAAACCCCAACATCAGTCTATTCAAGCCATTCAAAAACTTATTTCAGAGGCTGAGATGGGCGAGTTATTTAAAGTGTTAGCACTTGGTCGTGGCTTACCTGACTTAGTGTTAAGTGGCGTTAAACAAGGCGACCGTCAGGCACAACTTGCGCGTTCATTTCAAAATCAAGATTGAATCGCAGTTAAACGTGCGGCACGAACGGCATCACGAATTTTTTTAGTTTGATCACCGATTCTGTGAGCAATGGCTCCGGCATCAACAGATTGCGCTGCAAACAATGCAGCTTGCCAAACACTATCAAGACCACCCGTGACCCAACCAGCCAATTGGCAAAGGCTGATGAATCGATCAGGCCGACGTAAAGCATCACAACTTTCAAGTAACGCCAAACGATCTTCCGCTTCAGGGTTGGGGTGTTTTTTCCAAGTATTGACAATATGCGCCAACAGTCGTGTGGCATCGCTCACGTCGCGTGGCACTCGCAAACGCTGACACAATGCGACGCGATCAGGCGAGTCAAGTGACAGCACAGCAAATTGAGAGGTGATTTCAACAGCCAACGCTGATTGGTTGAGTTGATCTATTTTATTTAATACGTGCTGGGTTAAAACCAACTCTGGCATGACCACGGCTTGGGCACCACAACTTTGCAGGAAGGCAAACATACGCGAAGGTTTGCTTGATCTCAACCCCTTTGCAATTTCTTGCCAAACGCGCTCGGGGACCAAGGCATTGACCTCGCCGCTTTGCACCATGTCGACACAAAGCTGTTGTGTTTCAGGTGCCACATTAAATTCAGTGAACCGCGCCAAGAAACGAGACAACCGCAAAATGCGTACAGGGTCTTCTTTAAAAGCAACGCCAACATGCCTAAAGATGCAGGCTTTTAAATCAGCCAAACCATTGAGTGGGTCTATTAAGTCACCTTTAGACGATCGCGCCATCGCGTTGACGGTTAAGTCACGTCGCTGCAAGTCTTGTTCAAGCGTAACGTCTTCGCCTGTATAGAAAGTAAAGCCGTGATAGCCGCGACCCGACTTACGCTCAGTTCGTGCCAATGCATATTCTTCGTGCGTTTGAGGGTGCAAAAAAACGGGGAAGTCGCCCCCTACAGGTGTAAAACCTCGATGCTCCATTTCTTCGGGCGTTGCCCCGACAACCAGCCAATCGTGGTCGCCCACTGGCATATTTAACAATGCATCGCGCACGGCGCCACCGACAACATAAAGGTCAAGCCCAGATGTAACGGATTGAGTCGTCAAGGTAGTTTGGTCGAACGTTTATCGTCTGGCCCAATTTGACCCAAGCGTTGTTTGAGCGATTGAGGCCGCCCTGAAAATATAGCCGCGTAATACGTTGCGTTAGACAGCACGTTTTTAACGTAATCACGCGTTTCATTAAACGGTATGGTTTCAGCAAATATGGCGCCTTCCACAGACTCACTTAAGGTTGCCCGCCAACGCACTGATCGGCTTGGTCCTGCGTTATAACCCGCACTGGCGAGCACTTGGGAACCCCCTAAGTCATTTAGAACGAGGTTCAAATAGTTAGTGCCCAGCTTCGTATTGATGTCAAACTCATTCACCCGTTTAGGTGAAAAGTCAGTCATGCCTATTTTTTTAGCAACCCATTTAGCAGTTGCAGGCATCAGCTGCATTAAGCCTGAAGCACCGACCACTGATTTAGCATCGGTAATAAAGCGCGACTCTTGACGAATGAGCCCATAGACCCATGCCGCATCAAGATCAATCAAACGGGCTTGCGCAGTGACCTGACCTTCAAACGGTGCAATGTAGCGTTGCGCAAAATTAATTTCTTTGCTTGTGCGGTCAGAGGTATTCACCACACGGTCATATATATGCTGTTGTTTAGCAAACTCGGCCGCAGCCATCAGTTGACGATCGTTCATGCCACGAATAGCCCAATTCCATTGGGGTACGGCTTCGCGTCGCCAGCCATGTTTAAATAATGCTACGGCTGTTTGCAATTCAACATTTGATTGAGTTGCTACCATTTCTTCCTGCGTGCTGGCCGCTGGTATTGTTGGCACTCCAATTGACTGACCCAACTCTTCGGCGGCCAGTTGGCCGTAAAAATTAAAACCTCTAGCAATGCTATTGAATTTTATATTTGCTTGCTCAGTCTTACCTTGCGCAGCCAGAGCGCGCGCTTGCCAATATACCCAACTGGGGTCTTTGGCTAACTCAGGGGGCATCAAAGCAATGGTGACATTGACCCACTTCCAGTCAACATTAGGCTGACGCAAGGCACTACGCACACGCCATGCATAGCCGTCTGTCGATAAATGCACATCACCCGCTTCGCGGTACCAAGCGTCAGCACGTGGGTCAAGATTTAAACTGGCACGAAACGCCAATTGGCTACGCGCCCACTGCACGGCATCTGAGGGCCAACCAGCTTTCTTTGCATTATTAATAAATGTGTCAGTGCTATCTAGGTTTTCTCGGGCCAGTCGGGCCATTGCAATCGCGGCCAATAATTCGGTTGCGTGTGACATCTGCGCGGACTGCCTACGTAACCAAGCCCCTGAGTTTGACATCATACTGTTGTATTGCGCCATAGCTTTTGCATTGAGCATGTAGCCCGCAATACGTTGTGCGGTTTTAGTATGATTTTCTTCTATCGCATCAAGCAAAACAGGCTTTAAATTCTCAAAATTTAAAACACCGTCGGCAACCAATTGATCGAATAATTTCCAGCATAAATTATTCGATGCAAAATCAGCAATCGCTTCATCTGCTTTGACTGGTCGGCCTGTCATATGACGGGCCAAGAGCTTGGCACAACGCACTTCTTTGTTGTACCAAATGAAATCGCTCATCGCATTTGCTTTGATAAAGTCGCCTGACTTGACTAATTCAATGATCCAGTTGGCGCGCAACTTGTCGGCCACATAGGTATTGGGGTAACGCTGCAAAAATGTTTCGGCTATAGGAACATCATTCGGGTTTAGTGTCGTTTGAACAGCCGCTTCGGCAACCCAATAGTCAGCATAAACGGCTAGCACGTCGCCCTGAGATTGAACCGCTGCTTGATCAAGCGCCGCCCATTGACGACGCTTCATCGCCTCACGAGCAGCAATTACTGCCTGTGCAGCGGGGGTTTCAGGAGAGTACTCATCATAAGCAGCGGTTGTGCTACTGAGCACGGGTGTTGCGACATCTGGCATATCGCCTAACGTTTGTGCAAAAGTGGCATGGGGCCAAGCGACGATGAGCCCAAATGATATAAGAATCAGACCCGCATGTAACGCCCTAAACGTCACTCGCGTAGGCTGCTCAAACCAACTCAAAATCTGATATCGTTTATTTATCATAAGATTGAACGTCACCCCGTTTTCGCTATAAAATTTTAATCTATGACACAGAATACCGCACCTAGCCTTCGAAACCGCCTACGTGAAGCCCGTAAAAACATGGCTGTTGCTGAACGTCAACGCGGCAGCTTACTGATTCGTGCACGCTTGTTTACCTGGTTAGCCCTTGCACGCGAACATGCAAAAATAAATAAACAAGCCGTTCCGCAAATCGTTGCCGTCTTCTGGCCCCTTTCAGACGAGCCCGATTTGACCCATCTTATTGAGAAATGGTTACATGAGGTCGAGCAACCCACTATCAGAATCGTGTTGCCTGTTGTTGTATCAGACAATGCACCCCTACACTTTTACCCCTACACCGCACTAACTGAGCTCAAGGCTGATCAATTTGGCGTCATGACCCCTGCACCTTTAGAAGGTCAAACCTCACTCGTACCTGATGTGGTGCTGGTACCCACACTGGGATTCACACAGCAATGTGATCGCATCGGTTACGGTAAAGGCTTTTACGACCGTACATTAGCTGTATTAAGACAGCAAAACCCGAAAATGGTTGCAATTGGTATCGCATGGAACGAGGGTAACATTGAAGCAATTGACCCGCAGTATCAACCTGCACCCCATGATTTTGTGCTGAACCATGTTTTAACACCAACAAATTGGTGGCCTGCTCAATAACTGCCAACTCGCTTAGAAAATAAGTCACTTACTTTGTTGCTTAGTTTCCTACCCATTTAACCACTTGGCCGATCAACCGTTAAGGCAAAAAAACACCCCGTTGTAAAACAGCTGGGCGTTTAAGCCGTTAAACCTCGCCATATCGACAAAGTGGGCTCGATCTGATTCAGGGTATAAAAATGCAAACCAGGTGCATCGTTTTCAAGCAAGGTTTGGCACATTTCTGTCACCACCTCGGTACCAAAAGCGCGAATCGATTCGCGATCTTCACCGTATTCAGCTAAACGCAGGCGTATCCAGCGGGGCACTTCAGCGCCACACATTTCAGAAAACCGCATGAGCTGATTATGATTGGTGATGGGCATGATGCCCGGCACAATCGGTACCGTGACACCGAGCTGTTCGGCTCGATTAACAAAATCAAAATAAGCGTCAGCGTTATAAAAGTATTGCGTGATGGCAGCGTTTGCGCCCTCATTCACTTTATTGACGAAATGACGTATATCTTGCGTGGGTTTCGTTGATTGAGGGTGCATTTCAGGGTAAGCCGCAACTTCAATGTGAAACCAATCACCGCTATGTTGACGTATGAATGCAACCAATTCGTTTGCGTGCGATAACGTATCAACACCCGATAAAACACCCATACCCGAGGGTAAATCGCCACGCAGCGCCACAATTCGACGAATGCCCTGCTCACGATAGTGATCTAGCAACGCCGCGAGCTCAGCCCTTGTTGAACCCATGCAAGACAAATGCGGGGCCGCATCAAAACCTAAGCCTTTGAGCGCAGAAACGGTATCAATGGTGCCATCACGGGTTGACCCGCCCGCACCAAATGTCACACTCACATATACCGGCTTCATCACAGACAGTGATTGCACGGTATTGGCTAAGCGATTTTGACCTTTGGCGTCTCGCGGGGGGAAAAACTCAAGGCTAAAAGGTTGCGCATTAGACGCCTCAACCGAACTGGAAGAGATCATGATTGAAAAATTAAACTTGAGAAAAAAGTTGAAATAACGCTATAAAGTATGGCACCGATAACAGCCCACCAAAAACCCTCTACTTTAAAGCCGCTCAAAACTGACCCAGCCAACCAAAATACTAAAGCATTGAGCACCAACAAAAATAGACCAAGTGTCACGATGGTGATCGGTAGCGTCAACAAAACCAACACTGGCTTTACCAATGCGTTGAGCAAACCTAATACCAAGGCGGCAAGCATAGCTGAACCAAAACTGGCCACCAAGATACCGGGTAATAAGTAAGCCACCGCAAGTAAAGCCACGGCATTCAAAATCCAGACGACGATCAACATCATGGCAAGCTTCCTGGCTTAATAACGGTAAGTTTCAGGCTTATAAGGGCCTTCTTTTTGAACGCTAATGTAAGCGGCTTGTTGTGCCGTCAACTCGGTCAAGTTAGCATTTATTTTCTTCAAGTGCAGACGCGCTACTTTTTCATCAAGATGCTTAGGCAAGACATAGACGTTGCCAGATGTGTACGCTTCATTACGCGTAAACAGTTCAACTTGTGCAATGGTCTGGTTGGTAAACGAAGACGACATCACAAATGAAGGGTGACCTGTACCACAACCTAAGTTCACTAAACGACCGCGTGCCAACAAAATAATACGTTTACCATCAGGGAAAATGACATGGTCAACTTGTGGCTTGATTTCTTCCCACTGCAGGTTTTCAATGCCAGCGACATCAATTTCGCTGTCAAAGTGACCTATGTTGCAAACGATAGCTTGGTCTTTCATGCGGCTCATATGGTCTCTTGTGATCACATGGTAATTGCCCGTTGCGGTTACAAAGATGTCAGCCTTGTCGCAGGCCTCTTCCATGGTAACCACTTTAAAGCCTTCCATTCCTGCTTGCAATGCGCAAATAGGGTCGATTTCAGTGACCCAAACTTGTGCGCGCAATGCAGCCAAAGCTTGTGCGCAACCTTTACCCACGTCACCATAGCCACATACCACGGCAACTTTGCCAGCAATCATGACATCGGTTGCGCGCTTAATGGCGTCAACCAATGATTCGCGGCAACCGTACAAATTATCAAACTTTGATTTTGTGACCGCATCATTCACGTTAATCGCTGCAAACGCGAGTTCACCACGCTTAGACATTTGATACAAGCGATGTACACCTGTGGTGGTTTCTTCGGTCACACCACGAATTTGTGCCAAACGAACCGAGTACCACTTTGGATCACGCTTTAACGTGGCCTTGATGGCGCTGAATAAAGAGATTTCTTCTGCTGAGCTGGGGTGATCTAAAACGCTGATGTCGCTTTCAGCTTTGGTACCCAGATGTAAGAGCAATGTTGCATCGCCACCATCATCTAAAATCATATTGGTGTAGTGCCCATTAGGCCATTCAAAAATACGATGCGTGTAGTCCCAATACTCTTCAAGTGACTCGCCTTTTTTGGCAAATACAGGTGTGCCCTCAGCAGCAATAGCGGCAGCAGCATGGTCTTGGGTGGAGTAAATATTGCATGATGCCCAACGCACTTCAGCACCTAAAGCCTGCAAGGTTTGAATGAGAACGGCGGTTTGAATGGTCATGTGCAGGCTACCCGTGATACGGGCGCCTTTGAGTGGTTGCGTTAACGCATACTCTTCACGCACGGCCATCAGGCCTGGCATTTCTGTTTCAGCAATAGCAATTTCACGACGACCAAATTCAGCTTGGCTGATATCGGCAATGACGAAATCTGTAAATTTATCTTTAACTGCGTTCATATCGGTAGGCTCCGTAAAGTAACAGGCCAAAGACAATAGATCGGTGAATAACGTCACCACAATCGCCATTTGGCACGACTGGGTGAGCGCGGTTGTGGCCGGCATACACCGGGTTCACGAACGCCTTATGAGCCTGGCAAACGGTCTTGTGGGGCACTGTGGCACACAAGGTTTGTCGCAACGCTCCTCAAGAGGCGGTTACTAAAAAATTATTGTAACGGTTTTTTTCTTTTAGGAAAACCCTGACTCAAAATACGATCCCAAACGGTATCTTTTTCCTCAGGGGTCATAAATACCCAGTTTGACACTTCCATGACGGTACGACCACAACCCCGACAAACATCGTCAAATAAAGTTGAGCAAATGGCCACACAAGGCGAATCAGCCAGCCCCCGTTGAGGCAGGTCTGGCTTTTGGGCTAATTGTGAGGCAGATAGGTCATTTTTCATATTGCAAAGCGTAGCGCCCGAAGGTGTGAGTCTAAAGAATTACACCACTTTCTTTAGGGTTGCTACTTTATCGGTTGATTCCCATGAAAACTCAGGCTCATTGCGTCCAAAATGGCCGTAAGCAGCCGTTTTGGCGTAAATGGGGCGCAACAGGTCAAGCATGTTAACAATGCCACGTGGGCGTAAATCGAAATGCTCACGCACCAATTTAGCCAACTGGTCATCGGGTACAACGCCCGTACCTTCGGTGTAAACCGTAATGTTGATGGGTTCAGCCACGCCAATGGCATAGCTAACTTGAACTTGGCACTGTGTAGCCAACCCTGCAGCCACAATGTTTTTAGCCACGTAACGGGCCGCATAGGCTGCTGAACGGTCAACTTTTGAAGGGTCTTTACCTGAGAAAGCACCGCCGCCATGGGGGCAGGCGCCACCGTAGGTATCAACAATAATCTTACGGCCGGTTAAACCACAATCACCTTGCGGGCCACCAATCACAAAACGACCCGTTGGATTGATCAAAAATTTAGTTTGTGGCGTTAACAAACCGTCTGGGAAGCTGGGACGAATAATGTCTTCAATAACCGCTTCGCGAATAGCCGTCTGTGAAATTTCAGGGGCATGCTGAGTCGACAGTACGACCGTATCGACCTCAACAGGCTTGCCGTTAACGTACCGAAAAGTCACCTGTGACTTGGCATCTGGGCGCAACCATGGCAGGCGACCGTCTTTACGCAACTCACTTTGACGTTGCACTAAACGGTGCGCAAACCAAATAGGGGCAGGCATTAAGTCGGGCGTTTCATCGCACGCGTAACCAAACATCAAACCTTGATCGCCGGCGCCTTGGTTCAAAAACTCTTCAGAGCTACGGTCAACGCCTTGTGCAATATCGGGTGATTGTTTGTCATAGGCGACTAAAACAGCGCAACCTTTGTAATCAATGCCGTAATCGGTATTGTCGTAACCAATACGCTTGATGGTGTCACGCGCGACTTGAATGTAATCAACATTTGCGGTGGTGGTAATTTCACCTGCCAGAACCACAAGCCCCGTATTGCAAAGGGTTTCGGCCGCTACGCGAGCGGTGGGGTCTTGCGCCAAGATGGCATCAAGAATTGAATCAGAGATTTGATCTGAGACCTTGTCTGGGTGGCCTTCAGAGACTGATTCTGAAGTAAAAAGAAAATCGTTTGATTTAGCTGACATCGCAAAACACCTTTCTGGCTAGGCCAAGTTAGTTAATAAGGGTGCGCTGCACCCCTTAACCGACCCGTAAAAAAGATGTAGGATATAGGCGCGACGCTTTAGCGGAAAAATAAATATTTTTAGCGGCCCCGCAAGTTGTCGAGTAACTCAGCAGCTATGAATATTTTAAACCGAAATGCCAACCATGTTGGTAATTTTTTTGTTTTGTGGGTAATTAAGGCCGATTCCAGACAGTTTCTGAAGGGGTGCTAACAATTTCTGAAGCCTATGAATCTATTTATGTAAGTGTTGTGTAGGTGCCACCGGCCAATTAACCTCTATATGAGAAAATACCATTTTAGGCATAACCAATAACCATACCAAACTCTAGACGCTATCTGCTCTAATATGAAACGATGGAAACACTCTTTAAGCGATACCTATTCATTAAGCAATACACAGAACAGCAGTTAATTTGTTTTAACCGTTGCAAAGACAGTTGCAAAACACTTCAATATGTACCGCCTGCTTCAAGTTCGGCAGTGTTATGACCGAAGACATCGCACCTGATCGTCTAACCGCTCAAGCCATTGCGCAACTCAAACAACGTTCAATTAAAAGTTGGTTATTAGTCAGTACGTTTCAATTACTGGCCATTGCACCGCCCTCCGTTAGACAAGGGTTAGGGTGTTTTTTGGGGTTTATCGGTCGCGCTTTAATTAGACGCCGACGAAAAATCGTGCATCAAAATTTAGCGCTATGCTTTCCTAAAATATCTGCTTCACAACGCCAACGTTTACTGGCTTTGCACTTCAGAGCCTTGGCGCAAAGCATCGTTGATCGTAGCGTTTTATGGTTTGGTACCCCCGCACAAATTCGAGCATTGGTGCACGTACAAGGTCGTCACCATGCTGATGAGGCGCTTAGAAAAAACAATCGATTGATGTTGTTAGCCCCGCATTTTGTAGGGCTTGACGCAGCCGCATCACGCTTAACCTTAGATGGTCCAAGAGGGGCCACCCTTTACTCGGCCCAGTCAAACCCAGATGTTGACGCGCTAGTACGTTTAGGTCGCGGGCGCTTTCATGAGGTCAACCTCATTCATCGGCGTGGCGGTATTCGTACGTTGCTGCGCGAAATTGAACAAGGCACCCCCATCTACTATTTACCCGATATGGATTTTGGTCTACGCGGGGCCGTATTTGCACCGTTTTTTGGCATCATGGCGGCCACGCAAACCGCACCGGCACAATTGGCAAAGCAATTTAATATGACCGTACTACCGGTACTGTGTTTTTGGAGCCCCAAGACGGGGCATTATCATGCTGAATTTCTACCGGCCTTAGTTGATTTCCCGGGGCAAGACGACATCGTCACAGCCACCGCCCGCTTGAATGCTCTGCTTGAGCAGTGGGTCAGACAACACCCCGAACAGTACTACTGGGTTCACCGTCGTTTTAAAACACGCCCTAAAGGCGAGAAAAGCCCTTACATCCCTTAAATTAGCGATAATAAGCAACATGATCTGGTCTTTCACAAAAATGCATGGCGCCGGCAACGATTTTGTTGTGCTTGATGGCATGCGCCAACCCATCTCACTTACAGCCGAACAAGTGCGAGCGATTGCGCACCGCCAGTTTGGCATTGGTTGCGATCAAATTTTATGGGTCGCCCCACCAAGTCACCCTGAGGCTGATTTTCGCTATCGCGTTTTTAATAGCGATGGCAGTGAAGTTGAACACTGTGGCAATGGCGCGCGTTGTTTCGTACGGTTTGTGCACGAACAAGGACTGTCGTCACGCAACCCCTTACACGCCGAAATCAGCACGGGCCTCATCACCCTTGAGTCGCTTACAAACGGAGATGTCAGAGTTGAAATGGGTCAAGTTAAAACCCAAGCACAAGACGCTGGTTTTGATGTCGCAGGGTTATCAACCTCAACCCAAGGTGAACAAACGCTTTACGCTCTTGAGCTCAAACTGGCTAACAACTCGTCATTAACGATTGACCTTGCGCCGCTCACTATTTCAAACCCACACGCGGTTCAAGTGGTTGACCACGTTGATCAAACTAACGTAGCGTTGATCGGTGCGGCCATTGAATCACACCCGCGTTTTTTGCAACGCGTGAATGCCGGCTTTATGGAAGTTATCGACACCCACACGATTAAGCTTCGCGTCTTCGAACGGGGTGCCGGTGAAACCTTAGCTTGCGGAACAGGTGCCTGCGCCGCGGTCATTACCGGCATCAGACGCGGCCTACTCATTTCACCCGTACGCGTTCAAACACGGGGCGGATGGCTTACTATTGAGTGGTTAAATAATCATGTTTTCATGACAGGCCCTGCCATTACAACGTTTAGTGGCACCTTTGATATTGATAAACTCGTAGCATCGATTCCTACTTTTTGAGCTCACTTATGACTGAAGCGCTAAGCGCCTTAACGGTTGCCCGTTTTTTACAAGACAACCCAGATTTTTTTTCTAATCATGCTGAGTTGTTTGCTGGGCTGTCTGTTCCGCACCCCAATCAACCGCGCGCCATTTCACTTGGCGAACGTCAAATTATGACATTGCGAGATCGAATTAAAGAGTTTGAACAACGTTTAGCTGATTTAAGTCGCAATGCCAGCACCAATCAAAACATTGCTGAAAAACTCAATGCTTGGTGTCAAAGCATGCTGAGCGAAGCCAATTCTCAACACCTACCCGGCCGAATTATTGCAGGGCTTGCAGAGCATTTTGGCATCAAAGATGTCACGATGCGGCTTTGGGGTCTTGAGATGCCCGCTGAGGGTGTGGGTGCAGAGGTCAGTGCAGAGGTCAAATCATTTGCGAGCAGTTTACCTAACCCCTACTGTGGGCTAAACAAACAATTTGAAGCCGCACAATGGCTTCTTCATGAGCCTGCATCGTTGTCCATGATTCCGCTGCGTCATGATGCTGAATCACCCGCATTTGGTTTATTGATCTTAGGCTCCGGTGACCCGCAACGTTTTAGTTTTGATATGGGTACTGATTTTCTAGTCACAATAGGGCTTTTAGCTAGTGCTGCATTAGGTCGTATTCCGCATGTCGGTCAACCCCACAACGCCACCTAATTATGTGTCGCAATGGTTAGCCTTTTTGGCTAACCAGCGTCGCTATTCTCGTCATACGGTTTTGGCGTATCAACGCGATATGCAACACCTCATTAAATTGATGAGTAACCCACCCAAAGGGTTGACGGCGACGCCTATTGAAAAAGTAGGCGTACAACATATTCGCCAGTGCTTAGCCAAGCTGCACGCACAAGGTCATCAACCCAGAAGTTTGGCCCGTATGCTGGCAGCCTGGCGTGGCTTTTTTGAATGGTTGGGCACACAAATTAATTTGACTGCCAACCCGGCTGCTGACGTTAAATCACCTAAGGTTGCGCGCAGTTTACCGAAAGCTTTATCAGTCGACCAAACGCAAGGCTTGCTTGATCAAACCACACCCAATACACCCGCTTATGTTCGCGATCGTGCCATATTTGAATTACTGTATTCAAGTGGTTTGCGTTTAAGCGAACTGGTGTCGCTTGATACCCATTATGTTAAACAGCCCGAGCACACCAGCCAAAGCTGGGTTGATTTGCCCAGCGCCGATGTGCACGTTATGGGCAAAGGCAATAAGCCTCGCACTGTACCGATTGGTGCACAAGCACTTAAAGCGATTCAAGCATGGTTAGCGATCAGGCCGAGCATGGCGAGCGACGCCATGAATGGCCCCGATCATTTTGCCTTGTTTGTCGGTGAGCGCGGCAAACGTATTCACCCACGCGTGGTGCAACAACGCCTGCACAACTGGTCAGTACTGGCCGGCTCGCACACCCCCGTGCACCCACACGTTTTAAGACATAGCTTTGCAAGTCACGTTTTACAGTCGGCGCAAGACTTGCGTGCCGTTCAAGACATGCTGGGGCACGCCAGCATTTCAACCACACAGGTCTATACCCAACTTGACTTTCAGCACTTAGCTAAGGTGTATGACACAGCACACCCTAGGGCTGGGCGCAGGCCTGAACAAATCTTAAAAAAACAAGACGCTTGATTCATCAAACCTTCACTCAAAACCCTCGCTCTGGGCGCAAAGCAAGAGATTTCATTGCTACTGAAATAATATTGCAATGTTATTGCAAAGCTTTCACAATCGTTTCAACATTGACAGCAAACATTTTTAAATACGTATCAGCTACTGTGCCAGGCTGCGTTAATGCATCAACATAAAGCGTACCACCCAGCTTTGTACCTGTCTCTTTAGCAATGCTTTGAATCAATCGGGTATCGGCTAAATGTTCAACGAACAAAGCTTTGATTCGGTCTTGGCGTATTTCTCGAATCAGTTGCCCAACTTGCGCGGCCGATGGCTCTCTTTCAGTTGACCAACCCTGTATTGATAGAAATTCCACTTGATAGCTTGCCGCAAAATAGCCGAAGGCATCGTGCGTTGTCATGATGCGACGATTCTCAAGTGGAATCTGATTCAAGGTTTGATGCGTATACCGATCTAATTGTTCCATGCGAAACTGGTAATCACGAGCCCGTTGGTTGATTGCATCGCGTGATTCAGGTAATAATTTGACAAGCCCCACTCGAATATTTTCCACATAAATTTTGGCATTTTTTAAACTTTGCCATGCATGTGGGTCTTGATCGTCATGACGGGAATCAGCTTTACGTGCATTGTCTTTTTGTGCATCGTGGTCGCTGTTATTTTGATGCCCATGATCAGCATGCTCAGTCAATGTTGCGACACCTTGTGAGGCAATTAAAACAGGCCCTTTATAACCAGATGATGCAATCAGACGGTTCACCCAGCCTTCAAACCCCAAGCCGTTGATGACAACCCATTGCGCTTGGGCAATTTCACGAACATCAGCGGGAGTAGGTGAAAAAACATGCGGATCGGCGCTATAACCGACAATTGAAACCACTTCAACCGCGTTGCCACCCACTTGCTTGACCATATCAGCCAGTATTGAGAAACTCGCGACAATTTTGAGTGGCTGTGTTTTTGGTTCAACAGTTTGCGCCGATGACACTCCGTTTATGCCAAAAATCATCACCCACACAAAACATAGTTTTGAAAAAAAACGCATATTTATTCCTAATTAAGCCGCAGCATTAAGACAATTTGTGGCGGGTGCTACGACGCAATGCCACCCATACACTTTCACGGGCACCGATTAAAAGCGACAAAACATACAACACACCCACCACCAAAACAATTGCGGGCCCTGAGGGTATATGCACGTGAAATGAAATCAATAACCCAGTGACACCACTGATCGCGGCAAGCAGTGCGGCAACCAAACATAAAGCCACAATATCTTTGGTCCAGAACCGGGCTGCTGTAGCGGGCAACATCAGTAAGCCAACGGCCATTAAGGTACCCAAAGTTTGAAATGAGGCCACAAATGCCAACACCACCAGCAACATAAATATGAAGCTCGATAGTCGACCCAAATTACCGTATTGAGACAGAAACGATGGATCAAAACCTGCCATTAACAGGGGCCGCCAAATGACAGCCAAAGTCATTAAGCTGAGGGAGGTAACCGACACCACCAGCAACAAGCCACTGTCATCAACCGCTAAGACACTACCAAAGAGCAAATGTATTAAATCGACGCTAGTGCCTTGCATTGAGATCAATGCCACACCGAGCGCCAGTGCCATAATGTAAAAAGCAGCTAGGCTCGCGTCTTCTTTTTGTGAGGTGTATTGAGACACTGCGCCTGAAAGCAGCGCCACGACGGTTGCACTGATAAACGCCCCCAACCCTAACGCTGGCAATGACATACCCGCAATCATGTAAGCAATCGCCGCGCCTGGCAAAACCGCATGCGAGATGGCATCGCCAGCCAGACTGAGTCTACGCATGACCAACAGCACGCCTATAGGGCCACTCATTAACCCTAATGCAATACACGCTAGCAATGCGCGCCGCATAAACGCAAATTCGGTAAAGGGTGCCACAACAAAGTTAAATATTGAATCAATGAGCATGATGTGTATGCTCATGTTTGTGAGGCTCAGCGCCTTGGTTTTGCTCAGGTTGATAACACCAAGGTGCGGCATCTTGCCACGCCAGTGATGCGTGCTCAGCCTCGTCTAATAATTGGCTACTGACCACCTCAGCGGTGGCCCCCCATGCCAACAACTCACGTGCCATTAATAGTGTTTGGGGGAAATGTTGTTTAACTGTGTTCAAGTCGTGTAAGACTGCCACGACCAGCCGCCCCTGAGCATGCCAAGCGTGAATGATTTTCAACAAATCTCGTACCGTGGTGGCATCAAGTGCATTAAAGGGTTCGTCTAACAAAATGACTGGGGCGTCTTGCACAATGAGTCGGGCAAACAATACACGCTGCAATTGCCCAACCGACAACTCATCGACCATACGTGATTCAAAGTTTGCCAAACCCACCTGTTGCAATGCAGCCTGCAGTTTTTCGACGACAGTAGCATTCATAGGCCCTAGGGCACCAATTGTTTGCCATGCCCCCATTGCCACCACATCAATGACGCGAAGCGCAAAGTCTGGGTTTAACCCGGCAATTTGAGGCAAGTAAGCGATCGCACCACGTTGATTCGTGGCAATACCCTTGTAAAGCACTTGGCCCTGAGTAGGACGTGCTTGCCGAGCCATAGCCCGCAATAAAGTTGATTTCCCTGCACCATTCGGGCCAATTAAAGCAGTAAGCGAGCCAGGCGTAAAAACACCTGATATGTGATGTACGGCAGGGTGCCCCCTGTAAGCCAGGGTGACGTCTTGCAGTTCAATTGACACATCGAGTTGGGAAGTGATGACAGTTGTGGTGTTAGGTATCATGTTTATTGACCCGCCTGAAGCACAAACCATACGGCCCACCATAAGGGTAGTAGAAGCACGCTTATAAAGGCCAGGCGCCGCCCTAAGCCCCAGAGCAGTACATTGCGATGAATAAGCTGCTTAATCGAATCGTTTGGGGTTGTCATGAGTAAACTTAAATGTGGTTACACGGTGCTTAACATGCACTGGCTTGATTAGTACTGACTTGATGCTTACTGGTTTGCTGAGTACTGACCTGATGCAGACTGACTGAATAAGTAATCACTTGACGGGTACCGACTTAATTTGCGCCTATTTAATGAAGACTGATTTAATTGACACAAACTTGATAACATAGGCTTAATAAGTAACAATAAAGTCACGCATTATAATGATAACTCATTATCAATAAATATGCTACCCTAACCCTCTTTTAAGGGAATTGGTGATGGAACGTTCGACTCGACAACGTACAGCTATTCGTGAGGTATTAGCCAACTCTGACCGCCCATTACTAGCAGATGAGGTGCTCGCTCACGCTCAGGCTAATGTGCCAGGCCTAGGCATTGCCACGGTCTACCGCAATCTTAAAACGCTGGTCAATGAAGAAGCTTTGCAGGTGGTGAACTTACCCGGTGAAAAACCCCGCTTTGAGTTTGCTCATCATCATCACCATCATTTCTGTTGTGAACAGTGCAAGCGGGTGTTTGACATTCACGCCTGCCCTGGCGATTTATCGCGCTTAGTACCCGAAGGGTTTACTGTTTTGAAACATGAGCTCAATCTTTACGGTTTGTGTGCACAATGTGCATTAAACTCAAGCGAAACTAAATATACCTAAGTATTTATCAATTTAATTTGCTTAATCAGGTAAAACCCTTGCTTAGGTTTCACCCCTAGGCCTTCAGTGTGTGCTGTAATCATTCGCTTAGTTGAAAACTAGGTTTAATAAAACCATTTAGATTATGAGTATTTTTTGAATATTGAAACTGTTATGAATCAACCTATTCCAATTGAAGACATGGTGCCCGTTACCATACTCACGGGGTTTCTTGGGGCGGGTAAAACCACCCTGTTGAAAAGAATTTTGACCGAATATCACGGTAACCGCATTGCGGTTATCGAAAACGAATTTGGACCCGAAAGCATAGACAACGAGTTGCTCATTCAAGACAGCGAAGAACAAATTATTGAGCTCTCGAACGGCTGCATTTGCTGCACAGTTCGGGGTGATCTCATGCGAACACTAAACGACTTGCGCGCTCGACGCCAAGCCGGCACCATTAAGTTTGAACGCATCATCATCGAAACAACCGGCATGGCTAACCCCGGCCCCGTTTGCCAAACGTTCTTTATGGACGATGAAATCGCCGAATACTATCGCCTTGATGCCGTCATTACCGTCGTTGATGCTAAGCACGGCATGCAAACGCTTGACTACCAAGAAGAAGCGCAAAAACAGGTGGGTTTTGCCGATCGCATTTTAATTTCCAAAAAAGACTTGGTCACTGATGCTGAATATGAAGCGTTACGTCGTCGTTTAGTGCAAATCAACCCACGTGTAGCGATTGACGCCGTGCACTTTGGTGACACTGACATCACCCAACTTTTAGAAATGAGCGGCTTTAACCTCAATACTATCTTAAATATTGACCCCGCATTTTTATCAGCTGATCACCCTGATGCCGCGCAAGCCCATGATCACCACGATCATGGGCACGATCACAGTCATGACCATCATCATGCACATCATGACGACACGATTGGGGCCTTTGTATTCAAATCAAACAAACCTTTTGACCCCGAAAGACTTGAAGAGTTTTTAGGTGGTGTGGTACAAGTCTACGGCCCTGACTTATTGCGTTACAAAGGCATACTTTATATGAAGGGTCTAAATCGTCGTATGCTATTTCAAGGTGTACATATGATGATGGGGGCTGAACCGGGTAAACCGTGGTCAGCCACAGAAAAGAAGTCAACAAAAATGGTCTTTATCGGTCGTCAATTACCGCAAGAGATTTTTACGCAGGGCCTGGAACAATGCCTCGCTCGGTAGCTTGACCCGCTCGACTTAATTAAGAGTTTCGACTCGAATGGAGTAACCGTATGGTAACGAAATCAACTAAAGAAGCACCGGCAACATCAGCAACAGCCACAACCAAAAAAACTGTTGCATCAAATGCGACGCCTGAAACAGACACGCTTACTGACTACGCAACGCCCCTGACTGAAGCGCAATTGCTTAAAATGCCTGAGTCAGACTATATGAACGCAGCTCAAATCGCATTCTTTCGTGCCCGTCTACAACTGCTTGAGCAAGATCTTTTGAGCAATGCCGATGCAACCACTGAAAACTTACGCGAAACGCAATTTGTGCCTGACCCAGCTGACCGTGCCACAATCGAAGAAGAGCATGCCATTGAGTTGCGCACACGAGATCGCGAACGCAAACTGTTGAAAAAGGTTCAGCAGTGTATTGCTCGCCTAAACACAGGCGAATATGGTTGGTGCGAAGAAACCGGTGAACCCATCAGTCTTCGTCGTCTATTAGCTCGCCCCACCGCTACACTATCGCTTGAAGCACAAGAACGTCGCGAAATGCGTCAAAAAATGTTTGGCGATTAAAGTTTACATGACAGCGGTTCGATTCAACCATCACACCGCTGCAAGAAGGAAATTATGGAATCGTTTCACGCAACCACCATTGTCTGCGTTCGTCGTGGGCAAAACGTGGCGCTTGGTGGTGATGGTCAAGTCACCCTAGGCAATGTCGTTATTAAAGCCACCGCACGCAAAATTCGCCGTCTTTATCACAACCGCGTTTTAGCGGGTTTTGCAGGCGCAACCTCTGACGCCTTTACGCTACAAGAACGCTTTGAAGCCAAGCTTGAAAAGCATCAAGGTCACCTCATGCGTTCGGCCGTCGAACTTTCACGTGACTGGCGCACTGACCGTATGTTGCGTCGTTTAGAAGCCATGCTGATTGTGGCCGACCGCGATCACACGCTAGTATTAACGGGCAATGGCGATGTACTTGAGCCTGAACATGGCATTGCCGCAATTGGCTCTGGCGGCGTTTACGCACAATCTGCGGCGCTGGGTTTAATACGACACACTGAATTAGAGCCTGCTGCCATTGTCAAAGCATCACTCGAAATTGCGGGTGACCTGTGCATTTACACTAACCAACAACACATTATTGAAACACTCTAATATCATGCCCGCATCACACATGACCCCTAGCGAAATCGTCTCTGAACTCGACAAATTTATTGTTGGGCAAAACCGTGCCAAACGCGCAGTCGCCGTTGCCCTTCGCAACCGTTGGAGACGCCAGCACGTCGAAGAGCCGCTTCGCCACGAAATTCACCCAAAAAATATTTTAATGATTGGTCCCACGGGTGTTGGCAAAACTGAAATTGCACGCCGACTAGCCCGGTTAGCACAGGCGCCTTTTATTAAAATTGAAGCCACCAAATTTACCGAAATCGGCTACGTCGGTCGCGATGTTGAAACCATCATTCGTGACTTGGTTGATATTGGTATCAAGCAAATGCGTGAAGTTGAAATGCGTCGGGTACGATCATTAGCACAAGACGATGCTGAAGAACGCATCTTAGACGCGCTGTTACCGCCGCCGCGTGCGGCCGATGGATCACCTCAACGAGAAAACAGCACTACACGCCAAACCTTTCGTAAACGTCTGCGCGAAGGTCTATTAGACGATACTGAGATTGATATAGATGTGGCCGCCCCCACTCCAAGAATGGACATCATGGGCCCCCCCGGCATGGAAGATATGGCCGAACAGCTTAAAGGTATGTTCGCGGGTTTAGCCAAAGACAAAAAAAGTAGCCGCAAAATGTCAGTCAAAGAGGCCCTTAAGCTTTTAACTGACGAAGAAGCCGGCAAACGCATCAACGAAGAAACGCTTCGCGCTGATGCCATTAAAGCCGTAGAAGAAAATGGTATTGTATTTTTAGATGAAATTGACAAAATTGCAGCACGCCAAGAAGCCTCAGGGGCTGACGTCTCGCGCCAAGGCGTGCAACGCGATCTACTGCCTTTAGTTGAAGGCACCACCGTAACCACCAAGTTTGGCATGGTGCGCACTGATCACATTTTGTTCATTGCCTCAGGCGCGTTTCACCTCGCTCGGCCGTCTGATTTAATACCTGAGTTACAGGGGCGCTTTCCGATTCGGGTTGAGCTTGACTCGCTCGAAACCGCTGACTTTGTTCGTATATTGTGTGACACCGATGCAGCACTCACCAAACAGTATGCGGCGCTCATGGCAACTGAAGACGTCACACTAGACTTTAAACCTGACGGCATTGAACGCTTGGCTGAACTCGCTTTTACCGTTAACGAAACCACTGAAAATATCGGTGCGCGGCGCCTCTATACCGTGATGGAAAAGTTACTTGAAGAGCTTTCATTCAATGCCATGTCACATGCAGGTCAAACCATCACAATTGATGCGGCCTATGTGAACGAACAGTTAGCTGAAACCGCACAAAGTCAAGACTTAGCCCGTTACGTTTTATAACCCAACCCGTTTTATTAAGGCCATAACATGGTTGACCGACTCAGCATCATTACCACCCGTACCGGCGATGAAGGCACAACCGGTTTAGGTGATGGCTCACGCGTCACCAAAAACAACCCGAGAGTTGAGGCAATGGGTGATGTTGACGAACTCAATAGTGTGCTGGGGGTTGTTTTAGCTCACATGCGAAATGAAGAAAAGTTAAATGAATACGTTGTCGTATTGAACCGTGTTCAACATGCTTTGTTTGATTTAGGTAGCGAATTGGCGGTACCAGGTTTTAAGCAATTACAAGACGCACAAGTAACATACCTTGACGAAAATATTGCGCACTTTAATGCCCGCTTACCCGCGCTGAAAGAATTTATTTTGCCGGGTGGTTCCGGAATTGCAACCCATACACATGTGGCACGCAGTGTCTGCAGACGGGCTGAACGGTCAGTAGTAAACGTTGCAGATTTAGGGCCGCACCCCAAACAGTATTTAAACCGTTTGTCAGACTTGCTGTTTATTTTGGCCCGCTGCGTCAATCAAAGCTTGGGCGTGAACGACGTGATGTGGCAACGCCAAACTTAAATAGGTTGCTTTTCATTACACCGCGTTTAATTACTCAATATTTAATCAACTCATACTCACACCTGCCGCGTGCGCTTGCTCATCAGCATGGTAAGACGAGCGCACCATAGGCCCAACGGCAGCATGCGTGAAACCCATTGCGTAAGCTTCGCGCTCGTACATGGCAAACACATCGGGGTGCACATAGCGTAAAACGGGCAAATGATGGCCTGAGGGTTGCAAATACTGACCAATGGTCAACATGTCAACATCGTGCTCACGCATGTCACGCATCACCTGCAACACTTCTTCGTCGGTTTCACCTAAACCCACCATAATGCCCGATTTGGTTGGCACACCTGCATGCAGCTCTTTAAAGCGTTTAAGCAGCATTAGCGAATGGCCATAGTCTGAACCGGGGCGCGCCTGCTTGTAAAGACGCGCTGTGGTTTCTAAATTATGGTTCATCACATCAGGCGGGCCGGCATTCAAAATATCAAGCGCACGATCAAGTCGACCTCTAAAGTCTGGCACCAATACTTCAATACGGGTTTGGGGTGATAGTTCGCGTACCTTTTGAATACATTCAACAAAATGCCCAGCCCCGCCGTCGCGTAAATCGTCGCGATCAACCGATGTAATGACCACGTACTTAAGCTTTAAAGCAGCAATCGTGCGGGCTAAATTTAAGGGTTCTTCAGTATCAAGCGGGTCAGGGCGGCCATGACCCACATCACAAAACGGGCACCGACGCGTGCACTTGTCACCCATAATCATGAAAGTTGCCGTGCCTTTACCAAAACACTCACCGATGTTGGGGCACGATGCTTCTTCGCAAACCGTGAACAAATTATGTTCACGCAAAATACGTTTGATGTCATGAAACCGCGACCTCATGGGCGCCGCTTTAACACGTATCCAGTCGGGTTTTTTTAGCCGTTCGGCCTGAACGATTTTAATTGGAATGCGTGCCGTCTTAGCCTGTGACTTTTGCTTGATCGTCGGATCATAGGCTTCAGCAGGTATATCAATTTTAATGGTTTCGGTGCTTGTCGACATCTGATCGGCTTTAGAACGAGAGAATGATGAACTATTCTACTCTTAGCCCACAGTGCTGCACAATTTGACGACAGAACAACAGGGATACTTCCGCAAACGATACGTTTGAACCCATCTGCCACATGTTTACCGTTCTTAAGCCTGGGTAACCACAGGGGTCAATGCCCTCAAACGGGGTCAAATCAACGTCAACATTTAACGCCACCCCATGATAAGTGCAGCCCTGCTTGACCTTAATGCCCAGTGCAGCAATTTTGGCTAAATCGCCCTCAAACGGTACATAAACCCCTGGTGCAGATGGTTTGCGGCAACCGCCCTTTATACCCGTTTCAGACAAGGTATCAATCACGGCCGATTCAAGTGCCGTGACAAGTGACTTCACAAATAACCCAGCGCGTCGCAAATCGATTAATACATAAGCCACGACCTGACCGGGCCCGTGATAGGTCACTTGGCCACCCCGATCGGTTTGCACCAACGGTATTTGGCCCGCATTAAGAACGTGTTGCGGGCGACTGGCCTGACCCAAGGTGTATACGGGTGGGTGTTCGACCAGCCAGATCTCGTCGGCTGTCTGCGCATCACGCTTGACTGTGAAATCTTGCATCGCTTGCCAAGTTGTGAGGAAGTCGACCTGGCCCAGATGGTGAATGCGCACCGCTTGTTTCATGTTAGATAGAAGCCAAGTTACGTGTTTGTTCTGTTAGGTCGTCAACAAGATACAGATATATATTCATTCTACTGAGATATTAATATTAAAAGAGGTTGGCGGGTTTCAATACGAAATACAACATTAAATAGTTAGTCGAACCTGAAATACCCAAAGCGATCAACGCAATCAACCGATCGCGTCTCAGTAACCAGAGAATGTTGTAGCCCGCAGCACAGAGTACGGCATGTATGGCATCACCCTCTGGGCCTTTTAGGTGGGCCTACCGCTTTATGTTGCACCGTTGAGTCAACCACCACTGTTTCCATCTGCTTCTTTGAAACGAACTTCATGTTCTGTGCGGCAGCAACCGTATAGGACAGCAACTCTTCAACCCCTTCTTCGCCAATGAGTTGTCGAAACGCAAGAGGCAATCTTAAATCGATCATTTGATCAATACGGCTGCGGAAAAAATCGTTGACTAGGCTCATGAGTTTATTTCCAGAAAACTCCCAGAATATAGTGCTGGAAAGGTCATTATCTAGGAGTTATTATAACTCAAATACCTTATATTTACCCATTAAATCAATGGTTTATGAATAAATCAGGGGCGACTAGCTAGCGTATGTATTGGTCACCGAGCACACCTTTAAATCAACCTAAAGCACAACCGACACCAACGGGTGACTATGCAAGGCGCGATACAAGGCATCAAGCTGCTCGCGTGAAGTGGCTGTAACGGTGAAGGTGAGCCCAACGTAATTACCACCCTTGCTCATACGCATCTCAACGGTTTCCGGGTCAAAAGTTGGATCGTGTATTAACACGACTTCTGTTAAGTTTTGTGCCAAATTAGGGTCTTGCTTACCCATCACTTTGATAGGAAATGCGCTGGGATATTCAATGAGAGACGGGGTTTCAACCGTTTCGTTGGGTTTTGAATGCGGGTCAGTCATGTATTGATTACTCATTAAGTCAAACTATGACGAAGCGATTAACACTTCAATCGCATCATCATAAGCACGACGTAGTTTTTGATAAACAGGCCCGGGTTTACCTTGACCAACTGCTTTGCCATCAAGCTGAACAATCGGTAACACCTCACGCGTAGCCGAAGACATCATCATCTCGTCTGCTGAATTCACCTCATTTTGTGGCACGGGCCCTACAACAAAGGGTATGCCAACTTGTTGACACAGTTCTTGTAAAAGGCCGTAGCGAATGCCTTCTAAGATCAAATTATCATTAGGTGGTGCATATAAAGTATCTTGCTTTGCCACCCATATATTGCACGAGGCGCCTTCTGTTAAAAAGCCGTTACGAAACTGAACCACCTCATCGACACTTGCTTCAACCGCGGCTTGTTTGGCCAGCACATTACCCAACAACGAGATCGATTTAATATCGCAATGCAACCAACGTTCATCTTCAATGCTAATGGCGGTTAAGCCCTGCTCACGCGCTGTAACAGTGGGGCGCACCACCGGGGCAACCATGGCAAATACAGTGGGCTTAACTGTTGGTACCGGAAAAGCGTGGTCACGCTTGGCAACACCACGTGTAATGTGAATGTAGACCATACACATTTTCTCTGTTGGGTCTTGAATTAACTTTTGAACTAAATCAACCCATTCATCACGCGTATAGGGTGATTCAATTTTTAGTTTTTTTAAACTACGAGCCAATCGATCAAGGTGGTGTTCCATACGAAAAGGTTTGCCCGCATAGATCGGCACCACTTCATATATGCCGTCACCAAAAATAAACCCACGGTCTAATACTGAAATTTTAGCTTCAGATAGTGGTGTCATCACACCGTTTAAAAAAACGGTTGGGTCACCTACGACACCTTGTATCAACATATTCATCAATCAGTTCTCAAGTTTGCATTAATAAATATTTGCGAGATTATTTAAGCCACAATTTAACGCTATCAACCATACGGCCAAAGAACCCAGCACGCTCAACCTCTTCTAAAACATCAAGCTGAACCGACTTGAGCAGTTTGTCTTCCAACATAATCGAAAGTGTACCGACATGCTCACCTTTGGCCAATGGCGCCAATAAAGGGTCAGGGCGTTTAGCCACAGGCTTTAATTCTGTGGCTTTGCCACGTGGAATAGTGACCCAAAGCGCTTTCTCAACCCCCAACTTGGCGATTTCAGTGGTGCCCTGCCAAACACGCGCATCAACTGTTGTTTGCCCTGCATCGTAAAGTTTAATTTGATCAAAGTTTAGGAAAGACCAATTAAGTAGCTTTAAGCTTTCTTCTGCTCGGGTTGCTTCGCTATCAGCCCCGACCAACACTGTAATCAATCGACGATCACCCCGCTTTGCGCTCGTTATCAAGCAATAACCCGCTGCATCAGTATGGCCGGTTTTCATACCATCAACGGATGGGTCGGCCCACAATAAACGATTGCGATTGGGCTGTTTGATTTTATTGTAAGTAAACTCGCGCATTTTATAGTACGCATACTCTTTTGGGTGGTCTTCGATCATACGTTGTGCCAAAATCGCTAGGTCTTTTACGGTGGTGATATGTTGTGCGTCAGGCAAACCAGTAGAATTCATATAGTTGGTATCTTTCATGCCCAACCGCTTTGCTTCTTGGTTCATCAGCTGTGCAAAAGATTGCTCGCTACCCGCTATAGCCTCAGCCAGTGCAACCGAGGCGTCATTGCCTGATTGAATAATGATGCCTTTTATGAGCTCTTGAACCGTAACGGGCTTATTAGGCTCAATAAACATACGCGAGCCTTTTGTCTTCCAGGCATTTTCTGACACGTTAACTTGCTGATCAAGCTTTAAACGCCTTTCTTCTAAAGCGTTAAAGATTAAATACGCTGTCATAATTTTTGTAAGCGACGCGGGCTCAACCTGCTGCTCTGGGCGATAGGCGGCAACGGTTTGACCTGTCACAACATCAACCACTATCCAGGCGCGCGCTGCGATGGTAGGCGCTGGAATAGATGACAACGTTGAAATAATAACGGGTGTTGCGTTTTGGGTTGATATAGCGGCTGCGGCAGCAGCTGACGGCGCTTGCGCGCCCTTCTGGCTGGTGCTGGTGATCTGTGCTGTCGTTTGTGCAATTGAAACGCTTGTTGCTGCAAATGTCAAAATCATTGCGCTCGTGACCCAGACTAATTTACGATTGAATGTGCGCATGGTGACCGTCCGAAGCAAAACCATTATGTTACAGCGTCTTCAATCGTGTCTGTAGTAGTAGCCTAAGAATCAGTAGTTTTCCGTGAAAAAAATGACCGGTGTCAGGTATCACTGTAATGGGTATGTCAAGTGGGCGAGCCCAATCTAAGACCTCTGATAGGGGCACCACGTCGTCTTGCTCACCATGAATAACTAAAGCATCAGCTGGCACAGCAGAAGCATGGTGGCGAAAGCGTAACGCCGCTGAACCCGCCAAAATCATGAGGTCAGGCAAAGGTCGATTTTGTGTTTGCCAAAGTGCATACAGTTGTAAAGCAATTGAAGTGCCAAACGAAAACCCACCTAAGACCCAACGACCTGATGCCAACTCTGGGTAGCGCACCCTAAACTGTTCAACCAAAGCGGCCATGTCAAGCATTTCACCTTGCCCGTTATCAAACACACCCTCTGACAAGCCGATACCCCGAAAATTGGGGCGCACAGCAACCAATTGATGCTGCACACAGGCGCGTGCGATAGTAGTCACCACTTTGTTGTCACGGGCACCCCCTTGCGCCGGGTTGGGGTGTAACACCAACGCCCAACCAATGGGTACTTGATCTGGCCAATCAAATGCACAATCAATTTTTCCTGCTAAGCCGTCAAACTGAACAGTTTCAGTACGTGCTGTCATAAAGCTAACCCCAATGTCATTTGATATCTATTATTTTGAACGATTTGATAACGTGTCGTTAACCCAAAACGTTCCATGCTCTGCTGCAAGATTAGTGGCGGTACTTAATGCTTGTGCACCCGCGACAGCATCAGCTGCTTGAGCGGGTACGCGCTCATAGATCACTTCACTGCCTAAAACCATATCACCTTGGGTCAATACCACTTGCAACATTAATACCCCCTCACTTTGGCCATTACTTTGAAACACTTGTTCAAATTGCCGCACAAGCGTTGCAGGGGAGGCAACCCACTGATAGGTTGCATAGGTTTGAGGCATAACTTTAGCCTCAGTCTTAGTAGATGACTGCTGAGGAGTCGTTTGCGTTTGAATTGTCGGTGCACCCAGATCAAGTTGAGTAAGCGCTTGCCCGCGCTGCCCCAAACTACAACCCAACAATGCCATACAACATGCAGCCGCGAGCGTTAGCCGTGTAACGCGGGTGATAGGGCTGTTTATGATTGAGAGTGGTTTGAGTTTGATCATATTTGTATCGTCTATTTTATGTTGGCAACATAAGGTGACCATTGCTATTGATTGAACCCGGCAAACCCTGCCTCACCAGGACCTGGTGTGACTTGAGGCGAACCGTAAATAATAGATTGCGGCGATTGCTTAAGCTCTCTCACTATTTGCATAAAGGCCTGTGCAGCCATGTTTAAGGTAGCCGCTAGTTGATTGATTTCAGGCAAGGTCGACCCCTGCAATTGCGAAGCAATTTGCTGCATGCGCTCTAAACTTTTAGCCGCTTGTTTCATGGGGCCTTGGGGGGCGTTGAAGATATCAATCGTTTCATTTGCATCTTTAGCCAATACAGTTACTTGGGCTGCAGCATCGTCAAATAAGTCAACTAAATGGGGTAGTTTCTTAAAAGTCGACTCTAGACTTGTCGGCGTGTTATTAAGCGATACGGTCATTGTTTCAATGTTGATTAATATTTCACTTAAAGCTTGAACGTTTTGATCGGTCAGTATTTTTTCAAACTGTTCAATTAAGCGATCAACATCTTTAATAGTGGTCTCGCCAATTTTTTGCAATTGCTGAAAAAAATCTGGGCGCACAGGTATGACGTAAATTGCCCCCTCACGGCTTACCACCACTGGCCTCCTATGGTGTCAAGCCTTCCCATGTGAGAAATATCCCACTGGGTTGTTTTAGGCAATTTTTTTAACAACGCCACGCGACGAGCAGCTTCACCCCTTGTTGATAGAGTCTGAACGCTCCAGTCACCTCGCACAACAGCGACGTCTTGCTTAATTGATGCAAGCGGTTCATGATTCAAGGGCATTGAGGACACACGCATGTGCTACAAACCATACATAAGATATTTCATAAACTAATGTTATACCCGATTTGCTCGTAAACAGATGTCTTCGAACCTACCCTCACCTGAACGCTTGACCCTCACCTTAGCAACCCAGCTAGTTCAATTTGCGCGCGTCAACTGGGTTACCCAAACCGGTTCCACTAACGCTGACCTAATGTCACATCACGATTTGTCGGTGGGTCAAAGCGAGTTGTTGGGTACACACTTACAAACAGCGGGTCGCGGCCGAGCGGGTCGTGTTTGGCACAATGCGCCAGACCAATCGTTGACATTTTCATGCGGTTTTGAAACAGATTTAAAACCTTTAGAACTCAACGGTCTGTCTTTAGCCTTTGGGGTGGGTGCCTGTGAAGCACTCCGCGCACAATGCCCTACTGATCAAGTCGATCGCCTTAAACTGAAATGGCCTAACGATTTAATGTTTGATCACGGCAAACTCGCTGGCATTTTGGTTGAAACCCAAATTAACGCTAAACGCATTCGAATCGTTGTTGGCATGGGTATGAATTTAACGCATGCTCAAGAGCTGGGTGATACGCTTGGGCGTCAGGTCGCCGCGTCAAACGATATTTTCGCGCTTGACCACGAAATGCTCGTAACACTGATCCGTAACGTAGCGGCGTCATGGCATGACATTATTTTTAATTATGCCCAAAAAGGCTTTTTAACCTTCAAGCGGCGGTTTACGCACCTAGACTATTTAAAAAACCAACCGGTTGAAGTTTTGCAACATCAAAATCGTCTTTTTGAAGGTATCGCTCAAGGTATCGACTCGCAAGGTGCACTATTGATCAGTCACGATCAGAGCATCACAGCCGTAACGGTGGGTGACATCTCAGTACGTTTGCAAAAGTAAACTTTGCTTGGTGACTTTGCTGCTACCTTTACTTGTTCGTATCATTTAAAACTTGGCCGAGATGCGCGGCAAGCTATGCCCTGAACGACGGGGTTTTACGCGTTAACTGATAAAATAAAAACATGGTTCTATTACTTGATGTGGGTAATTCCCGCTTAAAAATCTGTTTATACCAACCGGTCAATCATGTCGCTCTGCCGTCAGGTCTGGCACACACATCGGCCGATTCACCGTCGCCCATACAAGATGTGGTGGCGATTGATCTAAAGCAAATTGAATATCAACAATGCCTGCCTAAGTCTGTGCACGATTTGCAAGCAAGTGCATCTCAAACCATCGGTGAAGTTTGGGGTGTGAGTGTTGCAGGTGCGCACTTAAATCAATTGATCGAAAATCAATTTAAAAGTCTTGGTCTTACCGTGCAATGGCTTAAACCAACGCGTTCCTTGCTTGGGTTGCATAATCATTATGTCAACCCTGATCAACTTGGTGCAGACCGTTGGGCTGCCGCATTGGGGCTGCACACCCGCTTTAAAACCCCGCGCGCACCCATCATTTTGGCAAACTTTGGCACAGCCACGACGATTGATACCGTCTCAACCGAACCCGGCTTTTTAGGGGGGCTGATTTTGCCAGGGGTTGATCTAATGTTTGAATCACTGGCACGTCACACCGCCCAGTTACCTCTGGCGCAAGGGCCGGCTGTAGATCACCCCACCGACACTGATCGCGCCATTGTTTCAGGTGTTTTAGCGGCTCAATTAGGCGCGTTGCGGCATCAATATGACGTGGTACACCAACAATTTAAAATTGCTCCCATTGTTTGCGTCAGTGGTGGGGCGTGGTCTAAAGTTGAGCCTGTATGGTCGCAACACTTTCAGCACCTTAGCTGGCATGCTTTACCCCATATCGTCTTAGAAGGGCTGGCTGCCGTGGCAACATCAACAACATCAATAACCTCACACTCAAACTCACACTTAATATGAAATTTATATTTATTAGTTTAGTGGTAATCAATGTGGCAATGTTTGGCATAGGCCAAGGTTGGTTCGGAACACCCAGAGCCGATGCAGGTCGCAACCCGGCTATGTTGCAACAGCAACTTAATGCGGCGCAGCTAACTGTAAAGCCCTCTGTGTCTCAAGCTCGACCATAGCCTTCATCATGGCTTGCGTTGCACCAATATGGTTTTGCAACCACGTTTGCGCCGCAGCACAATAACGTTGTCGATCCGCTTCATCGCTTACCCATTTATGCGCCCACTCAATCGCTTCATATGGGTTATTGACTTGCACGATAGCCCCAGCTGCTTGAGCTGAATCGGCTGCCTGAGCAAAGTTTTCTGTGAAAGGTCCGACAACTGTTGGCGCACCGGCTGCACACGCTTCAATAAAGTTTTGGCCGCCATGTGGCTCAAAACTACCGCACACAATCGCAACGTGAGCAGCAGCATAAAAAAACGGCATTTCACCCATGGTGTCGCCCAATAAAACATCGATTGATTCAAGCGTTGATAAGGCGACTTCCGAGCTCGTTTGAATACTTTCTTTCAACACTGACCAGCGGCCATAACGCAGTTTTGCGGCCTCTAGTTGTTGTGCGGCTGTTTCAAACCGTTGTGGGTGCCTGGGAATAATCACATACAGAGGTAGTGGTGTGTGAGGGTCTTGGTTTATTGGGTTCGCTTGCTTGAATGCATACGATTGAATTGTAGCAATGAATTGTGCGTCTTCACCCTCGCGTGTACTGGCTATAACAATCAACGGGCGCTTAAATTTTTCTCGCCAATCAATACCCTCTTGTATGGCTAATGCCGGCAACTGCACATCAAACTTTAAATTGCCCGTCACCTGCACATGGGGCGCACTCATTGCCAATAAGCGGTTTGCATCGTCTTCAGTTTGCGCCATCACCAAGTCAATCGTGGCATAGGTTTGGCGCATGAGCCCTGCGCTAAAACGATCGAGCATTTGGGCTTGTTTAAATGATTTTTCTGAAAAACGAGCACTGACCAAAACGACGGGTATACCTGCCAACCTTGATGCCCGTATTAAGTTAGGCCAAACCTCGCGTTCAATCAGTATGGTTAAACGGGGCCGATAATGTTGAACCAACCCTTGCATTGCTCCTAAAAAATCATAGGGTACCCAGCGTTGTAAAACAAGCCCTGCATTCATTTCTGCTTGCCACATGCGGCACAGCTCATCGCCACCAGTAGGTGTCATGTGCGTGAGCAATACCCTTTCGCCCTGATCTATCAATGCACGTATTAAGGGGGCGGCGGCACGCACTTCACCCAAACTCACGGCATGTAGCCATACAGGCGCCTGACCGTCCCACGGTTGGTTGTAACGACCAAAACGTTGGGCGCTTAGTATGTGCCAATCACGTTGGCCGCGCCGTGCTCGCCAAGCCATACCTAGCCACAGTAAAGGTGCCAAGCACCACCACATAATGGTGTAAATTTTATAGCCCCAAAACGTTTGCTTTAGTCTCATGTTACGACTGATTTAAAAAATGCTTGAGTGTCAACAAGACATCTTGTGCGCTGGGTGGTTGATTGTGGTCACCTAAACTGGCCGTTAAACCTGAGCCAACCAAAGGGGTACGAACAGGGGTTGAGGCTTTATAAATACCGATTGTGTCGCGCCCTAAAGCTGCCGACAAATGCGTTAAGCCACTGTCTAAACCAACCATAATAGAAGCCCCACTTAATAACTCTGCCACCGCTGTTAAGCCCATTCGTGGCAAAACCGTAGCGCCATCTCGGCCTAATATCAATGTTTGTGAATACGCGGTTTCAGTGTCGTTGCCAGCCAATAGTTTTAACCCTAAACCGTGGTGTTGCAAAAGATCAAACACTTGCTGCCAGTGTGATGACGGCCATAGTTTATCTACGCGGCTAGCTGAAGGCATGATGACGGCATAAGGCACTGACGCTGGGTGGTTTTGTGTATGATCTGTAAAGCGCTGCAAGCCAAAATCAGGTGCACCAGAGACCTCATAGCCCCACACTAAACTTGCGAGTAAGCGTTGGCGTGTAACAGCTGATTGCCAAAAGGCGATGCGATGCTTGCGGTCATAAAACAAACTGCAAAGCGGTTCACGTGCTGATTTCCAATCAAGGCCATGCTTGACGCCCTGTGACGCGAGAACCCACCGAATTGATTTTAATAAGGCTTGCATATCAATCACAACATCGTACTGCGCCTCTTGTATTCGCTTAATGACTGCTCGGCGTGCAGCCCATACACTGGGCTTCCACCAGGCTTTACGCCACTGTCGATGTGACACCGTTACGACATCATTTACGGCAGGGTGCCATGTTGGAATATCGGCAAAGGCTGATTCAACAACCCAGTCGATTTTTGCGTCAGGCACCTGTTTAGCGATGTCAGATATAGCGGGCAACATGTGCACCAGATCGCCTAATGAAGAGGTGCGAACAATTAACACTTTCATACTTGAATAGGGGGTGTCACTTTATCTGAATCAAGTTCGCGAATCACGCTTGTCACCCCTTCACGCCAATCAGGCAAGATCAAACCAAAAACATCGCGCAGATGTTGCGTATCAAGAAGTGAATTTTGCGGACGCGTGGCGGCTACGGGGTAGTCTTGTGCAGCAATGCCTTTTATGGAATGGCGCGAAAGCTTGAGCGTCCAGCCCAGCAGGCGCACCTGCTCAATGGCGTAATCAGCATACTCAAACCAGTTGGTTTGACCCGCAGCAACCAAGTGATACAGCCCCCATGTAGAAGCATTAACTTCACTATTCTTACCCTCTTGACGTGCATGGGTGTTTGATGAGATCGCCACACCCGCCTTGTGCGCCAAGATTAACGGCGGCTTTAAACCCAGCTGTTGCACCAGCGCAAGGGCTGTAACCGATGCAATCAACTCAACCCCTGTGGGCGCACCCCATTGATCATTCACAACACTTAACGTGTCGCGCTCAGCAGCCAGGCGCAACATGGTTTTAAGAAAGTTTTGCCCATACGCACCATAAACCCAACCGGTACGAAATATAAAATGTTGTTCGCAGTTTTTTGCAACAGCCTGTTCACCATCGTATTTACTTTGGCCATATACCGATAACGGATGGGTTAAATCAGTTTCTTGGTAAGGCTGTGATTTTGCGCCATCAAACACATAGTCGGTTGAGTAATGCACTAAACATGCGCCGCAAGCCTGCGCGGCCTGAGCCAACAAGCCCGGTGCTTGTGCATTAACTGCCATGGCACGATCAATCTCTTGCTCAGCCCGGTCAACTGCGGTGTAAGCCATGGCGTTAACAATGATGCGCGGTTGTACCTGTCTGATGAGGTGGTCAAGCGCATCTGGCCGATTTCTAAGTTGTTCTAAATCAAGGGCTTGACGACCGACAGCCGTCACGGAACCTAAGGTTGCCAGCGCGGTTTGCAAAGCATTGCCCAGTTGGCCATCTTTACCAAGCAAAAGTATTTTCAGAAAGGGGGGATTGTCGCTCATTGCGCTATTTTAGGCGCAAGTGAGCAACCTTGAATCAGATTTGACCAAACAACTGTCTATAACGTGTCATACCGCGCTCAAGGTGTGAGCGCATCGCTTGTCTTGCCAGGTTGGCATCGCGACATTCAATAGCCTGAAAAATGGCTTCATGTTCAGCCAAAATGTCAGCTATACATTGCTCGTCGGTTGCACGCAAACGCAAGGTACGAATCGCGTCACGTGTAGATGAAGCTAAATGATGATGGGTGCTGATTATGAAAGGGTTTTGCGTTGCTTCAGTCAAAAACTTATGAAAATCAAACGTCGCTTTAGACGCTTGCTCCCAATCTTCACCGGCTCGCATTAATGCTGCTAATGCAGCACGTATTTGGTCTAATTGAACCTGTGAACGATGCGCGGCAGCTAAAGCAGCCGAGCCCGTTTCTAACTCAAGACGCATGTGATACACGTGCATCAAAGGTAGCAAAGCCATCAGGCCATCAGTTGATGCTTCAGCGCGACTTTGTTCAGCGTCGCCTTTAACAAAAGTACCTACCCCATGACGCGTTTCAACTAAACCCATTTCTTTTAAACGGGAGATGGCATCACGTACGATGTTTCGGCTTACGCCAAATTGTGTACCCAACATCTGCTCAGTAGGCAAGCGCTTACCCGGACTGATGGTTTCATTCAAAATTTGTTCACGCAATTGCTGCGCAATATCTTCGGCGACGCAATCAACTTTTACATCTGTATCAAATGCGCTTGAGACTTTAGCTGGCAATGTGCGTCGCATGTCTTTACTGTGAACTGTTTTACCCCATCCTTCCATTCGATTTCCCCGATATGTCTAAATTTGCCTCTGTTGCTCTATGGCTTGGGCATTTATTTTTATGTCATTAATACAGCGTTTCTTGAATAAATTTTGTCTTATTAATAATATCTTATACCCATTTTGTTCTATTGTAAGAACAATGACATTTTGAAAACTTGATGACGGCCTTAATGCCAGACTAAGGCGTGCCTTTTAGACATGGGTTTTTTTATCATAAAATAATCAGATCGATAGGGAATATGACAAGATGATTCTAGTGACGGGCTGTGCCGGCTTTATTGGCAGTAATTTTATTCATACTTGGTTTGAAAACCATGATGAGGCTGTGGTTAATGTTGATAAGTTGACCTACGCAGGCAATCTTGAAAATTTAGCGGTGTTTGCACATGACCCTAGACATCATTTTGTGCACGGCGACATCGGTAACCGTTCGCTCATTGAGGGCTTACTCAGCACCCACAAGCCCCGAGCCGTGATTAACTTTGCAGCTGAGTCTCATGTCGATCGTTCTATTCACGGCCCACAAGACTTTATTGAAACCAATATTGTGGGTTCGTTTAACCTACTTGAGTCGGTTCGCAAATATTGGTCTGCTTTAGAAACTAAACATAAAGAAGCTTTCAAATTTGTGCATGTTTCAACTGACGAGGTTTATGGCACGCTGTCGCCCACTGAGCCGCCGTTTGTTGAAACCGACGCCTACATGCCCAACAGCCCCTATGCAGCCAGCAAAGCCGCCTCAGACCATTTAGTCAGGGCATGGCACCATACCTACGGTTTGCCAGTCATCACCACCAATTGTAGTAATAATTATGGGCCGTTTCATTTTCCTGAAAAGCTCATTCCCCTTATTATTATGAATGCCCTCAACGGCAAACCGTTACCCATTTACGGTGATGGCCAACAAGTGCGTGACTGGCTTTATGTACAAGACCATACCCGTGCTATTGCGTGCGTGTTGCAAGGTGGGCGAATAGGCGAAACTTACAATATTGGTGGATGGAATGAAAAAGCCAATATCGATGTCGTTAAATTAATTTGCGCACACCTAGATACTTTAAAACCGCGTGCTGATGGCAAACCATATGCCGATCAAATTACATACGTAACCGACCGCCTTGGGCATGACCGTCGTTATGCAATTGATGCCCGCAAAATTGAACAAGAATTAGGCTGGAAACCCAGCGAAACCTTTGAAACAGGTATTCAAAAAACCATTCAATGGTATCTTGAAAACCCTGAATGGGTGGCTCACGTAAGCAGCGGCGAATACCGTCAATGGGTCGATAAACAATATGGCGCAAAGGTAGCATTGTGATGATGAACATTTCTAAACGCCGCGGTATTATTTTGGCTGGTGGCTCTGGCACACGTCTCTACCCAGTCACACAAGCTGTTTCAAAACAGCTCATGCCCGTCTACGACAAACCGATGATCTACTACCCACTCAGCACCCTCATGCTGGCAGGCATTAAAGATGTCTTAATTATTTCTACGCCGCAAGATACGCCCCGCTTTGAAGATCTTTTAGGCGACGGTAGCAAGTGGGGCATGTCTTTGCAGTATGCCATTCAACCTTCGCCTGACGGTTTAGCCCAAGCGTTTGTAATTGGTCGTGAGTTTGTGGGCAATCAGCCCAGCACTTTAGTTCTGGGTGACAATATTTTCTATGGCCACGACTTAAGTCAATTGTTGGCCAATGCCAGTGAGCAACCCACTGGGGCTACCGTGTTTGCATACCACGTACACGACCCTGAACGTTATGGCGTGGTTGAGTTTGATGCGAACCAACGCGCTATCAGCATAGAAGAAAAGCCCGTCAATCCGCGTAGTCATTATGCCGTCACAGGGCTATATTTTTATGATCAACAAGTCTGTGATATTGCCGCCAGCATCAAACCGTCAAATCGCGGCGAGCTTGAAATTACAGACGTTAACCGCTGCTATCTTGAGGCGGGTGAGCTCAACGTTGAAACCATGGGCCGGGGCTTTGCTTGGTTAGATACTGGCACACACGACAGCCTGCTTGAAGCTGCCAGTTTTATCAGCACCCTACAAAAGCGCCAAGGTCTAATGGTAGCGTGCCCTGAAGAAATTGCGCTTAACTTCAAATGGATCAACGCTGAACAAATTGAACGTTTAGCCCACCCCTTGAAAAAAAATGCTTATGGCCAATATTTGCTTAGTTTGATTGGCTCATCGAACTGACTTTAGGAAAACATGTACACCGTTACGCCAACCGCCATTGCGGATGTTCTTATACTTGAACCACAAATTTTTGGTGACAGCCGAGGCTTCTTTTTAGAAAGTTTCAACGCGCGTGACTTTGTACGCGCCACCGGCTTAGATGTGAACTTTGTGCAAGACAATCACAGTCGCTCAAAGAAAGGGGTTTTGCGAGGCCTACATTTTCAAGTTGAGCACCCCCAAGGTAAGCTGGTTCGAGTCACTGAGGGGGAAGTTTTTGATGTCGTGGTTGATATTCGTAGCAGTTCACCCACTTATGGTCAATGGGTCGGTGAAACATTAACGGGTGTGAACCACAAACAAATGTGGGTACCCCCAGGCTTGGCGCATGGTTTCTTAGTATTGAGCGAAACAGCCGATTTTCTTTACAAAACAACTGATTACTACCACCCTGAATCTGAGCGCACGCTTCTATGGTCAGACCCAGCAATAGGCATTGAATGGCCTGCAATAGCGTCCCTAACCTTAGCCGCCAAAGACCAAGCGGGCCTGGCATTAGCGGCACTGCTGTAAAACCTTGTTACAACTTAGTCATGATTTGACAACTTAAGTGTAAAAATAACTTTGCTAACGTTTGTAGCATAGCGTTTCAATTTTTATTTGAGATCAGCTATGTATATGCCAAGTGACCAAGACAAAGTACGTTCGCGCACAGTGTCATACCCAGATGCCAACACGCTAAAAAAGTCTTTTTCAAAAGAGCTCATGACTTCTTTACAGCGTGAGTATGGTGGCCGTGTTCCCTCTATTGCTACAGTTGCGCGCGACTTCTCATTACGCGCGCCTCATTTAAAACACATTAGTGGTGAAGCTATTCGCAAATGGCTTAGTGGGTCGTCTGTACCCCATATGTCACGTATGAGTGTCTTGGTTGAGTGGCTTGGGCCCGAGCTACGCGAAGTATTTGAGCGTAAGTCAAGCTGTGCACGCTCTTATGACAACTCTGCAGAGGTCACGACGCCCGTGCAGCGTGAGCTCATCGAAACCGCTTTACAACTTTCATCACAAGACGCTATGGCGGCACTCACCTTATTACGTGACTTGCTAAACACTCACCACGAGGCACTTTAATACAACCGCAATAGTTTTTGCGGTGTCACCTCTTTGACCTTGTCAGTTAAGTTAGCCACCGATTGAGATGATTGTGCCCAATGTTGCCAATACAGCGCAATGTCGATGGGGGCATTGAGCATCAATTCAACCCACTTGGTATGCACTGCGCTTGCATCTTCCTGAGCTTGGTCAAGTTATGAAATTAAATCGGGCACCATACCCCACCCAAGCCCTGATTCAATTGCTTGAGCAAATGAATCAATCTCAAATACATAATGTTTGGGGTATTGTGTGGTTTGCAGATTAAAATACTTGAATTCGCCTTTTTAAAGTATGCTGCACCCAGAATTCGTAAGTTATTGTTTATCAATGCCAAAATTTGTCCATGCTTGGCCTTCAGCCGCAACCAAGTCGTAGTACTTGGGTTTGTTGGGGTCAGCCAGGGTAGTCGCCCAGAGGGCACGCTTGTCATACGACAAGTCAAAGTGAATCATCGTGGCGCACATAAATAAGCTGCGCACCTTAATACCAATCAGCCGTAACCGACGATCAACATCTGAATCTTCAGCACCCCATTGGGCACGAAACCTTTCGTCAAAGCCATTAATCGATAATAAATCTTGACGATAGATTGAAAAATTGCACCCAATGATGCCACGATCTTTATGTTTAAAAAGATTTAACTTTGACAAAGCAATACGAAACCCTTTTTCAACATTTCGTGCCCGATTTTTTAGCGACATATAAAAAAGTCGACCCATATTGCGGCTAAAAATTGCTTCTGGGCGCTGCATATTAAGCGCATGCGTGACTTGATGGGGTAAGTCAATACGCCGGCCCGTTAAGCACTGCTGCGGTTTGGCTAAACGCAAATGGTCATCAACAAAGCCCTTCTGCGGAATGCAGTCACCATCAATAAATATTAAGTAAGGGGTTTGAGCGTGTGCAACCGCTCGGTTCAAAACAACAGTCTTACCAAAACCGTCATCTTCTTGCCAATAGTGATTAATTTTAAAAGGATAACCGTGCTGCTGCGCTTGCTTGACCTGTGCCACAAATTCGGGGCTTGAGCCATCGTCAGCAATGGCAACATCAAACTGTTGATGCCATTGGGCTTTTAACGACTGAAGTGTAAATTCAAGCAAAGACCAGTCGTTGTAAGCCGCAATCACGACAGTCGCTGTTAAAGGGTTCATTAGGCGAGCTCAAGTTCAGCCAAAATAGGCGAATGATCAGAAAGACTGCTCCAGGGCCTACCTCGCAAAACATGTGCTCGTTTGACTGAAAACCCACGTTGATAAATGCGATCAAGCCTAAGCATGGGGAATTTTGCTGGAAAGGTTTTAGGCGGTGGTACGGGGCAATACGCACCCGACATCGGCAGCTGGTTCAGGCGTTGCGCATCGTCTCGGTAAAGTGATTTTAGGGGTTGATCACCTTTTAAAATCTGCCCAATTTGACGCATTGAATCTCGTAGGCGCGGAACCCCGCCACGGGTTTGCGACGCATGAGCAAAGACCTCATAAAGACCTAATTGCTGCACAAACATAGGGGCCAGCTCGTCGCGCCAATCGTTGAAATCACCCGCAATTAAAATGGGGGCGCCATCGGGCACAGTTTGGCGTATGCGCTCAACCATCAACTCAACTTGACGCTCACGCCCCCCCGCAAACAACCCCAAATGCACCACAAAACAATGCACGACATGCTGACCTACTTGTACTTGTGCGTGCAACAAGCCCCTCTGCTCTAAGACATGATCAGAGATGTCAAGGTTTTCAAAACTAATAATTGGGTGACGAGTAAGCAAAGCATTACCATGGTCTGTATGCATACGCACCGAGTTACAGCCATAAGCAACATTCATATGAAGCGCTGCGGCTAAAGACTCATGTTGTGCATGCGACACTGAACGCTGGTCATTGCGACCTTGCACTTCTTGTAAAAACATTAAGTCAGGGCGCAACCCATGCAAATTTAAACGTAAAGCTTGCAGTGAATCGCGCCCGCTCAAAGAGCGACCTTTATGAATGTTATAGCTGACGATACGAAGTTCAGCCATGATTCCCTTTAACCCGAACTCGGGCCCGCTTGGGTGTCAGCCTTGGGTTCAGTTTGACGCAAACGAATATGTAGTTCTCGCAACTGTTTTTCGTCTACAGCTGAAGGTGCTTGAGTTAACAAGCACTGAGCGCGTTGAGTTTTAGGAAACGCAATAACATCGCGTATTGACTCGGCACCGGTCATCATCGTCACAATACGATCGAGACCAAAAGCAATGCCACCATGAGGCGGTGCGCCATATTGCAAGGCGTCAAGCAAGAAACCAAACTTCAAACGGGCTTCTACATCATCAATTTTTAAAGCGCGAAATACTTTGGTCTGAACGCTTTCTTTGTGAATACGCACTGAACCGCCACCAATTTCCCAACCATTGAGCACCATGTCGTAAGCTTTAGACAGGGCACGAGCGGGGTCAGATTCAAGCAAATCTTCATGACCATCTTGAGGACTGGTGAACGGGTGATGAGCCGCACTGTAGCGACCATTTTCTTCGTCGTATTCAAACATGGGGAAGTCGGTCACCCATAGAGGGCGCCAACCGGCTTCAAATAAACCATTAGCCTTACCAAACTCACTATGACCAATTTTGACGCGCAAGGCACCCATTGCATCGTTCACCACTTTGTTGCGGTCAGCACCAAAGAACAAAATGTCGCCATCTTGCGCACCAGTAAGCTCAATCATGGCCGATAGCGCGGCATCATGAATATTTTTAACAATCGGCGATTGCAACCCTTCACGGCCTTTGGCCACTTCGTTGACTTTGATCCAGGCGAGACCTTTGGCACCATAAATGGCGACAAACTTAGTGTAGGTATCGATTTCACCACGAGAAATTTGGCCACCCTTTGGCACCCGTAAGGCCACCACACGACTGCCTTCAGAGCGTGCCGCTTGAGCAAAGACATTAAAGTCGACGTCTTGCATGATCTCTGACAAATCAGTGAACTCGAGTTTGACACGTAAATCAGGCTTGTCGGAACCATACAAATGCATGGCTTCACCATGCGTGATGATGGGGAAGGGGTTTGCCAAATCGACGTTTTGCACAACTTTAAAAACATGACGAATCATATTTTCAAAAATTTCACGAATTTGTAATTCATTTAAAAATGATGTTTCGCAATCGATCTGGGTAAACTCAGGTTGACGATCAGCACGTAAATCTTCGTCACGAAAACACTTAACGATCTGATAATAGCGGTCAAACCCTGACACCATCAACATTTGCTTAAACAACTGCGGCGATTGGGGTAGTGCAAAAAACTCACCCGCATTCACGCGAGAAGGAACAAGATAGTCGCGCGCACCCTCTGGGGTGCTTTTAGTCAACATTGGTGTTTCAATATCTACAAAACCCAGCTGATCTAAAAACTTGCGCACTTCAATTGAGACCCGATAGCGCAACATTAAATTTTTCTGCATGGGCACACGGCGCAAATCTAAAACGCGATGCGTCAAACGTGTGGTTTCTGACAAATTGTCGTCATCAAGTTGAAACGGCGGCGTGATTGACGCGTTGAGCACCTCAACCTCACGGCACAACACTTCAATTTCACCCGAAGCCAAATCGCTGTTAGCCGTACCCTCTGGCCGCAGACGCACCAAGCCAGTAATACGAATACAAAACTCATTACGCAAGTCTTCAGCAATAGCAAACGCGGGGGCGTTGTCAGGGTCAAAAACAATTTGCGCTAAACCTTCACGATCACGCAAATCAATAAAAATAACGCCTCCATGGTCGCGGCGACGATGTACCCAACCAAATAATGTCACAGTTTGGTCTAAATGATCGCGGCAGACCTTGCCGGTATAACAAGTACGCATTTAGCGAGGCTCCTGCGAGGAAAGGGGTAGAGGTGGCACAACCACACCCATTGAAACAATGTACTTTAATGCCGTATCAACCGTCATATTAAGCGGCTTAATCTCAGCACGAGACATCATCAGAAAAAAACCAGAGGTTGGGTTAGGGGTCGTGGGCACATAGACGCTGACCATGTCATCTGGCAAGTGTTGCGCGGTTTCGCCGCCCGGCGCGCCCGTAACCAATGCAATGGTCCAGACCCCAAGACGTGGGTACTGTACTAAAACAGCTTGTCTAAACGCTTGGCCGTTTGGGGCCAAAAGGCTGTCACCCACTTGTTTAACAGACTTATAGATAGAACGAATCAGAGGTATGCGACCGAGCAAGCGTTCCCATTGCTCAACAACGCTTCGACCTAAAAAGTTTGCAGCAAATAAACCGGTCAATACCAGCACAGCTAACACGATCAACATGCGCAAGCCGGGTATAGGAACACCAAACAATGCGTTAGCAGAAAATGATTCAGGTATGAGGTTTTCTAAGGTGGAAACCAACATAACCAGCACCCACACCGTCACCACGAGCGGCGCCCAAATTAAGAGACCAGTGATGAAGTATCTTTTAAATGCGCGCATCAAATTTATGGGGCCTAGAGGAAAATTATGTTGAAGTTGACGGCTTAGGCGCTGACGAAGCAGTTGCTGGTGCAGCCGAGGTTGTAGCAGTATTTGTGCTGGTGGTGTTTGAACTGCTAGCAGCTGAGGCGCCTGAGGTCTCACCGCCTTTTACTGTGTCACTGTTTTTTGCATCACTGGTTGCTGAGGTGCCGCTTGCAGCGGATGCCGCCGCACCGGCAGAGGACCCTGCGCTTGCACCATTATTGCGAAAATCAGTGACATACCAGCCCGAACCTTTTAGCTGAAAGCCAGCAGCAGTCACTTGCTTGACATAGGTTTCTTGCTGGCAAGCCGGGCAAGTCGTCAAGGACGCAGCAGACAATTTTTGTAAAGCGTCTTCAGCATGACCACAAGACGAACATTTATAGGCATAAATCGGCACGACAAACCCCTTTGGGCAAACCAGAAAAATAGGTGGGAAGCCTTTGATTTTAGCGGTTTTTATGAACTCAAACCTGAATTGTTAGCTTTACCTGTTCTTACCAAGCTAAGTCATTGATTTCACCTCATCACAAATCTATGCATTTCAGACTAAAGATGTGCCTTATGAACTTGATCAATAGCGTCAAGCACCTGCCAGATGTTCCCACCATGTCAGAAGTCGGCATCACAAGCCACCGCTCAATGAGCTGTACCTATGGGGCCGCCGTTCGCGCCAGTCAAGCTCAAACCTGCGGTGCAACAAAAGTTTTCAGCCGCTTGTGAAACCGCTGCCAAATCTGATGCATTCAAAGCCTTCGCTGCGAAAACCGGTACAGTTATTAACTTTATGGGTGGGGTAGCGCTTTTGACCTCGACGGTAGGCACTGGTCGGACTATGGTGGCCTAGTTTCAGCAATTATTTTTTAGCTTTACTTAATATTTTAAGATCTCGGCTGTTATTGTTGCGTAGTCATGATTAATTGTGCCGCTTTTTCAGCAATCACCAAGGTGGGCGAATTGGTATTGCCTGATGTAATCGTTGGCATGATCGAGGCATCAGCCACGCGCAAGCCTTTTAAGCCGATCACATTTAACTCAGCGTCAACTACTGCCCCCGCGTCACGTCCCATTTTGCAGGTACCCACCGGGTGAAAAATGGTGGTGCCAATGTCACCGACTGCGCGCTCAAGAGCGGCATCTGTATCAATATGCGCACCCGGCTTAAACTCTTCTGGCTTAAAGGGTGCCATAGCCGGTGCAGACAAAATACGTCGTGTCAGGTGAATGCTTTCAACTGCAACCTGCCGATCTTCAGCCGTTGATAAATAGCGGCAATCGATTGAAGGGGCTTGCGTTGGGTCTGCCGACAAAATGTTAACTTGACCGCGGCTAGTGGGTTGCAAGTTGCAAACTGATGCCGTAATGGCAGGAAATGAATGCAAGGCCTCGCCAAACCGCTCTAATGACAAGGGCTGCACATGATACTGAAGGTTAGCTCTAGGTTGGTTTGGATTTGAGCGTGTAAACAACCCCAACTGTGAGGGTGCCATACTCATAGGGCCACTTCTTTTGAGCGCGTACTCAAGTGCCATTTTGGCTTTACCCCAGACTGAATTCGCCATGGTGTTAAGCGTTTTTGTACCCTGCACTTTAAAAACCGTCCGTATTTGCAAATGATCTTGTAAATTCGCACCGACACCAGGCAAATCATGCACGGTATCTATACCGTGCTGATGCAGTAACGCTGACGAGCCGACCCCTGACAATTGCAGCAATTGTGGTGAACCGATAGCACCCGCAGCTAAAACCACTTCGCGATGGGCGCGCGCTTGTCGCATCTGTTTACCCTGGCTGAATGTCACCCCAACCACTTGTCGCCCTTCAAAAACCAATCGATGCGTTTGGGCGCCCGTCAAAACCACTAAGTTTCTTCGGTGCTTAATGGGGTTAAGAAATGCTTTAGATGTATTCCACCGCCAACCATTTTTCTGATTCACTTCAAAATAATCACTACCTTCGTTATCGCCTTGGTTGAAGTCATTCACCATGGGAATACCCACTTCAGACGCGGCTTGCCGAAAGGCTTCTAAAACTTCCCAAGACAGTCTTTGCCGATCAACCCTCCATGCCCCACCGCTGCCATGAAAGGCGCTTGAGCCAGCGTGGTGATCTTCCATACCGATAAACAAGGGCAACATATCTTGCCAGCCCCAGCCCGGGTTGCCCTGCGCGACCCAACTGTCGTAATCAGCACGTTGGCCGCGCATGTAGATCATGCCGTTAATCGATGAGCAGCCGCCCAACACCCGACCACGCGGGTACCCCAACGCGCGACCGTTTAAACCGGGGTCAGCTTGTGTTTTAAAACACCAATCTGTCTTGGGGTTGCCAATACAATACAAATACCCGACTGGAATGTGGATCCAGTGATAACGGTCAGGCCCACCAGCTTCAAGTAACAACACGCGCTTTGACGCATCAGCTGACAAGCGGTTCGCCAACAAACAGCCTGCTGTGCCGGCGCCTACAATGATGTAGTCAAATTGCAATGCTTGATCAGCTACAAATGTACTTGCCATGTTGATTGTTCTCCCTTGATGGGCGCAAATTCGTTATAAAGACATATTGCCATAAATTTTGCACCATTTTTAATTGTTATTGATCATACGCCCACAAGTTGAATTCTGAAAACTTTTGTGTCTCATTCTGTTTTTTTAGCTGACGTCTATGACCGCCTCAAAACCACTCGACTTTCACATCACTCATACCTCGCACCCCACTGCCCCTGAAAAGTTGGCACAGATTTTGTCAAACCCAGGGTTTGGTGTGCATTTTACTGATCACATGGTCACGATTGACTGGACAGTTGAAAAAGGTTGGTACGATGCACGCGTCACGCCTTATGGCAGCTTATCGCTTGACCCTGCTGCGTCTGTTTTACATTATGCACAAGAAATATTTGAGGGTTTAAAAGCCTACCGTCATGCCGATGGTAGCATTTGGGCGTTTCGCCCTGAAGCCAACGCGCGTCGTATGCAGCGCTCAGCCCGTCGCCTCGCATTGCCCGCATTGCCATCAACTGATTTTCTTGAGTCAATTAAGTTTTTTGTTCAAGCTGATGCGGCGTGGGTGCCTTCCGCCTCTGAAACCAGTCTGTATTTGCGCCCTTTTATGATTTCAAATGAAAACTTCTTAGGGGTACGCGCGGCGAAAAAAGCAGCTTATTTTGTGATTGGCTCACCTGCCGGGGCCTACTTTAGTGAAGGCGTTGCGCCGGTCTCAATCTGGGTATCGCAAGAGCACTCACGTGCAGCCCGAGGTGGTACGGGTGCAGCTAAATGTGGAGGCAATTATGCTGCTTCCCTGTTACCCCAGCAAGAAGCTGCCGCACAAGGTTGCTCTCAAGTATTGTTTTTAGATTCGCAAGAAAATAAATACATAGAAGAACTCGGTGGCATGAATGTGTTTTTAGTCACGCGCGATCAAACACTGATTACGCCCGAGCTCACCGGCAGTATTTTAGAAGGCATTACGCGTGACAGCATTATTGCGCTGGCTAAAGAACGTGGCCTCAAAGTCATTGAACGAAAAATTTATATAGATGAGTGGCGAGATGGCTTTGCCTCGGGCGATATCAGCGAAGCCTTTGCTTGCGGTACAGCCGCTGTCGTCACCCCAATTGGTGCACTCAAAGGGCAGGGCTTTACCGCAGGCGATGTCAATAAACCTGCTGGCAAACTGACGATGTCTTTACGCCAAGCCTTAACCAACATCCAATATGGTCGCGCCCCCGATACACACGGCTGGTTAACCCGTTTAGCTTAATTAATTTTTAGCGAATTAATACCTTACTTAGATATCAAACGTCTTTAAATTCGCCGGTCATGTTTTACAACTTATTTAGACACATATGAAACCTGCCATCTCTCGCTGGGATGATCGCTTTGCTGCAACCGATGAGTATCTGTTCGGCAAAAACCCCAATGCTTTTTTAGTCAAACACGCCACCCCTTTAATCAAATCTGGCATGACGGTACTGGCTATCGCCGATGGTGAGGGTCGCAACGGCATTTGGTTAGCTGAGCAAGGCTGCAAGGTCTGGTCGATTGACAGCGCACCCGCGGCATCTGCCAAAGCTAAACGGCTTGCACTAGAGCGCGGCGTTGAGTTACACATTGAAACCGCAGACATTGCCCAATGGCCTTGGCATACGCAACAATTTGATATGGTGGTGGGCATATTTTTTCAGTTTGCCAACCCTGAACTGCGTTCAGACATTTTTAACGGCATGGCCGCAGCCGTTAAACCCGGTGGTCACTTACTGATTGAAGGTTACGGCCTTAAACAGTTGGAATACAAAACCGGTGGGCCCGACATACCCGAGCACCTCTACACACTTGAACTCATGCGTTCATCATTTGCCAACATGCGCATCGACGTGCTCGAAGAGTGCGACGCCGAACTCGAAGAAGGTGACCGCCACAAAGGCACCTCAGCATTAGTTGATTTGGTGGCGTTTAAGGTTGAACAGCGAACGAAAGATATCGCAGCGAAGCCCTTGCCTCTATTCACGAGACGTTAGAAGCTCTGGACGATATCGGCGCGGTCAACAAACAATGCGCGAGTTTAACGAAGCGTGCTTAAAATCAATTGTAGTGCTCAGACTTGAACCGATCAAAGCAATTCGTGTGCGAAAACATACGACTTAACAAGCAATAAAACAGCGTTTCGCTGTCTTCGTAAAAAAGCCAGCAAATTTGCTGGCTTTTTGTTACATCATTCTAAATAGCGCTAGAAATTTAAAACGGTATATCGTCGTCTAAATCACCTAAATTTGCACCGCCAGCTGCAGGCGCAGCAGGGCGAGATGCTTGGTTAGAGCGGCTAGAAGTGGCGCCTGAACGACCCCCTGAGCTACCACCTGAACTGCCTTCAAAATTTGATGGGGGTTCGCCACTATCGCCTGACGCACCATCGCGACCACCTAGCATTTGCATCTGATCAGCCACGACTTCAGTGGTGTATTGATCAACGCCTTCTTTGTTTTGCCATTTACGGGTGCGTAGACGCCCCTCAACATACATAGGGCGACCTTTACGCATGTATTCGCCCACGACCTCAGCTAAACGACCGTAAAACACGATACGGTGCCATTCGGTTTCTTCACGACGCTCGCCGCTGGTTTTATCTTTCCAGCTGCTGGTGGTTGCAATAGAAACATTACATAAAGCAGCCCCTTCTGGGCTGTAACGAACCTCGGGGTCGCGCCCCAAGTTGCCTACTAAAATAACTTTATTGACCGATGCCATGCCGATCTCCGAAAAATGTAGCGAATAAATTAAACGAGCCAATCGGCCCAACGCCTTGCCATGGTGCGCGAGAGTTTCGCGCCTGACCAGACGTATTGTTACGTATTGTCATAGTTTACGGCACGATGCTCGGTTGAGCCACCGCCTTAGACCGCTCGGGCATATTGATGTTTAAACCCCAAGTGGCAATCAGCCAAACCGTACAAATTGCCGTCAAGCCCCAAAACACCGTTTGTACACCCTGATGCTGAGCCACCCAGCCGCCCAATACGCCACCAAAAAACAGCCCGAATGCTTGGGTGGTGTTGTAAAGCCCTAAAGCTAGGCCTTTTAAATGCGGTGGCGCAGCCCGAGAAACTAACGACGGTTGCAACGCTTCTAAAACATTAAAAAATACAAAAAACAAGGTAAGACAAGTCAATAAAGGCCACCATGCTTGTGCCGTTAAGGCAAAGCCCGCCCCCACTAAAACCAACCCTAACACAGCCCATCGAAGTGTCTGCGTGTGTGTGCGTCGCTTTTCTGTCACAAAAATAATCGGCACCATTAACAAAAAAGAAACAAAAATAACGGGCAAATAAACTTTCCACAACCCTTCTGTAGAAATATGGCCCAGTTTAAGTAGCAAAGGTGGCACCACCACAAACAACGCCACTTGGGTCAGGTGTAAGCAAAATACACCGACATTTAATCGGAATAAACCGCCATTTTTAATCACATCAATGGCGCGAGCTGACGACATACCTGCCTCAGCACGAGGCACCACGGGTATTACAAATGCAGCCACCACAATGGCAACCACACCAAGCGCTGCAATTACCCAAAACAACCCAGATAAACCAGCCCAACCCACAATTAAGGGCGACATCACCAGCGACAACGCAAACGACAAACCAATAGACGCCCCCACCATCGCCATGGCGCGCGTACGCACCTCTGGGCGGGTGGCGTCTGCCAACCAAGCTGTGACCGCAGCTGAAATCGCGCCAGCGCCTTGAATGGCACGGCCAATAGTGACCCATTCAATCGTTGTGGCGAAGGCGCACAGGGCGCTGCCCAACACAAACAAGGTCAAACCAAATAAAACCACTGGGCGACGACCAAACTTGTCTGAGGCCATACCAAACGGTATTTGCATAAAAGCTTGGGTTAAACCATACATACCCAGCGCCAAACCTACTTTGGCTGGGTCATTACCCCCTTGTAGGCTTTGTGCCGCCACCGCAAAAACGGGCAACAACAAAAACAAGCCCAGCATACGAGCGGCAAATAGGCCCGCAAGCGAAAAACTCGCACGGCGCTCTGCAGGGTTTAAAGCAAGTCGAACATCGTTTGTCATAAGTAAAAGGTAAGGTTTAAAGCTATTTAGGGCGCCTGACCCGTCAAAATGATCCGTTCAGGCACATCGTAAAAACGACTTGGCGCGTTATAGTAACAAGTTACCCTTTTGCCGAGCAATTCAGAGGGTAGCGCCCTCACTGGGTTGATCAAAACCGCAGACCAAACAATACCCACCAAATAACTCCCTTCAGACACCAAGCAGACATCTCTCAAACCACCCCATGAATTTCATACGCATTCGCGGTGCTCGCACCCACAATCTTAAAAACTTGTCGCTTGATTTACCCAAGCACAAATTAGTCGTGCTCACGGGGTTATCGGGGTCGGGGAAATCGTCTCTCGCATTTGATACGCTGTATGCTGAAGGTCAAAGACGCTATGTTGAAAGTTTGTCAGCCTACGCACGTCAATTTCTTGATCAGATGGAAAAGCCCGACGTCGATTTAATCGAGGGGCTTTCGCCCGCCATCGCCATTGAACAAAAGTCAGCCGGCCACAACCCACGCTCAACGGTCGGCACCAGTACGGAAATTCATGATTATCTTCGTTTGCTTTACGCACGCGTGGGCATACCGATGTGCCCCACCCATCATATACCCCTCATCGCCCAAAGCGTAAGCCAAGTGGTTGACGCCTTGCTAGCGTGGCCAGACCAAACACGCATTGCCATTTTGTCACCGCTAGGGCAAATACCCGCCGACGAATTGAAGTCTCGCTTTCAAAGCCTGCAATCACAAGGCTTTGTGCGGTTGCGTTTGAATGGCAACATGCTCGACATCGATGCGCCCCTTGCTTTGCCGGCAGGCGAAACCTTTGATGTGGAAGTCGTCATTGATCGTCTACGTATTCGTCTAGACAGCAAAAGCCGCTTGGCCGACAGCATTGAAACCGCTAACAAACTGTCTAAAGGGCGAGTCAATGTATTGAATATGGACAGTGATCAAACACAGCTTTTTTCTAGTCACTTTTCTTGCCCCATTTGCCACCACAGCGTACCCGATTTAGAGCCTAGACTTTTTAGCTTCAACAGCCCAAGTGGAGCCTGCCAAACCTGTGATGGTCTCGGTCATATTGATATATTTGACATCAACCGTGTAGTGGCCTTCCCTGAGCTAAGCTTAAAGGCCGGTGCCATCAAGGGGTGGGATGCTCGCAACGCCTTCACTTTTTCAATACTCAGCAGTTTAGCGACCCATTATGGCTTTGATCTTGAAACCCCTTGGCAAGATTTGCCTGAGGCTATTCATCACGTTATTTTGCAGGGTTCAGGCACGGTTGAAATACCTTTTTTCTATCTGCAGGAAAATAGTCAGAGCCTAGTCAAGCGTCATGTCTTTGAAGGCGTCATGCCGAATTTAGAACGGCGTTATCGTGAATCTGTATTAGGTGCTGTGCGTGAAGAACTTAATAAACAAAGGGTACAAATCGTATGCCCTGACTGTCAAGGCTCACGCATCGGTAGTGTGGCGCGTCACGTGTTGATTGAAGATCATGCCATTCATCAAGTCGAAGCCATGCCGCTTTCAAAATGCTTACAATGGTTTGAAGCACTTGCGTTAACCGGTGCGCGGCAAGAGATCGCTGAACGCATTGTTAAAGAAATTAGCTCACGCCTTAAATTCCTCAATAACGTTGGGCTCACTTATCTTTCTTTAGATCGACGTGCAGACACCATCTCGGGGGGCGAGGCGCAACGCATTCGACTGGCCAGTCAAATTGGTTCAGGCTTGACGGGTGTCATGTACGTCTTAGACGAGCCCTCAATCGGGCTTCACCAGCGCGATAACGACCGTTTAATTCATACCCTGCAACACTTACGTGATTTGGGCAATAGCGTCATCGTGGTCGAACACGACGACGACATGATTCGTCACGCTGACTGGGTGGTTGATATGGGTCCGGGTGCAGGTGAGCACGGCGGTTATATCGTGGCACAAGGCACCCCTGATGAGATCTGCAACCACCCTGACTCCATAACGGGTCAGTACCTTAGCGGTCAACGCCGCATAAAAAGTGCACAATATCGCGCGGTCGCAGATGACACACCGAGACTCGAAGTACTAGGTTGCTCAGGCAACAACTTAAAGTCCGTTGATTTACGTATACCGGTAGGTCGCTTTGTTTGCATCACAGGGGTTTCAGGCTCAGGCAAATCAACTTTAATTAACAATACGCTGGCAGTTGCTATGGCGCGCGCACTGCACCGTGCCCACGCCGAGCCAGCCCCCTTTACCGAGATGCAGGGTCTTAATCTATTTGACAAAATTATCACCGTCGACCAAAGCCCAATCGGGCGTACACCCCGCAGCAACCCGGCCACCTACACCGGCTTATTCACACCAATGCGCGAGCTTTTTGCGGAAGTACCTGAAGCCAAAATTCGCGGCTATGGCCCAGGGCGTTTTAGTTTTAACGTCAAAGGAGGTCGCTGTGAAAGTTGTCAAGGCGATGGCGTGGTTAAAGTTGAGATGCATTTCTTACCTGACGTATACGTCATGTGTGACGTCTGTCAAGGCAAACGGTACAACCGCGAAACCCTTGAAATTCGCTACCGTGGGCTAAACATTCACGATGTGCTTGAACTCACCGTTGAACAAGCCTTAGCATTTTTGGAAGCAGTACCTGTCATACAACGCAAACTGCAAACCTTGCTTGACGTCGGCTTGTCATACATACGACTGGGGCAAAGCGCCACCACGCTGTCGGGTGGTGAAGCACAGCGCGTCAAGCTCTCACTTGAATTGTCTAAGCGCAGCACCGGGCAAACACTTTTTATTCTTGATGAACCCACCACAGGGCTACATTTTCAAGACATATCAATGCTGCTTGCGGTGTTAAATCAGCTCGTAGCAGCAGGCAATACCGTCGTGGTAATTGAACATAACCTCGATGTCATTAGAACCGCTGATTGGGTTATTGATTTGGGGCCAGAAGGCGGCGACGGTGGTGGGCAAATTATTGCGCAGGGCCCACCCCAAACGATTGCCAACAATGTAGCCAGCTTTACGGGTCAGTATTTAAATAAATCGCTCACCTAAACAGCGAATAACTAAAACCCCTCTTCAATTTGAAACAAGCGACGGTATTCGAGTACAGCGTACCGATCAGTCATGCCCGCGACATAATCAGCAATTGCCCGTGCTTGCTCAGTATGGCCTTCGCGACGATAGTCTTCAGGCAGTAACCGCGGCTGATTAATAAATGCTTCAAATAGCTCTCGCACAATATGTTGTGCTTTAGTCATCATACGCAAAACACGATAATGGCGATAGAGATTTTGTAGCAAAAACTTTTTCAGCTGATCGGCCTCAACCCGCATGTCGGGGGAAAACCGCGCCAATGGCTCGCATTGTCGAGCAGCGTTAGCATCAACTGGGTTGGCCGCTTGAATACGCTCGGTTGTCGTGCGCGTTAAATCGGAAATTAAGGTGTTAATCATTTGTCGTATTGTTTCAGACACAAGACGACGCTCTTCAAGGCCCGGCCAACAGTGCAAAACTGATTCGTAATGGCGTGCAAAAAAAGGCACACTCATTAATTGCGTCACCGTAATTAAACCCGACCTTAGACCATCATCAATATCATGATTGTTATACGCAATTTCATCAGCCAAGTTAGCCAACTGCGCTTCAATTGAGGGCTGTGTACGGTCAATGAAACGCCGCCCCACATCACCCAATTGCTTGGCATGATTCAACGAGCAGTGCTTCAAAATACCTTCACGCGTTTCAAAGGTCAGGTTCAAACCATTAAAGCCTGGGTAACGTTCTTCAAGCGTATCGACCACCCGCAAGCTTTGTAAGTTGTGCTCAAAGCCACCCGCTTCTGGGGCATGCTTAGTCATGCATGCGTTCAATTCATCTTGGCCAGCATGACCAAACGGCGTGTGGCCTAAATCGTGGGCTAAAGCAATCGCCTCGGTTAAGTCTTCATCAAGCTGCAAGCTACGTGCCAACACGCGCGCAATTTGTGCCACCTCTAAGGAGTGGGTAAGCCGCGTACGAAACCAGTCGCCTTCATGGTTAATGAACACTTGAGTTTTGTATTCCAATCGTCTAAAGGCATTGGCATGAATAATACGATCACGATCACGTTGATATTCACTACGATTTGAGGGTGGCGCCTCGGGGTAAAGGCGCCCACGCGAACGCTCTGGGTCGCTGGCATAGGGCGCGCGCAGACGCATGTAGGCTTCCCCCTTAATCTGTGATGCAGTACGTGTTTAGCACAGCCTTGACGTGCTCAAGATCTGCAGGGGTAACGTGCGCTTGCCCAATATGCGGCATCACCACAAAATGAATGGTGCCCGCTTGTGATTTTTTATCGCCCTGCATATGCGTCAACCACTCTTCTATGCCAGACAAACGTGGCGCTCTGGTGGGGCACCCAATATCAGACACGATTTTTTCAACACGTGCAACATCGGTTGCACTAAAGCCGGCTACTTTAGCTGAAAGGGCAGCTGCCATAATCAAACCACAACCCACTGCTTCGCCATGCAACCACTGGCCATACCCAAGCCCAGCTTCAATGGCATGACCAAACGTGTGGCCAAGGTTCAAAATTGCCCTTTGCCCTGATTCACGTTCATCGGCCGATACAATCTGGGCTTTAAAGGCACACGAACGCCTAATCGCCTCGCCCAATAAAGCCGGGTCGCGCGCCTTGAGAGCCGTTGCGTGTTGCTCACACCAATCAAAAAAATCAGCATTCATAATCAAACCGTACTTCACGACCTCAGCCAAGCCAGCAGTGATTTCTCGGTCGGGTAAGGTAGACAGTACGTCAGTATCGATCTCAACTGCGATGGGTTGATAAAACGCACCAATCATGTTTTTACCCAGCGGGTGATTGACCGCTGTTTTGCCACCAACCGATGAGTCTACCTGCGCCAACAGCGTGGTGGGCACTTGCACAAACCGAATGCCACGCATGTAAACGGCAGCTGCAAAACCTGCCATATCGCCAATAACACCCCCACCTAAAGCCACAATCACAGCACGGCGATCGAGCTGTGCCGCTAGCATTTGGTCAAAAATAGTATTTAGAGTGGCCCAATCTTTATATGTCTCACCGTCTGGCAAGCTGATAGTGAGCGTTTTAAAACCTTGCGCTTGAATTGACTGACGCACCCGATCACCGTACAACTGATCAACCACCGGGTTTGTAACTACCGCCACCATGGTGGCATCAGGCGGAATACTCTTGCCCACGAAATCGAGCCTGCCTGGGGCAATATGAATAGGGTAATGGCCACCTGGCGTGGCAACGTCAACGGCATACATTGATAGGGTTCCGATTGAGAATAAAAGTGGGGCTGAAGCATTCAAATTATCTTGTGTCGGCCAATTTGACCCCAGCGCCGCGTGAGACAAATTAAATTCACGAATGCGCTCGATCAACTCGTGTACGACCGCTGAAATGGTTGAGGAGCCCGTATCTAAAACAATATCAGCGACCGACTCGTACAGAGGCTCGCGCTCGAGCAACAAGCGCTGAAGGGTTGCACGCGGGTCACCGTTAGCCAGTAACGGTCGATTACGGTCGCGGGCCGTGCGCCGGTAGAGGTCTTCTACCGAAGCGCGTAAGTAAACCACCAAACCACGCTGTTTTAAAAACTCTCGATTTTCTGGGGTGATGATGGCACCACCCCCTGTTGCCAAAATGAGGTGGGGCACTTGGCTTATTTCGTCTAAAACCTGTGATTCACGCTTACGAAACCCCGCTTCACCCTCAATTTCAAAGACCACGGGTATGCGTACCCCGCATCGCGCCTCGATTTCATGATCAAGGTCGACAAATGATCTCTGTAGGGTGCGAGCCAGGTTTTTACCGATTGTGGTTTTACCTGACCCCATCATGCCGACAAGAAATATAGAAGGTTCGTCATAATTCATACCGACATTATCCCATTGCTTGGCCTGTCAGCGTAAAATTCATAGCAATGAGCAAAACTACCCATCATCGCGCAAACGACGACAATGATTCGTCGCCCTCCAGTAGCCCATGGTTTATTCGGCTGTTTGTTAAACTTTTTCTGCTTGGCCTCGGTCTCGGTGCAGCAGGACTATTATTAGCTTCTATTGCTGTTTCAATAGCCTGGCCTAACTTGCCTGACTTAAATGCCATGACAGATTACCGGCCAAGAGTACCCTTACGTGTTTTTACAGCCGATAAAGTATTAATCGGTGAGTTTGGTGAAGAGCGTCGCAACGTCTTGCGTTATAGCGAGTTTCCTGATGTGTTGAAATCAGCCGTATTGTCAGCTGAAGACGACCGCTTTTATCAGCACGGCGGCATTGACTATATGGGCGTCGCTCGCGCGGGTTTAGCCAACTTAATGGCCATGTCTAAAACCCAAGGGGCCAGCACCATCACTATGCAGGTGGCCCGTAACTTTTATCTTTCGTCTGAAAAAACCTGGTCACGAAAGTTTTATGAGCTATTACTAACCTTTAAGATCGAAGCAAGCTTAAGCAAAAATCAAATTTTAGAGCTCTATCTCAACCAAATTTATCTTGGCCAACGGTCCTATGGTTTTTCTGCAGCTGCGCGTACGTATTTTGGCAAACCGGTCTCTGAACTAACAGCAGCCGAAGCCGCTATGTTGGCAGGCATTCCTAAAGCACCTTCACGCTTTAACCCTGTTTCAAATATTCAACGTGCCACGATTCGGCAACGCTATGTATTGGGGCGCATGCAATCTTTAGGATATTTAACTGAACCTGAATACAAAACGGCGATGGCTACACCCGTAGTATTGCGCACAGGCAAAGGATCCCCAAGCGGTGGCTATGCTGTTCATGGTGAGTATGCATCTGAGTTGGCGCGCCAATTAATGTTCTCTTTGTATGGTGAAGACATTTATTCGCGCGGCCTCAACGTTTACACCACTATTTTGTCTACCGATCAAGAAGCTGCTTGGTCATCTTTACGTGAAGGCGTACTTGACTACACCCGCAGGGCACGCTACCCCGGGCCTGAAGACCGCGTCAAATTACCTACAGGTATTGAAAACAACCCCGCTCAGTTTGATGATATTTTTGATGATGTGCTTGACAAACACCCTGATACAGTGGGTTTCATGACAGCAGTTGTATTGTCAGCCAGCCCAACTGAAGTCAAGTTAGCGCGCAGCCCAACTGAAATTATTACCATTACTGACAAAAAAATCTTAGCTATTGTGGCGCGCTCACTCAACCCCAAAGCCGCCTCTGGCGAACGCATTGAAAGAGGTTCAGTGGTTTACATCAATAAAAATGAAGATCAATGGGAAATTTTAAATCTACCTGAAGTGCAAGCGGCTTTTATTGCTTTAACACCGCAAGATGGTGCCATTCGCGCCATGGTAGGCGGGTTTGACTTTTACCGCGGCAACTTTAATCGTGTCACGCAAGCATGGCGTCAGCCTGGTTCTGCTTTTAAGCCCTTCATTTATGCTGCCGCACTTGAGCGAGGCTTAACACCAAGTACCGTTATTTCAGATCAGCCATTTTTTTTAACGGCAGCTCAAACCGGTTCAAATAAAGATTGGAGCCCAAAAAACTATGGTAACGATTACGAGCAGTCATTAACCATACGTGAGGCCATTGCACGCTCTAAGAATATGGTGTCTATTCGTATTTTGCAGGCTATCACACCGCAGTATGCACAAGACTACATAACACGGTTCGGTTTTGATCGCGCAAAACACCCCGCTTATTTGCCCATGGCATTAGGCTCTGGGGCGGTGACACCTATGCAGTTAGCCACAGGGTTTGCCGTTTTCGCCAACGGGGGTTATCGCGTCTCACCCTTTCTAATTGATCGTGTTACTGACTCTGAAGGTAAAGTGCTTATGCAGGCCCGCCCCACCATTGCAGGTGATGTGGCAGCGCGTGCCATTGATCCACGCACCGCATACGTGATGGACGATTTGTTACGTGGGGTTGCTACTAATGGCACGGCAGCCAAAGCGCGCCAAGTACTTAAGCGCGACGATATTGCAGGTAAAACAGGTACCACCAACGATTCGGTTGATGCATGGTTTGCTGGCTATACGCCCAATTTAGTTGGGGTAGCCTGGTTAGGCTTTGATCAACCGAAGTCATTGGGTACGCGTGAGACGGGCGGCGGGGCAGCCCTACCTATTTGGTTGGGTTATATGCAAGAGGCACTTAAAGTGTTTCCCGTGCAAAAGCGCGGCTTGCCACCTAGCGGCTTGCTTGTTGAGGGTAACAACATGTATTTTAGCGAGTTCCCTCCAGGGCAAGCCGTAACGCGCATTGGTATTGAAGAAAAGCCAACATCAACAGACACCATTGGAGACTTAATCAATAGTTTTAGTAGCGCTAGCCCATCTAATTAGCTTGTTTATAACCCTTAGTCGCTCCGAGCATAGGCTTACACAAAATTGGGGCGATAGAAACTCAAGAATTAAACTTGATATCCTCTCCTCCCTGAAGAAGGGGGCTTTACCCGCAAAGCTGATAAAGATTTAAACTTAAACTTTGACTTGTATAGCGTGCCCAGTCGCAGCAGAAAAGATTTGTGACAGCGCCTCGTGCATCACTAAACCACCCCTTGTATCTTGCCAGTGCTGGCCATCAAAGGCGTAATGAAAACCCCCACTCGGTGCAGCCACCCAAATTTGTTGCATAGGGGCTTGACTATTAATCACCACAGGCGTTTTATTGTCAAACATTAAGCTCAATACGTTTGCTTCGCGTTTAGCATCAACATCAACATCTAAACGCTCAAACCAATCATCAACTTGCAGTTCTAATACGTCTAAAATACTTTTTACGCGATTATCAAATTCTGTATCAGTCATTATGTTTTTCCTGTCATTTACCGGAGCTTGACGTGGGTTTCTCGAATCAAAAACGTGTTGTGTGTTTTATCACGATATCAGTGTTAGGTTTAGCCATGCTAACCGGTTGCGGTTTTAAAGGGCCTTTATATTTACCGCCACCACCTGACACCCTAGGTGGCAAATCTCAAAAACCGTCTGATCAATCATCTTCACAAACATCTGGGCAGACGGGGCCTAAAGTGTCACCTTATTCGCCGTTTCTTCAGCAAAACCCCTCGCTTGAACCGACACCTCGTATTATCGAATAACCCATTTCATGACTCGTCACTTAAAAGAATAGAACATGTCTGTAACAAACGCGACCGGACAACCCTTCTCGCCCGCTGGGTTTCCCCATTTTCATTATGACAATGGTCATTTATATGCTGAAGGCGTAAATTTAGCTGAGCTAACTAAGCAGGTTGGTACACCTTGTTACGTTTATTCCAAGTCTGCCATTTGCAGCGCATGGAAATCATATCAAGATGCAATCGGCACACGCCGCGTTTTAGTGTGTTATGGCATGAAAGCGAACTCTAATTTAGCCATTTTGAATACCTTTAGGGCTTTGGGTAGTGGCTTCGACATTGTGTCTGGGGGTGAGTTAGCCCGTGTTTTGAAAGTTGGTGCTGATCCTAAAAAAATTGTATTCTCAGGGGTAGGGAAGCAAACATGGGAAATTGAACGCGCTATTAAAGCTGGGGTGAAATGCTTTAACGTTGAGTCACCATCTGAGCTCAAGCGTATTTCTCAAGTTGCTTCACGCCTAAAGGCTACTGCCTTTATTTCTTTACGTGTAAACCCAGATGTTGATGCCCAAACTCACCCTTATATTTCAACCGGCTTAAAAGAGAATAAGTTCGGTATTGCCATCGAAGAAGCGCTTGAAGTCTATCAGTTAGCAATTGCCTTACCAGGCCTTAACGTTGTTGGGGTTGATTGTCATATTGGCTCACAAATCACAGAAGTTACGCCTTATTTAGATGCACTTGATAAGCTTTTATCGCTTATTGACACGTTAAAGGAAAACGGCATTACCTTACAGCATTTAGATTTAGGGGGGGGGTTAGGTATTCGTTATGAAGACGAAACGCCCTTAGCCCCCATGTTGTTGTTAGGCGCTATTTTCAAAGTGCTTGATCAACGCGGCTATCAAGGCCTTGAGCTGGTTTTTGAACCCGGGCGCTCATTAGTCGGAAACGCAGGCGTATTATTAACAACGGTGCAGTACCTCAAACACAATGCAGCACGTAATTTTGCCATTGTTGATGCCGGTATGAATGACCTGATTCGCCCTGCTTTATACCAAGCCTGGCACGGTGTGTTGCCGCTTGATGCACATAAATCTTCACATGCAACTCATATCTACGATTTGGTTGGCCCGGTTTGCGAAAGCGCTGACTGGTTAGCCAAGCAGCGTTTGTTAAATCTGCATGAAAACCAAGTATTAGCCCTCGACTCAGCTGGTGCTTACGGGTTTGTCATGGCATGCAATTACAACACCCGAGGTCGGCCTGCCGAAGTATTGGTTGATGGCACAAAATGGCACGTCATTCGTGCGCGCGAAACGTTTGAAGACATGATTCGGGGTGAAAGCATTCCTTAAAGTTGAGTTTTCGTATTTGAACTGAGCTCAGAGCCGGGCTCTGAACTGATCTTCAGCAGCCTCACTGCATCAAGCGCATAAAATTTTAGCCACTTAAATAGGCGCTTAGTTCGGCTGAGTATGCCAAATATGTCGATTTGTCCAAAGCAAAATCAACACAATTAATGCGGGCACCAAAAGCAGGGTAAAACTTACGCCATAGCTATGTACAGTTGCAGCAATCAAACCAAACATGGGTGGCCCAAATAACACGCCCAAAAAGGTAAACCCTAGCGTGCCGCCCGTTGCCATACCTGCCAAGCCCTTTGGGGCTTGGCGTGCCACCTCCGCTAGGTAGACTCCATTCCAACCGACTGCGGTTGCACCCAGCAGGATCAGTACCAAGTATAGGAACACATGGGGCGTATGAGCCGTTAACGCGCCTGTGGCAACGACGGCAATACATAGGCCTACAGCAATGACCATGAGCATTTTGCTTGAACCTAGCAAGGTGTCGGCTACCCAACCCCACACAATACGGCCAACGACCCCAGCCCCTTGGGCCACAGTTAACGCCACGCCTGCTGCCACCAACCCCCAGCCTAAATCTTCATATAAATACGTAACCAAATAAGTTGTAAACGACACTTGCGTGACAGAAAACATAAAAGACACAATCGCTAAAACACGTAAACTTTTATGTTGCCAAACGAGTTTGATAGGCTGAACCAAACTATTTATAATTGATGCTCGTGCTGTTGGATCACGATCGTGATCAAGGGCTCCACGTAGAGGCTTAACCAGTAACGCACATAGCAAGCAAGCTACAGCCACAGAAATCGTCGCTATCTGCCAACCGAACCAACTTTCTACCCTAGGCACCAACAAACCTGCCAACATGCCACCGACAGGTACGCCAGTTTGTTTAATTGAAAAGACTAAAGATAGGCGTTCTGGTGGGGTTGATTGAATCAACAAGTGTGAACTGGCTGGCGTAATAGGGCCATAACCCAAACCAATCAGCATGGCCCCAACAACAATTGTTACAGGGTGCGAAATAGAGCACATTAACAGGCCTACCGAGGTAATGCCTAAGCAAACTTGGCTTAAACCCAAAGCACCCCAGCGCTTAACCGCCGCACCACCTAAGATCGTTGAAAACATCGCCGCCAAGTAAACAGCGGCCACGTACAAACCCACGAAGGCGGGAGAGACACCAATAGCATCAGCCACAACAGGTGCAATCACCGGTAAAGTAATAAGCGCCATTGAGCTGAGTGCCTGTATGGCAAGTGTGGCGACCAACACCCATGTTGAGTTAGGGTGCTGACCTTGTAATACGGTCATAAGGCCTTGATATCAATTCAATTGAAGTAAGGCTATAGTTTATAACTCAAACAACTGAAGCAACGCCTGCGGCTTAAGTTAAACTAAAAGCTCAGCTTAAAGCGCGCCGTAAGAATGCAGCCCAGACAAAAACATATTAACGCCCAAGAATGCAAAACCGGTAATCAGCAGACCGGCTAAAGCCCAGTAAGCTGACACCGTGCCACGCATGCCTTTCAATAAGCGTAAGTGTAGCCAAGCCGCATAATTTAACCAAACAATTAATGCCCAAGTTTCTTTAGGGTCCCATTGCCAATAAGCACCCCATGCATCAGCGGCCCAAAGCGCGCCTAAAATCGTGGCAATCGTGAAGAACGCAAAACCGATGGCAATGGCTCGATACATAATATCGTCTAGCACTTCAAACGATGGTAATTTGTCTGCAATAGGACGACGGAAAAATAATATTGACCCCACAACTATCGCACCAACACCAAAATAAATCATCCAGGTGGCTGACAGGCCATCTGAACGAAACACCATAGGTTCAGCCGCTAACAACATACCCATGATGAAAAGGGGTATGAGTTTTGCCCACGAGCGCGTATGACCATTTTCTTTGACTAAATAAGCAAAACCCACCATGGCAGCCAAAGAAAAGGTACCGTAACCAATGAAGTTAGCCGGTACGTGTATTTTCATCCACCAACTTTTTAGGGCTGGCACTAAAGGCTGAATTTGATAGGCATCACGTGTGATGGAATACCACAACAAAAAAACGACTGTTGATGCAACGACAAGCATGACAAAGCCACCGAGGGCACGTGTATTGTATCGTCGCTCGTAATACAAATAAAACAATGAAGTGATGATCGCAAATAGTACAAAGACTTCGTATAGATTACTAACGGGTATGTGGCCTAAATCAGGGCCCAGCAAATGCCCCTCGCGCCAACGCACTAACAAACCTGTGGTGCCCGCAAACACTGCAGTCCAAGTGAGTGCAGTACCCAGCCATGCGGCGGTTTTACTAAACAAACCCACCCAATAACAAATGGTCGCGACAACAAAGAGCACACACATCCACAAAACAGCAGATTGAGATGACAACAAATACTTTAAGAGAAATGCTTGATCAGCCCTTGCTAAGTCGCCTTGGTACAGCCAAATGGCAAATAATGCTGTTAAGCCACTTGCGACCAAAAGTGTTCTTAATGGTCGCCATAACCAACCCAACCACGTAATAAACGGTACCGCACAAACTAAGATAATTTTTTCGTAGTAATCCATCGAGTCGGGGTATTGCATGCGTGCGAAGGCTGCACCCGCTGATAACAAAATCAAAAAAACAAAATCAGTCCAATCAATACGGCGTTTAACAAGATGCGACTCACTAGGGCCGTTTAAATCACCCCACTGAGGCGTAGCTACTGCAGTCGTTGTATTCATGACGATCCCTTCTTCGCATCAAGGCGATTTATCGCCTGCTGAAATTGCTCAAATTCTCTATTGAAGTCAAGAGTACGTTTTTGTGCGGTCATAGCGGCTAAAACTTGTGTGTTTTCACCTGGTTTTTGACGTAGCCAAACCCAAATTCGGCGGTCACGCACATAAAACATCGAAAATACGCCAAAAATTAATAGTACACAGCCAATATATACAGTCAACATGCCCGGTGCACGATTAACCTGAAAAACACTCGCCTGAACATGGTTAAACGTTTTAAGCGTAAACAAAATAGGCGCCGGGTACAACGATAGATCAGACAGGGCAGCGACGGCAAGTTGTGTCCATTGGCCTTGCAGTGCATCGAGTGGGTCAAGCGTAGGGCGACCCGCCTGAGTCCGAGACAAAACGCGCATCTCGGCCAATGAAGAGCCCAAGACGCGAACCACCACATCAGCTGCGCGGGGTAATTCGTTAGCGGGTACATTTTTTTCAAGGAATGCTGAAACACCCTGTAAACCGCTCTGAGCAAAGGTATCAAGCGTTCGCTCTGCTGATAGTTGCAAAGCCTGTTGATCGGCTGTAGAACTTGCATTATTGAGCGCAAATTGGCGCGCCGCAGCATTTCTAAGGGTTGGGTTAGCTAAAGCCGCACGCAATTCCATAAACTCAAGTGGGCCTGACTGATCATCAACAGGTATACGCATATACCGAAACCCACCACCTTGATTTGGGTCTTCAACCCCCGCTAGCAAAACTCGAGCGCCGTCGAGCTCAATGGGCAACATGTAGTTGTGAAAACGTTTAGCTTGCCCACTTTCGTCAATGACACGATATTCAACGCTAGGGCCAATATTGCGAAGCTGTTTCGTTTTCTTTGAGGCTGCGCTACCCGTGACAGCTGCGACATGCTCTCGTAGCGCCTGCGGTTGAGGGTCGCCTGCGCTGAGGTCTTCAACATTAATAGGGCGTAAGCCCGTCACTTCAACCCGCACCTTACGATCGTTTTGACCCAACGTGAGCTCAACACTTTCACCCACCTGCTTTGTCATGGAAATCGGTTCAACTCTAGGCCCTTGAAGTGGGTAGCCCTCAAGTACCAATTCACTGCCCCCATCATCAAAACTCGACTGATAAACCGTAACCCCTTTATAACGAAGCGGCTCATTCACTTCGATGGTGACATCAAATGTTTTACCGGTATCAGGGTCGGTGACTTGCACATCGCTCGCGAAACGGCTGGGCATACCTGTTGAATAATATTCAACATTAAATTTATTAAGCTTAAGTTCAAAGGGTAGTGGTTGCACTAAAGCACCACTACCCACATTCACAATAGCGTTACTGCGTGTCGCACCCTCTGGTATCAACACATTTGATCTAAAACTTGGGTTGTTGATAGATAAGCGCCCTGAAGGGGGAACATCAGCAATCAACATATTTTCAAGAAGCGGTTTTTTATCAAACAACCAGACCTGTAAACGAACCGGCAACTCGCTGTCGAGTAAACCACCAATACAAATGATGACAATCGAAGCATGCGCTGCGATATAACCTAGACGATTCGCACCGCCTCTTTTAGCGGCTAGCAAGACGCCGTTTTCTTCTTGTCGTTTTTTAAAACCATAGCCCTGTTTAGCTAACCATGCTGAAACCGCTTGCGTGCTTGATGCTAAATCTCGTGCTGTATCAACTTCAACACGATGGTGAAAGGCTCGCAGACTTGAGCCGCGAACTGTTTCGCGATATGAACGCATATCTTTGATCATTTTGGGCGAGTTGCGAATCAAGCATAAGCTTGTTGACACAACCAAGAACGCCATAATCAGTAAAAACCACCAGTTGTTATAGATCGACCAAACCGAAAACTTATCAAGCACATCAAACCAAAAAGGCCCAAACTGATCTATATAGGTGTTGTCGGCTCGATTTTGCGGCAAAACCGTACCCACAACGCTAGCAACGCAAATAATGGTTAGCAAGCTGATTGAAAAACGCATTGAACCTAACAGCTCAATGATGTCAGCGAATGAAATGTTACGCAGCCTTTGTGCTGGCAGCGCCTCAGAGCTTGTCTGCGTCATGACAACCCTTGAAAAATGACGGGCTACTATAAGCCCTATCAGAATGTGACCTCTGTACAAGTATTGCGTTCATGCTTGCCACGGCAAATAAGGACTTACCCTTATTTGCCGTGAAACGGCTGAGAATTAACGCAACCCTGCTGCGTAATCTGATACAGCCTTAATGTCTTCGTCAGTCATTTTACTGGCGATCTGGTTCATCATTGCGCTATTGCCGCGGTAACCAGCACGAAAGTACTTAAGCTGACCCTCAAGGTAGCTTCCATATTGACCACCCAAACGAGGGTATTGGGCGGGAATGCCTGCACCATTAGCGGAGTGGCAAGACGCACAGGCAGGCACGCCACGGTCTGCGATGCCCCCGCGCCAAATCTGTTGGCCCCGCTCAACTAATTTCAGGTTTGATGCATTGGCTGGGGCAGTTAAATTTTGCTCTGCAAGGTATAACGCCACATTTCGCATATCAGCTTCAGTAAGTGGGGTAGCCAATGCCGTCATCATGGACGGTGCACCATCTGCGCCCCTACGTAATGCCATCGTTGCACCATCTTTAACCTTGAATTCGACGAGCTGCTTATAAATGTACTCGTGCGACTGAGCTGACAAGTTGGGATTAGTGGGCAGAGCACTGTTGCCGCCAGAGCCATGGCAAGCTATACAGGCAACGATACCGCGCGCGGAATCACCTTGTTGGTAGATCTTGGCTCCTTGCTTGACATCAGGCATGATGGGGCCTTTTGTCGTTTCAGATGCCTGAGCGGGCGACACTAATAAAATGGATGCAACCGCAGCTAAAGCTGCACATGCAAAAGAAACTGCTGTTAAACGAACACGCTTCATGTATAACCTCGACAGATTCGGTCACCTCTTAGACCCTAGCGATTATACAATAGGGATTCACCACTAGTTAGGGCTAATTTATCTTGTCTATTCTCCATCGTGCTTCATTTGCTATTTCAGCCGCTCGGCTTGACCAACTTCCGCCACCTGGCGCCCCTGAAGTGTGTTTTGTAGGGCGCTCAAACTCTGGTAAATCGACCGCTATTAATGTGTTGACCAATCAAAAAAAATTGGCCTATTCCAGCAAAACCCCGGGTCGTACCCGCTTAATTAATATGTTTGGGTTGCCTGATCCAATCGACCCTGAAGCTAAATTAGGTTATCTGGTTGATCTGCCAGGCTACGGTTATGCTGCCGTAGCACATGCTGCCCGACTTGAGTGGGCTGATGTCATGGGTGACTATTTGGCTACCCGCACGAGCTTAGCTGGTGTTGTATTGTTGATTGACATCAGACGTGGTGTTACTGAACTTGACAGGCGATTGGCAGACTGGTTAGCGCCTTCGCGCCGCCCTGTATTGGTTTTATTAACAAAGGCGGACAAACTCCCTTACGGTCAGCGTATCAACGCTGTCTTTGCAGTAAAAAAACAGCTCGAAGATTTAGGTAACCTTCAAGCCATACCCTTTTCTGCAACATCTCGATTCGGTCTTGATGAAGCCACCCTACGCATCACTAACTGGATATCTCCACAGGTCGTGCCATGAACCCAACTCACTTTGATTTTGCTGACTTTCCAGTCAACCGTCCACGCCGTTTAAGGCGTGATGATTTTTCTCGTCGCATGGTTCGTGAAAACCAACTCGCGCCCGATGATTTAATTTACCCCGTATTTGTTTTAGAAGGTGAGGGCATTGAACAGCCTGTGAAATCAATGCCTGGTGTGTCACGTTACTCACTCGATAAGTTGTTGTACATCGCTGAAGAGACTTTAAAACTCGGTGTTCCAGTGATCGCGCTCTTCCCCGTTATTGAGCCGTCGCTTAAAAGTTTAGACGGTGCTGAGGCGCTTAATGAAAAAGGTTTGATACCTCGCGTGGTGCAGGCGCTAAAGTCTCATTTTCCTGAGCTTGGGGTGATGACTGATGTGGCGCTAGACCCCTACACTAGCCATGGTCAAGATGGTGTGATCGACGAAGCGGGTTACGTCATAAACGACATCACGCTCGATATTTTACAAAAACAAGCGTTAATTCAAGCCGCAGCAGGTGTCGATATTGTGGCCCCTAGCGACATGATGGACGGCCGTATTGGTGCCATTCGTCATTCGCTTGAATCGAACAAATTTATTCATACGCGCATCATGGCGTATTCAGCGAAATTTGCAAGTGCATTTTATGGGCCATTTCGTGATGCGGTAGGGTCTACCAGCAACCTAGGTAAATCAAACAAAATGACTTATCAGTTAGACCCCGCAAACCTTGATGAGGCACTGCGCGAAGCCGCTGCTGATCTACGCGAAGGTGCAGATATGATCATGGTAAAACCCGGCATGCCATATCTTGATGTTTTACGCCGCATTAAAGATGCGTTTAGAGCGCCTACCTTTGCATATCAAGTCAGTGGTGAGTACGCCATGATTAAAGCGGCTGCAGCTAATGGTTGGCTAGACCATGACAATGTCATGCTTGAAGCACTACTGAGCTTTAAACGTGCCGGTGCAGATGGCGTATTAACTTACTTTGCGCTTGAAGCTGCCAAACTGATGCGACGCTGATTAAGCTTGTGAGAAAACCAAAATGCAATAACAGGCATTACACATATTGCCAAAATAAATACACTACTTAAACCAACTCGATCAACAATTTGTGCGCCAAGCGAAATGCCTATTGCTTGACCTGCAAACAAAAAAGATGCAAATAAGGCCACGCTTGTACCCCGTCGCTCGGGCGCCATTTGTGTGGCGTTAGTTTGTAAAACAGAGTGCATTAAATAGTAACCTAACCCACACAGTAAGCTGGCAACCGTTGCGAACTGCCAACCGGGTACGGATAAAAAAATAATGTAGCTTATTGCTAACGTCACGCCACCTGCGTTGACCATACGCACTTCTCCAAAACGCTTAATAACCCGTTTTGAGATCATCACATAAATTAAAGCACCAGCGCTATATAAACTTGTTATTAAGCCGGCCATAGTGGAAGAAACCTCATGCTTCATTTGTAAATATAATGGCACAAACGAGAGGGTGCCAAAAACTAATGCACCTTCAATCAATACAACCAATAATAGAATCCTAGCCCAGGGAACTTTCACCACTGCTTTAATCGGGGCAAGCAATTTAAAACCTACTTGTTGTGGGTTTCTAATATCGGGCATGCTGGCCCTTTTGCTATAAAGCAATGCGCCCACTACCAAATAAAGCGTACCCAAAAAGTAAAATGATGCACGCCAGCCCAATGTGTCAGTAAATACCCCACCCAAGACTAAACCGCTGCCCATACCCGTAACCACACCAATCGAAAACTTGGCAATTGTTTCCTGCCGCTTTTCATACGGAACATGATCACCTATCCAAGCCATAGACATGGGTATGATTCCAGCTGCAGCCGCCCCTGAAAGAAATCGGCCGATGACAATTAAATCAAACGTTGGCGCTATGGCTACCCAGTAGTTCCCAATTGCACAAGCTAACGTGGCTGTTGTTACCGTACGGTATTTACCAAAGCGATCACCAACTGGGCCATAAAAAAACTGCATGACGCCGTAAGCCACCGCAAACCATGTGACAACATACGCCGCTTTACCGGTCGTTATTTGAAACTCTTGCGACAAATTCATGAGTGCCGGATCTAGAACCCTAAACGCACTCGTGCTTGCAAATGATGCAATACCCAACAAAAGAATCGCTCTTGAGGTGGATAAATTAGACATGTCTTTCAAAAATAATGGGTTTCAAGGTGCTTCAGTTTTTGTTGTTATTGCTTTGTTATTGCTTAGTGATCATGGCTTGGTATTCGATACTTGGTTTTAACTTCCAAGTGATTATCGAATAATTTTTTCTTATACGTGTACGAACTAAGGCTTTTGAGTTTTATTTAAAACACGATCAAGTACCTGTGCAAATTTGTCTGCGTCTTGAAAGCCTACGACACGTATACTTGTGATTTCATTGCCACCAGGTTCAAAAAATATAATTCCGGGTGGCCCAAACAGATTAAACTTTTTCAGCAAGGCTCGGTCTTGTTTTGTATTTTTAGTGACATCGGCTTTTAATAAAAGCATCTTCTGCATACGCTCAATGACTTTTGGGTCAGTAAAGGTAAAGGCTTCCATTTCTTTACACGAGACACACCAATCAGCATAAAAATCAAGCATGACTGGTTTTTTTGATTGAATTAAAATATTTTGCAATGCTTCGACTGAGTCAACCACTTGAAAGGAGGGCTTAGTAATTGACAATAAATTTGACTTGCCGCCCTGACCTACTTGACCTGCTTCAGTGTTTGTTATGCTCGAATTCATTTTTATTAAAGCAATTTGACTAAGAGGATTAAGTAGTGAGCCTGCACCTGTTAATGCCCCAATTAACCAAAACATCGCAAACAACATCAACACAAAACCTGCTGTTTTTTTAATAGCTTGAACTAGTTTTGAACGACTTTGAACTAGCGGTTCAAACGTACCCAGCAACATACCACTAAATATAGCCAGTACCGCCCAACCGATTAAATTGACTTGAGCAGAAATAACGGGTGACAACATCCACCATGCTGTGCCTAAAAGCAAAACACCAAAAAAAACTTTGACCCCTTCCATCCATGCGCCCACTTTTGGCAACAAGGTACCCGCTGACGCACCCAGCACGAGTAATGGCAAGCCCATACCCCAAGCCATAGCAAATAATGCGCCACCACCAAGCCAGACATCTCTGGTTTGCGATATGTATAGTAGGGCGCCTGCCAACGGAGCTGCTACACAGGGACCGACAATTATTGCTGAAATAGCACCCATAACAAATGCAACGAGCACTTTACCCCCTCGCATAGATGAGGCTTGATTTGAAAGTTTCGTTTGAATAACTTGGGGCATTTCAATACGAACCAAGTCGAACATGGCTAGGCCCATTAATGCTAATAATGTCGCAAATATACTAAGTACCCAAGGGGTCTGTAACCATCCAGCCAACCCTGCACCACTCAAGCCTGCCAGCACGCCTAAAGCGGTATAAATCAAAGACATTCCAGCTACATAAGCCGCCGCTAAACTGAAGCCACGTGTGCGGTTAACAACATTACCCTGACCCACAATCAACACCGATAAAATCGGTATCATAGGTAACACGCAAGGTGTCAACGACAACAAAGCGCCCAATAAAAAGAAGATCGCTATATTTCCCCAAAATGAACCCACACTCAGTGCTTTTGCAAATTGTGAGTCGTCAGCACTATTTACTAAGTCTGTTAAACCCGCATTGCTTGTTTCGTTTCGGCTTGAGCTACTTGATTTATTGTTTTCTGTTTGTGTAGACTGTGTAGACGTTAAAAAATTTATGCTTAACGTGGGTGCACGAGGCGCGATATCATCATCTGTATTAGCAGTGATGCTAATAATCCGATAACCTGCCTGTTCACCCAGCGGTTCAATTTGTAATGCTGACGTAACAGGTGGGTAACATATGCCTTTGTCTGCACATCCTTGGCTAACCACTTTTAATATAAATGTCTGATTGGTTCTACCCTGTGGCCATTCACTTAATGTTACTGAGATATTTGTTTCCTTAAAATACAACCCCATATCTTTTTCAAATGTAGGGTCATATTTAACTACTGCAGGTGGAAATGAAACGTCACTGATAGCAATAGGTGAATTTTCTAAGGCAAAATCAAAACGCTCTTGATACAAATAGTAACCAGCAGCAATTTTAAAATTGACATTAACAATATTTTTATTGGTGACAACTGCATCAAGATAAAATGCTTTTTCAGGTGCTAAAAATGATTGTGCAAAACTTAAAGAACACAATAAGCTAACGCTCATTGCTAAAAAGTAATAAGTGAGTCGTCGTAACATTTGTCTAACCCCAATAATCACTTCAGTGCCCTTTTGTTACACTAAGTTTACACCTTTGTTTAATACCAAAAAAAACGGACCGAAGTCCGTATTTTCATACTCAAAAGCTTTTATAGATAGCTTCAAATTAAAACTGCATATCTAAAGTTTATTAGATTATGAACTTGAACCCTCAGTATCAATAGCTATAGGGCGATCTACCAATTCCATAAAGGCCATTGGGGCATTATCACCTTGGCGGAAGCCCATTTTTAAAACACGAGTATAACCACCATTGCGATTAGCATAACGTGGCCCAATTTCGGCAAACAGTTTTAAAACTGCATCACGATCACGCAAACGTGCAAATGCTAAGCGTTTATTAGCCAGCGTAGGAGTCTTACCTAAAGTAATCAGTGGCTCAATGACACCACGCAATTCTTTGGCTTTAGGCAGTGTTGTCTTGATGGCCTCATAGGTCAACAATGACACAGCCATATTTCTAAACATCGCTAAACGATGGCTACTAGTTCGATTTAGTTTACGAAGACCATTACCATGACGCATTATATTTCCTTTGAATCTTTATAACTGTCTCTTCTATCGGCAAGCCGCGGGACAGATAAATAGTATGAGTAAATTAAGGACGATCGAGGCCCATCGGAGGCCAGCTTTCGAGTTTCATACCTAAAGTCAAACCGCGAGCACCCAGAACTTCTTTAATCTCATTGAGTGACTTACGACCTAAATTAGGCGTTTTAAGTAATTCATTTTCAGAACGTTGAATCAAATCACCGATGTAATATATATTTTCAGCTTTAAGGCAGTTTGCAGAACGTACTGTTAACTCTAAATCATCAACTGGGCGTAACAACACGGGGTCAATCTGTGGTGAGCCACGCATTGGGGTTTCAAACGAGTCGCCATTACCTTCAAGTGCTGCAAAAACTGATATTTGATCCATTAAGATACGCGCAGATTGGCGAACCGCTTCTTCAGGGGAAATAACACCATTTGTTTCGACATCAAGAATTAATTTATCAAGGTCGGTGCGTTGCTCAACTCGAGCATTATCAACAATATAGCTCACGCGACGCACAGGACTGAACGATGCATCGAGCACAATACGACCAATAGTGTGGCTACGATCTTCTATTAAAGCGCGAACATTACCGGGAACATAGCCACGACCTTGCTCAACTTTAACTTGCATTTCAATGCGGCCCGATTCAGTCAAATGCGCAATTACGTGATGTGGGTTAACAATTTCAACGTCGTGAGGAAGTTCAATATCTGAAGCCAATACAGGGCCTGCACCTTGCTTACGCAAAACCAAAGATACTTCATCCCGACTGTGTAATTTAAATACAATACCCTTTAAGTTTAACAAAACGTCAACCACATCTTCTCGTATTCCGTTGATGGTTGAGTACTCATGCACTACGCCTGTGATCTGAACTTCTGTTGGGGCATAGCCCGTCATTGAAGATAACAAAATACGACGCAAAGCATTGCCAAGTGTATGACCGAAGCCGCGTTCAAAAGGCTCCATAATTACTTTGGCGTGATTGGCACCAACCATTTCAACTTCAATGGTACGGGGTTTCAAAAAACCTTGTGTTGACATGTTGCTTAACCCTTATTCAATACCCTCGGTTCATTACACCGATAAGGCTGATACATAATATGAAACTGAAACTAACAAACTTACAATAAATGATTGCAAGTATCGCGATTAACGTGAATACAATTCAACAACCATTGATTCGTTGATTTCACGTGCAACATCTGCACGATCAGGTACTTGTTTAAAAATACCTGACAATTTAACTGCATCAACAGTTACCCATTGTGGGAAACCTGATGTTGCAGCTAAATCGAGTGATTCACGAATACGAACTTGTTTTTGAGCTTTTTCACGAATCGCAACAACATCACCAGCACTAACCATCATTGATGCGATATCTGCTGTACGACCATTGAGTTCAATAGCACGGTGTGAAACCAACTGACGTGCTTCAGCCCGGGTTGAGCCAAAACCCATACGATAAACCACGTTATCTAGTCGTGATTCAAGCAATTGGATCAAGGTTTCACCAGTGTTGCCACGACGCCGCTCTGCTTCAGCAAAATATTTACGAAATTGCTTCTCGAGTACACCATACATACGCTTAAGTTTTTGCTTTTCACGCAACTGTAAGCCATAGTCTGATGTGCGGGCACCTGAAGTTCGGCCATGTTGGCCAGGCTTTGAATCAAATTTACATTTAGATTCAAGCGAACGACGGTTACTCTTTAAAGAGAGATCAATACCCTCGCGACGCGAGAGTTTGCATTTAGGTCCGGTATAACGTGCCATGAGTAGCTTCCTTAGATGCGACGGCGCTTAGGCGGCCGGCAACCATTGTGCGGAACCGGCGTAATGTCAGCGATGCTTGAAATTTTAATACCAAGTGCATTGAGTGCTCGAACAGAAGATTCACGACCAGGGCCTGGGCCCTTGATACGTACTTCAAGTGTTTTTATACCGCACTCGATTGCAACACGCCCTGCTGATTCTGCAGCAACTTGAGCAGCAAAAGGCGTTGACTTACGCGAGCCCTTAAAGCCAGCGCCACCAGATGTTGCCCACGACAAGGCATTACCTTGACGGTCAGTAATTGTAACGATGGTATTGTTAAAAGACGCATGAACATGCGCAATACCGTCAGATACATTTTTTTTAATTTTTTTGCGCACACGCGATGCGCCTGAAGCTGATTTAGCCATGTTAAATTCCCCTTATTTCTTAAGGCTTGCTGCCGCACGACGTGGACCCTTGCGGGTACGAGCGTTTGTGCGGGTACGTTGACCACGAACAGGTAAACCACGTTTGTGGCGCATACCACGATAGGTGCCCAAATCGATCAATCGCTTGATTGAAAGTTGAACTTCGCGCCGCAAATCACCTTCAACCGTCAACACTCCAATGTGTTCACGAATGCGCTCAAGCTCTGCATCGCTGAGATCTTTTACTTTTTTAGATAGTTCAACACCAGCAGCTTCACAAATTTTGCGAGCACGCGTGCGACCAATTCCAAAAATTGCAGTTAAGCCGATCTCAGTATGTTGATGCGGCGGAATATTGATGCCAGAAATACGGGCCATGGCTGTTCCTTAAATAAAATCAGTACGTAGGATCATATAATTAGCCCTGACGCTGTTTGTGACGGGGGTCGGTGCAAATAACACGAACCACACCGTGACGTTTAATAATCTTGCAGTTGCGGCAAATTCGCTTGACTGATGCCATTACTTTCATGGATGACTCCTAGTGGTCTCTAACCCGTCGTTCATTTTGATCGAAATACGATTCTGGCGCGTGAGAGATCATATGGCGTGAGTTCCACAGTGACCTTATCACCCGGCAAGATACGGATGTAATGCATACGCATCTTGCCAGATATATGCCCAAGAACTACATGGCCATTTTCTAACTTGACACGAAATGTTGCGTTCGGAAGATTTTCTACAATCTCCCCCTGCATTTGAATGACGTCGTCCTTAGACATACTCTCGCTTATTTCAAGGATTGACCCGCACCCTTGAAGTTTGCCTTCTTGAGTAACGAATCATACTGGTGTGACATCATATAAGCCTGCACTTGAGCCATAAAATCCATTGTGACAATAACAATAATCAACAATGACGTACCACCAAAATAAAATGGTACATTCCAGCGCATAACGAGGAATTCAGGCAAAAGGCAAACGAGCGTGATGTAAAGCGCCCCACCCAAGGTAAGACGGGTCAAAATTTTATCAATAAAGCGAGCTGTCTGATCACCAGGACGAATACCTGGAACAAAAGCACCGCTTTTCTTTAAGTTATCGGCTGTTTCGCGACTATTAAATACAAGCGCAGTGTAAAAAAAGCAGAAGAAAATTATAGCTGAAGCGTACAACGTAATATAAAGAGGCTGGCGAGGTGCTATAGCAGCAGCAAAATCACTCAACCATCTAATATTATCACCACTTGCAAACCAACTACTAATGGTTGCAGGGAACAAAATAATCGATGAAGCGAAAATAGGGGGTATTACACCCGCCATATTAAGCTTTAAAGGCAAGTGTGAGCTTTGACCTTGATAAAGCTTATTGCCAACCTGGCGCTTAGCGTAGTTAACGGTAATTTTACGTTGACCGCGTTCTACTAAAACAACAAAAGCAGTAACCAACACCACGACAATCAAGATAAATAATGCTGATAATGTAGACATGGCATTAGTACGAACCAAATCAAACAAACCAGCCATAGCTGATGGTAAACCCGCAACGATACCGGCAAAAATGATGATTGAAATGCCGTTACCTAAGCCTCGTTCTGTAATCTGCTCACCCAACCACATTACAAACATAGTGCCCGTAACAAGCGAAAGTACCGTAGTAACTGTAAACAACATACCAGGGACGATCACTAAATTAGGTTGTGATTCAAGGGCGACTGAAATACCAATGGCTTGAACAAGAGCAAGTAAAACGGTGCCGTAGCGCGTGTACTGTGTAATTTTGCGGCGACCGGACTCACCTTCTTTCTTGATAGCTTCAAGAGTCGGAACTACCACACTCATTAGCTGCATAATAATTGAAGCTGAAATGTACGGCATAATTCCTAGAGCAAAAATCGAAAAACGAGAAAGCGCTCCACCTGAAAACATGTTGAAGAGACCTAAGATGCCACCTTGGTTTTGGCGAAATAGATCGGACAAAACATCAGGATTAATACCGGGTACAGGTATATGCGTACCCAATCGATACACGACAAGAGCAAGCAAAAGAAACACAAGACGGCGACCTAAATCGCCGTAGCGTGGACCTGCTTTACCGGATGTTTGTATTGTGGCCAATCTATATCTCTTCTTTAGGCGATGTTGCCGCCAGCGGTTTCAATGACAGCGCGAGCACCGGCAGAAACCGTTAAGCCTTTCAGTGAAACCTTACGGCTTAATTCACCAGATTTAAATACTTTTACGAATTTCACGGCTTGGCCAATAACACCCGCTTGCTTGAGCACTTGCACATCGATATCTTCAACCGGAATTTGCTGCAAGTCAGACAATCGAACTTGAGCGTATAAATGTTGGTTTAAAGAAGTAAAGCCACGCTTTGGTAAGCGACGATGTAAAGGCATTTGACCACCCTCAAAACCGACTTTATGGAAGCCGCCTGAGCGTGATTTTTGACCCTTGTGACCGCGACCTGCAGTTTTACCAAGGCCAGAACCAATGCCTCGACCTACACGTCGTCTTGCACGATTTGAGCCTTCAGCTGGTTTAATTGTATTGAGTTGAATTTCGGACATAGTTTTCCCTTTAGGCTTCTGACACGGCCAAGAGGTAGCTGACTTTATTAATCATGCCACGCACTTCAGGAGTGTCGACCAAAATGCTTGTGCTGTTCATACGACGCAAGCCTAAACCACGCACGGTATCACGATGGTCTTGTTTGGTACCGATTACTGAACGAATCAGTTGAACTTTAATTTGTTTTTGAGCCATCACTTACCCCAAAATCTCTTCAACGGTTTTGCCACGCTTAGCAGCAATTTCTGCTGGCGTAACCGCAGCGCGCAAACCATTTAAGGTCGCACGAACCAAGTTATAGGGGTTGCTTGAACCCAAGCTTTTAGCAACCACGTTACGAACGCCCAACACATCAAAAATTGCGCGCATAGGCCCACCAGCAATGACGCCGGTCCCTTCTGCTGCAGGTGCTATAAGTACTTTGGAGGCACCGTGTTTACCCATAACAGTGTGGAAAACTGTACCGTTTTTAAGCGGTACTTTGAATAAATCGCGACGCGCTTGTTCCATTGCTTTTTGAACAGCCACGGGTACTTCACGCGCCTTACCTTTACCCATTCCTACACGACCATCGCCATCACCAACAACTGTTAATGCCGCAAAACTCATGGTGCGACCACCTTTAACAACTTTACTAACGCGATTGACTGCGATCATCTTTTCGCGAAGACCATCATCACGCTCGTCTTGAGCATTCTTGCCTTGTACTTTAGCCATTTGATATTTCCTCGCTTAAAACTTCAGACCGGCTTCACGCGCGGCTTCTGCCAAGGCTTTTACGCGACCGTGGTAGCGAAAGCCTGAACGATCGAAGGCAACCAGTTCAATACCAGCAGCGATGGCTTTTTCTGCCACACGCTTACCTACTATTGAAGCTGCAGACGTATTACCACCACGACCCGTTGAACCAGTGAGTGCTTGACGCACTTCAACTTCTAACGTTGAGGCAGAAACTAAAATACGATCACCATCGGGTGAAATAATATTTGCGTAGATGTGCTGATTCGAACGAAACACACAGAGACGATTAACGCGAAGCTCTGAAATTTTTCGGCGAGTCGGAATTGCACGACGCAAACGGGAGATTTTCTTATCCATGAATTTTCCTTGTTTGCGCTTTATTTTTTCTTGGTTTCTTTGATAATGACTCGCTCATCAGCGTAGCGTACACCCTTGCCCTTGTAAGGCTCAGGTGGACGGTAGGCACGAATTTCAGCAGCCACTTGACCAACAACTTGTTTATTCACGCCCTTAATAATGATCTCAGTTTGAGTTGGGCACTCTGCTGTAACACCTTGCGGCATACTGTGCAAAATCTCATGTGAAAAGCCAAGTTGCAACTTTACTTGATCACCCTGAATCTGAGCACGATAACCTACACCAACTAAAGTGAGTTTACGCTCAAAACCATTGTTGACACCCTTAACCATATTTGCAACGAGTGCGCGTAGCGTGCCTGACATTGCCTTAGCGTGACGACTATCGTTTGCAACCACAAACTGAAGTTTGTCGGCCTCTTGGTTAATAATGACATCGCCAGTAAGATGCTGAATTAATGAGCCTAAGCGGCCTTTTACTGTGATTGAATCAATCGCAATACTGGCTTCTACACCCTTAGGTAGTTCGACTGGATATTTAGCAATACGTGACATAGTTTTCTCCTTATGCGACGTAGCACAAGACTTCGCCGCCCACGCCATTGGCACGAGCTTTGCGATCGGTCATGACGCCGCGCGAGGTTGAAACAATGGCCACACCCAGACCGTTCATGACGGTTGGAATGCTAGTTTGACCTTTGTAGACACGTAAACCAGGGCGTGAAACACGCTCAATACGTACTATTACAGGACGGCCTGCATAATATTTCAAAGAGATTTCGAGTTCGGGCTTAGCTAACGTGCCTTTGATCTCAAAACTTTCTATATAACCTTCGTCTTTAAGTACAGCTGCAATAGCTGTCTTAATTTTCGAACCCGGCATTGTGACTGTTGGTTTGTCGACTTGCTGCGCATTACGAATGCGTGTCAGCATATCGGCGATCGGATCGCTCATGCTCATCTTGATTCTCCTACCAGCTAGCCTTGGTCATGCCGGGTATTTCACCCTTCATGGCCAATTCACGCAGTTTGTTGCGGGCTAAACCGAATTTGCTGAATACTCCACGCGAACGTCCCGTTATTGCACAGCGATTACGCTGACGTGTGGGATTTGAATTGCGCGGCAACTGTTGAATTTTTAGACGAGCGTCGTAACGCTCTTCATCAGTCTTTGTTGCATCGTCTACGATTGCTTTTAGAGCTGCACGTTTAGGTGCATATTTCTTAGCAAGTTCGAGACGCTTAATATCGCGATTGATCAGTGAAAGTTTTGCCACAGTGCCGGCCCCTTAGTTACGAAACGGAAAACCAAAGGCTGTTAACAACGCCTTGGCTTCTTCGTCAGTCTTGGCAGTCGTGGTGATACTAATATTCATACCACGTAATGCGTCGATTTTGTCATACTCAATTTCGGGGAAAATGATTTGCTCTTTCACCCCAACATTGTAGTTACCGCGACCATCAAATGCGCGACCTGAGATACCACGAAAGTCGCGTACGCGCGGTAATGCAACGCTGATGAGTCGATCTAGGAATTCATACATGCGCTTGCCACGCAAAGTCACCATGCAACCAATTGGGTAGTCTTCGCGTATTTTAAAGCCTGCAATTGATTTACGAGTTTTAGTTACAACAGGCTTTTGACCTGAAATCTTTGTCAAGTCAGAAACAGCATGCTCGATTACTTTTTTATCAGCAACTGCTTCAGAAACGCCCATATTTAGGGTTATCTTGCTGATACGAGGAACCTGCATAGGGCTCTTGTAACCAAACTGCTCTTTTAGCTGAGGCGTAATGGTGTCATTAAATATGGTTTGAAAGCGTGTCATTTTAAATGCCCCCTTAAGCCTTTGCGCCGACTACTTCACCGCTTGAGCGAAATATACGAACTCTACGGCCATCAACTTCTTTAATACCGACGCGATCTGCCTTGCCGGTGGCTGGGTTAAACAGCGCTACGTTTGATATGTGCATAGGCATCGTTTTTTCAATAATGCCACCTGTTGTTCCCTGCGTTGGGTTAGGTCGAACGTGTTTCTTAACCACGTTAATACCTTCAACCAATACACGCTCTGCATCTACTCGAGCTAGAATAGTACCTCGGCGTTGACGATCACGACCGGTAAGAATAATAACTTCGTCGCCTTTGCGAATTTTTTCCATGTCGCGCTCCTTAAAGCACTTCTGGCGCAAGCGACACGATCTTCATAAACTGCTCAGTACGCAATTCACGCGTAACTGGTCCGAAGATACGGGTGCCGATTGGCTCAAGTTTGGCGTTAAGCAAGACTGCTGCGTTAGTGCCAAATTTAATCAAAGAACCGTCTTTGCGACGTACGCCTTTAGCTGTACGTACAACAACGGCGTTATAGATTTCGCCTTTTTTCACGCGACCGCGTGGCGCAGCGTCTTTTACGGTGACTTTAATTACATCGCCGATTGAGGCGTAGCGACGCTTTGAACCGCCGAGAACTTTAATACACATTACATAACGTGCACCAGTGTTATCGGCCACGGTAAGCGTGGTCTGCATTTGGATCATGATTTTTCCTGTTCCAACTTAACTCATCATTAAAGCAGCATAATTATTTTGCTACCCTACTTTTGTGCCAGTTTTGGTCCCGTCAGGCTTGCGCCCTGGGTTGAAATCTGCCGAAATTCCTTTAACAATAATTTTTCTAATATTATTGAAGTAGGAAAGCTCACTATATTAACTCAGTAAAAACCATAATGCAAGTCGTTAAGTTGTTTTATGCTTATATTTGAGCTATTTTTGAATATTTCCTCTTTATCATGATTTATTTGGTAGGCCGCGCTCAATAAGGAAGTGCAACTTTTTATAGGAAAATGTTGCATGATAAAAAATACAAACAGCTCAGCATGGAGGAGAGAACTCTAATTCAGGTTTGCTTATGAATGGATTACAAGCCCGCCCAAATTGCTCAAGAGCTTTCCAGAAGTGTATCTACCATTACGCGTGAATTGTACCCAAATGGTTGGGTCAAGCCAGCTAAAGTTAAGTCGCAAGGTCGTCCTCCCTTGACGGGTGGTTATCATGCTGTTTTTGCACAATCAAGAGCTTGTGAGCTTAACGCTAAGGCTAGAGTGGTCAAACGGTTGGTATCTAACAACGCCCTTTGGACAGAAGTCTGCAATTATTTAAAAATCGGATACTCTCCCGAACAAATTGCGGGCACACTTAGGGCTGTGAACCCTGACAAACCAGCCCTTCAAATCTCTCACGAATCAATCTATACCGCGATCTATGCGATGCCCCGGGGGGAATTGCGTACAGAGGTAGTGGGTTGGCTGCGCCACAGTCACGCTAAGAGAAGACCCAGAGCAAGGGGTGAAGATCGTCGAGGGAAGATTCCTGACATGGTGAGCATTCACGATCGGCCGCCAGAAGTTGATGAAAGACTCGTGCTTGGGCACTGGGAGGGTGACTTGATCAAAGGCGCTTACAACCGCTCTTCAATCGGTACATTAGTTGAAAGGACCACTTTGTTTACCATGTTGGTCAAAATGCCTAATGCGAAGGCTGAATCTGCTGTAGAAGGTTTCGCGCACGTTCTCAACAGGATAGAGGCTCAGAAAAGACTATCGATGACATATTATCAGGGGCGAGAAATGTCAGAACACGAGAAGTTGACACTGGCCACTGGAGTGAAAGTTTACTTTGCTGACCCCCACAGTCCATGGCAAAGAGGGATCAATGAAAACACGAACGGACTCCTGCGACAATACTTTCCCAAAGGAACTGATCTGAGCGTATTCTCACAGCAAGAGCTCGATGAAGTTGCGTGGCAACTAAATACTAGACCACGAAAAAGTATGGGGTTTAAATCCCCAGCAGAAATGTTCACACCCGAGGCGTTTGACTTTAAACAGCATCACGCCTCATTATTTGCACTTCGTACTTGAAACCGCCAACCTTTATTGATAACTTATCTAAAGTAATAATTAATAATGGCTTTGAACCTAACATTGATATGGGCTCATTCGATCACGAACGATGGCTTGAAATGATGGGACGATTTATTGACAAAGTTCGAAGCGTTGGGGTTCGATTGTTTTACGAGTCGACGTGATTGCTGAAAGGAGTTTTCTGTTCACCGGCCGTCGCCACTGGGCTACCCAATAGTGCTCTGTTGATGCAAGAAGAGCCCTTTGGCCCTTTGCTCCCGTCGTACCTTTTACTGATGTAGATGAACTCATTGCCAGGGCAAATAGCTTACCTTTCGATTGGCATCATATGTTTTTATAATAACCTTAATACAGCTACACACGTTTCTAATGCGTTTGTGGCTGGGTTGGTTAGCATTATCCACTTGGTAGTGCCTTACCCTTAAACACCATTTGATGCTACTAAAGATAGTGGTATAAGTAGTGAATGGGGCCTAGAAACATTTGATGGTTACTTGGCTACTAATTTTATTAATCGGGAATGAAATAGGGTAACTCTAAGTAACTTTCCATAAAAAAAGCGATGAGATTAATCATCGCTTTTTTTATATAAACAACTTACTTATATTTCGCGTGAAGCTTCGATTAAGCGTGTGACACGCCATGATTTGTCACGTGAAATAGGACGAGACTCTGAAATTTCTACAGAATCACCCATCTTGTACTGATTTGTTTCATCATGCGCCTTGTACCGTGCTGAACGCATAATCACTTTACCAAGCACAGGGTGTTTAACTCGGCGTTCAACCATAACAACGACGGTTTTATTCATTTTATCGCTGACCACTTTACCACTAAGTGTTCTTTGATGCTTTACAGTTTCTTGAGTTGCCGTCATGTTAGGCCCCTGCCTTTTCTGTCAGAAGCGTACGAGCACGAGCGATGTCTCGACGAACCTTACGAAACTGACTGTTGTTGGTAAGCTGCTGAGTCGCTTTCTGCATACGCAAACCAAATTGAGCCTTTAATAAGCTTTCAATTTCGGTACGGATTTCTTCAGCGCTTTTGGTGCGAAGTTCACTAACTTTCATCTCTATTCCTCTTACGAGCCAATATGGCGTGACACGAAAGTGGTAGAAATGGGTAGCTTAGCAGCAGCTAGGCGAAATGCCTCGCGTGCAATTTCTTCGCTTACACCTTCCATTTCATACAACACTTTACCGGGTTGAATTTCAGCAACCCAATACTCGGGGTTGCCTTTACCATTACCCATACGTACTTCAGCAGGTTTATGTGAAATGGGTTTATCTGGAAATATTCGAATCCAGATACGACCACCGCGTTTGATGTGACGGTTAATTGCACGACGAGCTGCTTCAATTTGACGTGCTGTCAATCGCCCACGGCCAGTTGCCTTTAAACCAAATTCACCAAACGAAACTGCTGCACCACGTGTTGCTAAACCTGTGTTACGGCCTTTCTGCTCTTTACGATACTTTCTACGTGCTGGTTGCAGCATGATTATTCTCCTTCAGGTGCCGTTTCGGCAACGACTGCAGGTGCATCTAATTTCTTAGGTGCGCGTGCACGGCCAGCTACTGGACGACCTGTCTTTGCGCCCTCAGGACGATCACCCCGTGGTGCACGACGTGGACGACGTTCGTCTTCACGAGGGACTACAGTTTCGACTGGTAATTCACCATTAGGCAAACGGTCGCCTTTGTAAACCCAAACTTTTATGCCAATAGCTCCATAAGTTGTTTGCGCTTCAGCAGTGCCGTAGTCAATGATGGCTCGTAAAGTATGAAGGGGAACACGGCCTTCCCGATACCACTCAGTACGAGCAATTTCAATACCATTTAATCGACCTGCACTCATGATTTTGATACCTTGAGCACCAAGACGCATTGCATTTTGCATAGCGCGCTTCATAGCACGTCGAAACATGATACGTTTTTCAAGCTGTTGGGCGATTGAATCGGCGATAAGTTGAGCGTCAGTTTCTGGTTTGCGAATTTCTTCGATGTTAACGTGTACAGGTACGCCCATCAAACGCTGCAAATCAGCTTTTAGACCTTCAATATCTTCACCACGCTTACCAATTACCACGCCTGGGCGAGCTGAATAAACTGTGATGCGTGCATTTTTAGCAGGCCGTTCAATCAAAACCCGACCAACTGAAGCGCTTTTAAGTTTTTTCTTCAGGTATTCGCGTACACGAATATCTGAAGCCAATAAAACGGGAAAGTCTTTTTCTGATGCGTACCAACGAGAATCCCAGTCACGCGTGACCGAAAGACGGAACCCGATGGGATGAATTTTTTGACCCATAATGACTCCTTAGGCTCCGACCATAACGGTGATGTGGCAGGTTTGCTTCTCAATTTGATTGCCACGGCCTTTTGCACGAGCTGAGAAACGCTTCATTGACTGAGCTTTATCGACATATATAGTCGTAATTCTTAATTCGTCAATATCAGCGCCGTCATTATGCTCGGCGTTTGCAATGGCTGACTCAAGGGCTTTTTTGAGAATTTCAGCTGCTTTTTTATTGGTGAAATTCAAGATATTTAAAGCTTGAGAAACTGACTTGCCGCGAATTAAATCGGCAACAAGTCGCGTCTTTTGAGCTGAAATATGAACCCCACGGATGATAGCTTTGGTTTCCATAGATTACCTCTTCGCCTTCTTGTCAGCCGCATGACCTTTAAAGGTACGCGTCAGCGCAAATTCGCCGAGTTTATGACCAACCATGTTTTCGTTTATATAAACGGGTACGTGTTGGCGACCATTGTGAACCGCAATCGTTAGCCCAATAAACTCAGGCATGATTGTGGAGCGACGCGACCAAGTTTTGATCGGTTTTTTGCCCTTTTCAGCAATTGATGCATCTACTTTTTTAAGTAAATGTGCATCGACAAAGGGACCTTTTTTAATCGAACGTGACATGTTTCGGCCTTTTTATTTGCGCTTACGGCGTTGAACAATCATATTGTCAGTACGCTTATTGCGACGGGTCTTGAAACCCTTAGCTGGTGTACCCCATGGGCTAACTGGCTCGCGTGCTTCACCTGTACGACCTTCACCACCACCGTGTGGGTGATCAACAGGGTTCATTGCAACACCGCGAACTGTAGGACGAATACCACGCCAACGCATCGCACCGGCTTTACCGATTTGACGTAAGCTATGCTCTTCGTTACCGACTTCACCAATTGTTGCCCGGCATTCAATGTGTACGCGACGTACCTCGCCCGAGCGCAAGCGCACTTGAGCGTATGTACCTTCACGTGCCAGCAGGACCGCAGAACCACCAGCAGAACGAATCATTTGTGCGCCTTTACCAGGCAACATTTCAACGCAATGAATGGTTGTACCAACAGGTATGTTACGAATTGGCAAAGTATTACCTGTTCGAATCGAAGCTTCAATACCTGAATGCAACACCGTGCCGACCTCAAGACCACGTGGGGCAATAATATAGCGACGTTCGCCGTCAGCATAACAAAGCAAAGCAATGTGTGCTGAACGATTAGGGTCATACTCAAGACGCTCAACCTTTGCAGGTATACCGTCTTTGTCGCGACGAAAATCGATTAAACGATAATGTTGCTTATGACCACCGCCACGATGTCGAATAGTAATATGGCCGTTATTATTGCGGCCTGAACCACGAATTTGCTTCTCTGTTAATGCTGCAAACGGTTTACCTTTATGAAGGTTTGGCGTCACAACTTTAAGCATGCCACGCCGACCTGGCGAAGTCGGTTTAGTTTTTACGAGGGCCATTTAATTTACCTCCGCAAAGTTAATCTCTTGACCTTCTTTGAGCACCACATAAGCTTTACGCTCATTGCGGCGACGCCCAACAAAACGGCCGGTTCGCTTTTCTTTGCCCTTACGGTTCAAAACCTGAACAGAATCAACTTCAACCTTAAACATAAGCTCAACAGCTGCTTTGATTTCAGGCTTAGTTGCGTCAGGAGCAACACGAAATGCAACTTGGTTGTTTTTCTCTGCAATGAAAGTGGCTTTTTCAGTCACGATGGGTGCGAGCAATACTTGCATTAAACGGTCGTTGTTCATCCCAGCATCTCCTCGAGTTGGGCAACTGCCGACTTCGTGATGATCACGTTTTTATAGTGAATCAGCGAAAGCGGGTCTGCGTAGCGCGGCTCAACCACAGCTACGTGTGGCAAATTACGTGTAGCAAGGTAAATGTTTTCATCAACGTTGTCAGTAATAATCAACACTGAATCTAAACCCATTAAGCGCAACTTATCAGCTACTAACTTTGTTTTAGGAGACTCTAGTGTAAAATTTTCGACAATTGAAATACGGTTTTCACGTGCTAACTGGGAAAATATTGAGCGCATTCCAGCACGGTACATTTTCTTGTTAACTTTTTGGCTGAAGTTTTCTTCAGGCGAATTAGGGAATATACGACCACCCCCACGCCACAGTGGTGAAGAAGTCATACCAGCACGTGCACGACCAGTACCTTTTTGTTTAAAGGGCTTTCTAGTTGAATGCTTTACTTCAGCACGATCTTTTTGAGCACGATTGCCAGAACGAGCATTAGCCTGATAAGCAATAACAACTTGATGAACCAGCGCTTCGTTAAAGTCGCGGGCAAATACCGTATCAGGCGCGCTAAATGTTGCGGAGGATATGCCTTGATCGTTTAGGAGCTTGATTTCCATGCTTTAAGCCCCTTTCTTTAAAGGTGATTTAACAGCTGGACGAACCACAATCTCGCCGCCTGAATAACCCGGAACAGCGCCTTTAACCATCAACAGACCGCGTGCTACATCAACGCGAACGACATCTAGGTTTTGTGCTGTACGTGTATCTGTTCCAAGATGGCCAGACATACGCTTACCAGGGAAAATGCGGCCGGGATCTTGTGCTTGACCAATAGAGCCAGGTACTCGATGTGACCGTGAGTTACCGTGCGAAGCACGCTGTGATTTAAAGTGGTGACGTTTGATAGTACCTGCAAAACCTTTACCAATAGTTGTGCCTGTTACATCAACCTGCTGACCCGCTTCAAATATTGACTCAACAGCAACCACTGCACCTGGCGCAAAGCCTGCGGCGAGTGTAGGATCAAGTCTGAACTCTTTAAGAATGCTAGGGGCTTCTACGCCTGCTTTGGCATAGTGACCCGCTTGTGGTTTTGCTACGCGTGATGCGCGGCGTGTACCGTATGCGAGCTGAACAGCTGCATAGCCATCTGTTTCTAGCGACTTAACTTGGGTGACACGGTTGTTTGACACATCTAGTACTGTTACAGGAATCGATTCACCATCATCTGTAAAAATACGAGTCATGCCAACCTTACGGCCAACCAAACCAAGCCGATGAGAGGCAGGTGTGGGTGTTGGTGTCGGTTTCGACATCATTTTCTCCCGGGTTTAACCCGATTCCCGACTTCGATTGGTCGGGGCTAATCAATATTCGGATGTTTCCGAACGCTACAAAATCAATGCCTTAGTTGAGCTTTTCAGCGGTGCTAAGGTAAAGCTCTTGGTTACCTCAATTGGGTAAGCCATATATCATAGCATGGCTAACATAAAAACTACAAGTGTACTTTGATTATTGCAATGCAATTTCAACATCTACACCTGCAGGCAGGTCCAGACGCATGAGTGCATCAACTGTTTTGTCAGTTGGGTCAACGATGTCCATCAATCTTTGATGGGTACGAATCTCCATTTGGTCACGCGAGGTACTGTTTACATGAGGTGACCGCAGTAAATCGTATCGACGAATGCGCGTAGGAAGTGGGACTGGACCGCGAACAACTGCACCCGTACGCTTGGCCGTATCTACAATTTCAGCAGCTGATTGATCAATTAGCTTGTAATCAAATGCTTTAAGGCGAATACGGATTTTTTGATTTTTCATGTCAGTTTCCAAAGAACGAATAGGCAACCTGATATATCAGGTTGCCTTGTGAAAATTATTTCAATATTTTAGCGACGACGCCAGCACCGACCGTACGACCGCCTTCACGAATAGCGAAGCGTAGGCCTTCTTCCATGGCGATTGGCGCCAACAACTTTACCGTCATCGACACGTTATCACCTGGCAACACCATCTCTTTGTCGGCTGGCAAATCAATTGTGCCCGTCACATCTGTTGTACGGAAGTAAAACTGTGGACGGTAGCCGTTAAAGAATGGCGTATGACGGCCACCCTCTTCTTTTGACAGAATGTAGACCTCGGCTGTGAAGTCTGTGTGGGGCAGAATTGAACCGGGCTTGGCCAACACTTGACCGCGCTCGACTTCTTCACGCTTAGTGCCACGCAACAAGATGCCGACGTTATCGCCCGCCTGACCCTGGTCGAGCAACTTGCGAAACATCTCAACGCCTGTGCACGTACTCTTGAGCGTGTTGTGAATGCCCACAATCTCAATCTCTTCGCCTACTTTTACAATGCCACGCTCAATACGACCGGTCACAACCGTGCCACGACCTGAGATCGAGAACACGTCTTCAACTGGCATCAAGAACGTGCCATCAATCGCACGGTCTGGAGTAGGGATGTAATTGTCTAAGGCGTCGGCTAACTTCATGATCGCCTCTTCGCCCATCACACCGGTATCGCCATCAAGCGCCAACTTGGCTGAACCCGTAATAATTGGGGTGTCGTCGCCTGGAAAGTCGTACTTTGACAGCAACTCACGGACTTCCATTTCAACGAGCTCGAGCAACTCAGCATCGTCAACCATGTCGGCTTTGTTCAAAAACACCACAATGTAGGGCACGCCCACTTGGCGGGACAACAAAATGTGCTCACGGGTCTGGGGCATCGGGCCGTCTGCGGCTGACACCACCAAAATTGCGCCGTCCATCTGAGCGGCACCAGTGATCATGTTCTTAATGTAATCGGCGTGACCCGGGCAGTCAACGTGCGCGTAGTGACGGTTCGCGGTTTCGTACTCAACGTGCGCCGTATTAATCGTAATGCCGCGAGCACGCTCTTCAGGGGCCGCGTCAATCATTGCGTAACCTTTCGCTTCACCACCATACTTACGTGCCAACACCGTAGTGATGGCCGCCGTTAATGTTGTCTTACCATGATCGACGTGACCAATCGTGCCCACATTCACGTGGGGCTTGGTACGTTCAAACTTGACTTTTGCCATGATTATCCTCTAACTAAATTATTTACCGCGGGCAGCGATGATTTCATCGGCCACGTTTTTGGGGGCTTCGGAATAATGCTTAAATTCCATGGTGTAAGTTGCGCGGCCTTGCGTCAAAGAACGTACGCTTGTAGCATAACCAAACATTTCGGCCAAAGGTACTTCGGCTCGAATAACTTTGCCACCACCAACCATGTCATCCATACCTTGAACCATACCGCGGCGCGATGATAAATCGCCCATCACTGTACCGGCATAATCTTCAGGTGTCTCTACTTCAACAGCCATCATCGGCTCTAATAGAACCGGACTTGCTTTGCGCATACCCTCTTTGAATGCCATTGAAGCAGCCATACGAAATGCGTTTTCGTTCGAGTCAACGTCATGATAAGAACCGAAAAACAAGGTTGCTTTCACGTCGACAACTGGGTAACCAGCCAAAATGCCAGACGGTAACGTTTCTTGAATGCCTTTATCAACTGCAGGTATGTATTCACGAGGAACGACACCACCTTTAATTGCATCGACAAACTGATAACCACCGCCCGGGGGTAGTGGCTCTACTTTGAGAACCACGTGACCGTATTGACCACGACCGCCAGACTGCTTTACAAATTTACCTTCCACTTCCTCACATACTTTACGAATTGTTTCGCGGTAAGCAACCTGTGGTTTACCCACGTTTGCTTCAACACCAAACTCGCGCCTCATGCGGTCAACAATAATTTCAAGGTGTAACTCGCCCATACCTGAAATAATAGTTTGACCTGATTCTTCATCGGTACGAACACGAAACGATGGGTCTTCCTGCGCCAAACGTGACAAAGCCATACCCATTTTTTCTTGGTCAGCTTTCGTCTTTGGTTCAACTGCTTGAGAAATAACAGGCTCTGGGAACACCATACGTTCAAGCATGATGTGTGCGTCAATATCGCACAAGGTTTCACCTGTTGTAACGTCTTTTAAACCCACAACAGCGGCGATGTCACCTGCAACTACTTCTTTAATTTCTTCGCGGTTATTTGCATGCATTTGTAAAATACGACCAATACGTTCTTTTTTACCCTTAATAGGGTTATAGACTGTATCGCCAGATTTCAACACACCCGAATAAACACGTACGAAAGTTAACTGGCCCACGTATGGATCTGTCATCAATTTAAACGCCAGTGCAGAAAACTTTTCGCTGTCTTGAGCTCTACGTGTAACGGGCTGCTCAGTATCGTCTTCACCTTTAACAGGTGGAATGTCAACCGGTGAGGGCAAGTAGTCAATTACCGCATCGAGCATGCGCTGCACGCCTTTGTTTTTAAAAGCTGAACCACATAACATCGGGTGGATTTCGTTTGCAATGGTACGGTCACGAATAGCCTTGTTTATTTCATCTTCTGTTAAGTCGCCTTCTTCGAGATACTTATTCATTAATTCTTCAGAAGACTCAGCTGCCGTTTCAACCAACTTTTCACGCCACTCTTTTGAAATTTCTTTTAATTCTTCGGGAATGTCAACGTATTCAAACTTCGTACCTTGGCTTGCTTCGTCCCAATATATTGCTTTCATTTTGACGAGGTCGACCACGCCTTTAAAACTTTCTTCAGCACCAATCGGTATAACAATAGGTACAGGGTTTGCTTTCAGGCGGGTTTTTAACTGTTCATAGACTTTAAAAAAATTCGCTCCTGTTCGGTCCATCTTGTTAACAAACGCTAGGCGTGGTACGCCGTACTTGTTTGCTTGACGCCAAACTGTTTCAGATTGTGGCTGAACACCACCCACTGCACAATAAACCATACATGCGCCATCAAGCACACGCATTGAGCGTTCAACTTCAATTGTGAAGTCAACATGGCCCGGGGTATCGATCACATTGATACGATGCTCAGGGTAGTTGTTGGCCATACCCTTCCAAAAAGCGGTGGTTGCTGCAGAAGTGATCGTAATGCCTCGCTCTTGCTCTTGCTCCATCCAGTCCATTGTGGCGGCGCCATCATGAACTTCACCAATTTTATGGTTTACGCCGGTATAAAACAAAATACGTTCAGTTGTTGTGGTTTTACCTGCATCGATGTGAGCTGAAATACCGATGTTACGGTAGTGCTCAATCGGGGTTTTACGGGCCATGGTGGTGATGTCCTTTAATTACCAACGGAAATGACTAAATGCTTTGTTAGCTTCGGCCATTTTATGTGTGTCATCGCGTTTTTTCATTGCACCGCCGCGACCTTCTGAAGCATCAAGCAACTCACCCGCTAGACGCAAATTCATTGACTTTTCACCGCGTTTTTTTGCTGCTTCACGTAACCAGCGCATGGCAAGTGCTAAGCGACGCACGGGGCGTACTTCAACAGGCACTTGATAGTTTGCACCACCTACTCGACGACTTTTAACTTCAACGAGTGGCTTGATGTTGTTAATGGCATTGTTAAAAATTTCGATTGGATCTTTACCAGACTTTGTCTGCACTTGCTCAAGTGCACCATAAACAATACGCTCGGCGACGGCTTTTTTTCCGGCGAGCATCACAACGTTCATAAATTTAGCAAGCTCAACACTGCCAAATTTGGGATCAGGGAGTATTTCACGCTTGGGTACTTCGCGACGACGGGGCATTTCGTTTCCTTTAGTGTCGATTCAGTTGAAATCTATTTAATTTTAGATTTCTCGGTTTACATTTATAAACCACTTACGTTACCGGACCAGTGTGCCGGTTGCACAGTTTTTTATATCTAAAAAACCAATTGCTGTTTTACTTTTTAAGACGCATTTCGATTTAAAAATTTTTAAGCTTTTTTAGGTCTCTTAGCGCCATATTTTGAACGTGACTGCTTACGATTTTTAACGCCTTGTAGATCAAGCGAACCGCGAACAATATGGTAACGCACACCTGGCAAGTCTTTAACACGGCCGCCACGCACAAGCACGACTGAGTGTTCTTGCAAGTTGTGGCCTTCACCACCGATGTAAGAAATAATTTCAAACCCGTTTGTCAAACGAACTTTTGCGACTTTACGCAAAGCTGAGTTTGGCTTTTTAGGGGTTGTTGTGTAAACACGTGTGCAAACGCCGCGTCGTTGTGGGCAATTCTCGAGCGCAGGGCTCTTGCTTTTAACGATGCCTGACTCACGTGGTTTACGTATGAGTTGACTAATGGTTGGCATAACCTCTAATTCCCTTTAACAACTGCCTTTTAAAGCAGTGTATCGATCCCGTTTCTGGGTGGTTTGACAAAACCCTCAACCATGACGGAAAGACCGTTAAAGAGCGGGTATGACATTAAATAGTCGTGCAAGCCCAGCTTTGCACGAACCGTAAAAATTGCATAGAGCCCGAGACTTTACCGTATAAACCCTCGGGCTGTCAACTTACCCATCATTTTTATGTATTGATGGGCATACTTTGGCGTTTTATGTATTTATGCCGGCTAAGGCCAGCAGAGCTGCAAGTGTTGGCTTGCCGATCTGCTTTTACTTTACGCTTGGTCAGGCGCCTCAAGCTCACCTTCCACATCTTGAGTTGGGGCATCTTCAAAAGGGTTAGCTAACACTTTAGCGGCTTCACGCTCAGCAGCTTCTAAAAGCTCTTTTTCGTGACGCGCCACGTGATATGCCATACCTGTACCTGCTGGTATCAAACGGCCCACAATAACATTTTCTTTCAAGCCACGTAATTCGTCACGCTTGCCCATAATGGCAGCTTCGGTCAAGACACGGGTTGTTTCTTGGAACGATGCTGCTGAGATGAATGAGTCGGTTGACAGTGAGGCCTTAGTAATACCCAACAAAACATTGTCGTATGATGCTGGCAATTTATGATCTGCCGTCATACGATCATTTTCATTAAATAACTCTGAACGCTCAACTTGTTCGCCCACAATGAAGCCGGTATCACCAGAATCATTAATCACAACACGACGTAACATTTGACGCACAATCACTTCAATATGCTTGTCATTAATTTTTACGCCTTGCAAGCGGTAGACGTCTTGCACCTCATCAACAACATAGTTGGCTAAACGCTCAATACCTTTCAAACGCAAGATATCGTGTGGGTCAGCTGGGCCGTCAACAATGGTTTCACCTTTGTTTACAACTTGGCCATCGTGCACCAACACTTGCTTTTCTTTAGTTATCAAGAATTCGTGGGCAATGCCCTCAAGATCTGTAATGACCAATCGTTGTTTACCTTTGGTGTCTTTGCCAAATGAAACTGTTCCCGTCATTTCAGCCAACATACCGGCGTCTTTGGGTGAACGTGCTTCAAATAGCTCTGCTACGCGGGGTAAACCACCGGTAATGTCACGCGTCTTTTGTGATTCTTGTGGAATACGTGCGAGTACTTCACCTACCTGTACTGTTTGACCGTCACGCACAGTGATCAAGGCACCAACGGGGAAAGAAATCGTCACTGCATGGTCAGTACCCGCAATTTTGACTTCCTCGCCATTGTCAGCAATGATTTTGATCTGTGGGCGCATGGCAATTTTGCCACCACGTGTTTTAGGTGTAATAACAACTAGCGTTGATAAACCGGTAACTTCATCAACCTGTCTAGCAACTGTTGCACCTTCTTCGATATTTTCAAATCGAATGGCACCGGCGTATTCTGAAATGATAGGGCGTGTAAGCGGATCCCAGGTAGCGAGTCGTGTGCCGGCTTTAGACATGTCACCATCATTGACTTGCAATGTGGCGCCATACGGTACTTTATGACGTTCGCGTTCCCGATCGTTATCGCCATAAATGACGATTTCACCTGAACGAGAAATAGCGACGCGTTCACCTTTAGGGTTCGTAACATATCGCATGGTGTTTGCAAAACGCACAACACCAGCTGACTTTGTCTCAACACTGTTAGCCATTGCGTTACGCGATGCGGCACCACCAATGTGAAAGGTACGCATGGTCAACTGTGTACCAGGCTCACCAATTGATTGCGCGGCAATCACGCCAACTGCTTCGCCCACGTTAACTAAGCTGCCACGACCTAAGTCGCGACCATAGCAATGTGCGCATAAGCCATGACGTGTTTCACATGTCAACGGTGTACGAACGCGTACTTCGTCAACACCAATTTGATCGATGTAATCAACCATGTCTTCGTCGAGCAAGGTACCTGCCGAAACGGCTGTTTCTTGTGTATCGGGGTTGACAATATCAACCGCTGCAACACGACCTAATATACGTTCGCGTAACGGCTCAATGACTTCACCGCCCTCAACGAGAGCTTTCATGGCATAACATTGTGTCGTGCCACAATCGCTAATCGTAATGACGAGGTCTTGCGTCACATCTACCAAGCGACGTGTCAGGTAACCTGAATTCGCCGTTTTCAATGCGGTGTCGGCTAAGCCTTTGCGTGCACCGTGAGTAGAAATAAAGTACTGAAGAACGTTCAAGCCTTCACGGAAATTGGCCGTAATAGGGGTTTCAATAATTGAACCGTCTGGTTTGGCCATCAAACCACGCATACCTGCAAGCTGACGAATCTGAGCGGCTGAACCACGCGCACCCGAGTCGGCCATCATGTAGATTGAGTTAAACGACTCTTGGCGTGTATCTTTACCGTGACGATCAACAACAGGCTCAGTGGCAAGTTGTTCCATCATGGCTTTACCCACTTTGTCGCCCGCTTTACCCCAGATATCAACTACATTGTTATAACGTTCTTGCGATGTCACCAAACCTGAAGAGTATTGCTTATCAATCTCTTTCACTTCTGCTGTGGCGGCTGCCAAGATTTCTTCTTTTACTTTAGGAATCAGCATGTCGCCCATGGCAATAGAAATACCGCCACGTGTTGCCAAACGGAAACCTGACTGCATGAGCTTGTCTGCAAAAATAACGGTGTTACGTAATCCACAGCGTCGGAAAGATTGGTTAATCAATCGCGAGATTTCTTTCTTTTTTAACGCGCGATTCAACAATGAAAAAGGTAAGCCTTTAGGCATAATTTCTGACAATAACGCACGGCCAACCGTTGTTTCAACACGCTCAAGGCTCGAAACCCACTCGCCGTGATTATCATGTGACCACGTTTCTAGTCGAACTGTAATACGGCTTTGAAGTTCAACTTCTTTGTTGTCATATGCTCGCTGAACTTCTGATACATCAGCTAAGAACATGCCTTCGCCTCGACCATTAACGCGTTCGCGGGTGGCGTAATACAAACCCAACACGATATCTTGTGAAGGCACAATTGAAGGTTCACCGTTAGCAGGGAACAAGATATTGTTCGATGCCAACATTAACGTGCGAGCTTCCATTTGCGCTTCTAGCGACAAGGGCACGTGCACTGCCATTTGATCGCCATCAAAGTCGGCGTTAAAGGCCGCACAAACCAATGGGTGTAATTGAATGGCTTTACCTTCAATTAACACAGGCTCAAAGGCTTGAATACCTAAACGGTGCAATGTCGGTGCGCGGTTAAGCAACACGGGGTGTTCACGAATAACATCTTCAAGAATGTCCCACACAACAGGCTCATGGCTTTCAACTAATTTTTTTGCAGCCTTAATGGTTGTAGCCAAACCCATCATTTCAAGACGATTGAAAATAAAGGGTTTGAACAACTCAAGCGCCATTAATTTTGGCAAGCCGCACTGATGCAACTTAAGCTGTGGGCCAACTACAATAACTGAACGACCCGAATAGTCAACGCGCTTACCTAACAAGTTTTGACGGAAGCGACCGCTTTTGCCTTTGATCATATCTGCCAAAGACTTAAGTTGGCGTTTATTAGCACCGGTCATAGCTTTACCGCGACGACCATTGTCAAGTAATGAATCAACAGACTCTTGCAACATACGTTTTTCGTTGCGCAAAATGATTTCAGGCGCTTTCAATTCTAATAGTCGCTTGAGACGGTTATTACGGTTGATTACACGGCGGTATAAGTCATTTAGATCTGATGTTGCAAAACGACCACCATCGAGTGGCACCAGAGGTCGCAAATCGGGTGGCAACACGGGCAAGACTTCCATGATCATCCAGTCTGGCTTAATGCCAGACTTCTGGAAACCCTCTAACACTTTCAGACGCTTAGAGATTTTCTTGATTTTGGCTTCAGATGACGTTGCCTTAAGTTCTACACGTAAAATTTCAACGTTACGATTGATGTCGATCGTACGTAATAATTCGCGCACAGCTTCGGCACCCATGAGTGCTTTAAATTCATCGCCGTACTCTTCTGTTTTTGCTAGGTAGTCATCGTCAGACATAATCTGGCCACGCTTTAGCGGGGTCATGCCTTCTTCGATAACACACCATGCTTCAAAGTAAAGAACGCGCTCAATGTCACGCAAGGTCATGTCAAGTACCATACCCAAACGCGAGGGTAGGCTCTTTAAAAACCATATGTGTGCAACAGGGCTGGCTAACTCAATATGGCCCATGCGTTCACGACGTACTTTTGCAACGGTAACTTCTACGTTACATTTTTCGCAAATAACACCACGATGTTTGAGGCGCTTGTATTTACCGCATAAGCATTCGTAGTCTTTAATAGGACCAAATATTTTTGAACAAAACAGGCCATCTCGTTCAGGCTTGAATGTACGATAATTGATTGTTTCAGGTTTTCGTACTTCACCAAATGACCATGAACGAATTTTTTCAGGTGATGCAATACTTATTTTGATTGCATCAAACTGATCATCAGGGGTGACTTGTTTAAATAGGTCGAGTAGCGCTCTCATTATTTACGCTCCAAATCCATGTCGAGGGCAAGTGAACGAATTTCTTTCACCAACACATTAAATGATTCTGGCATGCCAGCCTCAATCGTGTGATCGCCCTTAACAATGTTTTCATAAAGTTTTGTACGGCCTGTAATGTCGTCTGACTTTACAGTGAGCATTTCTTGCAAGGTATAAGATGCGCCATAAGCTTCAAGCGCCCAGACTTCCATCTCACCAAATCGTTGACCACCAAATTGGGCTTTACCACCCAAGGGTTGTTGCGTAACAAGTGAATATGGGCCTGTTGATCGAGCGTGCATCTTGTCATCAACTAAATGGTGAAGTTTCAAGTAATGCATATAACCGACGGTCACGGGGCGCTCAAATTGATCACCTGTACGACCGTCATATAACCATGCTTGTGTACGTGTTTTGGTTAAACCCATTTTCTCGGACACATCAGCCGGGTAAGCCAAATCAAGCATCATGGCGATTTCATCTTCTGAAGCACCATCAAACACAGGTGTAGCAAACGGGACACCATCACACAGATTGGTGCTTAACTCAATGACTTCCGCATCGCTCAACTTGTCGATTTGCTCAGTTGATCCTGTTGCGTTATAAACTTCTTCTAAATAGCTGCGCAGTTTTGTTGTTTCAACCTTTTGCTGTTCATGCAACAAAGCCTCAATACGCTTACCAATACCTTTTGCAGCCCAACCTAAATGCATTTCAAGTACCTGGCCCACGTTCATACGTGACGGAACACCCAATGGATTCAGCACAATATCAACAGGTGTACCGTCAGCCATGTGTGGCATATCTTCTACAGGCGTAATACGGGAAACAACACCTTTGTTGCCGTGACGGCCTGCCATTTTATCACCCGGTTGCAAGCGACGCTTAACCGCCAAATAGACTTTAATCATTTTAAGAACGCCCGGTGGCAACTCGTCACCCTGGGTTAGCTTTTTACGCTTTTCTTCAAATGCCAAATCAAACTGATGACGTTTTTGCTCGAGCGATTCTTTTGCCTGCTCAAGAACGATAGCGTTAGATTCTTCAGCAAGACGTAGGTCAAACCACTGCCAACGATCTAATTCAAGCAAGTATTCTTTGCTTATTTCGCTGCCCTTAGCAAGTTTACGAGGTCCTCCGTTTACAACTTTACCAATCAACATCTTTTCAATACGATCAAACGTATCATTTTCAACAATACGCAATTGATCATTTAGGTCTTGACGGAAACGGCGTAATTCATCATCAATAATTGACTGTGCACGTTTATCGCGAATTATGCCTTCACGTGTGAAAACCTGTACATCAATAACGGTACCAATCATGCCTGATGGCACACGCAAAGACGTATCTTTTACGTCAGATGCTTTTTCACCAAAAATGGCACGCAGCAGCTTTTCTTCTGGCGTAAGTTGGGTTTCACCCTTAGGTGTTACTTTACCGACCAGAACGTCATCTGCACGAACTTCCGCGCCAATGTGCACAATGCCTGAATCATCTAAACGGTTCAGTTGAGTTTCAGCTAAGTTACTGATGTCGCGTGTAATTTCTTCAGAACCTAATTTGGTATCGCGCGCAACAACGGTTAACTCTTCGATATGAATTGATGTGTAGCGATCATCTGCTACCACTTCTTCTGATATCAAAATAGAGTCTTCGAAGTTATAGCCATTCCAAGGCATGAAGGCGATGAGCATATTTTGACCCAATGCTAATTCGCCTAAGTCTGTTGAAGCACCATCAGCTAAAACATCACCTTTTTTTACCACATCACCACGGCGCACAATAGGGCGTTGATTAATGTTGGTGTTTTGGTTAGAACGTGTATATTTAATCAGATTGTAAATATCTACACCGACTTCACCTGCTACGTTTTCTTCATCATTAACACGAATCACAATACGTTCCGCGTCAATGTAATCAACAAAACCACCGCGCAATGCTTGTACAGTTGTACCCGAGTCAACTGCTACCGTTCGCTCAACCCCGGTACCAACCAATGGTTTTTGTGGACGTAAGCAAGGAACGGCCTGTCTTTGCATGTTCGCACCCATCAAGGCGCGATTCGCATCATCATGCTCAAGAAACGGAATCAATGAAGCGGCAACCGAAACGATCTGTGAGGGCGCAACGTCCATGTAGTTAATGTTGCTAGGAGCCGTCAAAAGGGTTTCACCCGCTTGACGACACGCAACTAACTCGTCTGTTAATTTGCCGTTTTCACCAAGTGTTGCATTGGCCTGGGCAATGACATATTGACCTTCTTCGATTGCTGATAAGTAATCAATCGTGTGGGTCACTTCGCTATTGATAACCTTACGGTAAGGTGTTTCTAAGAAACCATATTCATTCAAACGTGCGAACAAAGCCATTGAATTGATCAAACCAATGTTTGGTCCTTCCGGTGTTTCAATTGGGCAAACACGACCATAATGTGTTGGGTGCACATCTCGCACCTCAAAACCTGCGCGCTCACGAGTCAAACCGCCCGGCCCTAATGCTGAAACACGACGCTTGTGCGTAATTTCAGATAAGGGGTTGGTTTGATCCATGAACTGTGAAAGCTGGCTTGAACCAAAGAACTCTTTAATCGCTGCAGATATAGGTTTAGAGTTGATTAAATCATGCGGCATCAAGTTTTCTGTTTCGGCTTGACCTAAACGCTCTTTAACCGCGCGCTCAACACGTACTAGACCAGCACGGAATTGATTTTCAGCCAATTCACCGACGCAACGAACTCGGCGGTTACCAAGGTGATCAATATCGTCAATTTTACCTTGCCCATTACGTAGATTAACAAGCAACTTGATTGTTTCAAGTATGTCTTCGTTTGTTAACGTCATAGGACCAGTAATATCATCACCACGACCTAAACGACTGTTTACCTTCATACGACCCACTCGTGACAAATCGTAGGTGTCTTCGTTGTAAAAAAGTCGTAAAAACAGTGCTTCAACAGCATCTTCAGTTGGTGGTTCACCTGGGCGCATCATACGATAAATCGCAATACGTGCACTTAGTTGGTCGTTTGTTTCATCACTTCGGAGAGTTTGCGAAATATAAGGGCCACGATCAAGATCATTGGTGAACAATGTTTGAATACTTTGAACACCTGCCGCACGCAATGCTGCAAGCAAGCCTTCAGTTATTTCGTCATTCGCAGAGGCAATTAGTTCACCGGTATCTGGGTCGACCATTTTTGTAGCCAATATACGGCCTACTAAAAAGTCTTCAGGCACTGAAATACGAGTTAGCCCTGCAGCGGTAATATCGCGCAAGTTTTTGGTGTTGATACGCTTATTTTTCTCAATAATGACATGACCTTTTTTATCGGTAATATCAAAACGTGCAACTTCCCCTTTCCAGCGGTCAGCTACGAAGTCAACGTAAGCGCCTTCTGCTTGTAGTTCGAATTGATCGAACTCGAAGAAGTGCGCCAAAATGGCTTCAGCTGACATACCTATAGCTTTAAGTAAAATCGTGACTGGCATCTTACGGCGACGATCAACACGGAAGAACAATAGATCCTTTGGGTCAAACTCGAAATCTAACCAAGATCCACGATAAGGAATTACGCGTGCCGAAAATAACAACTTGCCTGAGCTATGGGTTTTGCCACGGTCATGTTCGAAAAACACACCTGGTGAACGATGAAGCTGCGAAACGATGACACGTTCGGTTCCATTTATTACAAAAGAACCTGTACTCGTCATCAAGGGCATTTCACCCATATAAACTTCTTGTTCTTTAATTTCTTTGATGGTTGGTTTACTAACTTCACGGTCCATCAGTACCAAACGAACTTTGGCACGCAAGGGTGAGGCATAAGTTAAGCCACGTAATTGACATTCTTTAACATCAAATACGGGTTCGCCAAGGCCATAGCTGACGAACTCAAGGCGCGCCATATGATTATGGCTAACGATAGGGAATATCGACGAAAAAGCTGCCTGCAATCCGTGATCTTGCCGTTGTGAAGCTGACACATTGGCTTGTAAGAACGTTAAGTATGATTGCAGCTGAGTTGCCAATAGAAAAGGAACATCTAAAACTTTTTCACGTTTGGCAAAGCTTTTGCGGATGCGCTTTTTTTCGGTGAACGAGTAAGGCATGAGCACTCCGACTCCAGGTTAATGAGACCATGAACCCATGGCCGAGGGAGGGTACGACTTCAGAAAACCGGACTGTAAACAACATTATGAACAAACAGGTTTTCTGAAAGCGCAAAAACCCGGGCAGGCATAAGACCTTTAGCCCGGGTGCTTACAGACTAAATTACTTCAATTCAACCTTACCGCCGGCATCTTCGATCTTTTTCTTAGCATCTTCAGCTTCTGCTTTTGTAATGGCCTCTTTAACTGCCTTTGGTGTTGCATCAACCAAGTCTTTAGCTTCTTTCAAGCCTAAACCTGTGATTTCGCGGACAGCTTTAATAACGCCGACCTTGTTAGGACCAATTTCAGTCAACATAACAGTAAACTCAGTTTGCTCTTCAACGACAGCGGCGGCACCTGCAGCAGGTGCCGCTACGGCGACGGCTGCAGCAGCAGCTGAAACGCCAAATTTTTCTTCCATTTCTTTGATCATTTCTGACAATTCCAATACGGTCATGCCAGCGATTGCGTCGAGTATTTCTGCTTTGTTCATAATGAACTCCAAATAATTAATTAACCAAGTTAGGTATCGCCAGTCGTTCGACGAAGTTAGACCACTGTGTTAAACAGTTTCTTTTTGATCGCGCACGGCAGCTAAGCCACGCACAAACTTGGTCGGTACTTCGTTGAGCGTACGAACAAATTGCGCAATAGGTGCTTGCATTGTGCCGAGAAGTTTTGACAACAACTCGTCACGTGAAGGCATCGTTGCCAGCTCTTTTACGCCATCGGCGGTAAGTATGCTATTAGGTAACGCACCTGACTTAATCACGAGTTTGTCGTGAGTTTTGCCAAATGTAGCCAACACTTTTGCTGCACCTACGGGATCATCACTCATTGCATAAATAAGTGGGCCCGTAAGGTGAGCCGACAACCCTTCAAAAGGGGTGCCTGCTAAAGCACGGCGCGCCAACGTATTTTTTAAAACACGTAGGAAAACGCCTGACTCGCGCGCAGTTTTGCGCAGTACGGTGACAGAGGCGACGTCCAGTCCACGGTACTCAGCAATGACGATTGATTGGGCCTTTGCAACTTGTACAGAGACATCTTCAATAACAATTGCTTTTTCTTGACGATTGAGACTCACGGTTTGAACACTCCATCTAACGATGTCTAGGAAAACCCCGGACATCAACCGAATGCGGCGAACTTGGTTGAGCTCTAAAAAGAAGTCTTCCGAAATACGCCGTCTGCGCTGGACCCAAATTGACTTTGGAATTAAGTCAGTAAAGATTGATTGTTAAGGTCAATCTTTTAAGACTCCAGCGGTCTTTGACAGCAATGACAAACAAAAAAATTTTGTCAGGGCTCAAAGTCTGTTACAACCGTTTCGCTTAAGACTGCGAAGCGGTTAATGATGCGATTTCAACGCGTGCACCGCCACCCATTGTGGATGAAATGGCAACTTTACGAAGATAAACGCCTTTTGATGCGGTAGGACGCGCTTTGTTCAACGCATCGACCAATGCAGCTAAGTTAAGCTGTAGTTGCTCAACACCAAATGAAGCTCGACCGATTGTTGAATGTACGATACCTGCCTTATCTGTCCGGTACTGAACTTGACCTGCTTTGGCATTTTTAACAGCCATTGCCACATCAGGTGTAACAGTACCAACTTTAGGGTTTGGCATTAATCCACGTGGGCCGAGTATTTGACCTAAAGTGCCCACAATACGCATGGTGTCAGGTGATGCAATGACCACATCGAAATTCATGACACCCGCTTTAATTTGTTCAGCTAAGTCTTCCATACCGACAATATCTGCACCAGCTTGCTTAGCTTGCTCAGCTTTTTCACCTTGTGCAAATACAGCAACGCGAACCGTCTTACCCGTACCTGCAGGTAAAACAACCGAGCCACGAACTAATTGATCTGACTTCTTAGGGTCGATACCAAGCTGAACCGCTATGTCGATTGATTCGTCAAACTTAGCAGTTGCCGTTTCTTTTACAAGTGTCAGTGCTTCTTTAACCGGGTATAGTTTTTCACGGTCAATTTTTGCAGCAATGGCTACAGTGCGTTTTGATTGCTTAGCCATTATTGAACTCCTTCGACCGTAATACCCATACTACGAGCACTACCAGCGATTGTGCGAACTGCGGCATCAAGATCAGCCGCTGTTAAGTCAGGTGATTTTGTTTTTGCAATTTCTTCTGCTTGTGCACGCGTCAGCTTACCCACCTTATCGGTATGAGGACGCGGTGAACCTTTTTGTAGACCTGCTGCCTTCTTTATCAGAATGCTCGCTGGTGGCGTCTTCATGATAAAGGTGAAGCTCTTGTCTGCAAATGCAGTGATCACAACAGGAATAGGCAATCCAGGTTCTAAACCCTGTGTTTTAGCGTTAAACGCTTTGCAGAACTCCATAATATTAAGGCCGCGTTGACCCAAAGCTGGGCCAATCGGGGGTGATGGGTTGGCTTTACCAGCTGGTACTTGCAGCTTTATAAAGCCGACGATTTTCTTCGCCATGCGAGTGCTCCTTACGGGTACAAGCGCATTTGATTAACAAATGCTTCCCGAGGTTAATAAATTAGGTTTTTTCAACCTGGCTAAAATCAAGTTCAACAGGCGTTGCACGACCAAAAATTGCTACTGATACACGCACCTTACTCTTGTCGTAATTGACATCTTCTACGTTACCGTTAAAGTCAGTAAACGGACCCTCTTTAACACGAATGAGCTCACCTACTTCAAACAGAACCTTGGGTTTAGGCTTCTCAATCCCTTCTTCCATTTGTGACATAATCTTTTCGACTTCTTTTGCAGAGATTGGTGTGGGGCGATTTCCCGCACCTCCCAAAAAGCCTGTGACACGATTTGTATTTTTAACTAAATGCCAAGTTTCGTCGGTTAAGTCCATTTCGATCAAAACATAACCGGGAAAAATACGACGTTCGGTAATTGTCTTTTGGCCTGCTTTGACTTCAACAACTTCTTCTGAAGGAATTAGAACTTGCCCGAATTGGGTTTGTAATCCCGCTCTTTCAATGCGCTCCATGAGTGCTTTATGCACGCTTTTTTCCATTCCGGAAAACACATGGACAACGTACCAACGTTTAGTCATTTCATTGTCCTTGTTATTTCCAACCTAGCACGATAACGTATAAAACCCATTCGAGCAGCTTATCAAGTATCCATAAGAAAACACCCATCACAGCAACAAATGCAAAAACAATACCCGTCATGTTGATGGTTTCTTTACGCGTTGGCCATATGACCTTACGAACTTCATAATAAGACTCTTGCGTAAAGCCGATAAATCGTTTACCTGGCTCACTAATAGCGACAATAGCTGCTGCAATCAGTAAACTTAAAACAAAAATGACGACCCGAATAGGGCCAGAATACTTAGATTCAAGAGCAGAGAATGCAACTATGCCACCCACCACAATAAGCAACGCCAATACAATTTTGGCTTTGTCAGCAGTGCGTGTGACGGTTTCAACTTTATTATTAGACATAATTAAGACAAAAAAACTGGGTGAGGAAATCGATCAGACCTAAAGTTGGCAGGGGCGGAGGGCCTCGAACCCCCAACCTTCGGTTTTGGAGACCGACACTCTGCCAATTGAGCTACGCCCCTACAACCGGTCTGACTGCTGCCGCGCCTAACTTATGATTATGCGCGGGTACCTCTTTTAATTATTTCAATATTTTAGCGACGACGCCAGCACCGACCGTACGACCGCCTTCACGAATAGCGAAGCGTAGGCCTTCTTCCATGGCGATTGGCGCCAACAACTTTACCGTCATCGACACGTTATCACCTGGCAACACCATCTCTTTGTCGGCTGGCAAATCAATTGTGCCCGTCACATCTGTTGTACGGAAGTAAAACTGTGGACGGTAGCCGTTAAAGAATGGCGTATGACGGCCACCCTCTTCTTTTGACAGAATGTAGACCTCGGCTGTGAAGTCTGTGTGGGGCAGAATTGAACCGGGCTTGGCCAACACTTGACCGCGCTCGACTTCTTCACGCTTAGTGCCACGCAACAAGATGCCGACGTTATCGCCCGCCTGACCCTGGTCGAGCAACTTGCGAAACATCTCAACGCCTGTGCACGTACTCTTGAGCGTGTTGTGAATGCCCACAATCTCAATCTCTTCGCCTACTTTTACAATGCCACGCTCAATACGACCGGTCACAACCGTGCCACGACCTGAGATCGAGAACACGTCTTCAACTGGCATCAAGAACGTGCCATCAATCGCACGGTCTGGAGTAGGGATGTAATTGTCTAAGGCGTCGGCTAACTTCATGATCGCCTCTTCGCCCATCACACCGGTATCGCCATCAAGCGCCAACTTGGCTGAACCCGTAATAATTGGGGTGTCGTCGCCTGGAAAGTCGTACTTTGACAGCAACTCACGGACTTCCATTTCAACGAGCTCGAGCAACTCAGCATCGTCAACCATGTCGGCTTTGTTCAAAAACACCACAATGTAGGGCACGCCCACTTGGCGGGACAACAAAATGTGCTCACGGGTCTGGGGCATCGGGCCGTCTGCGGCTGACACCACCAAAATTGCGCCGTCCATCTGAGCGGCACCAGTGATCATGTTCTTAATGTAATCGGCGTGACCCGGGCAGTCAACGTGCGCGTAGTGACGGTTCGCGGTTTCGTACTCAACGTGCGCCGTATTAATCGTAATGCCGCGAGCACGCTCTTCAGGGGCCGCGTCAATCATTGCGTAACCTTTCGCTTCACCACCATACTTACGTGCCAACACCGTAGTGATGGCCGCCGTTAATGTTGTCTTACCATGATCGACGTGACCAATCGTGCCCACATTCACGTGGGGCTTGGTACGTTCAAACTTGACTTTTGCCATGATTAACTCCTGACCTATTTGGAAGCTGGTGTAAGGGTAAAAAAATAGAAACTACTTTTGGTGCCCATGACGCGGATCGAACGCGTGACCTCTCCCTTACCAAGGGAGTGCTCTACCACTGAGCCACATGGGCAAACCATTAGGCTAGCCTAATGGATAAATAATCTAAAACTCATAACGCAAATACTTGATTCATTTACTGGAGCGGGTGAAGGGAATCGAACCCTCGTCATAAGCTTGGAAGGCTTCTGCTCTACCATTGAGCTACACCCGCTAAACCCAACGTTACCCGTCAGTTTTTTCTGGTGGAGAGGGTTGGATTCGAACCAACGTAGACGCAAGGTCAACAGATTTACAGTCTGCCCCCTTTAACCACTCGGGCACCCCTCCGCAGAGAACCGCTAATTATGGACGTGTTTTCCCTTCTTGTCAAATCATAAACATCGTGATTTAAAGGTAATTCTAGTTTTCTTTCAATATTTCTTCTAATTTTAGTTTTTCTAACAAAATATTAAAGCTTTCCCAAGTATTAAAGGTCATTTGTAGAGACCCTTTACCTCGGGAATTGGCTTTAATTTTTACGGGTATACCCATCGCGTCAGATAACGCATCTTCTATTCTTGTTATATCTCGAAATTTCTGTTGAGTTGTATTTTTAAAGCCTAATCTAGGTTTAGGTTTTCTAAGTTCATTCACTTTTTTTTCTGTTTCTCGAACCGACCAACCGTGCGCAACAATTTGATTCGCTAGCTGAATCTGCATTGCACCTTCTAGCGCTAATAGTGATCTAGCGTGGCCCATATCGATATCACCCGCCAGTAGCATCATTTGTACTGGCTCAATTAAGTTTAGTAAACGCAGTATATTAGTCGTTGCTGATCTAGATCGACCAATTGCGTCAGCAGCTGACTCATGTGTCATACCAAACTCTTCTATTAGTCGTTTTACTCCATTTGCTTCTTCTAGCGGATTAAGGTCTTCTCGTTGAATGTTTTCAATCAACGCCATAACTGCAGCGTTTTCGTCCACAACATTTTTAATTAATACGGGTATTTCTGTTAAACCTGCAAGTTGTGCCGCTCGAAAACGGCGTTCCCCTGCAATGATTTCATACCTTCCCGCACCACCAGATGCCGAGGGGCGCACTAAAATTGGTTGCATGATGCCCTGAAGCTTGATTGATTCAGCAAGCTCATTTAAAGCGCCTTCGTCCATTCTTGAACGAGGTTGATATTTACCCGCCTGTAAACATGTAATAGGTAACTGTTGGCTGCTGCTCTCTTGAGCTGACTGCCCTAAATTATTTATTGCTGCTGCGTCTGCACCGAGCAAAGCGTCTAGACCTCGCCCCAACCCTTTTGGTTTATTTGTAGCCATATTGTTCTCTTTTATCTTTTTATCTTTGTATTTTTATTCATTTCGCTTGATTAACTCTCTTAATTAGTTCGTTACCAAATTCTATATATGCTTTTGCACCGCGTGATGCAGGGTCATAAACCACCCCTGGTAAACCATGGCTTGGTGCCTCAGCCAATCGAACATTACGCGGTATAACTGTGTTGAATACCTTGTCACCAAAGTGTGATTCAAGTTGTGCCGATACCTGTTGTTGAAGCGTAACTCGAGTATCGTACATGACGCGCAATAAACCAATTATGCTTAATGCTGGGTTAATGTTTCGATGCACACGTTTAATTGTATTCACTAAGTCAGACAACCCTTCTAAAGCAAAATATTCACATTGCATGGGTATGATGACGCCGTGTGCAGAAGCAAGACCATTAAGTGTTAATAAAGACAATGTTGGCGGGCAATCAATTAGTACATAGTCATAATCTTTCGATACAAAATGTAATGCTTTCTGTAGTTGTTGTTCACGTTCGTTCATATTGACAAGTTCAATTTCTGCGCCAGACAACTCGCGATTTGCGGGTAATACGTCATATCCACCTCGTTCAGAATGCACGCGCGCCTCTGTAATCGGTACAGCATCAATTAGAACTTCATAAAGGTGGTGTTTGACGGTATTTTTATCAATACCGCTGCCCATTGTTGCGTTACCTTGTGGGTCTAAGTCTATTAATAAAACCCGCTGCTTTAACTTAGATAATGCCGCTGCAAGATTGATAGCTGTTGTTGTTTTTCCAACACCCCCTTTTTGGTTAGCAATACAAAATACTTGTGGGTTGTTTTTATTATTGTTGACCGTCATCATTTTCCTTTTTATTGATCCATACCAAGCATCGAGCAGCTTTTAATTTTGGAACAACAAGGTTTTCAACTTTATTAATCTGCCATATTTTTTGTTGCTCAAACTCGGTTAACTCTTTTTTTAATAAGTGAGCTTTCATAGCAATCATTTGGCCGTTTTCTTGTACATGCATACCTGCCAATTTTGTAAAGTTATGTAATGATGTGAATGCCCTTGATATAACGATATGAACTGGGTTTACTTTCCAAGTTTCTATGCGTTGGTGTTGAGCACTTAAGTTTTCTATGCACAAAACACTTGCAACATGCTTGATGAATGCTATTTTTTTTCCTACGGAATCAATACAAACAACATTTATTTGGGGACACATAATTGCTATAACGATACCTGGTAGCCCAGCACCAGAGCCTACATCAAAAACGCTTGCCTTTTCGCTTTGTTTTTTTAAATAGCTTTCAATTGGTTTAATAACTGCTAGTGAATCGTAAAGATGTTGACTATAGATAGCATTTAAATTTTTTAATGCTGTTAAATTATAGGTTTTATTCCATTTTAAAATTAAGTCCGCGTATAAAGCTAATTTTTCTTGTTTCGTTGAATCTTGTTCTAATTCAAACGCATCAAAACCCTTTTGAAGGTCGGATATTGAGGCATCTGTATCGTGTTCATCAATAACAAAATTCTTCATGTCGTTGGATGATCAATTGTGTATTGGTGCTGAAAACGTTTCACGTGAATCATTATGAGCGATATTGCTGCAGGTGTAATGCCAGATATTCTTGAGGCTTGACCTATGGTTTGAGGTTTATAAGTTTTGAGCTTTTGACGAACCTCAACAGACAAACTATTAATTACATCAAAATTTAAGCTTTCAGGTATAACTTGTAACTCATGACCAAGCTGGCGTGATACTTCTTCTTTTTGTCGTTTAACATAGCCTTCGTACTTAATTTCAACCTGAACCTGATCTTTGACTGCCGAATCTATCAAAATATTAGATATTAAAGAACCATCGGTTTTTTTAAGGGATGAAAGACTAGCATAGGTAACATCGGGTCGACGAAGTAAGTCAGAAAGTAAATACTCTTTCTCTAATGGTTTACCAAAAACAGTTGCGGTGTGCTCAATATCTAATAAAGTAGGGTGAACAAAGGTTTTTTTCAAACGATCAATTTCAGTATCAACTGCTAACCTTTTACTAGCGTATTCAGCCCATCTAAAGTCGTCAACTAGACCTACTTTCCGACCGACATCAGTTAAACGTAAATCGGCATTGTCTTCTCTAAGACTTAAACGATACTCGGCCCGCGATGTAAACATACGATAAGGCTCAGTTACACCATGACTAACTAAATCATCAATCATCACACCAATGTAGGCTTGATCACGCCTAAGTATAAGAGGCTCTTTTTGTAAAACCTTTAACGCTGCATTTAAGCCGGCCATCAAACCTTGTGCTGCCGCTTCTTCGTAACCCGTCGTACCATTAATTTGGCCAGCGAAAAAAAGGCCCTTAATTGATTGCGTTTCTAAGCTAGGTTGTAATAACCTAGGATCAAAATAATCATACTCTATTGCATAACCAGGTCTAATAATATGGGCCTGCTCTAACCCAACTAAAGAATGTACGATATCAAGTTGAACGTCATAAGGCAAACTAGTTGATATGCCATTAGGGTAAACCTCGTGCGTTGTAAGACCTTCGGGTTCAAGAAAAATCTGATGGCTGTTCTTAGTAGCGAAACGGTTAACCTTGTCTTCAATAGAGGGACAGTATCGTGGGCCAACACCTTCAATAACCCCTGCATAAAGTGGTGAACGATCAAGACCCGCACGAATAATATCGTGGGTACGCTCATTAGTATGTGTTATCCAGCAGGGCAATTGTCTTGGGTGCATTGAAGTTGTACCCAAATATGAGAAGACGGGTACAGGATCAATATCACCCCTTTGTTCTTGTAATTTGGCAAAGTTAATCGTTTTACCGTCAATACGTGGTGGTGTACCTGTTTTTAAACGGCCTTGGGGCAAAGAGAGTTCTTTTAAACGGTGCGCTAACGATACAGATGCTGGGTCACCAGCTCTACCCGCAGTGTAGTTTTTCATACCAACATGAATTAGGCCATTTAAAAATGTTCCTGCTGTCAACACAACACAAGGAGAATAAAACTTAATTCCTAACTGTGTTACGACGCCATTAACTTGATCACCCTTTATCAACATATCATCAACAGACTGCTGGAAAACAGTTAGGTTTGATTGATTTTCAATTAATTGCCTAATAGCCGCTTTGTAAAGTAAGCGATCTGCTTGTGCTCGAGTTGCTTGAACAGCGGCACCTTTTGAACTATTTAATGTTCTAAACTGAATTCCAGCATGATCTGTTGCTAAAGCCATCGCGCCACCCATTGCATCGATTTCTTTAACAAGATGGCCTTTACCAATTCCACCAATTGATGGGTTACACGACATTTGACCAAGCGTATCAATATTGTGCGTCAGTAATAGCGTGCGCACACCTGTTCGAGCAGAGGCTAAAGCCGCTTCAGTACCCGCATGGCCACCACCGATGACAATGACATTAAAATTAGAACTTATACTCATTATGCTGATACCTAAAGATTCGGTAAGAAAAAAGAATTATAGACTGTGTACTAAAAGGTTTCACGTGAAACGATAACAAAAAAACAAAGCATTAACTAAGAAAAAAGAGGTTGTGCATAACTATGTGGATAACATTGTTGATAAGCTATTGATAACTTATTAGAAAGTCGGATTAAAAAAAGAATGCTTAGGCTTAAGTGCTAGTTAAATGTTGCAGTTACACATAATTATTAACAGGGTTATTTACAAGCTCACCCAAAATATGTATAACTTGAAAGATGTATCTTTCTTATGAGATCATTTTTTAGAACCATTTAAAAATACTTGGGTAATACACTTAAAAAACATTTAGCGCCGTTTTTTAAAAGAACGGATACAACCAAACAACTACAGAAATACAGGTTCTCAATGAACATCAAATCGAAATTGCCGCATGTTGGCACAACAATTTTTACAACAATGAGTAAGATGGCTATTGATTACGAAGCCATAAATCTAGGCCAAGGCTTTCCTGATTTCAACCCAAGTGAAAAACTAATTGAGCTCGTCAATACAGCAATGCGTGAAGGTCATAATCAATACCCATACATGCCTGGCGTAGCGGAACTAAGACAAGTTATACAACAAAAAATAAAAAAACTTTATAACGCTAATTATGATGTTGAAAAAGAAATTACCGTAACTAGTGGTGCTACAGAAGCCATCATGGCCGCCGTAATCGCGAGCATAAATGTAGGTGATGAAGTTATTATTATTGAGCCTAGTTATGATGCATATGAACCAGCAGTATTAATATCAGGGGGAACACCCGTACACGTCAGAATGACGCCACCTGATGACAAACATGACACGTTTTGGGTTAACTGGAACAACGTGGCAGCAAGCATAACAAATAAAACTAAATTAATTATTCTAAACTTTCCAAATAACCCAACTGGTGCAATTATGTCAGTTGAAGATCTTGATGCAATTGAAGCAATTGTTTTAAATACTAATATTTTATTATTATCTGATGAAGTATACGAACATATTGTTTTTGAACCTAACAAACATTTGAGTGTTGCTTCAAGACAAAACTTAAAAGATAGAAGTTTCGTTATTTTTTCATTTGGAAAAACAACTCATACAACAGGTTGGAAGATAGGTTACTGTTGTGCCCCAAAGAAATTATCAGCTGAACTAAGAAAAATACACCAGTTTCTAGTGTTTACCGTTCCTTCACCTTTTCAATACGCCTTAGCTGAATACACAAAAGATGCCTCAACATATTTGGAACTACCTAACTTTTATCAACAAAAACGTGATTTATTAAAACAAGGGTTAGATCAAACTAAGTTTAAAACATTAAGCTGCCCCTCAACATTTTTTTTACTTGCTGATTACCGCGACATATCAAATAAAAATGATCAAGACTTTGCAATTTGGTTAACTCAGACGCAAGGTGTAACCGTCATACCTGTTTCAGCTTTTTACAACAAATTAAAACCTTTACCCAATTTAGGATTAATTCGCTTCTGTTTTGCAAAACAAGACGATACCTTAACACAAGCAATTGAGCGTTTGAAAAAGGTGTAAATAATTTTTGTATTTTTTTGTATGTTATTAATTATTCTTTTATATATATAAAGATTAATGGATAATAAGGGCTGTGGATAAGTTGGTAACATAAAATTTATTAAACAATATCATATAGTTAGGATTAAAATTAGCTGTGGATTAACTCTGTTTAAGATTGTGCATAAATGTGCATAACTTTTTAAGAGATGAAAAAAATATGAGTTATTCAGAACCTGTGCACAGGTTATACACAGGTTTATGCACAAAAAAAAGTTACTTTCCGATACAAAAATTTGAAAATATTTCACCTAAAAGGTCATCGGCGTAAAACTTACCGGTGATTTCTCCTAAAGCGTCATGAGCAAGTCGAAGTTCTTCAGCAACAATATCTAATGCAATACCTTCAAAAGATAGGTGCTCTCGCGCTTGCAAAAGATGAACTTGTGCTATTTGTAATGATCGAATATGTCTGACTCGCCCTTGCCAAGGTGAAGACTCACCTATGGTCCGACCTGCAACAGATAAAAGTTTAGTTTTTAATACATCAAGGCCTAACCCTGTTTTGGCCGAGACAAAAATATGATTATTGTCAGTAATATGATTGTTAATGGTTAAGAGTGGTTCTGTTAATAAATCACATTTATTGAATAATGTTAGATTTAATAAGTGGCGCTGATTTGTTTTTACAAAACGGTCACATTGATGCGATGCGTCAATAACATGAAGCAACACATCAGCTTGATTAATCTCTTGCCAGGTACGTTCAATACCTAGTATTTCTATTTTATCTTTGGTATCACGCAGACCAGCGGTATCTACAAGGGTAATAGGTACGCCTTCAATATTAAGATCTTGTACAACACGATCACGAGTCGTACCTGCAATGTCGGTCACTATGGCTATAGATTCGCCACAGAGGGCATTAAGTAAGCTTGACTTACCCACATTAGGCTCACCCACCAAAACAACGCGTAGACCGTCTTTTAAAGCCAAACTACCATTTGACGTCGTTATTAAAGCTTGAACAGACAGCTCAATACCGTTTAACTTCTCTTTAACCTGATATTGCTCGATAAATTCAATTTCTTCTTCGGGGAAATCAAGCGTGGCTTCAACGAGTGTTCTTAGTTGAATAATGGCATCAGTAACATGCCGAACCCTTTTAGAAAACTGTCCCGTTAAAGAGCCCGCGGCAGCTTTTGCAGCGGCTTCAGATGTGGCATCAATTAAATCTGCAATAGCTTCAGCTTGTGTTAGATCAATTTTGTTATTTAGAAAAGCCCGTAGCGTAAATTCACCTGGTTGAGCCAACCGAACACCATGAGCTTGCCCAACCTCTAAGACGCGTGCTAAAAGGCGATTTAAAACAGCATTACCACCGTGGCCTTGTAGTTCAAGAACATCTTCGCCCGTATAAGAATGAGGTGCTCTAAACAGTATAGCTAGGCCAACATCAATGGCCTCACCCGCGACATCTTTAAAAGGCAGATAATGCGCAAAACGAGGGGTAAGAGTTTGACCAAATAGACATAAAACTAATTGTTCTAGTGAATGACCAGAAACACGAATAACGCCAATGCCACCACGCCCAGGTGCAGTGGCAATAGCTGCAATGGGTGCGGTATCAAAACTACTCATTTAGCGGTGAACAACAGCCTGCGCAATTGCTATTTTTTTTGTTACGTACCACTGCTGCGCAATAGAAAGAATGTTGTTAACACACCAGTAAAGCACTAAACCTGCAGGGAAAAAGAACATCATGCCACCAAAAACTAACGGCATAAACATCATGACTCGTGCTTGCATCGGATCAGGTGGTTTTGGGTTAAGCCTCATTTGTAAGAACATCGTTGCCATCATGACGGCAGGCAATATAAATAAGGGGTCGCTGACTGAAAGGTCATCAACCCAAAGAACCCACGGTGCACCGCGCATCTCAACACTGGCAAGCAAGACCCAATATAAAGAAATAAAGACGGGTATTTGAACAACGACAGGTAAACAACCACCTAGCGGATTAATTTTTTCGGTTTTATACATGTCCATCATGGCCATGTTAAGTTTTTGCTTATCATCACCAAATTTGTCACGAAGTGTCTTAAGTCGTGGCGCAACCAGTTTCATTTTTGCCATAGATCTATAGCTGGCAGCCGATAACGGGTAAAAAATTGCTTTAACTACAACGGTTAAAGCAACAATTGTCCAACCCCAGTTCCCTAAAATACTGTGCAACCAAGTCATTAAAGTAAAAAGTGGTTTAGCAATAATCGTAAACCAACCATAATCAACGACTAGATCTAAATTAGGTGCTAAAACTTCAAGCGATGACTGATCTTGTGGACCAACCCAAAGGGAAGACTTCATGGTCACAGGGGTTGTTGTTTCAACTGTACCCATGGGCTCAATTGCGCGAACTGCAAAAATACCTTTTTGGACTTCGGCCATGTCGTAGTAACGATCTTGACCTGCTACCGGTACCCATGCTGTTACAAAGTAATGTTGAATCATAGCAATCCAACCATTATCTGCTTGCTTTACAAATTCAGCTTTGTTTTTTTCAATATCAGAAAATGATATTTTTTGAAACTTACCCTGTTCGGTGTAAATAGCAGGCCCAGTAAAGGTATGGTAGAAACTAGACGTATTTTCGGGGTCACGGTCATCACGACTGATCTGTAAATAAACAGAGGGGCTAATACTTGAAGAGGTTAAGTTTTCAACCTTATGTTCAACGTCAATAACATAGGTACCACGATGAAGAATAAATGTTTTTGTTAAACGAACACCGTCAGCCTCAGCAACAAAAGAAATAGGTAAGGTGTCACTTGTCATCACTGTATCAGTAGTGATGGGCGTAAAAAGATTTAAATGAGTTGGATAGCTTTGACCTGCTGGAGCACCCGTTAGACCGGTTTGTACGACGTAAGTATGGGCAGGTGATTGCTCTAATAAAAGCGTTGGTTTTGATTTGTCATTAATTGAAGGAAACTTCAATAGTTCGGCTTGAATAATTTGTGCACCAATCAAATCAAAGGTTAGTTGTAAAACATCAGTTTTAACAACGAAGGGCTTAGACTGTAAAACAGTGGGGGGCACAATTAGCGGTGGGGACGACTGCGTACCTTGATTCGTAACAGGTGCTTGTGGTACGCCGGCTATGCTGGCTGAGGGTTGGGGTGCCTGCGCGGTAGTATTGTTCGTTGATGAGGCCGTTGTTGGAGCAAAGAGTGAACCACTACCACTTTTAACTTGCCAGTTGTTCCACAACATAAGCAATGAAAAAGCAAAAATCATCAATAAGATGGTGCGACGGATATCCATACGAGCCCAATTCAGAAATTCATTAAAACCGATGCATGAGCACCGAACGACAGCCACACAGTTTAACGTTAAAACTCATTACGCTGAGGCCAGATTTTTTTGATAAAAAAACAAAACAAAGTCTTACTTTTTTAAGGGTGGCACAGGGTCGTGCCCACAATCACACCAAGGGTTGCAACGCCCAATTCTTTTAAGGCCTAACCAACCCCCACGAACAGGGCCCCAAACACGAATGGCTTCGATTGTGTATTGAGAACAAGATGGGGTAAAACGACACGACTGACCTAACCAAGGGCTTAAAAAAAATTGATACCCGCGAACGAGCTTAATGATCAAATATGACAACACGTTCAATGAAACTGCCTCAGTAAGCTGTCAATTTCTTGACGAACCATTCTTTTAAGCTCAGTGAGAGAAAGATTGCGCGCACTGGACTGAAGCCGAACAACATAGTCACCCAACTTAAGTTGAGCGCGTTTCAATCGAAAAGCCTCTCTAACAACACGTTTCACTGCATTGCGCGTAACTGCCAAAGGCGCCTGCCGTTTACCCACGACCAAACCCAGCCGAACAGGGCTGGTTTGAGAGGGTAACCAAGAGATAGTTAAAAGCTTGCCCTTGGCAGAGGGCCGCTTTTTTAAAACCGCGGCAAATTCCTCTGGGCGATGTAGGCGTGTTTCAGGGGGCAGTGTGGCGCAGTTTCGCATCATAGAACGCCTAACCCTAATAGGTGGGGCAGAAACCCCCAGCCCATATTAAACGGCTAAACGCTTGCGACCCTTGGCGCGACGAGCACTGATTACCGCACGACCACCACGGGTTTTCATACGGACACGGAAGCCGTGTGTACGTTTGCGGCGGGTAACGGAGGGTTGATAAGTACGTTTCATAATGACAAGCTCACAAGGACAAATATAATAAAAAAAGAACTAAACGGCGCTGAGCCAACCGATAAAAGACGATTACCCACGCAATAGATATTCGGGAAAGCCCTCTATTTCATCAAAAAATACGAGAAACGTCAAATGGTTAGCACAAAAAAACAAGGTTTTGGGTTAATTGCCCTGTGGATAACTTTCTATCTAACAAGGTAGAATTGAGGTTTAGTCGATAAAACTCAATGAATGAATTTTGGCAATCATGTCTGCTCAAGCTTGAGCAGGAGCTTCCGCCCCAGCAAATGAGCGCCTGGATCAAACCTCTGACGCCTATTGCTTTTGACGCTTCAACAGGTCAATTGCGCCTGCTTGTGCCAAATCGCCATAAATTAGATTGGGTCAAGAAAAATTTCACAAGCCGCATCGAGCAACTTGCCACTGAATGGTATGGTCAAACCATTACGCTCATGTTTGAACTTGCGCCCGCTCAAAGTGAATCGATAAACCCATCAAGCGCTGGTTTTAAGGCCGATGCAAATGTCGCAAACAACGTAGGCTTTACAAAAACTGACGCAAATACCGCTGGAAATACTGCTGCTAACGGCTTAGCCGGTCACACAAACAACACCCTTTCCAGCAGTCATGTTGGCGCCACAGCAGCTACAAACGAAGCGCAGCTCTGGCGGGCATCAACTGAAACTTTTGGGGCCACAAACAACTCGGCTCAGGCCGTTTCTATGGCTTCAAATCTAAATGGCTCACGCCTACATACAGATTTAACATTTGATAATTTTGTAACAGGTAAAGCCAATCAGTTGGCACGTGCTGCAGCCCTTCAAGTGGCTGAAAACCCAGGTGTTTCGTACAACCCGTTATTTTTATATGGTGGTGTGGGCTTAGGTAAAACCCATTTGATACATGCAATTGGTAACGCGCTGTTGGCTAAGCGCAATGGTGCTGTTCAAGTGAGATACGTGCATGCAGATCAGTACGTATCAGACGTAGTAAAAGCTTATCAACGTAAAGCATTTGACGAATTCAAACATTACTACCACTCTTTAGATTTATTGCTGATTGATGACATCCAGTTTTTCTCAGGTAAAAGCCGTACACAAGAAGAGTTTTTCTATGCGTTTGAAGCGATGGTGGCACAACGCAAACAAATTATTATTACGAGCGACACATACCCCAAAGAGCTTGATGGTATTGACGAGCGGCTAATTTCTAGATTTGACTCCGGGTTAACTGTGGCAATTGAGCCTCCAGAGCTCGAAATGCGGGTTGCTATTTTATTACGTAAGGCTGAGGCTGAGAACGTTCAAATGCCTGAAGAGGTAGCATTTTTTATTGCAAAACACCTGCGCAGTAACGTGAGAGAATTAGAGGGCGCACTGCATAAAGTATTGGCTTATGCACGCTTTCATAGCCGACAAGAGCTCACGCTTGAGTTTTGTCGAGATGCACTTAAAGACTTACTGTCAATTTCAAGCGGGCAAATCAGCGTTGAAAATATACAAAAGACGGTGGCTGACTTTTATAAAATGAAGGTCGCTGACATGTATTCGAAACGTCGGCCTGCCAATATTGCTATGCCACGTCAAGTTGCTATGTACTTGGCAAAAGAGTTGACTCAAAAAAGTTTGCCTGAAATTGGTGACTTATTCGGAGGTCGAGACCATACAACAGTATTACATGCTGTGCGTAAGATCGCAGACCTTAGGTCAAAAAAAACCGAGTTGAATCATACTCTACATGTTTTAGAACAAACACTTAAAGGGTAATTAAGGGGCATTCTATGCAACTCATTCAAGCACCACGTGATGCGTTATTAAAACCACTGTCAACGGTTGTCGGTATTGTCGAGCGTCGTCATACCTTACCGATTTTGGCTAATATTCTTATTCGTAAAGAGGGTGAGCGAGTATCGTTCATAGCCACAGATTTAGAAGTTCAAATTACAACCCATGCTAAGTTTGGTGTAGGTGACACGACCGAATCATTAACGGTCGGGGCGCGTAAGTTGCTTGATATCTTGAAGGCATTACCCGATGCGGGTGATGTGCGCTTGTCGCAAACGGCCAGTAAATTAACGGTACAGGCGGGCAAAAGCCGTTTTGCATTACAAACCTTGGCCGCGGCAGAATACCCGGTTGTCGCCCAACCTGATCAATATGATGCAAGTTTTGCTGTACCTCAAAAAGAACTCAAACAATTAATGAGTGCAGTACATTTTTCAATGGCACAACAAGATATTCGTTATTATCTAAATGGCATGTTGTTGGTTTTAGAGCCTGGCAAATTACACGCTGTAGCCACAGACGGCCACCGTTTGGCACATATTACTTCTCAAGTTGAAGGCATTCAAACCACTCAAGAAGTGATTGTGCCACGCAAAACAGTGCTTGAAATGTTACGTTTGCTTGAAGAGTCAGACCAAATCGTCACAATCGATGTCGCGCAAGGTCAAATTAGATTCACGTTCGGTGACGTAGAGTTGGTTTCTAAGTTAGTTGAAGGTAAATTCCCTGATTACAAACGGGTCATACCCGTTAATTACAGTAACTATTTTGATGTCCACCGCGAAACGCTTTTATCTAGCCTGCAACGAGCAGCGATTTTAACGTCAGATAAGTTTAGAAGTGTTCGCGTGCAGTTGGGCACAAATCTAATGAAAATATCAGCTACCAATGCGGAACAAGAGGAAGCTCAAGAAGAAATTGATATTGATTACGAGCATTCAGCGCTCGATGTAGGCTTTAACGTAAGCTACTTACTTGATTTTTTAGCCAACACCAAAGTCGAAACAATTCGATGGTCGGTAAGTGCTGATACCAATGCGTCTGCTCTTTTAACCATTCCTGAAAATGACAACTTTCAATATGTTGTCATGCCAATGAGAATCTAGTACTTATGACTGATAAAAACACAACCCCTGACCAAGATAGCTATGGCGCTGATTCCATCAAAATGCTTAAGGGCCTTGAGGCGGTTCGCAAACGCCCAGGCATGTATATTGGTGATACCTCTGACGGTACCGGTTTACATCATATGGTTTTTGAGGTTGTTGATAACGCCATTGACGAAGCATTAGCAGGCCATTGCGATGATATCGTTCTCACGATTCACTCTGACAATTCAATTTCGGTCACTGATAATGGGCGTGGTATTCCCACCGACATTCACAAAGAAGATGAGTTTCAGCGCAGTGCTGCTGAAATTGTAATGACTGAGTTGCATGCAGGCGGTAAGTTTGATCAAAACTCATACAAAGTATCGGGTGGTTTGCATGGTGTGGGCGTGTCTTGCGTCAATGCGCTTTCTGAGTGGTTGCGGTTAACTGTTCGACGCAACGGTCAAGTGCATCAAATGGAATTTCACCGTGGTGCACGCGTTGCACCCTTGGCTGTAACAGGTACAACTGAAAAGCGTGGCACAGAAGTGCGCTACCTTGCCGATTCAGAAATATTCAATAATATTGAATATCACTACGAAATCTTGGCTAAGCGTTTGCGTGAACTATCGTTTTTAAATAATGGCGTAAAAATTCGATTGGTTGACCAGATTCAAGGCAAAGAAGAGAACTTTGCGTTTTCAGGTGGTGTAAAGGGTTTTGTTGAATATATTAATAAAAGCAAAACAGTTCTACACCCTAATGTGTTTGCGGTTGAAACCGAATCTGACGTGGGCGGTATGCTGGTTGGTGTTGAAATTGCCATGCAATGGAATGATGGCTATAACGAGCAAGTACTGTGCTTTACTAATAATATTCCGCAGCGTGATGGCGGCACACATTTAACGGGCTTGCGTGCGGCACTGACTCGCGTGCTGAATAAATACATTACAGACAATGACTTAGCTAAAAAAGCTAAGGTTGAAACCTCTGGCGACGACATGCGCGAAGGACTTTCGTGTGTTTTGTCAGTTAAAGTACCTGAGCCTAAGTTTAGTAGTCAAACTAAAGATAAGTTGGTTTCAAGTGAAGTGCGCCCAGCAGTAGAAGATGCGGTTGCGCGAACGCTTGAGTCGTGGTTGCTTGAAAACCCAACTGACGCAAAAGCGCTATGCGCCAAAGTAATTGAAGCGGCCCGTGCGCGTGAAGCGGCCCGCAAAGCGCGCGAGATGACGCGCCGTAAAAGTGTTTTAGAAGGCGCAGGCTTACCCGGAAAGTTGGCTGACTGCCAAGAAAAAGACCCCGCGTTATGTGAAATCTATATCGTTGAGGGTGACTCTGCAGGCGGATCAGCGAAGCAAGGTCGTGACCGAAAGTTTCAAGCGATTTTGCCATTGCGCGGCAAAGTGTTAAATGTTGAAAAAGCGCGTTTTGATAAATTAATTGCCAGCGAACAAATCACGACCCTGATTACCGCTTTAGGTACCAGTATTGGCCCTGATTTTAATATTGATAAGTTACGCTATCACCGCATTATTATCATGACTGACGCAGACGTTGATGGCGCGCATATTCGTACGCTGCTACTGACCTTGTTTTATCGTCAAATGCCATTATTAGTTGAGCGTGGTCATATCTACATTGCACAACCGCCTCTTTATAAAGTGAAGGCTGGCAAAGAAGAGCGTTACTTAAAAGATGAGCATGAAGAAACGCAATTTATGATGCAATTGGCCTTAAAAGATGCGCAGTTAATACCCTCAGTTGGTGCAGAGGCCGTTAAAGGTGAAGCCTTGGGTGAAATGGCCAGGCAATATGGTTTGGCAGAAGCTGTTATTGCCCGCTTGTCACGCTTTATGGATCAAAAAGCACTAAATGCAATTATTGGTGGCGTTGATATAAAACTCGGTAGTGCTGAAGAAGCTGAGAAAAGTGCTCAAGCATTACAAGCGGTATTGCAAGACCCACTTATGCCTGAACTCGTCACGGTGTTTTCTCAATACGATGAAACAGCTGAAAGCTACCGACTTAGAGTACATCGTCAACATCACGGCAATGTCCGCATTACACCCCTTGATACTGACTTTGTTAACGGTGCTGATTACGGCGTTCTATATCAAACCAGCACGACCTTTAAATCGTTTGTTGGTGAAGGTGCTAGCGTCATGCGAGGCGAAGGCGAAAAACGTCGTGAACAAGCAATTGGTGATTTTGGTCAGGCCATGGCATGGTTACGATCTGAAGCTGAACGCGGCGTGAGTAAGCAACGTTATAAGGGCCTTGGTGAAATGAACCCCGCCCAACTTTGGGAAACCACTATGGACCCAACAGTTCGCCGTTTAATGCGCGTACAAATTGAAGACGGATTATCAGCTGATTTAATGTTTACAACGCTAATGGGCGATCAGGTTGAGCCGCGGCGCGAGTTTATTGAAACCCATGCATTGCAGGCGGCCAACATAGATATTTAAATTACCAACTGGTACCAATTTCCCACAAAATAGGGGTATTGGCAGTTTGTGCTTTTTTCATCATTTGTAAAAGTGGGTAAGCGCGCTGCCCAAGTCGTACGGTTTCATTCATGGGGTGCGGTTTGGGTTCGTCAGGGATGTCTTCTTGCATAGGGGTTTCGGCCGAAATAGCCGCTTCAATTTGACGAATAGCTTCGGGTAATTGTTCAGCAGTGAATACACCTCGCTCAGACAAACTCTCGCCCAAAGACTTACCAGCAATACTTAAAACGGCCTTGGCATGGTTACTTAACATGATGATATTTGCATCAACCTTACTGCTAAAAGTTACCAACATAGTATGACTCCGGGTAGATAAATCGATATTTAGGCATAAATATACGACCTATTAAGAGACAGTATTCCTGAAAAAGGAATGCTATGGTTAATTTTAAATACAAGTTGTTTTTTATATACTTTTTGTTTGGGTGGCCCTTAATACTGAACGCTGAAGCGTGTTGGCCTCCTGCAACACAATTTAAGCCTAGGCTTACCCTCCCTGTTTACAAACCAGTTAATCATGTTGCAGAGTCTGCGCCCGCTCCCTGCCCACACGAAAAGGTCACTCAGGAAGAGGGGCAAGCTAGGTCGGTTGATGGTGAGACAAACGACCCAAAGCAGCCCTCGAGGGAGTACTCGAAACGTATACTCTTTGCGTTTGATGGGACAGGTAATGACGCAACGTCGTTAACCAATGTTTGGCGCTTTGCTCAAGGCTACCGTAAGGGTGTGGTTCATTATTTGCCAGGCCCTGGCCGAGCGGTGGGCTTAAATCAAGAAACTGATGTAACGGATGTGGCGTTAGCGTGGTCAGCTGGGCAGCGGGTTGCTATTCAATGGCAAAGGTTATTGCAGGCTTTAGCGCAACAAAATGAAGGTGTGACAGCTATTGATGTTGTGGGCTTTTCAAGGGGGGCGGCTTTAGCACGACATTTCGTGAATAAAGTGTCGCAAAATGTGAAAGCCGGTCGGTTTTGGTACCAGCACCCTCAAATGGGAAAGATCAACACGTGTGTTAATTTAAGGTTTTTGGGTTTGTTTGATACCGTTGCACAATTTCATCTGCTGGGCTCAACAGATCAAGCCTATAACTTAAATATTCCTACTTCAATTAAGCGCGTTGCTCATGCGGTGGCTTTGCATGAGTTTCGTTGGGCCTTCCCCCTAACGGCTGCGGTGGGTTCACAAGTTGTTGAAAAGGCTTTTGTTGGGGCGCACGCTGATATTGGTGGGGGTTATTTAACGGCTACGACATCTCCAGGTTCAACACCCGGTGATTTATCTGAAGTGACCCTGCGCTGGATGTTTAACCAAGCCAAACAGGCTGGTGTGGATGTGTATGACGACAAAGCAAACTTGCCAGTTAACTCAATGAGCCAAACCCCGATTTTGCATCAAGAGGGGCAACGCTTTTGGGGCGCACTGTTAGCCAAAGATCGTCGTGTGGGAGAACAATTACAGGGTCAAATTGCTCACCTCGGCACACGTTTGCGCCAAGAAGTTGAAGCCTTTATTAAGCGTCCCTTTTCGAGTGAGTCAAGGGCTACTGATGTGGCTGGGTGGGTAGACCTAAAACCCTATTACGAGTGGTTAAAGGATCGCATTAGTATGCCTTAGGTAGGCATATAATATAAGTAGAGCCGATTCAGGCTATGATTAAAGACCTCTACCTCATGCTTTTTATCTATGCTTGCCGAGCAAAAACAAACCCTCATCGCTTGTCTGAATGCCGCTGTTAAGCAGCTTTTACCTGACCTCAAGCCCAATGTTGTGCTTGAGCGCCCCAAGATTGCACAGCATGGTGATGTGGCTACAAACGTTGCCATGCAGTTGGCTAAATCGGTAGGTCAATCACCGCGCGCGCTTGCACAATCGATTGTTGACGTACTAATGAACGACCCGCAAGCGCAAAACTTAATTGCAAGCGCTGAGTTAGCAGGCCCCGGGTTTATTAATTTTAGGTTGTCGCACACTGCGCGTTGCGCGGTGCTCGACAGCATTCGAGATCAAGGCAGTGACTATGGCCGTCAAGCACGGTTAGGGAAAAAGGTTTTGGTTGAGTTTGTATCGGCTAACCCAACGGGCCCCTTACATGTGGGCCATGCCCGCCAAGCTGCGTTAGGCGATGCTATTTGCCACTTATTTGATGCTGTCGGTTTCGACGTAACCCGCGAGTTTTATTACAACGATGCGGGCAATCAAATTGAAAATCTCGCTATCAGCGTACAAGCGCGTGCCCGCGGTATTGACCCTGAGCATCGGGACTTCCCACAAGAGGGTTATAAAGGTGATTACGTGCTTGATGTGGCACGTGATTATCTTGATAAAAAAACCGTTCAAGCCAGCAATGGTGTGGCAGTTGAGGGTCTAGCTGACCCCGAAAATATAGAAGCGATACGTCGTTTTGCAGTAGCTTATTTGCGCCGTGAACAAGACATTGATTTAAATGCTTTCGGTCTAAAGTTTGATCAATACTTTTTAGAAAGCTCGCTATACGCGAATGGCCAAGTTCAACATACGGTTGAGAAATTGGTTGCCAGTGGCCATACTTATGAACACGGGGGTGCCCTGTGGTTGAGAACTACTGAGCTCGGTACAGGCGACGACAAAGACCGTGTTATGCGTAAAAGTGAAGGTGGCTTCACCTATTTTGTGCCAGATGTGGCTTACCACGTTAATAAATGGTCGCGTGGTTTTAGCTATGCCGTCAACATTCAAGGCAGTGATCACCACGGTACTATTGCGCGCGTGCGCGCTGGCTTACAAGCATTAAATATGGGTATTGCAAAAGATTATCCGTCTTATATTTTGCACAAAATGGTTAAAGTGATTCGTGGTGGGGCTGAGGTCAAAATTTCTAAACGTGCGGGTAGTTACGTTACGCTTCGCGATTTAATTGACTGGGTAGGTCAAGATGCTGTGCGATTTTTCTTAATACAGCGTCGTGCCGATACGGAATTTGTGTTTGATATTGATTTGGCCCGCTCGAAAAGCGAAGAAAACCCGGTGTACTACGTGCAATATGCGCATGCGCGTATTTTTTCAATGATCGCACAAGCGGGTTTGCCACATGAGCAGGTCATGCACGCCTCGACGGGTTGTTTGCTTGCCCCGACAGAGGTTGTTTTAATGCAGCGTCTGGCCGAGTTCGGTCAAACCATTGAGTTAGCTGCACAAGAGCTGTCACCCCATGTAATGGCATTTTGGTTGCGTGATTGTGCGTCAGACTTTCATGCTTGGTATAACGCCGAAAGAGTTTTAGTAGACGAGATTGAGTTAAAGGCAGCCCGACTCAGGTTGGCCGCAGCCACGCGTCAAGTTTTGTCAAATGGCTTGGCTTTATTGGGTGTTTCTGCCCCAGATAGGATGTAACATTTCCACATGGCTAAAAGAAAAACTTCGGGTGGCAGTACTTTTAAATCGATTGTGATCGGTTTATTTATAGGTTTGGGTTTAGCGGCAGCTGTCGTGTTTATGGTGATGCGCTCACCCACACCGTTTGTTGATCGTGCCAGCCGCTCAACTAGCTCTAGCGAAGCCCCGACAGACCCACGTGTTGCCCCTGACCCTAATGCCGCTTTAGGTGGCGGCTCGTCTGCACCGAGCCCAATAGCACCCCCTACAAAAGATGAGATTGGTGCATTGATTGCCACATTACCGATTGAGGCGAATAAGCCACCGCAGTTACCACCACCTCCGGTCGCTAGGCCTTTACCCCCTGCGCCCGAGTCGGCTAAACAAGAGTCAAAAGATATTCGCAGTTATTATTTACAGGTGGGGGCTTTTCGGGTCTTAGAAGACGCAGAAGCGTTACGCGCTCGACTTCTTTTGTTGGGCCTGCCGGTTGAAATTCAACGCGCAGAAGTTAACGGTATGCAGGTTAACCGCGTACGCTCAGGACCGTTTACTAAGTTAGATGAAATGAATCGAGCGCGCACACGATTAAGCGAAGAAAAGATTGTGAGTACAATTATTCGGCAATAGTTTTGACATAAAGGATTAATACACATGCAACACTGGCAAAAATTTTTATCATTAGTGGTTTTGTCCTTCTTTGCTTGGGGTAACCCAGTACTGGCACAAACGTCTTCGGCTGCTAATGCAAAGTTTGTTAATGTCAACCCACCTCAACCGACTGAACCCGGAAAAATTGAAGTGCTTGAGTTCTTTTCATACGGCTGCCCCCATTGTGCCGTGCTTGAGCCGATGGTTCAAACTTGGCGTAAAACACTGCCATCTGACGTGGCTTTTTATGGTGTGCCGGTTGCGTTTAATGCAGGTATGAAACCGTTGCAATATTTGTACTATGCCTTAGATGCTGTGGGCCGCTTAGATTTGCACCCTCTGGTGTTTAAAGCGATTCATGATGAGAAAAAACGCATTTTTACTGAGTCTGCCATTATCGATTGGGTCGCATCGCAAGGTGTTGATAAAACGAAATTTCAATCAGCATTTAATTCGTTTGGTGTGAAGTCTAAAGCCCAGCGTGCCGATCAACTCTCTAAAGCCTATGGCTTGCAAGGCACCCCTTCAATTGCGGTAGCAGGACGTTTTATGACGTCACCTTCAGAGGCGGGCGGCTATCAACAAACGGTTGATGAAGCTAACCGCTTGGTTAAACAAGTTCGTAACTAATTTTCAATCTAAAAGTGATAGTGCTTGTTTAAGATCTGCGATTAAATCGTCAATAAATTCTAAGCCGATGTGTAACCTTAAGACCCCGTGATCTTGGCCTTGCCAAGCACGGTGGGGCTTGAGTGCTGAAGGGTTAACCCACTGCACCAGGCTTTCAAACCCGCCCCAAGAAAACCCAATACCAAATAATGTTAATGCATTGACAACAGGCTTAAGCGCTTGTGCGGTGCATTTAAATTCAACACTCAGCATGCCATTTGAACCTGAGCAATCGCGTTGCCATAAAGCGAAACCAGTGTCTTGAGGCCATGCGGGGTGATAAATGCGGGCAACGTGTGGGTGTGATGCTAAAAACTCACAAACAGTTAGCGCGCTGTTGGCATGGTGAGGCATACGCACGGCCATCGTTCGTACCCCACGTAAAGCCAACCACACGTCATCAGCACTGACCGCATTGCCAACGGCGTATTGCGTGCGATGCATATGCGCAGCCAAATCGTCGCGGTGTGTAACCAAGGCGCCCATAAGCAGATCTGAATGACCCGCAATGTATTTGGTGCCAGCAACCAACGAGATATCTGCGCCTAATGTGAGTGGTTTGTAAATGTGGCTTGAGCCCCAGGTGTTGTCAATTGCCAGCGGAATATTGTGTTGTTTAGTGATACGCGCTAATGCGGGTACGTCAAGCATTTCAAATAATAATGAGCTAGGTGATTCAATATAAACAAGTCTAGTATTGGGGCGAATCAGTGATGCCAAATCATCGTGGTTAGGTGAAAAATAGTGCACTTCAATGCCAAGACCCTTAAGTAAGTCTTGATCTAAGATGCGCATGGGGCCATAGACACCATCTGAAACCAAAGCATGGTCGCCGCTTTTGAGCAGGCTCATAAACAGTAAATGTATGGAAGCTAAACCTGAGGACGAAAGCACGCAGTAGTTACCACCTTCTAAAGTATTAAAAACCTCTTCTAGGGCGCGATGCGTTTCTAAACCTGAAATGCCGTATGTGACAACGCGCTCACCTTGCGCACGTTGGGCTTGTATATTTTCTAAGGCATCTAGGCTTTTAAATCGAACGGTACTGGTACGTATAGCCGGAAGACTAACAGCGGCAGTTTTTGTCTCAGGGTCAAAGGCCCCACTGCCAATGTGGACCAGTGAGGTGTCAATATGTTGGGTCATGATCTTTGAAAACGAATCACGCCACCGGCATCAACGGTTCGCTTGAGCTTTCCCTCAAAATATAGCGCGTGAAGATGAGCAATGGCTTCACCCATGGCAAACGTCATTTGATGCAAATCAAGTGTGCGCTTAAAGAGTACGGGCACGACTTGCATGGTGGTTTGAGGGGTGTCGCACGCGTCTAAAACTTCTTTCAGTCGTTCGCGATGGTGTTCGTGTTGCTGCGCAATGCGTTCGTGCAAGCCTACAAAAGGTTTTCCGTGTGAAGGTAAAACTAAAGTGTCGGCAGGTAGCCTACTGTAGGCATCTAGCGAATTTAAATATAGCGGTAAGGGGTTAGCCATAGGCTCAAAGTTAAACACGCTCACGTTCGTAGAGATGCGAGGTAGCACCATATCACCCGCAATGAGCACACCTTTATCTGCACAATACAGAGATAGATGTTCAGGAGCATGGCCATAGCCCGTAATAATTTCCCATGTACAGGGCGGGCTACCAATTTGAACGTGATCACCGTTCATCAAGCGAAAAAAGCTTTCGGGTACTTGGGGTACTAAATTAACGTAATAGTTTGCTCTGGCATGTACTTTTTCAAGAGAATCAGGGTCAGTCATGCCGTGACACGCAAAGTGCTGCATGGCGCCCTTACCCCCTGCACCGCTGGTGGTATTGTGTACCGCCCAAAGTTTTGCGGTCATGTAATCGGTCATGCTCATCCATAAAGGGGCTTGCCAGCGTTGGCATAGCCAATGCGCCAAGCCAATATGATCGGGGTGCATGTGGGTAACGATCACGCGCAGAACGGGTAAACCCTCAAGCTCGTTTTCAAAAACCGCTTCCCATGTGGCCTTAACCTCGTCGCGACAAATGCCGGCGTCAACAATTGTCCACCCCTCACGGCCATCAAAATGGTCGCGTAAAAGCCAAAGGTTGATGTGATCGAGGGCAAAAGGTAGTGGCATGCGTAGCCATTTCACACCGGGTGCGATATCAAGGCCGTGACCCGCTTCAGGCAAGGTGTCACCTAAGGGGTAGGTTAATTTATGTTCTTGTGGATTCATTTTTTTTGATGCTCTGAACGTTTTAACTTATGCTTAGTTATCATAACTGTAATTTACGACCGCGAAAAAGCAGAAATAAGGCTAGACCATGATCCAGTTAACCGATGTGCAACAGATAGAACCCGCCCCGGCTCAGGTGCTAGCACCTGCTGCCGTTGCAAAAATCATCTTAGCTGCGTTTGATCGGCATTATGCGTTGTTTCGTTATGGCGCTCAGCGCGCTAAGGCATTATTTGAGTCAGGTGATTGGCAGTCTATTCAGCAACTATCTAGAGAGCGTATTGAATATTACGATATGCGCGTTAGAGAGTGTATTGCTAAGCTTGAGCCGGCTTTGGCAAAAGATCAAGCAACACAACAAAAAAGGCTGGCAGAGGTTGAGTTTGATGACACCCCGATGTCGCAAAAGCAGCGTGACTTTTGGCAATCAACCAAATTAGCATTTGTTGGTTTGTTAGCAGACCACCGTCAACCTGAATGTGCCGAAACATTTTTTAATTCTGTTTCATGCCGTGTTTTACACCGCGATTATTTCCATAACGATTTTCTGTTTGTACGCCCAGCGGTTGCAACAGATTACCTTGACAGTGAAATGCCCGCCTATCGGGTGTATTACCCCTCTTGGCAAGGGCTACGCAAAACGCTGATTCGCATGGCGGCAGATTTTGGTCTTGCAGCCGGTTTTGAAAACTTACCCCGCGACGTTCGGTTGCTGGCAGGCATGGCGTGTCAGCATCTTAATAAGATTGTGACGCAGACGAGTGGTCATCGCATATCGGCCGATTGCCAAGTGCAAGTATTGGGGTCATTATTTTTTAGGAATAAAGCGGCCTATATTGTGGGTAGGTTAATTAACCAAGGCGCCCTTTACCCATTTGCTATTCCGCTGGTGCGAACCACGCCAGGTCAAATAAGACTTGATGCGCTGCTGTGCCAAGAAGCTGAGCTGACAACGTTATTCAGTTTTACGCGGGCTTATTTTTTAGTTGATATGGAAGTGCCTGCCGCCTATGTGCAGTTTATAAGCACTCTACTACCGCGTAAACCGAAAGCTGAAATCTACACAATTTTGGGCTTACAAAAACAAGGTAAAACACTTTTCTACCGAGATTTTCTTCAACATTTAGCGCACTCAACAGACCACTTTGACGTTGCGCCAGGTATTAAGGGCATGGTGATGGGTGTTTTTACACTTCCTTCATACCCTTATGTTTTTAAACTCATCAAAGACAAAATCGCAAAAGACGGCATGACTCACAAGATTGTGCGTGCCAAATATCAAATGGTTAAATTGCATGATCGTGTGGGTAGACTATCTGATACGTGGGAATATTCGCAGGTTGCCTTACCTAAAAAGCGTTTTTCAGCGACCTTGTTAAAAGAACTCAGAGACGTGGCCTCAAACGCTGTAGAAGAGTTTGACGACACTTTGGTTTTCAAACATTTGTATATCGAGCGGCGCATGACACCCCTTAATATTTATTTACAGAGTGCACCCGCTGAGTTGCGTAACAAAGCGATTATTCAGTATGGCGATGCGATTAAACAATTGGCCGCTGCCAACATTTTCCCTGGTGATATGTTGTACAAAAACTTTGGTGTGACGCGCTTAGGTCGCGTGGTGTTTTACGATTACGACGAAATTCAACGCATGACTGAAATGAACTTTCGTGCCATACCCCCCGCGCCCAATGAAGAGGCCGAAATGGCCAGTGAGCCGTGGTATGCCGTAGGCCCTAATGACGTTTTTCCTGAAGAGTTTGCAACGTTTTTATTAGGCGACCCGGTTATTCGTGAGGTGTTTAAATCGCATCACGCTGACTTATTAACCCCGCAATGGTGGCAAAAATGCCGAGATCACGTGGCACAAGGCCGCATTGAAGATCGGCTGCCTTATGGCCCCGAATGCCGTTTAAGCCCTAATACGCCTGCGCCGGTTTAATGGTGCTGTGCAACAAGTTATTTTGCATTTATCGGGGCGTATAAGCGCTATGATGTGAACGTAAATTGAAGGGTGTTACAGGCACTGTGATGCAATGTGACGAATAAAAACTAAACTTAAAAGGTTACTTCTGTGTTGATCAAATCATGGCTTAAAGCAGTTGGCAGTGTGCTCCTGGCAATAGCAATTTTTGCGCCAGCCCAAGCGCAGGTGTTTTTTAGAATTGGAACGGGCGGTACAGCGGGTACGTATTACCCGGTCGGTGGCATGATCGCAAATGGTGTTTCGCAACCCGGCAAAATCATCGTGTCAGCAGTGGCATCAAATGGTTCAGTTGCTAACGTAAATGGCATTATGGGTGGCTCACTTGAGTCAGGCTTCTCGCAATCAGACGTGGCGTACTGGGCCTATACCGGCACAGGTACATTTGAAGGCAAACCTAAGGTGCAAGACTTACGTTTGATTGCAACTCTGTACCCAGAAAGTATTCATTTGGTTGTGCGTAAGGGTTCAGGTATTAAGTCGGTCGCAGACTTGCGTGGTAAACGCGTTTCGATGGACGAGCCCGGCTCAGGCACGTTGGTTGATGTGCGTATGATTTTGGGCGCGTATGGCATGACCGATAAAGATATTGATGCTGAATACCTCAAGCCAAACCAAGCGGGCGACAAAATGCGCGATGGCCGTTTAGATGCATTCTTCTTTGTGGGTGGTGCCCCAGCGGGTGCAATTGCGGAATTGGCATCAAGTGGTGTGGGCATTGAATTGGTGCCATTAGATAGCCCTGAAATTAAAAAATTGGTTGCTGGCCAGCGTTTTTTTACGGCCGACAGTATTCCTGCAGGCACCTACAAGGGCGTGGGCGAGGTGAAAACAATTTCGGTTAATGCTCAATGGGTCACTTCAGCCAAGCAGCCAGACGAGGTGGTATATCAAATCACCAAAGGTTTGTTTGCACCCGCCACACAAAAAGCGCTTGATGCCGGTCATGCTAAAGGCAAGTTTATTACGGCACAAAATGCAGTTAAAGGGGCGGGCATTCCTTTTCACCCAGGTGCTGAGAAATTCTACAAAGAGGCTGGCTTAATTAAATAAAACCTCATTTATTGTTTGTTAGTTAAAAGTAGTTTCCAGGGCGGCCGGGTCTCAAAACTCGCCGCCCTTTATGTACGAGAAATGTCATGACAACATCACAACAAAAAGCGGATCAAACAGCGATTGATCAAGACGCGGTCAAAACGCTGAATGAAACGTATGATCCTGAAATACGGTTTAGGCCGCTAACAGCTGTGGCAACAGTTGTGGTGTCAGCATTACTCGTGACATTGTCAGTCTTTCATTACTACACCGCAGGGTTTGGTTTGCTACGTGAGTCAACGCATCGTGGCGTACATTTAGCATTTGTATTGAGTCTCATTTTTTTGGTGTTTGGCTTTACTAAGCGTAGTTACACCAAAACGCCCCAGTCAACGTGGTTAACACCTGGGGGTATACCGATTTACGATTGGTTTATTTCGATTTTGTTGGCGGTTTCTGTGCTGTACATACCGTATATCTTTAATGAACTCGCTTACCGCGTAGGCAACCCAAATAATCTTGACGTATGGATGGGCAGCATACTGATTTTAGGGTTACTTGAGGGCACGCGTCGAGCAATGGGCTGGCCACTACCGGTTATTGCATTGCTGTTTATTGCGTATGCCATGTTTGGTCAACAGTTCCCCGGGTTATTCAAACACGCGAGCAGCACTTGGCCTCAGGTGGTAAATCACTTGTACCTCACCAGTCAAGGCGTATATGGCGTTGCAGTAGGGGTTGTAGCAACCTATGTGTTCCACTTTGTATTGTTTGGCGTCCTGGCCTCTCGTATTGGTTTGGGGCAATTATTTTTAGATGTGGCTTCGTCAATCGCGGGACGTTATGCAGGGGGGCCCGCTAAAGTATCAGTGTTAGGTTCAGCGATGTTTGGCATGTTGTCTGGTTCGTCAGTTGCGAATGCGGTGACGGTGGGGTCGCTAACTATTCCCGCCATGATTCGGGTGGGTTACCCCCGCCACTTTGCGGCCAGTGTTGAGGCGGCTTCGAGTACGGGCGGGCAAATTACACCGCCCATTATGGGTGCTGCCGCATTCTTGATGATCGAGTTTTTAAATATTCCTTATCAAGAAATTGTGATTGCAGCAACATTTCCGGCATTGCTTTATTTTTTGGGTATGTTCATGCAGGTGCATTTTGAAGCCAAGCGCCAAAATTTGCGTGGTTTAACGGTTGAAGAAATGCCTAAACTTGGTGCGTCATTTAAACGCCGTTGGCCTACTCTCATACCCCTGTTCCTTCTCATTGGAGTATTAATGACGGGCCGTACACCCTATTTAGCAGCATTTGCGGGCATTACAGGTTGTATCGTGGTGGGCTTACTCAACCCGCGCGATCGATTGCGCTGGAAAGATCTCTACGCAGCGTTTGAAACCGGGGCTAAATATGCATTGGCTGTTGGTGCCGCTGCCGGAACCGTTGGCATCGTGATCGGGGTTGTCACCCTCACAGGTGTGGGTTTTAAAATTTCTTATATTGTAATTACAGCTGCACAAGCGATTGCGACTGATGTGTCAGCCTTTTTGCCTGCATTTTTAGTTAGCCCGCAAACGTTAACGTTATTGGCGGCACTCGTTATGACGGGGCTTGTTTGCATTGTGATGGGTTGCGGTATACCCACTACAGCCAATTACATCATTATGGTTGCCGTTGCCGCCCCAACTTTGATTCAGTTGGGCGTACAACCCATTGCGGCGCATTTGTTTGTATTTTATTTTGGTATTTTGGCCGACCTGACCCCCCCAGTGGCATTGGCCGCTTATGCCGCAGCAGGTATGGCCGGTAGTGATCCCTTTAAAACCGGCAACATGGCTTTCAGGTTGGGTATTAGTAAACTGCTCGTGCCATTTGTCTTTGTCTTTTCCCCGGCATTACTGATTGTGACCAAGGGTTTTACCTGGGCCGATTTTTTTGTCACATTAACGGGTTGCATCATTGGTTTGACACTTTTGTCGGCTACGTTTTCTAAATATATGTTTACTGATATGCGAAGTTGGCAGCGCTGGTCTTGCGGTATTGCGTCGTTATTTTTTATTGCACCGGGTTATCAAAGCGGCTTAATTGGGCTTGCCATTGCGGCACCTGCTGTATTAGCCCAATGGCGTGGGCGGCACCAGCGTTTAACACCCAATATGGCCTAGAAACCCCATAAATAAGGGCAAGATTGTCGTAAACAAGATTTCAGCGTAAATTAGTACTTGTAGGCGTTGCATGTTGAACGTCAATTCAACAGGGGAGACCGCGATTATGTTCGATATTTTGGTTTACCTGTTTAAGAACTATTACACGCCACAAGCCTGCCCAACAGCAGATGTGTTGGCTAAGCGCTTAGCGGCTGCGGGTTTTGAATATGACGATATTGATGACGCTATACGGTGGCTGCTCGGCCTAGCTGAAACCACTGAAAACTGTGTCAATTTGGCACAAACCCAAAGTACAGGCATGCGAGTTTATGCTGAGGTTGAACATCAACAACTCGGCCCTGAGGTCATTGGCTTTATAAGTTTTTTAGAAACAACTGACGTGTTGCCACCCCCGCTTCGTGAAATTGTGATTGAGCGCGCATTAGCTTGCACAGATACGCCTGTTTCGCTAGAGTGCGTTAAGGTTATCGCCCTCATGGTGCTCTGGAGCCAAGAGGCTGACATTGATTACCTAATACTTGAAGAGTTGTTGCGTCACGATCAAACCCCTCTTCTGCACTAATCGCCTTGCGTTCAAACTACATTGGCCGCTTTGCGCCCAGCCCGAGTGGGCCGCTTCATGCGGGTTCGCTCGTAGCGGCAGTGGCAAGCTACCTTGATGCGCGTGCTGCACAGGGGGCTTGGCTAATACGCATGGAAGACCTTGACACTCCGCGTATGGTTAAGGGCGTCGCGCAGACAATTATTGATCAGCTGGCAGCTCTGGATATGTATGCAGACCAACCCGTACTGTATCAGTCTGACCGGTTAGCGGCTTACAAGGCGGCTTTTGACACGTTGCAATCTAAAGGTTTGACTTACCCCTGTGGGTGCACGCGCCAAGAAATTGCAGATTCAGCGCGGGTTAAATCAAAAACGGCAACACAAGCAACCGAATCAAGCCAATCAGCCCAAGCAATTTCGCAACCCGCAAACAATGTAGGTCGACACGCAACGCCTCAAGCCCTACCCAAACCATACCCAGGCACCTGCCGCTATGGCTTGCCACCTAACCGAGCACCTCGATCATGGCGTTTCATCGTATCGAATCAAACTTTAGCCTTTGATGATCGCTGGTGTGGCCAGCAGTCCCAGAATGTGTCTGCAGAAGTGGGTGATTTTGTATTAAAACGGGCCGATGATATTTGGTCTTATCAATTAGCGGTTGTTGTTGATGATGCATTTCAGGGCGTGACTGATATCGTGAGAGGGCAAGACTTACTTGACAGTACGGCGCGCCAGCATCTGCTAGCCAATGCCTTAGAGCTTATTCTCCCAAAAACCTTGCATGTGCCGGTGTTATATGACGAATCTGGTTTGAAACTGTCTAAACAAAACCACGCACAGACGTTAAATCTTGAACAGCCGTTAGAATGTCTGAAGTCAGCATGGTTATCTTTAGGCTTTGCGCCATTGGCTGTTCATGATGTTGCTTCGTTTTGGTGTGAAGCGACACATAGATGGCAAAACCGATTTTTTAAGGTGTCTTTTGCATCTATTAAAAAATAAAACGTATGATTCGTGCTATTGCGGTGTAAATGCGCTTCCGGAAAAAGAATGTCTAAAACATTAATCATTGCAGAAAAACCTTCAGTCGCTATTGATCTGTCTCGGGTGCTAGGTGGTTTTAAGCGTGAAGGCGATTATTTTGAAAATGATCAATACGTCTTGTCTTCAAGCGTTGGCCATCTATTGAGTTTGATTGCCCCCAATGACCCCGTCAAGGGTAAGTGGAGCTTTAACCATTTGCCGGTCATACCGCCTCAATTTGATATTGTGCCAACCGATAAGCGGTCGACAGATCGCCTCAAAATGCTGGTCAAACTGATTAAGCGTAAAGATGTCACAGAATTGATTAATGCCTGTGACGCGGGGCGAGAAGGCGAGTTGATTTTCAAATATATAGTGCAATATGCGGGTGTCAAAAAACCGGTTAAGCGGCTTTGGTTGCAGTCGATGACGCCCACATCGATTCGCGAAGCCTTTACAAATCTGCGAAGTGACGACGCCCTCAAACCGCTTGAGCAAGCGGCGCGCTCGCGTGCTGAGGCTGACTGGTTGGTGGGTATTAATGGCACCCGTGCCATGACTGCTTTTAATAGTAAAGATGGTGGTTTCTTTAAAACCCCAGTTGGGCGGGTGCAAACCCCAACCTTAGCTATTGTTGCCGAGCGTGAAGAGCGTATTCGTACCTTCGTACCCCATAACTATTGGGAAGTGCATGCCACGTTTATTGCAGCTGCTGGTGTGTACGAAGCTAAGTGGTTTGACCCCAAGTTTAAAAAAGACCCGCTCGACCCTGAAAAGCGTGACACTCGACTTTGGGGTGAGCCTGCGGCTAAAACCATTCAAGCGGCATGTCGACAACAGCTCGGTCGTGTGACTGATGAATCAAAGCCTGCAACGCAACTATCGCCATTGCTCTATGACTTGACCTCGTTGCAGCGTGAGGCTAACGGGCGCTTTGGCTTTTCTGCTAAGGCGACACTGTCGTTGGCTCAAAGCTTGTACGAGCGTCACAAGGCACTTACGTACCCCAGAACCGACTCACGTTACTTGCCAGAAGATTATGTGGCCACGGTACAAGAAACCATGGCAGCCATAGCTGGCGGTCAAGACACGGTAGCGCGTGGAGTAACGATTCACGCGGCTAAAGTTATTAAAGAAAAGTGGGTCAAACCCAATCGGCGTATCTTTGACAATAAAAAAGTGTCTGATCACTTTGCGATTATTCCCACTTTACAAGTACCCAAAGATTTAAGTGAACCCGAAGCTAAACTTTATGATCTGATCCTGAAGCGCTTTTTGGCGGTTTTCTTTCCTGCTGCTGAATTTCTCGTCACTACGCGTATTACTGAAGTTCAAAGTTATACCTTTCGCACTGACGGCAAAGTTTTGGTCAACCCCGGCTGGATGGCCGTTTACGGGCGCGATGCGCAGCAAGACGAAGCCACTTTAGTGGTTGTTGCAGACGGTGAAACTGTTCGTACAGAGAAAGTTGCGTCAGTTGCATTAGCCACTAAACCGCCACCCCGTTATTCAGAAGCCACCCTGCTTTCAGCGATGGAAGGGGCTGGCAAATTGGTTGATGACGAAGAGTTGCGCGAAGCCATGTCTGGGAGAGGTTTAGGTACGCCAGCGACACGCGCGTCAATTATTGAAGGGTTAATTACTGAAACGTATTTGCGTCGTGAAGGGCGAGAGCTGGTTGCAACGGCCAAAGCTAAGCAGCTGATGACGTTGCTCAGTGGTTTAGATGTGAAAGAGTTAACCTCGCCAGAGTTAACCGGCGAGTGGGAACACAAACTTAAGCAAATAGAGCAAGGCACGCTTGAGCGGCAGAAGTTTATGCAAGAAATTGCACAAATCACACAAGTTATTGTGAAGCGTGCCAAAGAATATGACCGTGACACCATACCCGGCGACTATGTCACCCTTTCAACACCTTGCCCTAAGTGTGGGAAAGTTGTTAAAGAAAATTATCGTCGCTTCGCTTGTACAGCCTGTGACTTTTCGATTTCTAAGCACCCAGGTGGTCGAACCTTTGAGCCAGTTGAGGTTGAAGAGTTGCTGCGTGAGCGTCAGATCGGCCCGATGCAAGGTTTCATCAGCAAAATGGGGCGACCTTTTGCAGCGATCTTGCGTATTGATACTGACCATAAGCTTGAGTTTGATTTTGGTCAACGCGGCGAAGACAGTTTAGAGCCGGTTGATTTTTCTCAATCAACTCCGTTGGGTGCTTGCCCTAAATGCGGTTCAAGGGTTTTTGAACATGGCATGAGCTACTTGTGTGAAAAATCGGTTGGCCCTGAAAGGTCTTGCGACTTTAAATCTGGCAAAGTGATTTTGCAGCAAGAAATTTCGCCTGAGCAAATGATTAAACTGCTTGAAGGTGGCCGTACCGACTTGCTAGAGGGTTTTATTTCAAGTCGCACCCGCCGTAAATTTAAAGCGTTCTTGTCGCGTGGCGCAGACGGCAAAGTGTCCTTTGAGTTTGAGCCCCGGCCCGAGAAAAAAGGCAAAGCGCCGACTAAATCAGCAGCGAGCCAGAAAAAAGCTGATGGCATTGAAGGTGCTGACAAAAAAGTTGTGGCAAAGAAAGCGGTTAAAAAGACTGTTAAGAAAGCGGTCAAAAAATCCGTTACAAAAACAGCCACTAAAACAGCAGCAGTTAAGAAAGTAGCTGTAAAAAAAGTTGCGGCAAAGAAAGCCACCACCAAAAAAGTCGCCACTAAAAAAAGCGCTACCGGTTGAATCAAATGACTCAACCGGTAAAGTCGATTAAACCCTAATCAGAGATTGAACAGATGAGCGTTCACGCAGACATTAAACGCATCACCATTCCGCAACTGCTGGCCATGAAAGGGCAGCAGAAAATCGTGTCGCTGACCGCACATAACGTTGCTATGGCGCGTTTGCTTGACCCCTATGTTGATTTCTTATTGATGGGCGACTCAACCGCCATGGTGGCCTATGGTTTGCCCAACACGTTGTCGTTTACGCTCGAACAAGTCGCTGCGCATACGGCTGCTGTGGTGCGTGGCAGTCAACGTGCTTGCGTGATCGCCGATATGCCTTTTGCAAGTTATCACGAGTCGCCTCAGCAAGCGTTTAAAAACGCGGCTTACCTCATTGCACAAGGTGGCGCTGATGCTGTCAAGCTAGAGGGTGGTGAAGTGATGGCGCCGACTATTGAATTTTTGGTCAAACGTGGCATTCCGGTCTTAGGCCACGTTGGTTTAATGCCCCAATCAGTCAATGTCATGGGTGGCTATAAAGCCCAAGGCATGAATGAAGAGAGTGCCCGTCAAGTTGAGCAAGACGCCTACGCTGTTCAAGAAGCGGGTGCATTTGGCATTGTGCTTGAAGGTGTTGCTGAAGCGGTTGCCGCTAAAATTACCCACGACCTAACGGTTGTTACGATCGGTATTGGGGCTTCAGTGGTGTGTGACGGCCAAGTTTTAGTGACTGAAGACATGTTGGGCATTAATGGTGATAAGGTGCCTAAATTTGTTAAGCTTTTTGCCCATTTAAATACTGAAATAGAAAATGCCGTTCAAGAATACGCAAAGGAAGTGCGTGCGGCGACATTTCCTGAATTAAAACATTGTTTTGGCGTTAAAAAATGACAAGATGGCATGTTGTACGCACTTCACCGGTTCACGGTAAAGGGGTTTTTGCAAAACGAAAAATTCCAGCCGATACACGCATCATTGAATATGACGGTGCGCGCATTAGTCATAAAGAAGCCGACCGTCGCCACCCTACTAACCCTGACGACTCTTTTCACACATTTTTCTTTGTGTTGTCGTCAGGCAAAGTCATTGACGGCGATGATGAAGGTAACGATGCCCGCTGGATCAATCATGCTTGTGAACCCAATTGTGACAGTGAAGAGGGTAGTGCTGGTAAACGTGTTTACATTGTGGCAAATCGCGACATTTCCCGGGGCGAAGAGCTTAACTATGACTACGGTTTAGTGATGGATGACAAAATCACAAAAACTATACGCGACCAGTACGCCTGCCGTTGCGGTGCCCCCAGCTGTCGTGGCACTATGCTTTCCATACCTAAAAAGAAAGTTAAAAAAGCGACAAAAAAGGCTGTTATAGAAGCAGTCTGAAGGTTAGTCTAAAAATTTGCCTGAAAAGCAGCTTGATAGGCAGTCTAAAAGCGGCCTGAAACATTAAACGCCGCCGTGCATTTAAACTAATAACCACCAAGATAAGCTCAGCGCGCTTAATACCCCTGCTGTCAAAATGCTGCGCAGCATAAAGACCCATGGGGGAAATAAAGCGGGGTGTTTTTTGCTTAAAAACGCGTCGAGTACCCACTGAATTAAAAAACCTGCAGCCAACATTAACACCCCTAAATCAGGGGCTGTTAAGGTGGCAAACCAGCCGATTAGCGCGGGTACAACGCTCCAGACAAATAGGACGGTACGTGGGGTGCCTTCGGGGGCGTGAATCGCAACGCCCCACCAAATAGCCCCTACAAAGCTCAATATCACCGCCCCATATGTGACCATGCCTAGTAGGGCGATGACAGGAGGAAGCCCCAGCGAGGCGAAGCTAGACAGCGCCAAGATGTAAAAAGGTATTAAGCCTAATAAGCCAGGAAAGAGGGCTACCTTAGGAATGCGCATAGAATAAGATGTGTTCATAGACTTCATGATAGCAAGTCGATGGCTTAGATTATTCATCACCCCTCATTTTTAATATGAATTCAGCTTTAGAAACCCCTCAAATATTACGTAACTCAGCTTATCTAGCATGGCTTGCGCCCGACCCCATTGTGAAATGCCAAATGGTGCAGGCCTTGCGTGCAGATATCGAAGAGGCAGATCGCTTGCGGCCTGCCGGGGGGGCACTTACTGCGACAACTACAGCAGTGTTTAGTACAGCCCAAGAGACAGGGTTCAACCCAACCCGCGAGACAACCCTACTCGCACCACTAGCTACGCCCCCAAACCAACCCGGTCGCCCCGCTCGGCCTGAATTGGTTGACCCGTCAAGCTTAAGTTCAAGAAGTGTTAACACCCCCGAGGGTTTAGCGGCACTGATTCATGCGGTGGCACATATTGAATTTAATGCCATCAACTTGGCTCTTGACGCCATTTGGCGCTTTACTGACATGCCGCAAGCGTTCTACGCCGACTGGTTAAAGGTGTCACAAGAAGAAGCCACCCATTTCACACTGTTAACTGAGCACCTTCAATCGTTAGGCTTTACATATGGCGACTTTGCTGCCCACGATGGCCTGTGGGAAATGGCCTATCGCACGGCCGATGATGTATTAGCACGTATGGCATTGGTGCCCCGCACCTTAGAGGCGCGCGGCTTAGATGCCTGCCCAGCCGTTCGGCATAAGCTCTCAAGCGCGGGTGATCGCGTTGGTGCAACCATTATTGACCGAATTCTTAAAGATGAAATTGGTCATGTTGCCATCGGTAACCATTGGTATCGTTGGCTTTGTAATGCCCGCAATGTAGATCCCATACAAACCTACCGAACGCTCTCTAAAACGCATCGAGCCCCCAAATTAAAAGCACCCTTCAACATAGAAGCCCGCCGTGCGGCTGGGTTTGATCAACAAGAGTTAGATGATCTGTACGACAAGGCAATGTAACGTTTACAGACGACTCGATCATCTATCTAGATCTAAATATTTGCACGTTTCCTTAATTCTGTGCACAATGAATGATACTTTTATTGGCGACATACAAGGCGCCGACCATGCAAAGCATGACTTTAGAGCAATTACGAGCTGCAAGTAACGCCGGTGGCGTGTCAGGCGTAACCTTGAAAGGGCTAGGTGGGGCGTTTCTTATTCAGATCGACACCCGCAGCGGTTTCGGTGCCTTGCTTTCAAAAGCTCGCAGCAGCGAGCCGCGCCGCTTTGGTAACCCCTTGGCTGCGTTGAACGTGTTGCGCGATATTGGCATCACGGTAGGGCAGCTTGACGCGAGTGGGTACGACCCTACCGACAAGATCAAGCCGCTTGCACAGTACCCTGAGCTTGGCCGCAAGGGGCGACACCGGGCTTGCCTGAGTGATTGCGGGAATTGGTCGCGCACCCGAACCACAACGTTTTTTATCGTGTGCCGACAGAGGCCCGCACAATCGAAATTTTGAGATTGAAGCACGCAGCGCAACAAGCCCCGTGACGATCAACCTGAGCGTGAGAAGCCCGGTTAACATCAAGTGAATAGGGATGACGTTGGGTTAATAAACCCCGTTACCAACGAGAAAGACAATTTATCAACATATTTAAAGAGTAACAACATGAGCGTACCCAAGCGAATTATTGTGGCCATAACCGGTGCATCAGGCACAATTTATGGTGTGCGCTTATTAGAAACATTGAAAACGTTAGATGTTGAAACGCATTTAATCATGAGCGATTCAGCCAAAATAACCATGGCGGCTGAAACAGACTACACCCCAGCCTTTGTGGAATCACTCGCGACAGAAAAACATGTTTATAAAAACGTTGGCGCCTCAATTGCATCGGGCTCGTTTTTAAGTTTGGGTATGATTGTTGCGCCCTGCTCAGTCAACACGATGTCTGAAATAGCGTGGGGCACGACACGTAATTTAATTTCAAGAGCAGCAGATGTGATGTTGAAAGAGCGTCGGCGGTTGGTTTTATTATTTAGAGAAACCCCATTGCACGCCGGCCATATTAAAAGCATGGCGCAGGTCACTGAAAACGGGGCTATCGTCATGCCACCTGTACCGGCCTTATATGCTAAACCCCAATCAGTTGATGACATCATCAATCACACGGTGGGTCGTGTACTTGATCTGTACGGGCTCGAACACAACTTAATCAGTCGTTGGAATGGGTTGGGAAATTAAAATGTTTGTTTATGTTTATTACAAATTTATACCGAGCACCATTGCTCAATTTAAGAGCGGTGTGGCCGCCTTGCAGTCAGCCATCACCGCTGAGTATGTTGGCGTACGGTGCCAATTATTTAAACGACCCACCCATGATCAAGAAGGCCGTGAAACATGGATGGAGGTCTATGACCTTAAAGACTTAAATACTCAAGACCCACAACCGTTTATAGATTGCTTAACGCAACTAGCGCAGCAACAGTCATTGCCGCAACCCCGAGCCAACGAGATCTTTTTATCGATTGATACCGGGTCCGATCAGCTTATAGACTGTTAAGTTGCATCAATCGCTTAAACAGCCTTTGCATTTTTAGTAGCTTAATTCTCTTAAGTGGCCTGATACGCTTTAGGCTACTTAAGCTACTAAAAACACTTAAGCCACAACAAGTTGTTGCGCAATATGGCGGTTGACCGCGCTCAACACCGCTTTAAACGATGCCGTCACAATATCGCGATCAGTGGCCACACCAAAGCCTGAGGGGTGGTCACCCATTTTGACTTCAACATAGCATGCAGCCCGAGTGTCGGTGCCTGAACCAATCGCATGCTCATGATAATCAACAATACGCAACGGTAAGCCCAAGCTATTCACAAACGCTGAAATCGCCCCATCACCATACCCTTGCAACGTTTTTTTCTCACCATCAACATCAAACACGACATCAATAGAAAAAGTTTGCCCATCAGCACCATTAGGGTTACCGGTAATACTGTGTCTAACGAGTTTCCAAGGGTGGGTTTGTGACAAATACTCTTTATCAAAAATACTGTAGACCGCTTCGGCATTGACCTCTTTACCGGTTTCATCGGTAACCCGTTGAATGGCGCGACTAAATTCAATTTGCAAACGACGCGGTAAAACCATGCCATGCTCTTGTTCAAGCAAATACGACACACCACCCTTTCCCGACTGGCTGTTGACGCGAATGACCGCATCATAATTGCGGCCCACATCGGCAGGGTCAATCGGCAAATAGGGCACTTCCCAAATACCGTCGGGCTTTTGTATGGCAAAACCTTTTTTAATCGCGTCTTGGTGTGAACCCGAAAAAGCGGTAAAGACCAAATCGCCTGCATAAGGGTGACGGGGGTGAACGGGCAATTGATTGCAATATTCAACCCCACGAACCACTTCATCAATGTCTGAAAAATCTAAGCCGGGGTGAATGCCTTGTGTGTATAAGTTCAACGCAAGCGTCACCAAGTCAACGTTGCCGGTGCGTTCACCGTTTCCGAACAAGCAGCCCTCAACCCGGTCAGCCCCTGCCATAATGGCCAATTCAGCGGCAGCTACAGCGGTGCCGCGGTCGTTGTGGGGGTGCACACTCACAACAATGCAATTACGCTTGTTTAAATGGGTATGCATGTATTCAATTTGATCAGCATACATATTGGGCGTGGTGGCCTCGATCGTGGCGGGCAAGTTAAAAACAATTTTCTTATCAGTCGTGGGCTGCCAAGCCGCGGTTACAGCATTACACACTTCAAGCGCAAAGTCAGGTTCAGTGGTGCTGAACACTTCTGGCGAATACTGATATCGCCAATCAGTTTTGGGGTAACGCTTAACACTTTCTTTCACAAAACGTGTGCCATCAGTCGCAACTTTGGTCACTTGTTCGCGAGACATATTAAAAACAATTTTGCGGAAAGACGGTGCTGTAGCGTTGTATACATGAATCATGGCACGCTTAGCACCCGCAGCCGCATCAACGGTACGATCAATTAAATCAGCACGTGCTTGCGTGAGTGCAATAATCGTAACATCGTCAGGTATGCGGTTTTCATCAACCAACTTACGTACAAAATCAAAATCAGTTTGTGATGCTGACGGAAACCCCACCTCAATTTCTTTAAAACCGATGCGAAGCAACAGGTCAAAAAAACGCAATTTACGCTCAACGCTCATGGGTTCAATAAGCGACTGATTGCCGTCGCGCAAATCAGTGCTCATCCAGATTGGCGGGCGCGTAATGCGCTTGCTTGGCCAAGTGCGCACCGAAAAATCGTGCTCAAAAGGTTTGAAAGGGATATATTTTTTAGCTGGGTTTGAAAGCATTTTCTAAAACCTCATAACGTGAATATCAGTCGACAATGGCTCAATCACTTTTGTCATACGATGATATTTAATAATGCTGAAGGGTATAAATAATTAGACTAAACAAGTGTGGCGATGGGTTGCCGAGCGGCCACGTTAGCGCGAGGCCCGGCAACCGATCATTAGGTCTAGTCGTGGCAGCGTAGAAACGCTAGCAGCAATTTTAGACGCGTAGACACAGCCCCCAACTAAGCGGGAAGCATCAAACGGTGTGAGATGAGTTGAATGGCTCATACATCTAGTCAAACATAAAATGAGCAGATCTGCAAGTTTTATTGCTGGCTTATTGTGGGCTCAAGGCTGACCTAAAGCCGGCTCAGTCTTGAGTGAGGGCTCAGAAAAGACGTTTTCAACCTCATGAGGCTGTTCAGACAAGGCATTTTCAATGAGCTGAACCTGCGCGCGCGCCAACTTAAGTTGATCGGCTTTACCGCTACGTAACAATTTCATGGTGCGTTGTAAATCACCCACGGTTAGTGGGCTAAGGTCAGTATTCCAGACCCATTGAATGACATCTAACGCGTTGTTTGACACCTTTGACACGATCATTTGGGTGTCAGCGATCGAAACAATGGTTGACCTGCTCGCAGCCAGGCTGTGTTGATAACCTCGGCGAAGCAAAGAAAGCATAATGAGAACGCCCACCATGACAACAGCCCACCAAATGTAGGGGTTGATGCGCGTGAGTACCGATAAAACTTGAGGGCCAAGCGTTTCAAAGCCAGTATAGCTAACCTTTGCACCAAAATTGAGCACCCATTGGGCTAACATAATACCCAGCCAAAGGCTCGCAATGAGCACTAAGGCACGCCAAACTAGACGAACCCATAAGAGACGTCTAACCAGAGATGCAAGAAACCGTGTGTCTTGCTGTACAGTCGAATATCGCGTTGCAGCATTCATATTTACATTGTACCTATGGCCAGCCAATTTCTCGAACTTCGTACCGGTCAAAATTTGACCATGACGCCAGCTTTGCAACAATCTCTCAAGGTTTTGCAGCTGTCGGCGCTCGACCTTGAAGAAGAAGTTGTCAAAGCGCTTGACGATAACCCCATGCTTGAGCGAACTGAAGCCGTAGCGATTACCGCAACAATAACAAGTTCAGCGCGCCAGCGACAAGATGATGATTCAAACGATCGCCCTGAGTCTGCGCAACCCATTACCTTGCGCGATCACTTGCTAGAGCAGCTCGGTGTGATTCGTAATCTACCTAAAACCGAATCGATATTAGTCAAGATTTTGATTGAAAACCTTGATGAGTCGGGTTGGCTGTCAGAAGATTTTGATGAAATAGTCGAACTTATTTCTCGCTATGTTGACGAGCCGACAACGGCATTGCAGGGCGCCCTCGAAAGGCTACAAACCTTTGACCCTTGCGGTGTGGGTGCAAGAAATTTGGCTGAATGCTTAGACTTGCAACTGACCTACTGGGTGCCAGAGCATTGGCCAGAATGGGTTGGAACCCCAGAGCTTGCGCTCGCACACAAACTGTGTCGTCAACACCTCAGCGTGTTGGCAACTGGTAATACGGGCCGACTAGCCAACTTATTGCAAACAGATGAAGCGATGATCCGGCGTATACATGCCTTGTTGCTGAAATTTAACCCTAGACCCGCTAGTGATTGGACAACCCCCGAAGCTGATTATGCCGTTCCCGATGTCATCGTACGTAAAGTGAATTCAACCTGGGTGCCCATGTTGAATGAGGCGGTGATGCCCAAGTTACGTATCAATACCGAGTATGCTCATGTGCTGGCTGAAAGCAAACGCGGTATGCACAGTGAGTTAACTCAAAAAATGCAACTTGCAAAAGGGTTTATTAAAAGCGTGGGTCAACGCTTTGACACAATTTTGCGGGTTTCAAAAATAGTTGTGACGCACCAACAATTATTTTTTGAGCAAGGCTGGGGCGCCGTCCGGCCTTTAACATTACGTGAAGTCGCAACTGAGCTTGGCATGCATGAATCAACCATTTCACGTGCCACGACACAGAAATTTATTTTGACACCGATGGGTACAGTTGAATTAAAAAAGTTTTTTTCAACTAGCATCAATACTGACGATGGTCAAAATACCTCGTCAACAGCGATTCAATCACGCATTGGCCAACTGATTGCACAAGAAAATGTACTCAAACCCTTGTCTGATGCACAGCTGACGGTATTGCTTGAAAAAGAAGGCATACATGTCGCCCGTCGCACGATCGCAAAGTACCGAGGGAGTTTGCGCATACCGGTTGCGGCCTTACGGAAATCACAAGCTGGGGCGCAGCAGTGTAACGAATAAGCGCCGGGGCACTATTTGTCAATGCTAGGTCGTAATGACTTGCATAAGCCAAATGCTAACGCTTAACGACCAGGGCAAAGTGGGTGTTTGCCCCAAGCTTTATTGGGCGTACAAAACTTGTCGCGTGCACGTTCCATGCAGTTTGGCAAATCAAAGAAACTACCGGCATCGCACTTTTCAACTGCTTCTTTGAGTTGATCTTGCCATGGCAGCACAGAACGGGTAGCATTAGAATTAGGCGTGGCGGCCGAACTGGCCCCTCCCGCTTGCGTGACATCAAGCAATTGTATGTCGGTCGGTCCTTGGGGTAGATCTTGCCCAGCTTTAGATAGCATGTCACCCACGGTATAAGACTGACCCTCGCGAGAAATGATGACCATCGGGTCGATGAACCCATCAAATAACGAATTGGGTTGAAGTTCCCACAGTTGCACTTTGGCCTGATTCGGCAAGCCTAGGCCACCGTCAAGCAGGGGTTGCGGGGGTTGAGGAATAATGACCCGCCCTGAGATATCTCGTTCAGTCTTGGTGGTTGGCTCTGGCAGATTGGCACGTGTGGTTTCTGAAGCACTGGGCGCTTTAGTGACTAACCATTCGCCTAGCCCAACACCTGCCATGCCTGCAGTGGCTAACATGATGACCAATAGAATGATTAAAAATCGCCAAGACATGATGTTGATTGTAGTGAAACCTAACATTCTTTGTTGAAATTCCGACACATGCTTTTTATGTGTTGTCAGCAGAGGCCTGACCACCATGCTCGCGCATGGTATGAAAATGTACATCGGGGTGACGCTCTTTTGCAACCCGCAATTGAGCAGCGGAAGTTGCCATAAAAGCGGGCGCATCAATCACGTCATAGGCAATATTCTGGGCATTGATGTCAAGAAACCCCTTAAGTATTTTGGGGTCAGCGGCACTGACCCAACGTGCCATGCTGTAGCGCGATGGCATCAAGCGTGCCTCGACACCATATTCGGCCTTAAGGCGGTGCGCCACCACTTCAAACTGTAACTGCCCGACAGCGCCCAGCAACATAGCGCCGCCCGCAGCCACGGGTTTGAAAACTTGAATGGCACCCTCTTCACCCAATTGAGTCAGACCAATACGCAATTGTTTGACTCGTAAAGGGTCTTTGACCTCAACCGCTTGAAATAACTCGGGCGCAAAAAAGGGTAGCCCTTTAAAGTGCAGTATTTCGCCTTCAGTCAGCACATCACCTAAATGCAAAATACCGTGATTAGGAATGCCAATCACATCACCTGCAAAAGCTTCATCGACCAATTCACGTCGTTGAGACAAAAATGACACAACATTATTGGGTCTAATTTCTTTATTGTTACGGCTTACTTTAAGGCGCATACCACGTTCAAAGCGACCAGAACTTACCCTCACAAAGGCAACACGGTCGCGATGCGCAGGGTCCATGTTGGCTTGAACTTTAAAGACGACTCCAGAAAACTTTGATTCTGTGGGTTCAATTAATCGCTCAAGTGACTCGCGTGGGCCGGGTGGGGGTGCTTGTTCAACCAGAGTGTCAAGCACCTCTTGAATACCAAAGTTGTTAATAGCCGAACCAAACAAAACCGGGGTTTGCTTGCCTGCTAAAAAAGCAGCGTGATCAAAGGGTGGCACAGCCGCTTGTATGAGCTCGATTTCAGATTTTGCTTGTGTAAACGCTTGACCAAAACGTTCGGCAATAACTGGGTTGTTGAGTCCTTGAATGATGTCATCTTTCTCGTCATTACGGCGTGCTTGGCCAGGTTTAAAAACCCGCATTTGATTGCGTTGCAAATCAAACACACCACCAAATGATTTGCCCATACCAATCGGCCACGAGAAGGGAATCGTGTCCATACCCAGATGTTGTTCAATTTCAGACAACAGATCAAGTGGCTCGCGCACTTCACGATCAAGTTTGTTAATAAACGTAATGATGGGGGTATTGCGAGCTCGGCAGACTTGTAGCAGGCGAATGGTTTGTGGCTCGACACCGTTGGCGGCATCAATCACCATCAATGCGGCATCAACAGCCGTTAGCACCCGATAGGTATCTTCAGAAAAATCTTGGTGACCGGGTGTGTCAAGTAAATTGATTACGCAGTCACGGTATTCAATTTGCATCACTGATGAGGCGACTGATATACCGCGTTGCTTTTCAATTTCCATCCAGTCAGAAGCCGCATGCCGCGAAGCTTTACGGGCTTTAACGCTACCGGCAATTTGAATCGCCCCAGCAAAAAGCAAAATCTTTTCTGTCAGGGTGGTTTTGCCTGCATCAGGGTGCGAAATAATCGCAAAGGTTCTGCGGCGCTTAACTTCTTGAGTGATTGAGGAATTCGACATCGACAATATGCTTAAAGGAAAAAGTACCGATATAAAAAAGATACCGCTGCAACGTATTTTAAAGCGGTACCCGATCAGACATTTAACGAGAGTTTGAGGAAGACCTTGACGCAGTTCTGGCACCACTACGAGGGGCCGAACGCGGCGCACCACTTAGACCAGAACGAGGGCCAGATCGCGAGCCGGGGTTGGCACCTGCGCCATACCCTGAGGAGGGGCCTGAACGGCCACTGCCTGCTGGTGCGCGACCCTGGCCTGCATTACCGCTGTTTGGGCTACCTTCACGGCGGGGGCTGGAGCGACGCTGTTGCGGTGGACGGGGGGCGTTATCAGCTGCATTGGGTGCAGACGGTGTCCAGCCGGTTGGGGCGGGTGCTTGCGGAATAGTGCGTTTAATCACGCGTTCAATCGCTTTAAGGTATTTGATCTCATCACGATCAACCAGTGACAAAGCCGAACCGGATGAGCCGGCACGACCCGTACGACCAATGCGGTGAACGTAATCTTCAGGCACATTAGGTAGTTCAAAATTGACCACCTGTGGCAATTGATCAATATCGATACCGCGCGCTGCAATATCAGTGGCCACTAAAACAGCGACTTTGCCAGCTTTGAAATCTTCTAGTGCACGGGTGCGGGCTGCTTGGCTCTTGTTGCCGTGAATAGCAGCAGCTGTTAAGCCGTCTTTGACTAATTTTTCAGCGAGGCGATTCGCACCGTGTTTTGTTCGGGTAAAAACCAACACTTGATACCAACCACTTTCAGAAATAATATGGCTCAATACATCGCGCTTGTGCGCTTGGGGAACCATGTACACAACGTGGTCAACCCGATCAGCTGTGGTGTTACGTGCAGCCACTGACACTTCAACTGGGTTGTTCAACACACCGCGGGCGAGTTGACGAATTTCATCGGTAAATGTGGCTGAGAATAAAAGGTTTTGACGCGATTTTGGCAGTAAAGCAAGCACCTTGCGAATATCTCGTATAAAACCCATGTCAAGCATACGATCGGCTTCGTCGAGAACAAGTATTTCAACCGCCGACAAATCAAGCGTTTTTTGACCGATATGGTCTAACAAACGCCCAGGAGTCGCCACCAAAATATCAATAGGTTTACGCAAACCACTGATTTGAGGGTTGATGTTGACACCACCAAATATCACCATCGATTTAATTGAGGTGTATTGGCCGTAAGTTTTAACCGACTCTTCAACTTGTGCAGTGAGTTCGCGGGTGGGCGTCATAATGAGAACGCGTGGCTGGCCAGGTTTGCGGTTTTGTAGTGGTTTTTCAAGTAAGCGCTGCAAAATAGGCAAGGTAAAGCCAGCGGTTTTACCCGTACCGGTTTGTGCTGCAGCCAATAAGTCTTGACCGGCTAAAACATGAGGAATAGCTTGTGCTTGAATGGGCGTAGGGGTTTCATAGCCTTGCTCAATGAGCGCACGCAAAATCGGCTCGGCTAAAGCCAGGCTAGAAAAAGTAATATTTGACAAAAAAGTCTCCGTAGGCGCACCGACTGTCATGAAGACAGATCCAATCAAGGTGGGCCAAAGGCTGGAGTGTTACGCCAAAAGCATTAAAGCAATGCTTGACGAAAGGCGGTCGCGAGGACTGGAACGTTGCAACGCTGTGCCAGCAGTGTAACGCAGTTGTGTATTAAACGTTATTTAAGCTTTGGCCTGCCTCAAAGGCTTCAGTTAACACGTCAATGGCGCGATCTCTGGCACTAGAGGTGTTTGGTGTGCCTTGCAACGATGACCATTCCGGGTGCTGACGTGCCAAGCGAACAGTTTGTATGAAAGCCTTCGCTTGAGTCGCTACAGCAGTCGCTGCATCAGTTGCCGAATTAGTCTCTAAGGGAATAGACGTTAAGGATTCGCTGGGGTTGCTTTGCATTGAAACCGGCGTTATTGCGGCGTGCCCTCTTCGTTCAAGGGCTTGTAAAAGCTGTAGTTGCCTGAGTGTTAAAAGCTTCAAAATTGCATCGTCAATCGTTAATTCACGATAACCCCTTACTTTGCCAAGAAGTCGGCCGCCCCAACGCTCAAGTCCTTGTAAGCCCGCCCCAGTTGCGGCCCCAACCAGCGTCCCGGTGCCTAAGCTAAGCCCCCCAGTAAAGACGTCAACGGCGGCACCAGCCAGCGCACCTGCTGCCGCTCCTTTAGTGAGTTCAATACCAACCTCGCGCAAGGCTTCGGGGGCGAATAAATCAGTTTCCCAGCGCCCTTCTTTCAGTGAAAGGGGCATATTGAGAACATCATGCCGACTAAATGCGTACGTGAGTAACAACCCATCAACACATTGCTGTTCACGCTCCCGGGTTCGGGTTTGCTGTGATGCTTGTGCTTTTAAGCGCGCCGCCTCGTTATTGGCTGTTTGAGAACGCCATGAGGCCAGATCAACAATCATCTCAGCAATCAGCTCAAACCCACGTGTAAGTCTTGCACGTCGTGCGGCTTGGGTTTGCTCAATTAATTCAGCAAATAACACCCTCTGTTTAGGCAATACTTGCGCTAAGGCTTCAAATAAACCGCGCTCAGCATCTAACGCAGGGCTCACGGTGTCAAACAGTACGTGAACGTGCAGGGCATGACGCGCCAGCACATCAAGCCATTCATCAACATTTGATGCGCGCCCTTGTGATGCGGGTGAGGTAAAGTTTAAAACCGGAATGACAGGTTTTGCGCAAGCAGACAAGAGTGACAACTCATCTCGATGTTTTGCTAAAACGGTGTCGCGCGCATCAATTACATAGAGCGCAGCATCGTTTGATAAAACCTTTTCAAGCACACGCGCTTCTTGCTCAAACCGGCTTTGCGCCAAAGGCGAATCTAAAAAGCGCTGTATTTTTTGTGGGCCATCTAGACGATTTGAAGTTTGTGACCCGTGTGATGTTTGTAAAGCCTCTACTTGTTTGGCATTAATAGGGCTTAACGGCTCAGGCGACTCAACCCAATCGCGCAAAGCCACGCTGTCTTCTAAGCCAGGGGTATCAAACCAAACCAGTGCAATGACATCATTTAACCAATGTGCCGCCCCAGTAACCTGTCGGGTGGTGCCGGGCCCATTGTCGACTTCACCAAACTGCGTGTCATGCGTTAAGGTTCTAAGCAATGATGTTTTACCCGTATTGGTGTGACCCACCACAGCGATGTTTAATGGTGTGCGTTGAGCCATTGGGTCGCTTCTTGGTCTGAAGAGTAAATGGCTGTCAAGCCCATTTTATTTAGGTTTTGGCGCCACACGTTAGCGTGAGTACCCTCAACAGCATGCATGAGAAACACATGATTATGTCGAGCAAACTTTTGTAAGTTATCAATCAGTCTTAAGGTACCTCGATCGGGTGTTTGCATGGCATCGCAAATGATCAGTAGCTTGTTCGGTGCACGTTGTGTGAGCACGTATAAAACCGCTTCGCGAGAAGCTAGGTTGTCAACGATGCCCAGCGAGACCCAGTGGTTAGCGCCACTAGGGTTGGCCCATTCAGGTAAGGCCCGAAGCTCAATACCAAGCAACACAGTATCAAGCGTCGAGTGTGCCAAGTTTGCAGGCTGAGTCGGTACTTGCCAGGCATCAGGTGAACCGGGCGCTCCTTCGGGCTCAAGGCGGGCTTGCACGCGCGCTAAGCGAGCCAAACAAGCCCGTGCATAAGCATCAGTTGTCTTGGGTTTAAGAAAGGCGGTGGTTTGGTGCCAACGTATTGCACTTAGTATAAAAAAGAGTAAGCGCGGTAGCACCCCCCAAACTAAAATCACAATAATCAACCAGCGTGCCCATAGGGCGCGGGCTTCCAACGCGTCGATTGCAGTGTTACCGCTTTGCGTAATGAGTGATGAGTCTGGCATGGTGAAACTTAATTGTGCAGGAACAGCTCCCAAAAACGATGCAATATGCACGAAGGTTTGGGGGTCGAGCCAAGTGGTTTCCCACAAAAATACATAATGTTTAACACTAAAGGCAATGGCCATGCTGAGAACCGAAAAACTTAGTGCTAGTAACCAAAAGCCGTGCGTCAACATACTGAACAACCAGCGTTGCGAACCTGAGGCTGACGTGGTTTGATGCCACGCTTGCCAAAACAGCGCAACGTGTGGGGCGCGGGTAAATCGCTTGAGTAAGTCTTGCGCCATGCGCCCGAAAAACCCACCACGTTCTGAAGCCCGGCTACCGAACAACATGGCCAACGCCCAAATTAAAAGTGTTAAAGTCGGCACCCCTAATAAGCTGAGTACAACCCACAAAACGTTAACGGGTGTGCTCGCTGACCCTAGAACGCTAAAACCTGCTAAAAAACCAACCATTGCACAAACCCCCCACATGATTAGGTTTGCCGCGACTGCGGTTGAGCGTATGGTGTTGAGGGTTGCAGTGAAATGCGCTTGATCACTGAGAATCTGCGCCCGCATCAGTAACCATTGATCAGGTGCTTGCGTATTTGAAACAGCCAACCGATTGGCGGCGCCGTCGTCAAGCCAACCCTGCTGGGTTTCCGCTTGCTCGATAATTTTGTATAGCAAAAAAGGTTTCAAACCACGCATAAGCTTGATTGTATGTCGCAGAATTTAACGTGTGTGTAAAGCGGCATGGTTTGTTGATTTGACCGTTTGGCAGACTTAAACGTTATTTTTCATAAGACTCGTCAAGCGGCATCAGAAAATGCTGGCTGATACCGCTACTGATTCTATTAATGCGAGAAAGATAATCTGTTAAAAACTCATGAATGCCCTTTTCAAAGACTTCGTCGATTGATAAGTCTCTTAGCTCAGATAACAAACGATGCGCTTCAAGCTCAATAGCACCAGATTGTGCATTTTTGATCTTTGACAATACGCTGACAAAGTTTGAAACGCTCGACACTAAAGATCGGGGGTTCCTCAGATTTAAAATCATTAACTCAGCAACGCGCTCAGGTTTTATGGCGTCACGATAAACTTTACGATAGTTTTCAAAAGCAGACACAGAGCGAAGAAGCGCAGCCCAATAATAAAATTCATCAACATCGGTTAATAAATCACCCGCGTATTCTTTTGCGGCCACAAACTTAACGTCTAGTAACCGGGCTGTGTTGTCAGCACGCTCAAGGTGAAGGCCTAAGCCGATAAAGTAATACACATCATCACGAAGCATGGTGCCAATATGCACACCCAGAGATTGATGCGACCTGAATTTTACCCATTCAAAAAAATCAGCTGGCGCAACATTTAATGTACCTTGCTTAATTTTCTTTTGCGCCTCAAGCCAAGTGGTGTTGATGCTTTCCCAAAGGTCTGTTGTCATGGTGCCGCGCACGGCACGGGCATTTTCACGGGCAGACTGCAAACAACAAATAATTGAAGAGGGGTTTTGGGTATTTTGCACCATGTAATTCATAACATGGGTTGGCGTAATCGCCTCATAATGAGATAAAAAGTCATCTGTTAATTCAGACAAATCAAGTAAGGCACGCCAGGTAGCCTCAGCCGTTCTCTCTGATTGTGGCATCAATGACATTTGATAATTGACATCGAGCATACGTGCGGTGTTTTCTGCCCGCTCGGTATAACGAGACATCCAAAACAAATGATCAGCTGTTCTTGAAAGCATATGGGTTAAGCTCCTTATTAACCGATTATCCAGGTGTCTTTCGTGCCGCCACCTTGTGATGAATTGACGACTAATGAGCCTTCGGTTAGGGCAACGCGCGTGAGACCACCTGATACAAGTCGTATTTCTTTTCCCGATAAAACAAAAGGTCGCAGGTCAATGTGGCGCGGCGCAATACCCGACTCAACCAAGGTTGGGCAAGTGGATAAAGATAAAGTGGGTTGTGCAATATAGTTATCGGGTTTGGCTCGCACCCGCGCTTTGAAAGACTCAATTTCAGATTGGCTAGCCGCTGGGCCAATCAACATGCCATAGCCACCTGCACCATGCACTTCTTTGATAACAAGCTTATGAATATTGGCCAGAACATAATCAAGCTCTTTGGGGCGGCGACATAAGTAAGTGGGCACGTTTGACAAGATGGGCTCTTCGCTTAAGTAGTAGCGAATCATGTCAGGCACATAAGGGTAAATTGATTTGTCGTCTGCTACACCCGTGCCGATGGCGTTGCACAGGGAAACATTGCCGGCTTGATAGGCCCGCAATAAACCAGCAGGGCCTAATGTAGAGTCTGATTTAAAGGCTTCAGGGTCTAAATAGTCGTCGTCAACACGTCGGTAAATCACATCTACTTTACGCAGGCCTTGGGTCGTTCGCATAAAGACAACATCGTCTTTAACGACGAGGTCACTGCCTTCAACAAGCTCAACGCCCATTTGCTGCGCTAAAAAAGCATGTTCAAAATAAGCTGAGTTGTACATGCCAGGCGTTAAGACTACAACATTGACGTAAGCATTCGGTTGTGCAGAGGCTTGTCGCAATGTGTCAAGTAACAAGCTAGGGTAATGTTCAACGGGCCTAACGCGGTGCTTAGCAATTAAATCAGGAAATAATCGCATCATCATTTTGCGATTTTCGATCATGTAAGAAACGCCCGAGGGCACCCGCAAATTATCTTCTAATACAAAACATTCACCTTCTTCAGCGCCATGTGTGGCGCGCACAATATCGATACCAGCAATATGAGCATAGATATTATTTGGTACGTTAACACCCCGCATTTGAGGGCGATATTGCGAATGGGGGTGCGGACA